>Ga0207674_10001429_pt1 | contig 30846 bp, 32 predicted proteins | sample KBSCornC72_FD_184303 | JGI IMG/M metagenome (GOLD analysis project Ga0207674, IMG submission 184303) | Corn rhizosphere microbial communities from Kellogg Biological Station, Michigan, USA - KBS Corn C7-2 (SPAdes) (version 2) | ecosystem: Host-associated > Plants > Roots > Rhizosphere > Soil ...
ATCACAAAGGACGGTGCGACGTTCGTCTCCGTGGAGGACGGGCTGCGACAACGGGACGAGTTCGAGGTCGACTGGGACGACGAGGACGCCGAGAAGCACGGCTACGAGACCTTCATGCTCAAGGAGATCTACGAACAGCCTCAGGCCGTCGCGGAAACGATTGGGGAGCGGGTCCGCGGGGACGAGCTCGACTTCGACGACATCGGGCTGACCGAGCTCGAGACGCAGAACCTGCGCCGCATGGTCGTCCTCGCGACCGGCACCGCCTACCACGCAGGCCTCGTCGGCCGCTACGTCATCGAGGAATGGGCGCGCATCCCCTGTGAGCCCGACATCGCGAGCGAATGGCGCTACCGGAATCCCGTTCTGACGAAGGACACGCTCGTCGTCGGCATCTCGCAGTCGGGCGAGACGCGCGACACCGTGCACGCCCTGCGGCTCGCGCGTGAGACCGGTGCGCGGACGATCGCGATCACGAACATGATGGGGACGCAGATCACCCAGGAGGTCGAGCGCGTCCTCTACACCCGGGCGGGCATCGAGATGAGCGTCGCGGCCACGAAGACCTTCACCGCCCAGGTCACGTTGCTCTACCTTCTGGCGCTCCATCTAGCGCAGGTGCGGAAGACCCTCCCGGAGGAGGAGGTCAAGACCCTCCTGGGCGAGGTCTCGGCGCTGCCGGCCAAGATCGGGGCCTACCTCGACGGCGACCATCCCATCGAGGAGATCGCCCAGCGGCACTACGAGGCGCCCTTCTTCCTCTACCTCGGGCGGCACATCGGGCTGCCCGTCTGTCTCGAGGGCGCGCTCAAGCTCAAGGAGCTCTCCTACATCCCGACGGATGCGTATTCGGCGGGCGAGATGAAGCACGGCCCGATCGCGCTCCTAGACGAGCAGACCCCGGTCGTATGCATCGCAACGGACTCCCACGTCTACGACAAGGTCGTTTCGAACATTCAGGAGGTGCGGGCGCGCGGTGCGGACGTGATCGCGATCGCGACGGACGGCAACGAGGACATCCAGCACCACGCCGACGACGTCGTCTACGTGCCCAGGACGCATCCGTTCCTGCAGGCAGCCCTCGCCGTCATCCCGTTGCAGCTCCTCGCCTACCGGATCGCCAGGCTCCGCGGGCTCAACATCGATCAGCCGCGCAACCTGGCCAAGACGGTCACGGTCGAATAGGCCGAGTGTCGCCGGGGCCACCGCGGACCTCCCTCCGGTATCGACCCTAACGCTGGCGGACGCGCGTGTCCCACGTGCTCGGTGTCGAAAACGTCACGATTCGTCCGGCGGGCGGCGCAGGCGCTTCGTCGCGCCCCGTCTTTTCTTCTCCTCGAGCCTCCGCTCGCGCGCCGCGGCGCTCGGCCTCGTCGGCCGTCGCTTCCGCTCCACCCGCAGGCTGGCTCTGATCGCCGCGGCCAGCCGCTCCAGGGCGAGCTCGCGGTTCCGGGTCCGGCTGCGCTCGTCCTGTGCGACCGCCCGCACGACCGATCCGACTCGCCGCCGCAGCCGCGACTTCTGAGCCTCCGACAGCGTCTCGGATGCATCGACGTCGAACACCGCCTCGACGCGCGTTTCCGTCTTCTGCGCGTGCTGGCCGCCCGGTCCGCTCGACCGTGAATAGCGGAACTCGATCTCCTCCACGGGGATCGCCAGCCGGTTGTGCACCTGAATAGACTCGCGTGCGATGACCGCGATTCTGCTGGACATCGACGGCGTCCTGCACGTGTCGGGCGAGGCAGTGCCCGGCGCGCCCGATGCCGTCCGGGCTCTCCGCCACGAGGGCCACCGCCTCCGCTTCGTCACCAACAACACGACGCGGGCCCGCGCGGTGCTCGCCGGCGAGCTCCGGTCGATCGGCTTCGACCTCGAAAGCGAGGACATCACGACCACCCCGCTCGCGGCGGGGAAGCTCCTCCAGGGCAAGCGCGTGCTCGCGCTGACGATGAGCTCGATCCGCGACGACCTGTCCGAGTACGTCGAGCTCGTGGAGGACGGCGCCGACGCGGTGCTGCTCGGCGGTGCCGACGAGAGCGAGGAGACCGCGCAGGTATTCGCCTACGACCGGCTCAATCAGGCCTACGCGGCGCTCCGCGAGGGCGCGCGCCTCGTCTGTCTGCACAAGAACAAGTGGTGGCAGACGAGCCGCGGGCCGCTGCTCGACGCGGGGGCCTTCGTCGCCGGTCTCGAGTACGTCGCCGGAGTCGAGGCCGAGATCGTCGGGAAGCCGACGGCGGCCTACTTCCGGGCGGCGCTCTCCGAGGTGGACGCGACGCCGGCCGAGGCGGTCATGGTGGGGGACGACGTCGAGGCCGACATCGGCGGCGCAAAGGCGATCGGGATGCGCGGCGTGCTCGTCCGCACGGGCAAGTTCCGGCCCGCGGCGCTCGAGGAGGCCGAGACTCAGCCGGACGCCGTGGTCGATTCCATCGTCGAGCTCTCCGCCTACCTCGACGGCTCGTGAAGGTCGGCCTCGACCTCATCGAGATCGGGCGCATCGAGCGGACGCTCGTGCGCTACCCCTCGTTCCGGGACCGCGTCTTCACAGAGGCCGAGCGCGCGTACTGCGACTCCCGGCCGAATCCCCCGCAGCACTACGCGGCCAGGTTCGCGGGCAAGGAGGCCGTGGGCAAGGCGCTCGGCTTCGGGGTCGCCCGCGCGTTCGCCTGGCGGGACGTCGAGATCTCCGGCCGGCCGAAGCCCAGCGTCAAGCTCTCCGGCCGCGTGGCGGACTGGGCCCGGAGAAACGAGGCCGGTGCGCTCGACCTGTCCATGACGCATTCGCGCGAGCTGGCTGCGGCCGTCTGCGTCGTTCGCGACGTCGATGTGGACTGAACCGCTTTACACGGCGGAGGAGATGCGGGCGGCCGAGCAGGCCTACGACGGCCCCATGCTCGAGCTGATGGAGCGCGCCGGCACAGCGGCGGCCGAAACGGTGTTGAGCCGGTACCCCGACGCGAGGACGATCGCCGTCTGGTGCGGAACGGGGTCGAACGGCGGCGACGGCTTCGTCCTCGCCCGCAGGCTCCAGCAGTCCGGTCGAAGTGTCGAAATCGTGCTCGGCGGGTCCGAGGAGAAGGTCTCCGGAGACGCGAAAGAGAACCTCGACCGCGCACGAACGCTGAAGATTCCGTTCGCCGAGCCCGGTGGCGGCGACGTGGCCGTCGATGCTCTTTTCGGGACCGGGTTCTCCGGGAAGCCGCGCGACGAGGCGGCGCCTCGGATCGAGGCGCTGAACGGTCTCGGCGTCCCGATCCTGGCCGTGGACGTGCCGAGCGGCGTCGACGCCTCGACGGGAGAGGTCGCGGGCGCGGCCGTTCGCGCAGATGCAACGGTCACGTTTCACGGGCGCAAGGTCGGGCTCGTCGTCGCGCCCGGGCGCTTCCATGCGGGCGAGGTCGAGGTCGCCGACATCGGCCTGGCGCCCGACCGGACCCGGCATCAGCGCGTCACCGACGGAATCCTCGCGGAGGTGCCGCGGCGCGGCCCGAGCGACAACAAGTACACGGCCGGCTCGGTACTCGTGGTCGGCGGCTCGACCGGGAAGACCGGTGCGCCCTGCCTGACCGCGGAGGCCGCCCTCCGCGCCGGGGCCGGAATCGTGACCGCGTGCGTGCCCGCCTCCCTGAACCTCGTCTTCGAGCAGCGCCTGCTCGAGGTGATGACCCGGCCGAGCGCCGACGAGGACGGTGTCATGACCATGGACGCCGCGGACGTGATCCTCGAAGGGGCGAAGAAAGCGACGGCGATCGCGATCGGGCCGGGGCTCGGGCGCACCGATGCGGTGCGCGGCCTGGTCGGCTACCTGCTCGACCGGCTCGACAAGCCCGTCGTCCTCGACGCAGACGGGCTCTGGGCCCTCGAGGGGCATCTGGACTGGGTCTTCACGCGCGACGCGCCGACCATCCTCACGCCGCACGCGGGCGAGCTGGCGCGCCTGCAGGCCCGCGACTCGAGCGCGATCTCTGCGCGCCGCCTGAACGCGGTGCAGGCGGGAGCGGACGACGTGGGCGCGGTCGTCCTCCTCAAGGGGGCGGACACGCTCGTCGCCTCGCCCGGGAGGGGAGTCCTCGTTTGCGACCTCGGCAATCCGGGGCTCGCGACGGCCGGCACCGGCGACGTCCTCACCGGGATCGTCGTCTCGTTTCTCTCCAAGGGGATGGACGCGAAGGTCGCCGCGGCTGCGGCGGCCGCGGCGGGTGGAGAGGCGGCGCGGCTCGCAGGTGAGCTCCACGGGACCGCGGGGATGATCGCGAGCGACGTCGTCGACGCGCTCTCGCGGGCGCTCTCCCGTTAACCTCGCCGCGCGATGAGCAGGTCGGAGATCACGATCGACCTCGGTGCGCTGCGCCGGAACGCGGCCGCGCTCGTCGCGGCTGCCGGCGGCGCCGAGCTCTGGGCGGTCGTGAAGGCCGACGCCTATGGGCACGGCGCGGCGGACGCTGCGCGCGTGGCTCTCGATGCGGGAGCCGGGGCCCTCTGCGTCGCGACCGCGAGGGAGGGGGCGGCGCTTCGCCGTGAGTTCTCGGACGCGCGCATTCTCGTGCTGGGCCCGCTCGCCGAGGACGACGAGGTGCTTGCGCGGGAGGCCGGGCTCGAGGTGGCGGTCTCCTCGCCTCGGCTCCCGAAAGGCCTGCCCGTTCACGTCAAGGTCGATACCGGCATGGGCCGCTTCGGCATGTCGCCCGAGGACGCGGCCGCGGTCGACCCCGGCCGCGTCGTCGGCGTGATGAGCCATCTCGCGACCGCCGACGAGGAGGATGCCTCGTTCGCCCGCGCCCAGCTGGAGACGTTCTCCGAGGTGGCGGCGCGTTTCCCCGGCGCGACTCTGCACGTTGCGAACAGCGCCGCGACGCTCGCCCTTCCGGAGGCGCGCCTCGATGCGGTGCGCTGCGGGGTCGCGCTCTACGGCCTCTCTCCCTTCGGTCGCGATCCGGCGGAGCACGGCCTCGGGCCGGTGCTCTCCTGGCGGAGCTACGTCGCGCAGGCGAAGACGCTCGCCGCCGGTGGCAGCACCGGGTACGGGCGGCGCTTCGTCGCCGGGCGCGAGACGCGGATCGGGCTCGTCCCAGTGGGGTACGCGGACGGCTTTCGCCGTGGGCTCACCGGGACGGAAGTCCTCGTGGCCGGCACGCGGAGACGCGTGCTCGGCACGGTCTCGATGGATTCCTTCGCGGTCGAGCTCGGCGACGAGCCGGAAGGCGCGCCCGTGACGCTCGTCGGCGACGGCCTGCTCGTCGAGGAGCACGCACGCCACCTCGGCACGATCAACTACGAGCTCACGACGGGGATCGTCTCCGACCCGCGCCGGGCCGAAAGACGAGTGAATGGATAGCCGCATCCGCACCGCCGTCGCCGGCGTCGAGGCCTACGTCGTGGGAGGCGCCGTGCGCGACGAGCTCCTCGGACGTCAAATCGTGGACATCGACGTGGCGACGCCCGACCCCGAGGTCGCCGCGCGCATCTACGCGGGCCTCTCGAAGGGCGCGCTCTTCCCGCTTTCCGAGCGACACGGCGCCTGGCGCGTGGCCTTCAAGGACGGAACGACGGTCGACTTCACGCCGCTCGCCGGGACGATCGAGGACGACCTCGCGACGCGCGACTTCACCATCAACGCCATCGCGCAGCCCGTGGCCGGGGGCGAGCACGTCGATCCGCTCGGCGGGCGCGCGGACCTCGAGTCGCGAACGCTTCGCGCCGTCTCGGAATCCGTCTTCGAGGACGACGCACTTCGTCTCCTGCGCGCGGTGCGCCTCGAGGACGAGCTCGGCTTCGCGCTCGACGGCGCGACGGAGGAGCTCGTCCGCCGCCACGCGAGCCTCGTCGCCGACCCGGCGGGCGAGCGCATCGTCGGCGAGCTCGAGCGCCTTTCTCCGGCGGGGTTCGAACGGGCGGACGAGCTCGGCCTGCTCGAGCCTCTCGGCGGGTCACTCGAGCGGCTCGGCTCGGTCGACATCGTCGACACGCCGGGCTACCTCCTGGTCGTCGTGCTCGGCGAGAACGTCGAGCGCTATCCGGTCTCGAACGAGTTCAAGCGGCTGGCGAGGACGCTGCTCCGCGCCGAGCGTCCTAAGGACGACTCCGCGCGCACAATTCACCGCTTTCGCCGCGCGACCGAGCCCTGGGCGCTGACCGCGCTCGCCTACCTCGGCGCCGACGATCTCTACGAGGCCGTGCGGGCCGCCCGGGTTGCCGAGCCGAAAGAGCCGCTTCTCCGTGGCGACGAGCTCGGCGTCGAGCCGGGGCCGGAGATCGGCCGCCTGCTCGACCTCGTCGCCGAGGAGCGCGCGGCGGGCGCGATCTCGACGCGGGAGGAGGCGCTTCAGCTGGTCGAGCGGGAACGGGCCGGTTCCCGCTAGGCGCCGGGCTCAGTCCTGCCTGACGATGTCGACCGAGATCTCCACCGCCGGAACCGTTCCTCGGTTCTCGAGCCAGTGTGTCGTGTTCCGGTCCTCGGGCCAGCCGACGCCAGGCCCGTACTCCGTCGCGACTCCGTCACGGTGGTCGGTGATCGTCCCTTGCAGGATGTAGACGGTGCCCGGTCTGCCCTTGTGGTCGTGGAGCGGGCCGAAGACGCCTCCAGGCTCGATCGTCACCCTGCGCATGCGGAGCTGACGCCCTGCCAGGCCCTCGATCTCGGGCCCGAGGTCGACCGTCGCAAGTAGCTCGACCGAAACGCCCTTCGTCTCGGGCGCCGCCCGCTCGTCATTCATCTCGGATCTCCTCGCCCGCTAGCGCCACTTGATCGTGCAGCCGACGGCGGGAACCTCCTGCACCCGCGGCTCTGTTCCAGCGAACACGGCCTCGAGCGCGTCGCGCAGGTAAGGCTCGGCACCCCTCGGATCCTGATGATCCGAGTCCGGCGTCCCGTGGTAGACGAGCCGGTGCTCGGAGTCGAAGAGGAAGACTTCGGGCGTCCGCGCGGCGCCGTAGGCCTCCGCCACCTCCTGCGTCTCGTCGTAGAGGAACGGGAAGGCAAAGCCCTTCTCCTGCGAGCGGGCCTGCATGTCCTCGACGGAGTCGCCGAGGTGGCCGGCGTTCGAGTTGACGGCGACGAGCCCGGCGCGGCCCTCGTACTCGCGCGCGATGTCGTTCAGCCGGTCCTCCCAGGCGACCACGTACGGGCAGTGGACGCACGAGAAGACGACGGTGAGCGGCCGGCCGGCGTAGTCCTCCGTCGAATGCGAGCCTCCGTCGATGCCGGGGAGGTGGAAGCCCGGAGCCGGATCGCCGAGCGCGAGACGGGCCATGACCGCAATGCTATCGGCGTGGGCCCGCTCTACGACGCTGTCGGCATTGGCATGCGGGCCTACTCCCGCAGCGTGTTCCGGGTCCGCTACGTCGGCCCGAAATCCTTCCGTCTCAGGCCCGGGACGCTGATCGCCGCGACCCACCGCAAGGAGACCGACGTTCCGCTGATCGCCTCGGAGCTCTACTTCCGCGGCTCGCTCTGGAAGCGCCGCAGCGAGGGGATGCACTTCGCCGCGCGCGACGACATGTTCCTGCGCGGCTTCTTCGCGGGCTTCCCGCCCGAGATGTCTCCGCGCGCCCGGAGGCTCCTCTTCCCGATCTCCGTCGGCCGCTTCCTGCCGCGCGTCGCGGTGCATCCCATCTCGAGTGCGAGCACCGCGCGCCTCGCCGAGCTCCTCGCGGCTTCGCCCCACGAACCGCTCGGCGACGTCGCGCCCGAGCGCCTTCTTCTCGAGCTACGGGAACGTGGCCTGCCCGCATCCGCACGCTCGGGAGAGGCCCTCCAGGGCTCGTACGCGGACCTCCTCTGGGAGCCGGTCACGCGCGGCGAAGGGCCGGAGGCCTTCTGGAGCGCCAGGGCGACTCGCGCCACGGCCGACTTCCGCGAGCTGGTCGGGGTCATGCGTGAAGGGAAGTCGCTCGTCGTCTTTCCCGAAGGACGCCCTTCGCCGGACGGCGAGGTCGGCCCCCTGCGCCGGGGCCTCGACGCGCTCGTCCGCCGCGGAAAGCCCGAGCGCATCCTTCCGGTCACGCTGGCCTACGACCCCCTCGTTCGCGGCCGTACGGAAGTGACCGTGGTCTTCGCGGACACGATGCCGCCGCCTCATGGAGGGCTCGAGAACGCCGTCCTCGAGCGCCTGAAGAAGCAGACGGCGCTCACATCGGGCCAGTTCGTCGCGCACGAGCTCGCCGCGGGGCGCGAGCCGCATCCCGCTGCCTTTGCCGCGGAGCTCGAGTCCTCCCGCGCGCTCGGTCGGCCGATCGACCCGGTCCTCGCCGACCCGGCACGCAGGGCGGCGAAGCTCGCGGAGGCGCGGGCCGCCGCCGAGGCGAAGCCCGAGGAGCTCTCATTCCTCGCGAAGGAGTTCGAGAGCGCGCGGAGCTAGGCGCCCTCCGCCGCCTCTTCGGCGGAATGGCGACGGAAGAGGCGCGGGAAGGCAGGCCGCACGAGAGCGGCGCCGAGGAGGGTCACCGGGATGACCGTGAGCGCATGCATCGTGAGGACGTAGGCGGTCGCCTTGTCCGTCGGCACGTCGATGCCCTTCGCCGCGATCAGCGTCAGGTAGTCGAACGTCCCGATTCCGGCCGCCGTCGCGGGCACGGCCAGCGCGAGGTTCCCGACCCCTTCGAGGAGGAAGAAGCCGCCGACCCCGATCTCGATGTGGTACGCGCGGCCGACGACGTAGTACATGGCCACGTCGGCGAGCCACATCGCCACCGATGTGGTGAAGATGAGGAACACCCGGCGCCGGCCCATGAAGGCGCCGAGCCCGTCGACGAAGTACGCGGCTGCACGGGCCACGCGGGTGTGCCAGCGGGCCGGTAGGAAGTTCGTGAGGCGGAAGACGAAGCGCTCGGCCCGCTCCGGGTTCTGGGCCGCGAAGCGGACGAGGAAAACGCCGAAGGCCGCACCGGCCGCGAGCGCGATCCCGGTCAGGAGAACGGGACCGCCCTCGCCGATCATGAGCGCGCCGAGGACGATCCAGACCGAGAGGACGACACCGTCCAGGAGCCGCTCGGCGAAGAGGGTGCCCGCGCTCACGAACACCGGAACCTGGCGCTCGCGCAGCGACTCGATCCGCAGCAGGTCTCCTCCGCGTGCCGGCAGGAGGTTGTTGGCTCCACGGCCGACGGCGATCGTCGAGAAGAGCTTGCGCTTGTCCACGCGGTAGCCCGCGCCCTCGAGGAGGTACTTCCAGCGCAGCGTCATGAAGAAGAGGTTGGCTCCAATGAGTCCCAGGGAGGCCAGCAGCGTCCACGCCGGAAGCGAGGACATCGTCTTCCAGGCGTCGGAGAGATCGACCTCCCGGAGGAAGAGCACGAGGAAGGCAACAGTGGCCGCGGTGCCGATCAGGAGCCGAACGAGTGTGCGCCGCCACGTGGTCCCCATCAGTCGATAAGTATGTCGGCTGCGATGGGGAGCGGAGGCTGATGGGGCGGTTCTCGCGGCGGCGTGAAGTCGCGATCGGCCTCGGCGTCTACGCGGTCTACCTCACCGTCCGCAACCTCGTCGTGAACGAGGAGGGCAGGCGCAAGGCCGCGCGGAACGCGGAGCGAGTCGTAGCCCTCGAGCGGCGCCTCGGAGTCCACGTCGAGCCGGAGCTGCAGGCTCTTCTCCTCCCGCGCCGCCGCCTCGTCGCCGTCCTCAACGTCGCGTACGTGACGCTCAACGTCGGGCTCACCGTCGGGTGGCTCATGCGTCTCTTCCGCCGCCGCGACCCCGAGTTCCACCGGCTTCGCCGCGCGGCCGTCCTGGCGACGCTCGGCGCGCAGCCCGTCTTTCTTCTCTTCCCGACCGCGCCGCCGCGGACGCTCGATCACTTCGTGGACACGATCGCCGACGTCTCCGGAGTCGATCTCGACAAGGGGCTCATCGCGCGGCTTTACGACCCCATCGCGGCGATGCCGAGCATCCATATCACCTACGCCGTCGTGACCGCCGCAGGGATCTCGCAGACGAGCCGGTCACCGGTTGCCCGGGCGCTCGCCCCGGCCTATCCGCCCGCGGTGGCCTTCGTCGTCTTCGCGACCGCGAATCACTATGTGCTGGATGCGGTCGCCGGCGCTGCGCTCGGGCTCGCCGGCCTCAGGCTCGCCCGCGCACTCGGGTAGAGAGGCGGGCCAGCGTCCCGGGGGCGAGTGCCTGGATGGCTCCGGCGACGCGGAGGTAGCGCGGGACGACGACTTCGGCGCGATCGCGCTCGACGGCGCGGACGATGGTCTCGGCGATCGTGTCCGGCTGGAGGACGAGCCGGCTGCCGAGCCGGCGCGAGAGGAGATCGCGCTGTGGGAAGCCCGCTGTCTCCACGGGGCCCGGGCTGACCGTGTGCACGCGAACGCCACGGCCCGCGAGCTCCCGCCGGATGCTGCGAGAGAAGGCCAGCTGCGCGTGCTTCGCGGCCGAATAGGGGCCCGACGATCCGTGCGCGAACATCCCCGCCACCGAGGCGACGTTGACGACGTCGGACGGCCGTGCGGCCTCGAGGAGCGGGAGGAAGGCACGCAGGCACCAGACGCTCCCGAGGTAGACCGTGTCGACGACGTTCTCGATCTCTTCCGGCTCGAGCTCGAGGAAGCCGCGCCGCCCCGTGTAGCCCGCGTTGTTGACCAGGAGGCCGACGGCCGGGTGGCGCCCTCCGACCCGGGCTGCGAGCTCGTCGACCTGCGCTCGGTCCGACACGTCGCAGACCTCGGCCTCCGCGCCGATCTCGGAGGCCACGGCCTCGAGCCGCTCGGCGCCGCGGGCGACGACGACGCAGTGCCACGCGCGCGCCGTCAGGGCACGGGCGGTGGCTGCTCCGATCCCGCTCGATCCCCCCGTGACGACGGCCACGCGCACGGCGCGACAATAGACTGCTCGCGCCTTGGCTGATTTCACCGGCAAGCGCGGGCTCGTCCTCGGAGTGGCGAACCGGCGCTCGATCGCGTGGGCGATCTCCCAGAAGCTCGCCGAGAGCGGCGCCTCCCTCGCGTTCACGTACCAGGGCGACCGCATCGAGAAAAGTGTGCGGGAGCTGGCCGAATCCGTTTCCAGCCCTCTGATCACCGAGTGCGACGTGCGCTCCGACGAAGGGCTCGAGCGCGTGTTCGGCGAGGTGGGGGAGGCCTTCGGCGGCCAGCTCGACCTTCTCGTCCACTCCGTCGCCTTCGCCGACGCGCGCGATCTCGAAGGTCGCTTCACCGACACCCCGCGCGACCGCTTCTGGCTCGCGCTCGACGTCTCCGCGTACTCGCTCGTCGCCGCCTCGCGCCTGGCCGAGCCGCTCATGGAGGCCGCAGGGGGCGGCTCGATCCTGACGATGACCTACCTTGGCGGCGAGCGCGCCGTGCCGCACTACAACGTCATGGGCGTGGCGAAGGCCGCGCTGGACGCCTCGGTGCGTTACCTGGCGTGGGACCTCGGCCAGAAGAACATCCGCGTGAACGCGGTCTCGGCTGGGCCGGTGCGAACGCTCGCGGCCCGCTCGATCGCGGGCTTCCCGACGATGGAGGCGATCGTCGAGGAGCGCGCGCCGCTCCACCGGCCGATCGGCTCGGACGACGTGGGCGCGGCCGCCGCCTTCCTCCTCTCGGCCGAGGCCGAGAACATCACCGGGACGACGCTCTACGTCGACTCGGGGTACCACGCGATGGGCATGTAAGCCGCGGGAGCCGCGGGCTCCAGGACCTCCCTGAAAGTGGCTAAAGCTTCCGGTCGGAACGTCCGATCTTGTGCGCATGAGCGCATTTCGGCAGGTCGGCCCACGGTCCCCGCACGCCTCGAATCGGTGGATCGACCGCTGGCTGGCCGCCTGCAGCGAGCTGGCCGAGCTCGAGCGATCCAATCCGATGACGGACGCCGTCATCGACGAGATCGACGGGCGGATGATCAGGATCGGAGACAAGTGGCTCGCCGATTTCGCCTCGTGCAACTACCTCGGGCTCGATCTCGACCGCGAGATCATCGACGCCGTCCCCGCGTATCTCGAGAAGTGGGGCACGCATCCGAGTTGGTCGCGAATGCTCGGAAGCCCCATCCTCTACGAGGACATCGAGCGCCGGCTGATCGAGCTGCTCGGGTGCGAGGACGCCCTCGTCCTGCCGACCATCACGCTCATCCACCTCTCGGTCATTCCCGTGCTCGCCGGCGATGGGACGATCTTCGTCGACAACCGCGCCCACAAGACGATCTACGACGGCTGCCAATTCGCGTCGGCCCGCGGTGCCACCGTCAAGCGGTTCCGCTTCGAGGACCCCGACGACCTCGAACAGCTTCTCCGCGATGACCGGTCGACGACGCGCCTCGTCTGCATGGACGGCGTGAACAGCATGACGGGGAACGCTCCCGACATTCGCGAATTTGCCCGCGTCGCACGGCGATACGACGCGATCCTCTACGTCGACGACGCGCACGGGTTCGGTGTCATCGGCGAAAGGGCGAGCGACGAGCCGAGCCCATACGGAGTTCGGGGAAACAGCGTCATCCGACACTACGGAGAGTCCTACGACGGCGTCGTGCTCGTGTCCGGCTTTTCGAAGTCGTATTCGTCCCTCGCGGCGTTCATCGCGTGTCCGACGCAGCTGAAGCAGGTCCTCAAGACCGCGGCGCCCCCGTATCTCTACTCGGGCCCGTCGCCGACGGCATCGCTCGCCACCGTGCTCGCGGGATTCGACGTCAACGACTCCCGCGGAGAGCAGATCCGTACCGACCTCTGGAAGAAGACGGCACAGGTCCTCGAATGCCTCGACCGGCTGGGGATTCACACGCCCAACCGCTCCGGTTTCCCCATCATCGAAGTCCCACTCGCCCGGCACGAGGACATCGATGCGGCGGGCCGTTTCCTGTTCGAGAACGGGATCTACGTCACTTTGGCTGCGTACCCGCTCGTGCCGAAGAGCGAGGTCGGCTTCCGAATTCAAGTCACCGCTGCAAATTCGGAGGCCGAGATCGAGCAGCTCGTCGACGCCATCGGCAAGCTCGCCGCCGGGTTCGACCTCCGTCCCGCCCATCCCAACGAGTACGCGGCATGAAGGCCTGAGGGCGGTGGACTGGCGCAAGCACGTCTGGATCGTCTACGTGGCCGCTTGCGCGGCCTTGACGGCCGCCTACATGTGGTTCCCGCCGCTCAAGGGCAACGGGCCCTTGATCAACCTCCTCGGCCTCTCGTCCTCCATCGCCATCGCGGTCGGCATCTACCTCCACCGGCCGCGGGCACGAGCCGCGTGGTTCCTCTTCATCGTCGGCCAGTTCCTCTTCTTCGCCGGCGACCTCTACACGTACAGCTACCCGAAGCTCTTTGGAGCCGACGTCGAGTTCCCGTCGCTCGGCGACGTCCTCTACCTCCTTGTCTACCCGGCGCTCATCGCGGGCTTGCTGATCCTCGTCCGGCGGCGAAACCCGCGGGGTGACCGTGCCGGTGTCATCGACTCCCTGATTCTCAGCGTCGGCATCGCGCTCATCTCGTGGGTCTTCCTGATCGCTCCGAACATCCACCTCTCGGGACTGACGACGTTGGAGAAGACCGTCTCGGCCGCGTATCCGCTCGGTGACATCCTGCTGCTCGCCGCGGCGATCCGGCTCGCGGTCGACATGGGGAAGCGCGCGCCCGCCTTCTACCTCTTGATCGGCAGCATCGTCTCGCTCCTGACAGTCGACTCGGCATACAACTACGCCCTCCTGACGGGCGCGTACGACCACCAGTTGAGCTACGACTTGGGTTGGATCGTCTACTACATCCTCTGGGGGGCGGCGGCCTTGCATCCCTCGATGCGGACGCTGGAGGAGCCGGCGCTCGAGGACCGAACGCGTCTCACCCCGCTTCGTTTGGTTCTGCTCGCCGGCGCGTGTCTCATCGCCCCGAGCATTCGAGCCTGGCAGGCGTGGGGCGACACCGACCTGCTCGTCCTGATCTTCGCTTCGGCGATCCTCTTCCTGCTCGTGGTCATGCGCATGGCCGGGCTCGTCAGACAGGAGGAGCGTGCCGCCGCCCGGGAGCTCGCGCTGAGAGCGGCGGGAGTCGACCTTGTGGCTGCGGCCGGACGGGAGCAGGTCAACCGGGCCGCAATCTCCGCGGTGCGGACGCTCGCCGACAAGGACGTGAGCGCCCGGCTCGTGCTCTACCAGCCGGAGGGCGCCGTCGTTGCCGCGTCCACCCAGACTGAGGACGAATGGCAGCTGTCGAAGGAGGCCAACAGTTGGCTCCGCGAATCGGTGACCGGGCCGACTCAGCGCTGGAGCGCGAGCGTGCCACCAGAGGTTCTCGAGGACCTGCGCGCAACCGGAAGCGCCGTGGCCCTGTTTCTGCCGCTCGCCGTCCGCGAGGAGATGCGCGGCGTTCTTTTCCTTTCGGCGGGAACGCCGATCGCACGTGAGCTCGTCGACTCGCTCGAGTCGCTGAGCAGCCAGGTGTCCCTCGCGCTCGAGGGCGCAAGCCTCGCCGAAGATCTTCACCGGCGCCAGAACGAGGCTCGCTTCCGCTCGCTCGTCGCTCACTCGAGCGACCTCATCACGGTGCTGGACGCGCACGGAACCGTGACGTACCAGAGCCCGTCGGTCGAGCGTGTGCTCGGCTACAGGCCGGGCGAGATGGAAGGTACGGAGTTCGCGCGGATTCTCGCCCCGGCCGACCGCCCGCGGCTGACACAGATCCTCTCCGGCCTGGCCGACGCCTACGCGGGCGGCGGTGCCGAGACCCACGTGATCGAGTGCAGCCTGAAGCACCGCGACGGGGCGTGGCTTCAGTTCGAGGTCCAGCACACGGACCTGCTCCAGGACGAGCACGTGCGCGGGATCGTCCTCAACAGCCGCGACGTCAGCGAGCGAAAGGCGTTCGAAGAGCAGCTCGCCCACCAGGCGTTTCACGACCCGGTCACCAACCTCGCGAACCGCGCTCTGTTCGCAGACCGCGTCCAGCACTCGATCAAGCGGTCGCTGCGCGGCGGGCCTTCGATCGGAGTCATGTTCATCGACCTCGACGACTTCAAGACCGTCAACGACAGCCTCGGTCATGCTGCCGGCGACACCGTCCTCCAGGAGGTCGGGCGCCGTCTGCTTCTCGCCGTGCGGCCCCCGGACACCGTCGCCCGCTTCGGCGGGGACGAGTTCGCGATCCTGCTCGACGGGATCAGCGATTCGGCCGACGCGGCCGACGTCGCCGCACGCGTCCTCGCCTCGCTCGAAGCGCCCTACGAGGTGGGAGCCAAGCAGGTCTATCCGCGTGCGAGCGTCGGGATCTGCCTGGCCGGAAACGACTTCGGGACTCCAGACGCCGAGGAGCTGCTCCGTAATGCGGACGTCGCGATGTACATGGCGAAGCGTGACAGCAAGGGCAGTTACCGCGTCTTCGAGCCGACCATGCACGAGCAGGTCGTCGAGCGTCTCGAGCTCCAGGCACAGCTCCAGCAGGCGCTCGAGTTCGAGCAGCTCGAGGTCTACTACCAGCCCGTCGTCAACCTCGCCTCCCGCACGGACTACGGCGTCGAGGCGCTCCTTCGCTGGATGCATCCGGAGCGCGGGATGATCCCGCCGCTCAACTTCATCCCTCTCGCCGAGGAGACCGGCCTGATCATCCCGATTGGCCGTTGGGTGCTCGAGCAGGCATGCAAGCAAGGAGCAGCCCTGCACGAACGCTCGACGAAGGCGCCTCCGCTGACGGTGAGCGTCAACCTCTCGGTGAAGCAGCTCCAGTCGGAGACGATCGTGGACGACGTGCGGAATGCGCTCGCCTCGAGCGGCCTCCCGCCCTCTTCGCTCGTCCTGGAGATCACCGAGAGCGTGATGATGGCCGACACGGACCTCGCCGTCGCGCGCCTGAACGAGCTCAAGGAGCTCGGGATCCTGCTCGCGATGGACGATTTCGGGACCGGGTACTCGTCGCTCTCGTATCTGAGCCGCTTCCCCGTCGACATCCTCAAGATGGACCGCGCCTTCCTCACGAAGGAGCACGAGGAGTCGGGTCTCGCAGGCGCGATCATCGCGATGGGCAACAGCCTCAACCTCGAGGTCGTCGCGGAAGGAATCGAGCACCCCGAGCAGATCGGCTCCCTTCGCGACCTCGGTTGCGAGCTCGGCCAGGGCTTCCTGTTCGCCAAGCCGATGAGTCGCGACGCGCTGGTCGAGTATCTCGACTTCGGCGTCGACGAGGTCGCCGGCAGTGCAGCATAGCCACGAGGCGCTCGACCGCCCGGGCGGCTTCTCTCGCGTCAACCTCTTCTCGCCGCTCCGCCACCGTGACTTCCGCCTTCTCTGGGCCGGGATGACGATCTCGCTGCTCGGAGACGGCATCTTCCTCGTCGCAATGGCATGGCAGGCCTATGAACTGTGGAACGCGCCTGCTGCGCTCTCCATCCTCGGTATCGGGATGACCGTCCCGACGATCGTCTTCCTCCTGCCCGCAGGAATCCTGAGCGATCGGCTCGACCGCCGGATGGTCATGCTCTGGGCCGACATCGGCCGGGCGCTCGTCGTCGGAGTGCTTGCTGCGCTCGCGCTGACCGGCCTCCTCACCTTCTGGCATCTCCTGGCCATCGTGGCCGTGTACGGGATCGGAACGGCGTTCTTCACGCCCGCATTCGAGGCGATCGTCCCGGACGTGGTACCCGGCAAGGATCTTCCGGCCGCGAACTCGCTCGACCAGTTCGTGCGGCCGATCACGCTGCGCCTGCTCGGGCCGGCACTCGGCGGTGTCCTCGTCGCCACAGCCGGAACGGGCACGGCCTTCGCGCTGGACGCACTCTCGTTTGCGGCCTCGACGGTGGCCGTGTTCGCCATGACGCCGCCCGCGCATCCGCGCTCGGAGCATGTGGAGTCACCGGTTCGTGCGATGAAAGAGGGGCTTCGGTTCGTGACTGCAAGGGTCTGGCTCTGGGGGACGCTCCTGTCGGCTGCGATCGCGTACCTCGCGTTCCTCGGGCCCGCAGAGGTGCTCTTGCCGTACGTCGTGAAGAACGTCCTGCATGCATCGGCGGGGGATCTCGGTCTCGTCTTCGCCGCCGGAGGAGTCGGAGCCGTGGGCGCTGCGCTCTTCATGGGGCAGCGAGGCCATCCCCACAGGGACGTGACTGTGATGTACGGGACCTGGACCGTTGCCACACTCGCGGTCGCCGGATACGGCCTCGCGACTGCATCCTGGCAGCTCGCGATCGCCTGTCTCGCGTTCAACGCACTCGAAACGGCAGGGACGATCGTGTGGGCGACGATCAAGCAACGCCACGTGCCGGCTTCGATGCTCGGCCGGGTCTCGAGCCTCGACTGGTTGATCTCGATCGGCCTTCTTCCGCTGTCCTTCGCATTGACCGCCCCGGTTGCCGAGCTCTTGGGCGCTCGGGCGACCCTTGTCGTCGCGGCGGCCGTCGGCACGGTTGCAACGCTGGGCGCGTTCTTCCTCCCGGGCATGCGAGACATCGAAGGAGCGGCAGGCCGCAGCGAGGGCCCGGCAACCGGTGGCCAGCCCGAGCTCCTGCGTCCACCGGTGTTCGTCGACGTCTAGCGCAGGAATTCGAGCCCGACGCCGGGGCTCGTCGCGTTGAGCACGACGGGGTGCCACTCCTCGTCGGGGAAGCCGAGCTGCGCAGTCGCGCGCCCGTCGACCTGATCCTCGTACACGACCTGCCCCTCGACGGTAATGGTTGCGCGGATGGGCGCCTCGGACGTGAGCATCAGGGTGAACGGGCCGGTCCCGAAGACCCAGAACGGCGCCTGCAGCTCGGTCGTTCTGCCGTCGCGCCAGCCCTGGCAGAAGACGGGCTTGACCCGTGACGGCTCGGCAACGGCCGGCGGCGACGAAGACGCACCGCGCGTGAAGAGGGTGACGGCGCCGCCCTCCTTCGCGGGAGACCAGCCCTGTTCCTCGAGCCCGCGCCACGCGAACCAAGCGGACCGGTCGCCCGCCTGCTCGTAGACGCCCGTGTGGAGTAGGACGTTCTCGACGCCGAGCCGCTCGAGCGTCGCCTCGTCGCCGGGCTCCCAGACGCCGCACCCGATGCGGTTGTACGTGAAGGCGAACGAGTACGCATACCGCGGCGCGAGCGTGTTGTAGCCCTGCGGGCGCTCCCGCGGAGTCTGCAGCTCGTAGTAGTCGTAGACCGAGCCGTAGTGGATCCCCGGATCGAAGAGCGGCAAGTTGAGTATCCGGCCGGGCGCGAGGGCCGCGAACGCCGCATTGTCCGGGTCGGCCGCGGTCGCGGAGACCGGCTGCGCGCCGAGGTCGAGGGCGACGAGCACCAGGAGCCCCGCGGCCACTGCGGTCCCTCGCCGCCCCGCCCTGCGGACGAGCTCCGCCGCCGCGAACGCGAGCAGCGCGGCGAGGGCGAGGTCGGCGATCGGCATGAAGCGCTCGGGTACCCGAGGGAAGCGGAGCGGCGGCAGCGCGTGCCAGAGCGGCGAGTAGGTCGGGAGGTTCGTCCCGAGGGCGAGGAGGATGGGGAGAAGGGCGCCGAGCCCGAGAATCACGGCCAGCCGGCGCCGCCCTCGCCAGAGGACGACGACCCCGACGACTGCGAGCAGGGGCGTGAGCCAGCCGAAGTACACGAACTCCTCGCTGCCCGGCCGGTGCCAGCGGTTGAAGAGGTCGGCCCACTCGGCCTGGAACCTGTGCACGTCCGCGAGTGACCGCCCCTGATCCTCCGCGGAGCCTGCGATGAGCGTGTAGCGGACGACGAGCCCGACCGCCGCTGCGACGACCGAACCGGCGAAGGTCCAGAGAACGGGGATCCGCCCGCCGCGCACGAGGGCATAGGCAAGGACGAACGGAATGGCGCCGAGCGCGAGATGGAGCTGCCCGGAGAGCGCGATCGAGGCGAGGGCCACCGCGGTGAGCGCCCCCCAGCCGTGGGCCCGCCGCGGGGTGGCGGCGACCCGGGCCCGCTCGACCCCGAGCAGCGCGAGGGGCATGAAGAGCGCGGCCCAGCCGAGCAGGTGGCCGGAGGCGCTCTGGTCGAGGCGGTACGGCGCCACGGCGAAGGCGAGGCCGCCGATCGCGGCCGCCCACGGGCCGAGGTCGAGCGCCCGCAGCCAGAGGAACGTGACGAGGCCCGCAGCGACGATCGTCCCGAGCAGCAGGAGGTTCCACGCGACGACCGGGCCGAAGATCGCTCCGAGCGGCCAGTAGAGGAGCCCGAACGGCCAGCCGCCGAGCACCGTCTGTGGCTCGGCGAGCGGCTGGAAGCTGTACGGGTCCAACCAGGGCGCCGCGCCGTTTCCCAGCTGGTGGCCGACGAGCCAGAACCGGTAGAGCGTCTGCAGGTGATCGCCGGCAGGCGGCGCGCCGTGACCCTCGCCGCCGCTCGCCATGAACGCGCTTCCGAAGGAGTCGACCGCCGGCCACGTCGCCGCGACGGCCGCGGCCGCGTAGAGGACGGTTACGAGAGCGAGCGGGCGGCTGCCAGCAGCTCGTCGAAGTCGGGGACTTGGCCAGGCTCGTACCGCCATGTCCCGCGGATGATGCCGTCTCCGTCCACGAGGAACGCGCTGCGCTCGGCGACACCCTCCATTCCCCGGTAGTCGTGGCCGATGCCGAAGCCCGTCACGGCCTCGCCGTTCCAGTCGGAGAGAAGCGCCGTCGAAAGATCGAGCGCCTGCGCCCAGGCGACATGCGACCAGGGGCTGTCGCGCGAGATCCCGAAGACCTTGACGCCCGCCTCCTCGAACTCGCGGCCCCTGTCACGCAGGAGCGTGAACTCGTCCGTTCAGGTGCTCGACCAGTCGAAGAGGTAGAAGAGGAGGAGGTAGGGCGAGCCTTCGGCGAGGTCGCGGAGCTCGGCGTCGTCACGCGGGGTCAGCCACACCCTGGCTGCGGGGACCGCCTCGCCGGCGCCGATCATCCCGCAGCCACCGCGGCCGCCTCGGTTGCATCCGCGATCTCGCTCGCGACCTCGACGATGTCGCGGTTCGCGTTGAAGACGCGGAGCTGGCGGTCGGCGCCGTTGCCCTTGCCGAGGATGGCGCGAATGCCCTCGAGCTCGCGCTCGGCCCCGAGCTCGCGCGCGTGCGGCTCGATGTCTCTGAGCGTGCGCCGGACGAGCTGCGCGATCGGCACGCGGTTCCTGCGGCCGGTGGCGAGGTCCATGACCGGCGCTTCGAGCCCGTAGCGCGCGCCGAGCCACTTGTTCTCGGAGATGAGGATGCGGTGGAAGGAGGGCAGTTCGCCGCCGGCCTCAAAGCGCTCGGAGTAGTGCTTGACGAGCGCCTGGACGTAGGCGGTGAGCGCAACCGTCTCCTCGACGCGCGTGACCGCATCCATCACGCGCACCTCGATCGTGCCGAAGCGCGGGTGGAGCCGGATGTCCCACCAGATGTGCGTGTAGTCGGCGATGCAGCCCGTCTTCTCGAGCTGGCCGACGACCTCCGCGTAGTCGGCGTAGTCCCGGAAGCGAGGCGGGGGCCCAGAGCGCGGGAATGCGGCGAAGACCATCTGACGGCTGGACGCGAGCCCGGTCGCCTCGCCGCGCCAGAACGGCGAGTTCGCCGAGAGCGCGAGGAAGTCCGGCAGGTGCAGGAGGAGCGCGCTCGTCACCTTGATCGCCTTCTCAGGGTCGTCCACGGCCACGTGGATGTGGAGGCCGAAGATGAGCTCGCGCCGCGCCACGTACTGCAGCTGGTCGACGAGGTTGCGGTAGCGGTCGCGGGCCGTGATCCGCTGGCGCTCGAAGAGGCTGAACGGGTGCGTGCCCGCCGAGCCGACGCGCATGCCGCGCTCGCCGGCGATCCCGGTGACGAGGCCCCGCAGCTTACGGAGCTCCGTGTCGACGTCGGCGACGCTGTTGCACACCGGTGTCGAGATCTCGACGACCGACTGCATGAGCTCCGGGCCGATGCGGTCGGTCAGCTCGCCGTTCTGCGCGGCGGAGAGCACCGTGTCCACGTGCTGGACGAGATCGAAGCTCTCGCCGTCGAGGAGCATGTACTCCTCCTCGACTCCGAGCGTGTACGGGTCGCCCGTCCCGAAGTTGTGGTCGAGCACGCTGCCGCCGGGCGCAAAGCTCTTCCCGGTGATCGTGGCCGGATAGATCTGTTTCACGGCAGTGTCCCTTCCTGCGATGGTCTCGCCGGGAATGCCCTGACTACCGCTGGGAGGGGCACGCCAAGACTCTAACCGCCTCCCGGTGGAAGAAAAGCCACTGCCCTTCCGTCTGGTGCGCAACAGGCAGGGGTCGCAGGAAGGGAGCACAGAAGATGCGCAGCAATCGGAGAAAGAACTGGCTGGTCAAGCGGATCGCACTCGGTCTTGCGATCGCAGCGGTCGCCGCCCCGGTGGCGCAGGCGAGGGTCGACGAGGGTTCCTCCGCTCAGGGCAACGGCTATCAGGCGTTCGTCTCGGACTTCCCCTCGTCCACGCAGTCCGTCAATGCAAGCGACTACGGCATGCCGCGGGCGCTGCCCAGCGACTACGCGCAGATTCGCGGCGACCAGATCGAGCTCGTGCGGGTGCAGCCCCGCTCCACCGGCAGCGAGTTCGTCGCCGCCGATTACGGGATGCCTCGCGCGATGCCGAACGACTACGCGCTTTCGAGCGGAGACCAGATCGAGGTCGTCCGGGCGCAGCCGCGCGGCACCTCGAGCGACAACATCGAGTTCGTCCGCACGCAGCCTCGGTCGATCGGCGAGCCGCAGGTCGTCGCGGCCGGGTTCGACTGGAACGACGCGGCGATCGGCGCCGGCCTCGCCGTCGGGCTCCTGCTTCTCGGCTGGGGAGCCGCGGTGGCGACGAAGCACCTCGGTCGTCCGCAGACCGCCTAGGACGAAGCAAGGGAAACGGCCGCAAGTCGTAAGCGGGCCTCAGGGCCCGCTTACGACTGCTTCAGCTTCGATCTCGACGAGCCAGCGGGAATCGAGCAGCCCGCCCGCGAGCAGCGTCGTATTGGCCGGGCGGATGTCTCCGAAGATCTCGCCGTGCGCGCGGCCGACGCCCTCGAAGTCCTCCGCCTTCACGAGATAGACCCGGGTGCGCACGACGTCGGCAAACGAGGCGCCGGCTTCTTCCAGGGCGGTACCGATGATCTCGAAGCAGCGCCGCGCCTGGCCGTACGAATCGTCCGGAGGGTCGGCGCCCTCGGGCATGACGGGCGCCGTCCCCGCCACGTAGACGTGCTCGCCGACGCGCACGGCGCGCGAGAAGCCGACGACCGGCTCGTACGGGGAGCCCGACGAGATGAGCCTGCGCTCCACGTGGCTAGTATCGCCGAGTGCCCCTTCCGGTGATACTGCCCCGGTTCTGGGTCGCGAGCACCAAGCCGAAAGCCCCACTCGAATGCAGCCAAGGCCGAGAGCCTTGGCAAGAGCGAGGGAGGGTTCGACGCGTGATCGCGGGTCAGAAGCAGGCGTGTGTTACCTGAAGGGGCACTAGCATGCGTTCCCTCGCCCAGATCGACGGCTGGCCCGTCGAGCACGCGACCGCAGGAGTCGTGCGGGGATCGGAGACGTGGACGCATGGGCCGGCCGACCGGAAGTTCCCGTGGGCGTCCGTGACCAAGCTCCTCACCTCCGCGGCGACGCTCGTCGCGGCGGAGGAGGGCGTTCTCGACCTGGACGAGCCGGCGGGGCCGCCGGGGTCGACCCTTCGCCACCTCCTCGCCCACGCCTCAGGGCTTCCCTTCGACGGGCCTCGCCCGATCTCCCAGCCGGGGAAGCGGCGGATCTACTCGAACACGGGCTTCGACCAGCTCGGCGCCTTTCTCGAGGAGAAGGCGGAGATGACGTTCGCGGAATACCTCTCGGAGGCCGTGCTCGAGCCGCTTGATCTCGCCGGCACGACGCTCGAAGGCCCGCCGTCCTCCGGCCTCGCCGGCCCGCTCGACGATCTGCTCGCCTTCGCTCGCGAGCTCCAGGCACCGACGCTCCTCGCGCCGGAGACGCTCGCGGAGGCGACGGCGGTTGCGTTCCCCGGCCTCTCCGGGATCCTGCCCGACTTCGGCCGCTACGAGCCGCTCGACTGGGGGCTCGGCTTCGAGCTCCGCGACGCGAAGGAGCCGCACTGGACGGGAGCGCGCAACTCGGCCAGGACGTTCGGCCACTTCGGCGGGGCCGGGAGCTTTCTCTGGGTCGACCCCGAAGCGGGAATCGCGTGCGCTTCGCTCGCCGACCGGCGGTTCGGCCAATGGGCCAAGGACGCCTGGCCGCCCCTTTCCGATGCGGTTCTCGCGGAGCTACGATGACGAGGAGCCGTGTGGAATCTCCTGATCATCGTCGTCTGCTACACGTTCGCGGCGCTCTGCCTTCGTTTCCTCGGCGGCTTCAACTCGGCGGCTGACGCCCTCTCCACCTGGGGCCGGCGCTCGGCGCTCACGAAGATTCGCAGGCGCGGTCTGACGCTCAGAAGCTACGCGCGCTCGCGGATCTCGTCGTAGAGAGATCGCTCGCAGCTCGCCACGGTCGCGGGAGTCACGGCCGAGACGCGGCCGGAGAAGCTGTCGCCCGGACGGAGGAGCTCGCCCTCGCCGCGCAGCATCCCGGCGAGGACGACCCCGAACCGGCCGCCTCCGTCGAATGCCTCCCCGGCCGCGAGCTCGCGGCGCTCCATCTGCTCGGCCAGGCGCATCAGCGTCTCTCCGGGGACTCCGGCGAGCTCGGCGATCCGCGCCAGCTCGTTGGCCGTCGCGCTTTGGCGCCTCACGCCTCTCGACGCCGCCTCAAGCCCGGCTTTCCATGCGGCTGCCGCCGCTCGCGGCGCGATGCATCGCGAGCGCCGCTTGGCCGTGCTTCTAGCACTGTCCTGCGCGTCGCTCGCTCGGCTCGCTTGCCAGCGACGTCCGAGGAACGTGAGAGGCCCTCACCGCTCTTCGTCGGGGTCGATGACGCGCTCGGGATCCTCGTGCGCGGGATACCGCTGCGCATCCTCGTCCTGCCGGCGCTCGGGCGGTGCGTCCTGCTCGTCTTCGGTCGGCTCGGGTGTCTCTCCGGTGGACATATAGGCTCGATCGTATGGGGAAAAGCCCATTCTTCGACGGCTGGAAGAGCTGTCCCCGCTGCACCGCCGAGCTGAACTTCGCCGACGCGATTGCGACGTGCCCGGACTGCGGCCTGGTCGTCTACGCGAACCCCGGGCCGACGGTGAGCGCCCTCGTCTTCGACGACCACGGGCGCATCCTCCTCGCCCGCCGCGCGGCCGATCCGGGTTGTGGCCTCTGGGACATCCTCGGCGGGTTCGCGGACGAGGGGGAGACCCCGCTCGAGACAGTGGTGCGCGAGCTCCGCGAGGAGACAGGGGTCGAGATCCAGCCGCTCGAGTTCTACGGCGCGTGGCCCGATCGCTACGGAGACGGGGGCATCTGGACGCTCAACCTCTACTGGACCGCGCGCATCGCGTCGGGCAGGCCCGAGCCCGCGGACGACGTCTCCGAGGTGGCCTGGTTCGCGCGCGACGAGCTCCCCCCGTGGGACGAGTTCGCCTTCGAGAACACCGTCGCCGTCCTCAAGGCTTGGAAAGAGGGTCTGTAGGGCTCGAAAAATGGGCCGAACGGCCCATGTAGAACTCGGGCCTCCCTGCCGATAATCCAGCCACGTTGGCTGAACGCGGCATGCACCGGATCGACGACGACCTCACGGAGGAGTGGCTCGACGCCTTCGTGGCCGAGGGCCTCGCCGACGTCGAGTCCTATCTCCGCAAGCACGCCGACTTCCAGACCTTCCTGGAAGATCGAGACTAGTTCCAGCGCTTCTAGGCTTCGAGGCCGAGAGACTTCTCGAGCATCGTCTTCGGCTGTGCCCCGACCGCGGCGGCCTTCGGCTCGCCGGAGTCGAAGAGGATCATCGTCGGGATGCTCATCACGCCGTAGCGACGCGCGAGCTCGGGCTCCTCGTCGATGTTGACCTTCACCAGCCGCAGATCCGAGCGCTCTTCGGCGATCTGGTCGAGCACCGGTGCCACCGCGTGGCACGGTCCGCACCATTCCGCCCAGAAATCGACGAGCACGGGGCCTTCGCTCCCGAGCACCTCGGTGTCGAATGTGTGAGTTGTGATCGTGTCTGCCATGACCCTTCAAACGTAGACTGATCCGCAAATGTTCCGGCCGTTTCCGTCAGTACCCGATCATCCCGGACTCGAACGCGAGGTGCTCGACTGGTGGGAGGAAAGGCAGGTCTTCGAGCGGCTCCGCGAGCTCAATCGCGAGGGCCCGAAGTGGAGCTTCGTCGACGGGCCCATCACGGCGAACAACCCGATGGGCGTGCACCACTGCTGGGGGCGCACGCTCAAGGACGTCTTCCAGCGCTACAAGGCGCTCCAGGGCTTCGACCAGCGCTACCAGAACGGCTTCGACTGCCAGGGCCTCTGGGTCGAGGTGAACGTCGAGCGCCAGCTGGGACTCAACTCCAAGCGCGAGATCGAGGACTACGGGCTCGCCGCCTTTGCCGAGAAGTGCAAGCAGTCGGTCGCGGAGTACTCCGAGGTGATCACCGAGCAGTCGAAGCGCCTCGGCATGTGGATGGACTGGGACAACGACTACTACACCTTCTCCGACACGAACATCGAGTACATCTGGCGCTTCCTGAAGACGGTGCACGAGCGCGGGTGGCTCTACATGGGGCACCGCTCGAACGTCTGGTGCCCGCGCTGCGGGACATCGATCTCCCAGCACGAGCTCATCGGCTCCTACGAGGACCGGAGCGACCCGTCGCTCTACGTGCGGCTGCCGCTCGTCGACGACGACGGCGAGGCGCTGGTCGTCTGGACGACGACCCCCTGGACGCTCCCGGCCAACGTGGCCGCAGCCGTCGACCCCGAGGCCGAGTACGTAAAGCTCTCGACCGCCGACGGCCTGCTCTGGGTTGCCGAGGCGAGGTTGCCCGAGCTCCCGTTCGGCGGCGAGGTCGTCGGGAAGGCCAAGGGCGCCGAGCTCGTCGGGAAGCGCTACGAAGGGCCCTACGACCACCTCCCCGCCGCCGAGGAGGTCGAGCATCGCGTCATCCCGTGGGACGACGTGACCATGGAGGAGGGCACGGGCATCGTCCACATCGCCCCGGGCTGCGGCGCGGAGGACTTCGAGCTCTCCCGCGTCCACAACCTCCCGGTCCTGACGCCGGTGGACGAGGCCGGGCGCTTCTACGACGCGTACGGCTGGCTCCACGGCACCTCGACCGCCGAGGCCAAGGAGCAGATCATCGGCGATCTCGGCGAGCGCGGCCGCCTCCTCGAGGCCGGCGAGATCGTCCACCGCTACCCCGTCTGCTGGCGGTGCCACACGCCGCTCATCTTCCGGATCGTCGACGAATGGTTCATCGCCTGCGACGAGATCCGGAAGCCGATGCTCGACGCGAATGCAACCGTCGAGTGGACGCCCGACTTCTACTCGAAGCGCATGGACGACTGGCTCCGCAACATGGGCGACTGGAACATCTCGCGGAAGCGCTACTTCGGCCTGCCGCTGCCGTTCTACCCCTGCGAGTGCGGGACGCTCAACGTCATCGGCTCGCGCGCCGAGCTCGAGGAGCGCGCGACGGGCGGCCTCGGCGAGCTGCAGGAGCTGCACCGGCCCTGGATCGACGACGTGCCGATCAGCTGCGAGGGGTGCGGGCAGGAGGTGCGGCGCATCCCGGAGGTGGGCGACGCGTGGCTCGACGCGGGCATCGTCCCCTTCTCGACGCTCGGCTGGCGAAACGCGGAATGGCGAGAGCGGGGGTATGCGAACGGGGCCTCGGAGGGGCTTTCCGGCGCCGATCTTCCGGACCACGCGTACTGGGAGACCTGGTTCCCGGCCGACTGGGTCTCGGAGATGCGCGAACAGATCCGGCTCTGGTTCTACTCGCAGCTCTTCATGTCGGTCGCGCTCGTCGGGAGGGCGCCCTACCGGCAGATCCTCGCGTACGAGAAGCTCCGCGACGAGCCCGGGAAGGAGATGCACAAGTCCTGGGGGAACGCGATCGAGGCCAACGAGGCCATGGACAAGATGGGCGCCGACGTGATGCGCTTCATGTACTGCGACCACGTCCCCCAGCAGAACCTCAACTTCGGCTACGGGCCGGCGAACGAGATCAAGCGGCGCCTCCTCACCTTCTGGAACTCGGCCTCCTTCTTCGTCCTTTACGCGAACATCGAGGGGTTCAAGCCCACCTACCGAGACCTGGCTGGCGGCCCCGAGCTGGAGGAGCTCCGCCCGCTCGACCGCTGGCTCCTGGCACGGACGCAGCAGCTCGTCGCCGAGGCGACGGATGCGTACGAGCGCTTCTGGACGCCCGACGTCACGGGCGCGTGGGAGCGCTTCACCGACGATCTCTCGAACTGGTACATCCGCCGTTCGCGCAAGCGCTTCTACAGCCTCGACGAGGCCGCGTTCCGGACGCTCTGGTACGCGCTCGTCCAGGCCGTGCGGGTGATCGCGCCGGTGATGCCGTTCCTCGCCGAGCACATGTGGCGAAACCTCGCCGCTTCCGTGCGCGGTGCCCCGGAGAGCGCCTTCCTCGCCGGCTGGCCTCAGCCGGCGGCGCGCTACGAGGATCCCGCGCTGCTGGCGGAGGTGGCCGACGGGCGGCGCGCAGCCGAGCTCGCCCGGGCAGCGCGCGATGCCGCGGGGATCAAGCTGCGCCAGCCGCTCCGGCGGCTCGTCGTCGCAACGCCCGACCCTGTGCGGCGAATGCTGATCTCCAGGCAGGTCGAGGATCTCGCCGCCGAGCTCCGCGTCAAGGAGGTGGCGATCCTCGAGAGCCCGGGCGAGGTCGCCGAGATGCGCGCGAAGCCTCGACTCGACCTCGTCGGCCCACGCTACGGACCGAATCTTCCCGAGCTCAGGAAGCTCCTCGAGGCGGGGAGCTTCGAGGTCTCGAACGGAACCCTGCGCGCCGGGGGCTACATCCTCGCGAAGGGCGAGTTCATGCTCGAGTACGCGCCGCGGGAGGGCTGGGAAGTGAAGCACGAGGACGAGTTCGTGGTCGGAGTGGACACCCGGCTCGACGACGAGCTTCGGACGGAGGGCCGTGTGTACGACCTCATCCACGCCGTCCAGCGCCTTCGCCGCGACGCGGGCCTCGAGGTCACGGACCGCATCGTCCTCACCGTCCCCGCTACTGACGAGGCCCTCCTCGAGCACCGTGACTGGATCGCCGGCGAGACGCTCGCGGAGGACGTCGAGGTGGGCGCCGAGCTGGCGGTGCGCAAGGTCGAATGAGCCGGTTCGTCCTGGCCGCGGTGGTCGTCCTCGTCGCGGTGGCCGCGGCCGACGCGATCAGGCCGGGGAGCAAGGAGCGCGTGGTCTCGGAGGTGTCCAGCCGGGCTGCGGTCCCGGCCGCCGTCCAGCGGGCGTCGTCCGGGTACGTCGCCGTGGGCCCCTTCACCCGCAAACGAGTCCTGCACCATGGACGCGAGTACCTGAGCACGGCATCGATCGACGCCGCCTTCCCGAGCCTGGACAAGGGCGAGCCGTTCGACATCTCCCACCTCGCCACGGCCGCCGACGGCACGCTCGCGCTCGCGATCTACCGCTTTCCGGCGAAGAAGCCGGTGGAGGCCGCGGTCGAGCTCTGGCGTGACCGGCGGCTCCTGGCCGCGTTCCCGGTCCCGGCCGGGAGCTTCGGCGGCGGGCTGGGCTTCGCCGACGAGGGCCGGCTCGTCGCGACTCTCCTCTCCGACGGGCACTCGGTCGTGCTCTTCACCCGAACGGGTCAGCGGGTGGGCAGCGTTTCGGCTACGTCGTGGTGAGGGAGTCCGCGCGGACTTCGCGCGGAAGCTTGAAGAAGACGTCCTCGACCGCACCGTCGAGCGCCTCGATCTGAGAGACGCCGCGCTCGCGGAACCAGCCGACGACGCGGGCGACCAGGGACTCGGGCGCCGACGCACCGGACGTGATCCCGACGCTCTCCACGCCCTCGAGCCAGCTCTCGTCGATCTCGCTCTCGTCGTCGATCAGGTGCGCCCGCACTCCGCCGGCGAGCGCCACGTCGACGAGGCGGTTCGAGTTCGAGCTGTTCCGGGAGCCGATGACGAGGAGGAGGTCGACGGCCTCGAGGATCCGCTTGACCGCACGCTGGCGGTTGGTCGTCGCGTAGCAGATGTCTTCCTTCTTCGGCGCTTCGATTCCCGGGAAGCGGCGGCGGAGAACCGCGACGATCTCGTCGGTCTCGTCCACGGAGAGCGTCGTCTGCGTCAGGTAGACGAGGCGCTCGACCTGAGGTGGGACGACGGTCTCCGCCTGCGCGGCCGTCTCGACGAGGACGATCGACTGCGGGGCCTCACCCGTCGTTCCCTCGACCTCCTCGTGGCCCGCGTGGCCGATGAGGAAGATCGTGTAGCCGAGGCGGGCGAAGTGCCGGGCCTCTGCGTGCACCTTGGAGACGAGCGGGCACGTGGCGTCGATTGCCCGGACACCGCGGAAGCGCGCGGTGTGGCGCACCGCCGGCGAGACCCCGTGCGCCGAGAAGACGACGACGGCGGACGGGGGCACCTCCGAGACGCTGTCCACGAACACCGCTCCGCGCCGCTCGAGGTCGCGGACGACGTGCGCGTTGTGGACGATCTGCTTGCGCACGTAGACGGGAGGCCCGTGCAGCTCGAGCGCCCGCTCCACGGTCTCGACTGCCCGCTCGACGCCGGCGCAGTAGCCCCTAGGCGAGGCGAGGACCAGCCGTTTGACCACCGCGTTGAGTGTAGTTACGCCTGTCGGCGGCAGGGCGAGAACCGTTCTCGATGCGCTCGAGGAGCGGAAAAGCCCGCCGCTCGGGGGGGTAAGCGCGGCGGGCCTTCCCACAGTTGCTCACCGCGGCTTTACATGGCCAGGGACACATGCCGCGGTTCGCATCGCCCAGTGGCGGGGAAGCTACAGCGGCGCTCCGGCTCTGCCAATAGGTCCTTCGGCCCATCTTTGCAACCGGGATTTCCCCGTCGCGCGTGTCTCGACGGACGCCCGAGGCGCGCCTATCATCACGGTGCCCAGTGAGTCACCACAGTCGAGTCATCCTGCTCGAGGTCGTGCCGCTGTTCGTGCTCGCGGCCCTCTACCTCGGCGTCTCGCTCGCTCTCGCCCCGGAGCTTCTGCGCCGCCGCGAGCGTTTTTCCTGGCTCGGTTTCGGGATGTGGCTCGTCTTCATCCTCGTCGGCACGGTCGCGGCGCTGGCCGGCGGCGAGAGGCTCACGAACGACGAGTTCCTGAGCACGCTCAGCACGTGGGTGGTCTTCGGTCTCGCCCTGCTCGCGCTCGTTCCAGGCGCAATCTTCGTCTGGCGCTGGAAGGAGCGGCACCTGCTCGTCTCGGCCGCGCCACGCGTCGTTCGGGCCGAGCAGGAGGCATCCGAACGCCGCCGTGACGCGGAGTCGATCTCCCGGCTCTCGACCGCGCTCTCGCAGGCCGGTAGCGGGCGGGAGGCGGCGAACCGCCTCTTCGACGAGCTCGAGAGCGTCCTCGAGGTGAGGAAGGCGCTGATCGCGACCGTCGACGAAGGCGCCGGCGTCGCAGCCGGGTATGCGGCGCGGGGAGTAGACGAGGACTGGTGGCGGTCGATCGTGCTCGACCTCGACAACCCGCGGAGCGCGCTCGTCGCCGTCGCACGCGAGCGGAGCGCGCTCGTCGTCTTCGACGTCAAGACCTCGCCGCAGGTGAATCAGGAGCTGGCGACGCGCGTCGGCGCGCACAGCGCCGCCTTCGTCCCGCTCTTCGCGGACGGGCGGGTGACGGCGGTGCTCGCGGTCGCGAGCGAGAACCCGCGGCTCTTCACCCCGTCCGAGACCGAGCTCATGCAGGACCTGGCCAACGAAACCGCGCTCGCCCTCGGCCACGCGTCCTCGCGGGAAGCGCTGGAGGAGGCGCTCGAGCGCGAGCGGCTCATCGGAGAGATCGGCAGGCGCGTCCGTTCCGAGCTCGACCTCGACGCGGTTCTCAACGTCGCGGTCACAGAGGTCGGCAAGGCGCTCGATCTCTCGCGCGCATTCATCCGTCTCGGCGACTCTGCCGACGGAGCGCCCCTGCGCGCCGAGT
>Ga0207674_10001431_pt1 | contig 30832 bp, 22 predicted proteins | sample KBSCornC72_FD_184303 | JGI IMG/M metagenome (GOLD analysis project Ga0207674, IMG submission 184303) | Corn rhizosphere microbial communities from Kellogg Biological Station, Michigan, USA - KBS Corn C7-2 (SPAdes) (version 2) | ecosystem: Host-associated > Plants > Roots > Rhizosphere > Soil ...
GCACATTGCTCGGACGGGGTCGAATGATCACCGAAGACGGACGATCGGGATCCATCGATCTCCTCGCGCACTCGCGTGCGTCAGACGTTCTCCATCTGGAACGCGCGCTGGCGGTACAAGTGCTCGAACAGGTTCCCCTCGTGCGGTTGATCCCAGGACAACTTGAACGTGGGGAGGGGGCCGATGTTCAGGCGGTCGATGTGGTCGCAGGCCATCATCTTGCGCTGGAATTTCGCGTCTTTCGTGATGACGGTGCCGACGAGGGTGTCGCCGATAGCCTGCGGGATTTCCTCCTGCGGGCACTCGATGACGCTGGCGAAGGGGAAGAGGAATTCCTTGTTGGCCAGCGCGTGGTCGCGGTCGCAGCGGATGATCGTGGGGAGGAGCCACGCGACGCGGCCTTCCTTCACCAGGCGCGGACTGCCGCGGAGTTCCTGCGTCAGGTCGCGCGCGCCGGGCAGGTTGCCGTCGATCATCATGTTGATGCGCTCGGGCATCGTGGGATTGGCGAAGGCCGCTAATTTTGCGTCGGGGTGGTCGGCGGGGAGGGCCTTCCACGTCGCGAGTTTCTCGGCGATCGCGTGGGCGATCTTCTCGGCGTTCTTCGGGGTCCAGATGGCGCTGGCGTTGATGCACGAGCGGCCGCCGTTGGCGCTGACGGACTGCACCATGACGTCGAGGTATTTCTCCCACTCGCCGGCGGCGTCTTCGCCGAGGATGACCTTGGAAAACCCGGGGCCGTGAAGCTCGACGCGCGAATCGTTCTTGTACATCTTCGTCGTGGAGGCGTCGCCGAACAGCATCGAGCGATCGACGCTGCGCAGCAGTTCGCCCGCGCCACCGTGGTCGGTCGGGTAGAAGCCGAACGCCTCGGCCGGCAGCCCGGCGGCGATGAAGGCTTGGATGATGCGAAGCGGCGACCACGGCTCTTCGCGGCCGGGTTTGAGTGCGACGGGGGCCTTGAGCGCGACGGCGGGGATCCAGAGCGAGTGCACGCCGGGCGAATTAGACGGCAGAACCGCGCCGAAGATTCGGCCTTCGCGGAAGTAGGAGAGGGTACGGCCCTCGTCGTCGCCGTAACCCTTGTCGAGGATCGAGAGGTCGAAGCCGCGCGTCAGGCCGGCGACGACCGTCTCGATCTCGTCGAAGATGCGGAAGATCTTGCCCGCGTTATTGCGGCAGAGCGTGACCGGCATGCCGGTGGTCGCCGACAGGTGGTTGACGTAATCGTCGAAGCTGTGCTGGGCGTCGCCGACGGGCAGCGTGCCTTCCATGAAGATCTTGCCAGCCTTTTTGCAGAAGGCGAAGAGTTCCTTGACGGTGAACTGCTCCAGGATCGAATCGTCCATCGAGCGGATGTCGCGCCCGACGAGGCCGGCGTTGGCCTGGGAGACGGTCGCCACGGGCTCGCCGGTGCGGTGGTGGAGGATGGTGATCTTATCGACGGATTCGTACGGTTTTCCGTGGCGGAGGATGGGGATGTGGAGCATGTTGGTTTGGGAAGTCATTTAGTTTTGGTTTCGCGCCAGAGGTTACTTAACGGGATTTTCAAATCTTTGAACGGCGGAAAACTCACAACGTCATCGTGCGCGCCGCGGCCGGCCTCAACGTATTGATCGTTCACGAGCGTGTATGCCACGGCGGTGTGGGACATGGGATCGACGATCCAGTAGTCCGTCACGCCAGTCCGCTGGTAAAGTTCGAACTTATTTCCCTGGTCATATGCAGCATTCGAGGGGGATAGAAACTCGATGCAAAGGTCCGGCGGAGCGTCAGGGTATCGCCCGAAAATGTGATTCAGTCGCGCCTTTTGAAAAAAGAGAAGGTCGGGTCGGCGAACGTCGTTTACGTCGAAATAGGTGTCAATGTCAGACACGATTTGTCCCAGATCGTTCTGATGGATGTGCGTGGCCAGGATCACGAGTAACTGTGTCAGAGCATAAGCATGATCGTAGTTCGGAGCCGGGCTCACGATGACCTCCCCGTTCACCAGTTCGTACCGAGTCTTCGTGGGGTCTTCAGGAAGCCCCATGAAATCCCGGGCTGACATGTAGGTTGTAGCGATCGTCACGCGGCACCTCTCAAGTCATTATAGCACGTGGCTCAATATACCCCCTCTACCACGCTCATCCCCATCCCTTGGAACGGCTGCACGTTCCCCGCCCCGTCCCACGGGTACGGCTCGCACGGTGGCCGGCGGATCGCCTGGTCTCGCTCCAGGAACCTTGGGATGAAGGTTTCTTTCGTCAGCGTGGTCAGCATCACCCGGCCAACCCCGCCATAGGGCACTTTCTCCTCGGCATTATCCGGCTTAACAATCTCGACCACCGCCCGCGGCTGCGGCGCGTGGTAGATGATCTCGTAGTTGTCCGCCGGGTCGAACGGCTTGTGCGTCGCCAAACCCATCAGCGTGTTGCCGTAGGTGGGGACGAAGTCGATGCCGGGCGCTAATTCCTCTCGCGCGAAGCGGTGGAATTGCGGCGTCAGCTCCGTGCCGCCGCAGAAGATGCCCGTGATGCCGTAGTGGGGGAGGTTGATCTTCTCCGCCAGCGCTTCGAGCAGCTTGGGGGTGGTGAACATGCACTTGATGTTCGGGTTGGCGCGGAGGATGGTCAGGGCCTGGTCGACGCAGTGCTGCTTGTAGAGGTTGGCCTCGTTCATCTCGCCGCGCTTGAGGCACTTGATGACCCAGCGGGGGTCGAGGTCGACGGAGAAGGCGATGCCGCCACGGGTTTGGGCGAGGTGCTCGATCGCCAGGCGCAGTCGGCGCGGGCCGGACGGGCCGAGCATGAGCCAGTCGCTCCCCTTGGGGAAGGTTTTGTCCGAGAGGGTTTTGGAGAAGTTTTCGTAGTCGGTGCGGAAGTCGTCGATCTGCAGGCGGCTCTTGGGGACGCCGGTCGAGCCGCCGGTCTCGAAGACGTACATGGGCCGGCCTTCGAGGCCCCTGGGGAGCCATCGGCGGACCGGGCCGCCGCGCAGCCAGTCGTCTTCGAAGTGCGGGAGCTTCTTGAGGTCGTCAAACTTCGTGACCTCCTTCCGCACGTCGAAGCCCCAGGTCTTGGCCTTGTCGAGCCAGAACGGGCAGCCGGTGGCGGGGTTGAAGTGCCACTCGATCATCTCGCGAACGTGGGCGTCGAGCTGCTCGCGGGCCTGCTTGGCTTTGGATTCGATGGTTGCGTTCATGGTGTTCCTGCGGACGCACGCTCCCCTTCGGGTCGCGGCTAAACGTTTCGGGAGACGGTCAATCGTTCGGGTAGAGCTTACTTCTTTTCACCGATCGCGTAGAGCTTTTCGCGGGTCATGATGTAGAGCGTGCCGTTGGCGTAGACGGGGGAGCAGTAGGTGGCGCTGCCCATGTTGATCGTCTTGACGTCCTTTTCGGGGTCGAGCTTCTTGGCCAGCGGGTAGATGTTCACGTCGCCGTTCTCGTTGCAGAGGAAGACGTGCCCGTCGGCGACCATCGGCGATCCCCAGATGGCCGACTCGGTGTCGTGCGTCCAGTAGTGCTCGCCGGTCTTGGCGTCGAAGCAGTGGAGGTAGCCGGAGAAGTCGGGGGCGAACGCCAGGCCGTCCGCGACGGTGACGCTCGAAATCGTGCGGTTCATCCGCTCCTTGGATTCGACCTTGCCGTTGCCGTTGAAGTCCTTGCCGATGAAATCCCAGACCACCGCGGAGTTCGGGTTGGGCTTGCCCTTGCGACTCTTGGCGGCGCCGGCGGGGGCGACGAGTTCTTCGCCCGCCTTGACGGGTGGCGCCACTTCGCCGGGCAGTTCCTTGCTGACGTCGCCCGTCTTGGTGATGTCGATGCACCACAGGTGCCCGAGGCCTTCGCCGTGCTCGGGGTCCTGGCCGTTGGCGATGTAGAGCAGGTTGCCGACGACCACGGGCGTCGCGATCAGTTCGTTGCGGGTCGTCGGGTACGTCGTCTCCTTGTTGTTGGAATCGAACCGCCAGACGATCTTGCCGCTGCGGCAGTCGTAGGCATAAAGCCAGCCGTCGCCCAGCGGACAGATCACGAGCGGGACGCCGTTGGCTTCGGCGAACGCGGGGCTGGAATACTGGCCGTGGAGGATGCCGTTGCCGGGGGTGTTGTCGGTCCAGACGACCTTGCCGGTTTTCTTCTCGTAGCAGATGACGCTGGGGGCCTTGGGGGCGGGGATGATCTTGTGCGTGTCTTCGACGCCGTTGCCGGTGATGACGTAGATCCAGTCCTTGTACACGAAGGTCGAGCAGGCGGTCATGTTGTGCGGGAAGACCCCTTCGTTCTTCATCATGTCGTGAACCCAGACCTCCTTCGGCGGGGCGCCGTTGCGGCGGGTCGGTTCGACGTCCAGACAGACGACCTCGCACCGCGGCGTGCAGTACCACATCAGGTCGCCCTCAAAACAAGCGGTGGAGCAAACGCCCTGGTAAGGCCAGTCGTTCACGCGGCCGGCCTGCAGCTTGGGGCTCAGGCGCTGGAAGAGGAACTTGCCCGTCTGCTCGTCGAAGAACATCTCACAGCTCGCGTCGCCGCCGATGCTCGGGTTCTTGTGGGATTCGTTGTTGGTGCCGATCGTGACCAGGCCCCCGGCGACGACGGGGTTGCCATAACTCTGCGAGCCGATGGTGGCGACCCACTTGATGTTCTTGCCGCCGTCCACGTCCCAGTCGGTCGGGACGCCCTTTTCGGGCGTGACCATGAGGCGGTTGGGCGTGCGGCCCCACATCGGCCAGTCCTCGGCGACGGCGGTGCGGACCGAGTAGCCGGCGAGGGAAACGGCGGCGGCGATGGCAATCTTCGTGAATTTGCTCATGAGGTTCTCGTTGTCTCGTGTAAACGCACAAGTCGGCGACCACAAAGTCTAGGCTTAATTATTAGGGCTCACGACGATGTTGTCGTAATAGATGTCGCTCTTGATCGGAGTCACGAGCGATTCGCCGAACAGGCCGGGGCTGCCCTCGGTGTTGGGCTGATCGTCGGTCAGCTCCAGCGTCCACTTCTCGGGCTCCTTGTCGCCCTTGGGCCAGACTTTGCCCTTGAGCTGCGCCCCCTTGTCGGTGCCCTGCACGCTGAACTTCAGGTGATACCACTTGTCCGGCTCCCACTTGTACGGGATGTCGGTGTAGAGGGCGGCCCCGAGCTGGCCTTCCTTCGGCAATGCGCCGGACCAGGCGACGATCTGGCACCGCTGGTGACTGCCGGTGAGTGAGAACTGGTACTTGTTCGCCAGCACGCCGACGTCGGGCATGTTGCGGTTGCCGGCGGACATGGTCGAGCCCACCCGCACGTCCGCCTCGATCGTGTAGTTGGCGAGGTGGGTGTCGCCGAAGAAGGTGCGGGCGGCGTGATACAGGTCGAGGTTGAGGGTCTTGAGCAGCGCCTTGTTCTTGTCGGGCATCTCGACGACGGCGAACTTACCGCCCGCGTTCACCCACGTGAGCGGCGGCTTGCCCACGGGCGACTTTTCAAAGTCAAAACTCCACGGGAGATTCGGCATCACGCGCACGCGCCCCATGCCCGTGACCTTGTGATCGCCCGCCGTGACCGTCGCGACGACGGCGCCGCCCTGCGGCGGGCCATTTTCAGCCGTGTATTGACCGTTCTCGTCCACCTTCCCCTTGAGGTTGCCGGCCTTGGTGGGCTGCGCGGGCGGCGGGGCATTGGGCGGGGCGGGGATGGAGAGTTCGCCGATCGACCAATCGGCCTTCACGTTCTCCGCGAGCAGCCGGCCGTGATCGTCGAACGTACGAACCTTGAAATCGGCCTTCTCGCCGGCGTGCAGCACCTTGTCCGCGGGAACGACCTGCACGACGTGCGGGGCGGCGCTCTTGTCGGCGGGCTTCTCTTCGGGCAGCGGCGGGATGGCGACGTCCTGTTTCGTAATCTCCTTCGGCCCGATGCAGTAGGTGCCGCCGGCGGTCACGAGATAAATGCGGCCGTCGGAAATAGCGGGGGAGCCGAAGATGTAATACTCGCGCCCCAGCGTCTGGGCGTCGGCGCCGAGCTCCACCTTGCTGAGCACCTTCGCCTTCTTCTTGCCCGCCTCGGGCGGCTGGATGACGGCGAAGTTCTTGGCGTCGGCGGCGTACAGCTTGCCGTCGGCATACACCAGCGACGCCTTGCCGACCGTCCCCACTTTCTGCTCCCAGAGCTTCTTGCCGGTCTTGAGATCCAAGGCGTGGATCTTGGACGAGTTATCCATTACGAAGACCGTCTCCTTGCCGTCGGTCGTCGGGGAGGGGAAGCCCGCCTCGATGCGATCCACGCGCCAGGCTTCCTTGATAGTCTTGGTGGCGGGGTCGATCTGCGTAAGGTCGAGGCAGGCGATGCGGCCGTTAAAGCCGTTGTCGGGATTCTCTTCGGAGCTGCACGCGATCAGCTTGTCGCCGACGATGAGCGGCGTGGCGTTGGTGCCGCGCTTGGAGAGGACGTAGCCGAACACTTTTTCGCCGGTGCGGGCGGTGAAGCCGTAAACCCCGCCGTCACCGGCGCAGAAGCAGACCACGCGCACGCCGTTGATGACCGTGATGATCGGCACGCCGTACGGCGCGTCCACCGGCCGCCCGCCGGTCGCGCTGGTCCAGCGCAGCTCGCCGGTCGCCTTGTCGAAGGCGAAGCAGCGGTGCTGCCCCTGCGCCTGGTCCGCCCAGCCGAAGGCGACGCCGGTGATCAGCAGTTGATCCTCATCGACCGCCGGCGATTCCGTGCGCCCGCCAAAGGTCGAGATCATGCCGAACTCTTCCAGCATCTGCCGCCGCCAGATTTCCTTACCCGACTCGGCGTCGAGGCAAACGAGGTGGCCCTGCGTGCCGTAGCCGTACACGCGGTTGGACTTCGGGTCCGCGACGACGTTGCCCCACCCGATGCGGTGAAAGGGCACGTCGGTCTGGTACATCTTGGTCTTGTGCGTCCAGAGCGTCTTGCCCGTCTTGATGTCGACGCACGCCAGCGCCTCGTCGGTCTCCGGGCCGGGGACGATCGTCTTCTCCGCCCCCTCGTTGACGCTGACCTCGCCGGTGCGGGTCCAGGCGTAGAGGCGGCCGTTCATGACCACCGGGCTGGACATGCCGGCGACGTCGGGGTTCTTCCATGCGACGTTTTCGCCACTGAACGGGTCCCACTTTTCGGGGAGGTTGGTCTCGCGGGACATGCCGTTCTGCTCGGGGCCGCGCCAACTGGTCCAGTCGTTGGCGAGCAGGGGGGCAGAGCCGGCGGCGGCAAGCGCCAGGGCCAGACATCGGGATGCCAAATGGAATTTCATGTCGGTCAGTCCTTCGTGCTGGGAGAAATCGATACTCGTTTGAACAAGTATCCGGGCGAAATGTTGCGAAATCGATCGTTTTTTCGTCGTCAGTCAGCTTCTTTCCGGGTGGCATGGGCAACGGTACGCCGTTGCCCGTGATCTTTGCGCGGAATACAGGAGACACCCGCAAGCGAGTACACTTGCCCTTGCCACCCAAAAACCACACAGACGCGCACGGTCATTCCGACAACTCATGTTTGCCGAATGAACCGTTTGGCCTTCATCTCGAAGCGGGGAAGGCTGCCGCACGCTACCGTAAGGACCTGGGCGCGAAAAGACAACGTGTCTTGTACGGCGCGGCCGCAGCGCTCGGCGAGGGTGACGCCGTCCGACTCGGTAGCCGGTTCGAGCTCGATCTTCACCTCCGCCAGCGCCCCGCTGCCGATAACGGTGACGCGGAACTCGGCGACCTCGGGAAAGGTGCGGATGATCGCCTCCAGACCGGCCGGGAAAACATTATTCCCGCGGACCGTGATCATGTCGTCATAGCGGCCCAGGATGCCGCCTTCGAGACGTGCGAACCACCGGCCGCAACTGCACTGATTGCGCGTCAACCGCACCCGGTCGTTCGTGCGGTAGCGGATGAGCGGGCTGCCCCAGCGGCCGAGGTTGGTGAGAACGAGCTCACCCGGTTCGCCGTCCGGCACGGCCTTACCGGTCGCCGGGTCGACGACTTCGGGGATGCACTCGGCCTCGTTGAGGTGCACGCCGCCGGGGTTGGGCAGGCACTCGAAACCGAGGGCGCCGATCTCGGTCATACCGGTGTGGTCGAAGACGCGGGCCTTCCACTGGTCCTGGATGCGGTTGCGGATCTCCGGGACGCTGCCGCCCGGCTCTCCGGCGACGATCAGCTTACTGACCTTGGCGCCGGCGAGATCGAACTTCTCCTCGCGGGCGACCTCGGCCATCCGCAGCGCGTAGGTCGGCGTACAGCAGACGACGTCCACCTCGTTATCTCGTAGCATCTTCAGGCGGGCGATCGTCGTCATCCCGCCGGCGGCCAGCGCCAGGTTGCCCAGCGCCGCGGCGCTTTCGAAGGCCGCCCAGAACCCGACGAACGGCCCGAAGCTGAACGGGAACATCAGACGGTCGCCGTCGCGCACACCCGCGGCCCGGTAGATCGTGCCCCAAAGATTTTTAAACCAGTTCCAGCTTTCGGGCGTGTCGAGCCAGCGCATGGCGCGCCCGCCGCTGCCGGAGGTCTGATGCAGGCGCGTGTAGCGCGCAACGGGATACGTGAGATTGGTTCCGTAAGGCGGCGCGGCGAGCTGGTCGGCCTCGAGCTCCTGGCGGGTGGTAAAAGGGAGCGAGTCGAGCGGGTCGGTGAGGGGGTCGAAGGCGAGGTTCGCGAACTTATCCGTATAGAAACGGTTGCGGTCTTCGAGTTCCGCCAGCATCGCCGCAAGCTTTCGTCGCTGGAGCGTGGCGAGTGTCCTCGGATCCAGCAATTCTTCCGCCGGGTTGTAATAGGTAAGTGAGTCCATCACTGCGCCGCTCAAGGACGCGGGCAGCATTCATACCCTCCCGCCGGGGTGACGTTCAAACCCGGCGACCGATGGATCGCCCCTGCAAATGCCACGTGAGAAACCCTATGATGGCCCGCCTATGTCTTCCGATCTGAGCAGTAACCCTTCGGCAACGGCAAACGGTTCCCCGGCGCCCGGTGGACCGGCGGCGACGACGATGACGACACCGGCGGCCCAGCCGCTCAATTACGCCTCTCCCGGAACAGCCAACACGACCCGCAGTCCCTGGAGCCCACTGGCCGTGCCGGCGTTTAAGGCGCTGTGGCTCGCTTACCTCATTTCCCTCATCGGTACGTGGGCACGCGAGGCGGGCGGGCCCTGGTTGATGCGCGCACTCAAGGAAGGTCACGCGGACGCGCCGACGTGGGTGTCGCTCATCCAGACGGCGGGAAACCTGCCGATCTGCCTGCTGTCGATTTCCGCCGGCGTGCTCGCGGACATTTACGATCGCCGACGCCTGCTGATCTACACCAACATCTGGATGCTGGTGATGTCGGCTCTGCTGGGCATCGTAACCCTCGCCGGCGGCGCGACCCCGCAGGTGCTCCTCGGGTTCACGTTCCTGCTCGGGATGGGTGCGGCCCTGGCGGGGCCGGCGTTTCAGTACGTCATTCCCGAGCTGGTGCCGCCCAGCGAATTGCCCCTGGCGATCGCGCTGAACTCGGTCGCGCTCAACGTCGCGCGGGCCGTGGGCCCGGTGATCGGAATGCTGATCGTCATCGCCGTGACGCCGTTTGCCGGAAAGGTGCCGGGCATCGGCGCGTCGTTCCTGGTGAACGCGGCGGCGTTCGTCGGCGTGATCTGGGTGCTGGTGCGGTGGCAGCGCGACGCGCAGAATCGCCCGGCCCATCCGGAGACGATGGTCGGCGCGACCCTCACGGCGTTCCGCTATACCATGCACTCCCCGCCAATGCGGGCGATCCTCGTTCGCGTGGCCGGGTTCATCCTGTGCGCCGTAATCGTCTGGGCGCAGTTGCCGGTCATCGCCCGGCGGCTGCTGAACGGCGAAGAGTGGACCTACCTGCTCCTGATGGGCGCCGTGGGCGCCGGCGCGGTCATCGGCGTGATGCTCATGCCCAAGATGGACAAGCGGTTTTCGACCGAAGGGATGGTCGTCATCTGCACGATCGTTTTCGGCCTGGCGGTGATGGCGCTCTCGCTGTGCCGCGGACCACTGGCGAACCTCTGGTTCGCGGCGCCGCTCATGATGGTGGTGGGCTTCAACTGGGTCATCGTGCCCACGAACTTCAACATCGCGACACAGCGGTCGGTCCCCGGCTGGGTGAAGGGCCGCGCGATCGCCATGTACATGACCGTCCTGTTCGGCTCGTTCGCGGTCGGCAGCCCGATCTGGGGGACGATCTCCTCGAAGCTCGACATTCATAACGCATTGCTGATTTCCGGTTCGCTGGTCGCGATCGGCTCGCTGCTGGCGATCCCGTTCCCGCTCACGCGGGCGCGGGGCCATGACTTCGGCCCCGCCAACCGGCCCGCACCCGCCGCCGCCGCCGATGACGCGCTCGCCGGCGCGGGCATGCTGGCGATGACCGTCGCCTATCCGGTCGATCGGGCCCGGTTGCAGGACTTCGTCCGCCACATGCACCGGGACGTTCGCCCGCAGCGCTTTCGCAACGGGGCCGCCAACTGGCATTTGCACGTGCCGCCCCTTCCGGAAGAAGGCGAGATCACGACCGACGACCCGGCCGTCTGCGAGGAGGAAGTGATCTTCCTCAACTGGGGCGACCGAATGCGGTTCCACGCGCGGACGACCAAATCCGACGCCGCCGCCGAAGAGGCGGCGCACGCATTCGTCACCGGCGGTGGCGGCCCGAGCGTTACCTATCGCCCGTTGAACGGCGCCGCGGTCGTCGTTGCCAGCCGCCCGATGTCCGCCCCGCACCCCCTGATCGACTGGGACCACATCTCCACGCGATTCTTCGAGGAACTGGGCACGATGCTCAATCGCGCAACCGGCGGCAACGTCAAGCGCCGCCGGCACGACAACTCTCGGCGGTAGGTTGAGACGCGCGGGGGCCACAGGTCGGCGTACTCGCAGACCTGTGCCTCCGGTCACGAACCGGTTTAGGCAGGGTCCGCTTCAGCGGACGGTCTTTCCGCGAGCGAAGAATCCCGTCCGCTGAACAACGATGCGCGTTTGCGCCTCGGCTTTCGAACGTAAGTGGCGGTCATGTTGAGCGCAGCGAAACATCTGGCTTGGCAGTTCGAAGCCAGGACCTTCGCAAGCTCAGGATGACGGTTCTGGCGGCCCCGCGGTGACTTACGGACGAAGCGCGTGCGCTTAACGCGCAATGTTGCGAACCGGACCCTACGTTCTTCCCCACCAATCGCGGCACGGGTCTCGGAATGCGGCGACCTGTGGCACCCAACGATTTGAGTCATACAACGATGCGCGGCCGAATGTGCACGTCGGTGACCTCCGCCGTTCGCGCCATCGTCACGGCATTCGTCACCGCCGACGCCACGTCGGCCGGTTGGATCAGCCGCGCCGGGTCGTACGGTTTTCCTTCGATCCGGTGCCGCCGCTCCTGCATCGCGGTGGCGGTTTGGCCGGGGTAGACGCTGATCACGCGGATGCCGGCGCCGGCGACTTCGAATCGCAGTGCGTCCGCCAGGCCCTTTAAGCCGTGCTTTACGGCGGCGTACTGCGACACGCCCGGCCGCGCGTTGACGCCCGTGGATGAATTGATGAAAACGACTTGTCCTCGGCGCTCCTTCAACTGCGGGAGGAATCGCTGGGTGAGCAGGTAGGGGGCGCGGAGATTGATGCGGTACTGCTCGTCCAACTCCGCAACCGGCGCCGTTTCCAGCGGCTGCTGATAGTAGACGGCCGCGGAGTGAATCAGCACGTCGGTCGGCCCGGCCTCCGCGGCCACGCGATCGGCCAGCTCAGCGACCTGCCGATCGTCGCCGACATCACAGGCGAAGGCGAATGCCCGCCCGCCCAGCTCGTCGCGCACGCCCGCCAGCGATTCGGCCGTTCGTCCGACGAGGCAAACCGTCGCGCCCACGCGCGCCAGGTCGATCGCGATCGCCCGCCCGATCCCGCCCGCCGCCCCCGTGACCAGAACAGTTTGATTCGTCATCGACTGCATTGCCCCAGTCTTAGCGATCGTTGTCACATTGTCGATCCACTCCCCATCTCCCCATCACCCCATCACCCCATCGATCTCTCGCCCCAATTCCCGCGATCGTGTATACACCACCGACATGGCCATGCTCACCGTTCAGGTCTGGGACGCCACGGGCAACAAGCGGCAGGAGGTCGAGATGCCCGACGACGCGCCGGTCAACCGCCTCATCGCCGTCCTCCTGCAAAAAATGAACTTCCCGCAGTACGCCCCCGACGGCCAACCGCTCAGCTACAAAGTCCACCACCGCGCCAGCGGCAAGCAACTGCTCGACGGGCAAACGCTGGCGCAGGTCGGCGTGAAGGCCGGCGACATCCTGAGACTCCAACCCGAAATTACCGCCGGCGCACATGTCATCCTGAGGTACTCCGAAGGATCTTGCCCGGCGCGCAAATGGGGATGGCTTCGCAGTTCCGTGCCAGGTTCTTCGCCGCGCTCAGAATGACGGCGTACGCCGTCCCACGATGTCCGATCAACCCCTCCGAATCTCGCTCGACGACGCGACGGCCGAACAAAACGACCGCTTCCACCGCTTCAAGCTCATCTCCTGGTGGGACCAGCAGCGCCTGCGCAACGCCAAGGTCCTCGTGATCGGCGCCGGCGCGCTGGGGAACGAACTGCTGAAAAACCTGAGCCTCCTCGGCGTCGGCAACGTCCTGGTCGCCGACATGGACCGCATCGAGAACTCCAACCTCTCTCGCTCCGTGCTCTACCGCGAAAAGGACAACGGCCAGCTCAAAGCCACCGCCGCCGCCCGCGCCGCCAAGGAAATCTACCCCGATCAAAACGTCCACGCATTCAACGGCAACGTCGTCTACGACCTGGGCCTGGGCGTTTTCCGCTGGGCCGACATTGTGCTCGGCGGCTTGGACAATCGCGAGGCGCGCCTCGCCATCAACCGCGCCTGCTGGCGACTCAACAAGCCGTGGATCGACGGCGCGATCGAAGCCATCCAGGGCACCGCGCGCGTCTTCGTCCCCGACGGCCCCGCACAGGCCGCGCCGTGTTACGAGTGCACCATGTCGGAGACGGACTGGCGCCTCCTGAACCTGCGCCGGTCGTGCAACCTGCTCACGCGCGAGGAAATGGAACTCGGCAAGACGCCCACCACGCCGACGATCTCCTCCATCATCGCCGGCGTGCAGACGCAGGAGGCCGTCAAGCTCCTGCACGGCATGGAATCGTTCGCGGGCAAAGGCTGGGTCTTCGAAGGCTTCTCCGCCGATTCGTACCAGACCGAGTTCCAGCGCAAGGAAGAGTGTTACAGCCACGATCCGCTCGACGAAGTGATCTCGCTCGACGCACGCGCCGATTCCCTCACCGTGCGTCAACTGCTCGACACGGCGCGGGGCACGCTCGGTCCGTCGGCCGAGATCGAACTCGGTCGCGACATCCTCGAAAAGCTCGTCTGCCCCAAGTGCAAGTCGGAAGAGACGCTTTTCTCATCCCTGGGCAAGGTGAAGGCCGACAAGGCCTGGTGCCCCAACTGCAAGGACGTCCGCCGCGACGTGCAGACCTTTCACAAGATTCGCGGCCGCGAGCCGTTCCTCGATCAAACGCTCGCCTCGATCGGCGTGCCCCCGTTCGACATCCTCGTCTCCCGCAACATGGAACGCGCCGTCGGCTTCGAACTCTCCGGCGACGCCGCAGACGTCCTCGGCCCCCTTTATCGGACCGCCGAACTCGAGCTGGATTGACCACAATGACAGTGGACGGACCCATCCGCCGATCTTTACAGTGCACCCATGCCTGACGTCGCGACCAAGCCGGAAGGGGATGCGAATGCGCCGCCGGCCCCGTACCAACCGCGCGACGTCGGCCAGATCCTCTTCACCGACTGGGAGCGCCGCGACGTCCCCGCCGCCGTCACCGGCAACCGCGAAAACCGCTTCCAGGTCGTCGTCAAGCAATCCGCCCTGAACGAGATCCACCGCCACGGCCTCTCCTCACCCGAGATCGAAGTCTGCGGCGTCCTCGTCGGCAACGTCTACCACGACCCGTCCGGCCCCTGGCTTTACGTCGAGCACGCCATCCGCGGCAACCACGCCACCCAGCGCGCCGCGCAGGTCACGTTTACCGCCGAAACCTGGGAGGAAATCCAGGGGAAAATGGATCGCGATTACCCCGATCGCCGCATCCTCGGCTGGTACCACACCCACCCCAGCTTCGGGATTTTCCTGTCCGACATGGACGTGTTTATCCAGGAGAACTTCTTCGCCGAGCCGTGGCAGGTCGCCCTCGTCTACGACCCTCGGGCCGCGGAGGAGGGATTGTTCCTCTGGAAATCCGGCAAACCCGCGACCGAACCCTTCCTCCTCGAAAAGGACGCCGACGTCGAACAGCCCACTAAAGTGGTAACGACCGCGAAGGAGGTTTCCGCGCCGTCGGGCGGCGGTGGCGGCATGGTCGGCGACGTCGCCCAGTTCGCCGACCGTCTCGACGCCGTCGAACGCCGCCAGAAGGTCATCCTCGCCTTCCTGGCCCTGATCGGCCTGATCGCCATCGCCTGGCCGATGGTCGTCCACATCTACCTCCCCGACCTGCTGCAACAAAAACAGGGCAACCCGCCGATCAATCTTCCATCCGACGACCCGACCAGCCGGCCGTTCAAATACTGAACGCGCCTGGCGCACCGCAGCCCGTCATGTTGAGCGCAGCGAAACATCTGGCTTGGAACGTTCGAAGCCAGATCCTTCGCAAGCTCAGGATGACACCGCGCAGTAAACCGGAGTTCCCTCCCTCGCGCGTGCGTTGAAAAATCCCCACGCTAGAATCCCCGCACACCCCATGCAGCGAGAAAAGCTCACCGTATCCTGGGACGAGATCAACAGCCCCCACGTGGACGCCAAGCTCAAGGAGCAGGACGCCCGCGCCCGGCAGGACGCCTTCACCTCCCCCGCGCTGGCGATGAACGACCGCCAGCTCAAGACCCAGCAGCGCACCTCCATCTGGTACAACACCGTCTTCGCCATGGCCTTCTTCGGCTGCCTCGGCGGCCTGCTCGCCTGGGGCGCGGGCGAACTGATCCAGCTCAAGCCGCTCACGCGCACCCAATACATTGCCCAGCTCAAGGACGCTCAGGAGAAGTGGGACGCCGTCCAATCCGTCCAGCGCCGCTACGAGGCCGGCATCGACCGCGCCAGCGCACAGCGGGCCGTCAACGAGATCCAGCAGGCCGCCGAGGCCGACGGCAACGCTTACTTCCCGATCCTCGCCGACAAATCCCTCTCGCCCGATCAGAAAAAACAGCGGATCGAAAAGGAACACGCCAACTACGACACCAAGGCCTTCATCGCCAAGGTGCTCGCCTACGGCCTGATCGGCATGATCATCGCCCTCTGCCTGTCGATCGCCGAGCCGCTGATCGACCGCAACACGCATGGCGCGCTCGTCAACGGCGCCGTCGGCGCCATGCTCGGCCTCTTCGGCGGTGTGATCGTCTCCCTCTTCGTGGACCGCCTCCATCAGGCCCTGGGCGGCACCGACAGCGCCGACCTCAATACCCTCCGCCAATCCCTCGCCAACGCCATCAAGTACGGCGTCATCGGCTCGTTCCTCCTCATCGCCCCCGGCGTCATGATGCGGAACATGAAAAAGCTCGGCGTCGGCCTGGCAGGGGGGTTCGTGGGGGGCGTCGTCGGCGGACTGCTCTTCGCCCCCGTCGCCAAGCTCACCGGCAACGCCATGCTCGCCCGCGCCCTCGCCACCGTCACCATCGGCCTCGCCGCCGGCGCCGCCACGGGACTCATCGAAAACGTCGCCAAGGCCGGCTGGCTCAAGGTCATCCAGGGATTCATCGCCGGCAAGCAGTTCATCCTCTACCGCGCGACCACCTACATCGGCTCCAGCCCCGACTGCCACATCTACCTCTTCAAGGACCCCGCCATCGGCCGCCGCCACGCCGCCGTCCACGTCGTGCCCGGCGGGTTCGACCTGGAAAACCTCCCGCTCGGCGGCGCCACCCTCGTCAACGGCAAACCCGTCACCCGCGCCCGCCTCCGCACCGGCGACCAGATCCAGGTCGGCTCGACCGCCTTCACCTTCCAGGAAAAGGTCAAGGCGGCGTAGCGCGGGGGCGCCGTTCGTGAACCGCGGCGAATTTGCGAACCACCCCCTCCTTGCCGACAATCGCCGCCCGGGCCCATGCCGATCCTGATCGTCAACAGTTTGGAGCAGCCGCAGGGATTGGTCCTCGGCGACCGCGCGCTCATCGGCCGCCGCCCCTTCAACACCATCACGATCCCGGACCCGGAGGTCTCGCGCATCCACGCCTGGATCGGCCGGCGCGGTGAGGGGTACGTCCTCTTCGACGCCGGCTCGCGCGGCGGCACGCTCGTCAACCGCCAGCCCGTCCAGATTTCCCGCCGCCTCGTCGACGGCGACGAGATCCGCATCGGCCCCGCGACACTCGTTTACCGTGACGACGATCACCTGCCCGACGACGTCGCGCCGATCGACAATCCACCGCCCCCACCCGCCGCCGATCCTTACGACGGTGGCATCTACTTCGACTGCATGTGCGGCGGGCCCATGTGGGTGAATGCCCAGTACGCCGGAAAAGTGGGCAAATGCCGCTACTGCGGCGAGCGCCTGATCGTCCCCCACGTGTCCGGTCAGACCGCCCGCCGCCCCGACCCACCGACCGAACCGCGCAAACCGTCCCCCCGATCCGACGCCGACCGGCGACCCTCAGTTGCGTCCCCTTCGCCATCGCGTCCCACCGCCCCGCCCGAGTTCAGCCCCTCGCCGGCGGCGCCGCGCCGCGCCGCGCCGCCGGAGTATCGACCGAAGCCCCCACCTCCGCCGCCCGCACCGCCACCACCACCAACCGTCGCCGTCGCCGCCGCCACCGCACCGCCGGAGGAACAATCGCAAGCGGAACCGCGGCAGGAGACCGCGCTCTGCTCCATCTGCCAGACGCCGATCCTCGCCACCGAAGAGCGCACCGCCTGCCCCTCCTGCCACCTCACGTTTCACGCCCAGTGCTGGGCCGAGAACTACGGCTGCAGCGCCTACGGCTGCGACCAGGTGAACGTACTCGCCCCGGCCGGCGCGCTCGCCGCCGCGTCCGCCCCCGACGCCGCGCCCGCCGCCCCGCCCGAGGACGGCGCGCCCATGCCGGCTTACGACGACTCCGGCCTCCCAGCCCCGGTGGGCTTCCCCTGGGAGCCCGTCCTCCTCGCGCTCTCCTTCGTCGCGATGGCCCTGGGCGCGCTCGCGTTCGGCATCCCGTCGGCGGTCATGCTCGTCGGCGTCGTCGCCTTCCTCCTGCTGAAGAAGCCGCAGCGCAAATCTCTGGTGGTCGGCGCGCTGGTCGTCGCCATCGTCGGCGGCGTCGCGGGCTATGCGACCTCGATGTTCTGGTGGAAGGGTGTCCGCGTCTGGGAGACCATCCGAAAATGATCGAGTTCAACTGCCCCGCCTGCCAGAAGCGCTTCCGCGTCCCCGACCAGATCGCCGGCCGCGCCGCCAAGTGCAAAGCCTGCGGCGCCCTCCTGACCGTGCCCAGCCCCTCGACGGCCGCCATCGTCGCCCCCAACAACCCGCCTCCCTCGTTTAGCGGCGCGCCCGAAGCGCCGCTGGCCGATCCTGAAATCCCGTCTAATCCCGCCAACTCCGCCCCGCCACCCGCCCAATCCCGCCTCCCCATGCGCACCCGCCGACTCCTCGCCGACGCCCAGCACGTCAACGAGGCCTTCAACCATTCCGACGTCATCAGGCTGCTCGACACCGAGGGCAACCCCCCCGACCTCTACCGCGTCGAGTACCACATCCAAAGCCTCGAACCGACCGGCGACCCCGAAACCCCCGCCCCGCGTCGCGTGCATCAGGTGGAAATACAACTGACCGCCGACTACCCCCGCACCGCCCCCAAGTGCAAGATGCTCACCCCCGTCTACCACCCCAACATCGACCCAAGTCATGTCTGCGTCGGCGACCACTGGGCCGCCGGCGAACGCCTCGTCGACCTCATCATCCGCATCGGCGAAATGCTCGCCTACCAGGCCTACAACATCAAAAGCCCCCTCGACGCCCACGCCGCCATGTGGGCCGATCTGAACCCCGACAAACTCCCCACCGACCCGAGGACGATTCGCCCCGCCGAATTGGAATGATTCGTAGGGTGTGATTTATCACACCACTTCGTGTGGCCGGGCGATTTGGTGTGATTAATCACACCCTACACGATCTATCACTTCCTTCTAAGATCCAGGAACGACCGCGCCGGCACAATGGCATTCACCTTGTACCCGCCAGTCGCCGCCCCTTGCTCGCCGCCGTTCGTCGTCGCGGCCCGATACCCGCTGTAGCTTCCGAATTCTCCATACCGGTCACGCGCCCGCGGTACGTCATTGACGACCACGCCCATGATCACCGCGCCGACACTCTGCAGCGCCCGCCGCGCGTGCACCGCCGCCTTGCGCGTGCTGTGCTGCGCCCGCAGCACCAGGATCGTCACGCTGCACATCGCCGACAAAATCCGCGCGTCCGCCACCGCCATCACCGGCGGGGAATCCAGCACCACGTGCTCGTACCGCACGCTCAGCTCCTCCAGCACCTCGTTGAAGCTCTGGCTGTTCAAAATCTCCGACGGGTTGCCCGGCTGCGGGCCGGCGGGCAGGATGTCCAGCCCCGAAATGCCCGTGCTCTGAATCGCCTTCTCCAGCGGCTCGTGCCCCGCCAGCACGCTCGACAGCCCGATCCCCGGCCGCGTCTCAAAGATCCGGTGCTGCACCGATTTGCGGAAGTCCGCATCCACCAGCAGCACGCGCTTCCCCTGTTGCGCCATCGCGATCGCCAGGTTGCTGGCGAACGTGCTCTTGCCGTCATTGGGCGCGGGGCTGGTCACGAGGATCGTCCGACTCTCGCGGTCCGGCGTGCCGAAGAAGACCGCCGTGCGGATCGTCCGGTACGTCTCCGCCACGTCGCTCGACGGCTCGAAGTCCACCTTGCGCCCCTGCATGATCGGATTCGGCGGGCCCGCCATGTGCGGCACCGACCCCAGTAGCGGCACCCCCAGCGTCTCGATGATCTCCTCGCTCGACCGCAGCCCCTGATCCGTCACGTCCCGCAGGATCGCCGCGAAACAACCGAGCACCAGCCCCAGCACCAGTCCCTGGAGCAGCATCGTGTTCCGCACCGGCCGCACCGGCAGGTCCGGCGTCCGCGGCTTGTCCAGCACCAGCACGTTCGGCACGCCGACGTTCTCCGTCGCGCTTAAGTCCACGAGCTGCAGGTCCGCCTTCTCCACCGACGCCGACAACCGCTTGATCTCCCCTTCGAGCTGATCCGCTTCCGCCGCCTTCAGGTTCAGCGCCACGGCGACCTTGTTCTGCTCGTCGTACGCCTGCTGAAGCTCCTTCTCGCGCGCCGCAGCCGTCGTCACCTTCTGTTCCATCGCCAGCAGGTACGTCTCCGCCAGGCTGCGATCCATCTCCGCGATCCGCGACCGCAGGCTGGAGATCGTCGCCTGCGCCGCCCGCACCGACGGGTGACTCGGCAGATACCGGCGCCCCAACTCTTCCGCCTGGGCCTCCATCGACAAAAGCTGGCTCCGCAGCGCCTGCGCGTTGGCGTCGTTCTCGATCGACATGCCGGTCGAGCGGAAGTACTCGACCAGGTTATGCACCTGCGCCGGGTCGTTCAGCTTCGCCTTGGCCGAGTCACACGTGGACTTGGCGTCCAATGCGTTCAGGTGCGCTTCGGTCAGCGCCCGCTGCAGGTTGTCCAGCTTTTGCAGCGTGGCGTTCCCCCTGTCGCCGCCGGCCATGACAAGCCCGCCGTTGGCCTTCTTGAACTCCAGGAGATCCTTCTGCTTCTTCTCGAGCTCGGCCTGCGACTTGTTCCGCCACTTCTCCAGCTCGGCGACGTGCGACCGCTTTTCCTTCGTGTAGAAGTTCGAGTACGCGTCCACCACCGCGTCCAGCACCGCCTGCGCCTCCGCCGGGTAAGGCGAGTCGAACGACACCATGATGATGTCGTCGTTGCCGACGGTGGCGCTCAGGTTCTCCTTCAGCGTCTGCCACCGCGAACCGCTCGCGAACGTCTTGAATTCCGCGATCTCCGGCTGCGCCAGCACCCCGGCGAGAATCTTCGCCGACTTGATCACCTCGCACTGCGCCCGCAGCGCCCCCTGCGACGCGGAATTCCCGATCTCAGGCCCGGTTTTGAGTTCCCCGCCCCCCGACGGCGTCTGCACGAACAGCCGCGCCTCGCTGCGGAACACCTGCTGCGAGAACATGTACTTCACCAGCGCCGCCCCCACGCACGCCAGCACCACCAGCAACAGCACCCCCTTGCGCCGCCACAGCATCATCAGCGGATTCGCCATTGGCGCCGACACCTCCGGAACCGCCATGACCCGCGGCTGCGCCGACGGGTACGCCTGCTCCTGCCCCTGGTATAGCAACGAGTGCGAATCGTCCGTCTTGTCGATATCCATCGCGAACCTCTCCCGCGCCCCCGCGCGGCACACCGTCCGCGCGGTCCGCGGCCGCGGCGCAATTGCCTCACCCGCACGAACGTTACAGCTTAACGCGCCGTTCGGCCTATCATCGGCTGCGGGCGGGTCCGACTCAAACACCGCCCCACCGTCGCGCCAACGGTCCGATAACGCGCCGGGCGGCCGTCGCCCAAGCGGCGATCGCTCTCTGTAATTCGAATGACGCGCGACTTCCGTACACCCACGCGCGCGTGAACAAGGCTGACGGCACCCTAATCCTGCCGTTTCGCGCTGTCAACGCACCCCTTTCCCCGCGCCACGAATCGTCCCCGGCCGTCCAATCGACCGATGATTCACCGTAAGCCACCATGACCAAACCCCTCTACACCGTCCGCACCAACGGCCAGCTCCACCCCCACCTGTCGCAGGAATACATCCTGACCAACGGCATGGGCGCCTTCTCCTTCTCCACCGTCCTCGGCTGCAACACCCGCCGCTACCACGGCCTGCTCTGCGCCGCCACCCACCCGCCGCTGGGCCGCATGATGGCCCTCTCCCGCGTCGGCGAGATCCTCTATCTCGACGGCAAGACCGACCACATGCTCGAATTGTCCGTCAACCAGTTCCAGGGCGATAACATCCACCCCCGTGGCGACCGCTACCTCCGCCGCTTCGATCTCGGCCAGACCGCCAAATGGACCTACGACGTCGAAGGCGTCATCGTCACCAAGGAGGTCCAACTCGTCTGGGGTCAGAATGTCACCGGCGTCCGCTACACCGTCAAACCCCCCACCCCGCGCGTGGTCCGCCTCGAGCTCCTCCCCTTCGTCGCCATGCGCGACTTCCACTCCCTCCGCCGCGGCACCGACTTCCCCTTCCGCACCGTCTCCTCCGGCCCGCACGCCAAAATCGAGGACGGCCGCCACGCCCTCCACCTTCGCGCCAACTGGGGCACCTTCCACGACAAGCCCGACTGGTGGCGCGACCACAAGTACGCCGCCGAAACCGAGCGCGGACAGGACGACACCGAAGATCTCTTCAACCCCGGCCGCTTCGTCCTCGAAGGCACCGGCGAGCTGGCCGTCACCCTCTGGGCCGGCCTGGCCGACCCCGGCCCCCGCGAGTGGGAATCCGAGCTCGCCAATCACCCCGACGCCACCCGCCCCGCCAACCGCATCGTCCCGCCCCGCGGCCCGCGCCGCCGCGCCGCCCAAGTCCCGCATCCCGACCGTAAAACGCCTCAGGACTCAGGACTCAGGACTCAGGACTTATCCCCGACGATGCAGCGCCTCTACCGCGCCGCCGCCGATTTCGTCGTCCTCCGCAACCGCCCCGACGGCAAGGCCGGCACCACCATCCTCGCCGGCTATCCCTGGTTCAGCGACTGGGGCCGCGACTCCATGATCTCCCTCCCCGGCCTCCTCCTCGACACCGGCCGCTTCACCGAGGCCTGCCAGGTCCTCACCGTCTTCGCCGAATACGTCAGCGAGGGCATGATCCCCAACCGCTTCGACGACTACACCAACGAGCCGTCCTACAACACCGTCGACGCCAGCCTCTGGTTCGTCCACGCCTGCCACGAATATCTCGATTACACCAACGACAACAAAACCTTCGACAACGTCTTCCTCCCCGCCTGCCGCGAGATCCTCCGCGGCTACAAGGCCGGCACCCGCTACCACATCAAGATGGACGAAGCCGACGGCCTCGTCACCCAGGGCGACCACACCACCCAGCTCACCTGGATGGACGCCAAGATGGGCGACACCGTCTTCACCCCCCGCCAGGGCAAGGCCGTCGAGATCAACGCCCTCTGGTACAACGCCCTCCGACTGATGGGCGAAAACGCGCTCGCCGATCAAGTGCAACAAAGCTTCCAACGCGCCTTCTGGCTCTCCCCCTTCCGAGGCCTAGCCGACGTCGTCAACGGCAGCCCCGCCACCACTCAGGACTCGGCACTCAGGACTCAGGACTATCAACGTGACACCCAAACCCGCCCCAACCAGATCTTCGCCGTCAGCCTCCCCCATTCCCCGCTCACACGCGACCAGCAGTCCGCCGTAGTCGAAGTCGTCCGCCGCGAACTGCTCACGCCCTTCGGCCCCCGCACCCTCGCCCCCTCCGACCCCAAGTACGTCGGCCGCTACACCGGCAACCAGTGGAATCGCGACGCCGCCTACCACAACGGCACCGTCTGGCCCTGGCTGATCGGTGGCTTCCTCGAAGCCTACCTCAAGGTCAATGACTTCTCCGACGACGCCCGCGCCCAGGCCGAACTCTGGCTCGCACCGCTCCTCAACCACATGAACCACGCCGGCTGCATCGGCCAGATCCCCGAACTCTTCGACGGCAGCGACCCCCAACGCCCCGTCGGCACTCCCGCCCAAGCCTGGAGCGTAGCCGAAGTCCTCCGCATTGCCGCATTGCTGGACTTGTAGGGTGTGATTCATCACACCGCTTGTCGCAAAACTGGACTTGTAGGGTGTGATTCATCACACCGCTTGTCGCAAAACGCAATCGCTGGGTGACACTGGCAAGCCCTCAGGCTTGCCAGTGGAGTTGCCCTTCCTCAACGCTCCGCCTTAATCACAATCCCCCGCTCAAAACTCATCGATCCCCCAAGATCCCCCTGAAACAGCAACGCCCCCAACAGCACCAGCGCCGCCAACGCGTACAACCACCCCGGTGACCGCCCGCGGCGATACAGCGACCCCCGCCACCACGCGTACAAAACAACCAGCACCGCCGCCCCCGTCCCCAGCCACTTGTGGATCGGCATCTGCCAATGACCCATGTCCCCCATCGACCTCAGCCAAAGCCACCCCGCCACCGCCGTGATCGGCGTCACGATCGCCGCCAGCAGCAGCGTGTACCACGCCGCCGCCCGCAGCGGCTCCCGCTTGCTCAAGCCACCGAGCAGATCAAAAAGAAACGACGCCGGCAGTAACGCCGCTGTGAAGTTCACGAAAATCGGATGAAACGGCAGCGCGAGCCATTCACTGGCCACGCCTTCGTGCGCGAGAAATGGTTGGAAGGGCAACATGGGAGAATCTCCTTTCAGATTCAACCCGACGAGATTTCCGCAAATTCCCCTTTTACGCCCCCCGCAAAAACCCGTCTGCGCAAGAAATCGCACGCGACGCGCGACAATGATCAGCCCGCCCGGCGCCCGGTGCCACGCTCTCGCCGCCGCCAATCTCGCTGGATTCCTGGCGCGGTACGACAGAGACATGGGCACGCGCGTCAATGCAACATCATCTCACGCGGGCGAGGGCAAGGCGCCCCGGACTTGTAGGGTGTGATTCATCACACCTATTTCGTAGGGTGTGATTCATCACACCATCCGCCTGATCCCCCCGGCGCAGGATTACTGCTTCTCATACGCCAGCGCCTCCCCCTCCTTCAGAATCCCCGCGTGCGGCAACACCAACTTCCCCGTCTTCGGATCAATCCGCCCCTCCCACGTCGCGTTCTTGAACGCGCCCTGCCACTGGATCGTCACCCCACCGTTCGCGTCCGCCTGCCACTTGCCGTAGGTCCTCCCCGCCTGACCCTGATGCTCTTTCCACGACCGGAACCGCTCGAAGTTCTCCGTCACCTTCGTCCGGCTCGCCCCGCCCTCGGTCTTCTCGAAGCCCACCGACCCGTCCGGGTACAGCGTCAGGTAGTGCGTGATCGACATGAAGAACTGCGGGTCCAGCGACGATTCCGTCACCGTGTACACCCCCGCCGGTCCGCCCGCCGACCGCGTCAGCGTCTGCGTCGGCCCGCTCCCCAGGATCAGCTTGTCGCCGTCCAGCTTGTACGGGATCTTCACCCACTGCTTGTCGTCCGACAGCGTACGCGATATCTTCGTCGCCTGACCTGTCCAGGGCACGGGGGGTTAACGGGAGGAACCAGAGCATGTCTTCGTCGCAGACGTCCCGTCACGCACACCGCGTCGCCAGCCGCCGGTGCCGCCGCCGTCACGCCACGCCACTCGAACCGCTCGAGCCCCGCCAGCTCCTCGCCACCGTCTCCTGGGTCGGCGACATCGACGACAACTGGGGCACGGTCAAAGTCCAGGGTTTCCCCCCGAGCGTTAACACCAACTGGTCCGGCAACGCCAGCCCCACGTCGGTCGACACCATCGTCTTCCCCGCCGGCGCACCGGCCGTCAGCAACAATGATGTGAGCTCCGCCGCCGTCGCCACCCTCCGGATCGACGGCGTGGGCGCCCAGAATCAGCACGTCCAACTCAGCGGCAACCCGCTCGCCCTCGAAGGCGCCAATGGCGTGATCTTCAACGCCCCGGGCGACCGCACCGGCCTGGGGCCGGAGATCCTGCTCCCCATCAAGCTCGACACATCGCTCACTGTCGCGAACACCGGCGTCGCCACCGGACGCCTGCAGGACATCGACCTCCGCACCGCCGGCTACACGCTGACGTTCAACCCCAGCGCCGGCGACCTGTCCGTCTACGGCACCATCAGCGGCAGCGGCGGCATCGTTAAGGCCGGCGCACGCACCCTGCTGTTCGAACTCGCCAACACCTACAACGGTCCGACGCGGATCGACGCCGGCGTCCTGCGCCTGCTCGGCACGCTCGGGGCCACCGGGGCCGCCAACGGCACTACCATCGCCGCCGGCGGCGTCCTTTCCCTGGAGGGCGACGTTAATTCCGCCGAAACCTTCACGATCTCCGGCACAGGCGCCGGAGGCGGCGCCATCGTCGCCGTCAACGGGCCCACGACGCCCCGCAAGTTGAGCGGGCCCGTCACCCTCGCCGCCAACGCGGCCATCGGCGTCGGCCCCAACCAGACGCTCGAACTCAGCGGCGCCGTCTCCGGCAAGTTCGGCCTCACCAAGCTCGGCCAGGGAACCCTGATCCTCTCCAACCACGCCAACGCCTTCGGCGACGCCCTGCATCCGCCCGTGATCGCCGAGGGCACGCTCCGCCTGGGCGCCGGCGATGTCGTCCCGGATACCGTCCCCCTCTCGATCAGCGCCGGCGCCGTGCTCGATTTGAACAACTTCAACGAGCGCGTCGCGATCCTGGGCGCCGGCGCGGGTCTCGTGAAACTCGGCTCGGGCACGCTGACTATCGGCAGCGGTGGCGCCGTCGTCGGGACCTTCGACGGCGCCATCACCGGCGCCGGCGGGGTGACGATCGACGACGTCGCCTTCCAGACGTTCGCCGGCAGCCTCCCCAACACCTATACCGGTACGACGTTCGTCAAGGGCGGCACGCTCACCCTCGACAAGACCGGCGCCATCGCCGTTCCCGGCGACCTGGTCATCGGCGACGGCGTTGGCATCGGCAGGGTCGGCGTCAACGCCGACGCCCAGTTCGGCGCCTCCTCCAACCTCGTCATCAACGCCGGCGGCGACTTCGAACTCGGCGGTCACAAAGCGGTCGTCCTCTCCCTCGTCGGACAAGCGGCTCAACCATCCGCATGGCCGACGGTACGCTGAGCGTCGACGGCAACGCCTCCGGGACCTTCGCCGGGACCATCGAGGGCGGCGGCACGTTTCTCAAGTACGGCAGCGGCACGCTCACCCTCACCGCGGACAACCCCTACACCGGCGTCGCCGCCGTCTACGGCGGAACGCTCCTCGTCAACGGCGCCCAGCCCGCCAGCCCGGTGCAACTCGTCGGCGGCACGCTCGGCGGCTCGGGCTCGGTCGGCGCAATTACCGGCCTCGGCACCGTCGCGCCCGGCGCCGCCCCCGGTGCGACCGCCATCCTCCACGCCGCCGACGTCACCCTGAGCCCCGGCGCCACCCTCGCCCTCGACCTGACCGGGGTCAACCCGGGCACCGACAACGACCAGCTCGACGCGACCGGCGTCGTCACGCTCGGCAAGTCCAGGCTCGGCCTCCACCTCGCCCCGGGGTTTGCCGTCTCGCCCGGCCAATCGTTCGTCCTGATCAACAACGACGGCGCCGACGCCGTGAACGGCACGTTCGCCGGCCTGCCGCAGGACGCCTACTTCCAGCTCGCCGGACAGACGTTCCGCATCACCTACACCGGCGGCACCGGCAACGACGTCGTCCTGATCCGCGAGAACGGCCCGGCCGTCATCTCCGCCGCCTACGACCCCGTCACCGCCCCTCGTCTCAAGTTCGCCTTCACCCAGGACGTTCGCCCCTCCCTTTCCGCCGCCGACCTGGCGATCCGCAACCTCGACAACGGCGCGACGATCGACCCCGCCACCTTTTCCTTCGCGTACGACGCCAACTCCAACACCGCCACCTTCACCCACGCCGCCGGCCCGCTCCCCGACGGCAACTACCGCGTTACCCTCGACGGGGCCGGCGTCGCCAACACGGCCGCCCAGGCCGTGGGCGCCGTCACCACCCTCGACTTCTTCGCCCTCGCCGGCGACGCCAACCGCGACCGCGCCGTCGACTTCAACGACCTCGTCGCCCTCGCCCAGAACTACAATACCTCGGACAAAACCCTCGCCCAGGGCGACTTCAATTACGACGGCCGCGTCGACTTTAACGACCTCGTCCTGCTCGCCCAGCGATACAACACGTCCCTCCCGCTCCCCCCGACCGGCGGTGTTCTGCCGGCGCCCTCCCCGGTGCCCCAAAGCGCCGCCGCCTTGCCGGCCGTCATCATGGACGATGCCAATCGCAAACCGGTCTTCTCAATCGTGCCGGTTCGCCCTCCCGCACCAATCAAGCGACGGGACGCCATCAAGCGTAAACACTGAATCTCGATCGCGCCCGGGGGGGCAAACACCTCACACCCCCGCCGCCTTCACGATCAACTCATTCAACCGCCGCGCAAACCCCGCCACGTCCTCGATCTTGCTCCCCTCCGCGATCACCGCCTCCTCATACAACAACCGCCCCAGCGTATCGATCCGCTCGTCCGCCGGATTCTTCTCAAACAAACTATTCAACGACGTCACCGCCGCGTGCTCCGGATTCAGTTCCAAAATCCGCTTCGATTCCGGCAACTCCCCCGACCGCCCCGCCCGCTTCATGATCCGCTCGAAGTGCGCGCTCGGCCCGTGCTCGTCCGCCACCAGCACCGCCGCGCTCTCCTTCAATCGCCCCGACAGCCGCACGTCCTTCACCTGCGGAATCTTCGCCGCCAACACCTTCAGCAGGCCTTCGAACTTGCCGCCCTCTTTCTTCTCCACTTCTCCCCGATCCGCAGCCTGCAGTTTCTTCTCCTTGTAGTCCGCCAGCGACGACATCACGAACTCGTCGATCGGCTCGGTCAGCAGCAGCACCTCCTCCCCCCTCGCCTTGAACGATTCGAGATACGGCGAATTCTCAATCTGCCCCCGCGCCTCACCGATCAAATAATGAATCTCCTTCTGCTCGCCGGACATCCCCTCAACGTACTTCGCCAGCGTCGTATATTCGCCCGCTTTGGTCTTGGTCGATTCGAACAGCAGCAGGTCCGCGATCCGCGCCTTGTTCGACCAGTCCTGCGGAATCCCCTCCTTCAGCGTCGTGCCGAACTCCTTGTAGAACTTGAGGTAGTTCTCATAGTCATCGTTCTTCATCTCCTCCAGCGTCTTCAGCACCCGATTGACCAAATTCGACTTGATCTTCCCCAACAGCGGATGGTGCTGCAGCGTCTCGCGCGAAACATTGAGAGGCAAATCCGCCGCATCCACCACGCCCTTCACAAACCGAAGCCAGGTCGGAAGCAACTCCTCGCACTCGTGCGTGATCAGCACCCGCTTGACGTACAAATCCAACCCCGACTTCGGCTCCTTATAAAAGAAATCCATCGGCCGATGCGCCGGGATGAACATGATCGCCTTGAAGTCCGCCACACCCCCCTCCGCCGACACGTGAATCACCTTCAGCGGGTTCTCAAAGTCGTGCGCCACCGTCTTGTAAAACTCGTTGTATTCCTCCGCCTTCACCTCGTTCTTATTCCGAAGCCAGATCGCCTGCCGCGAGTTGAACGTCTCCTCCTTGGTCGTCTTCGGATCCTCCGGCTTTTCGCCGGGTTGCTCCACGTCCATCACGATCGGATGTTCGATGAAGTCCGAATACTGCTTCACGATCGCCCGCAGCCGCCAGTGATCCAAAAACTCCTTCGCATCTTCCCGCAGGTGCAGGATCACGTCCGTCCCCCGCCCCGCGCGCTCCGCCGGCTCGATCGTGTACTCGCCCTGCCCGTCCGACTCCCACTTCACCGCCTCGTTCGACCCCGCCGCCCGCGTCACCACCGTCACCCGATCCGCCGCCATGAACGCCGAGTAAAACCCCACACCAAATTGCCCGATCAGCTCCGGCCGGTCCTTCACGTCCGACTTCTTCAAATTCTCGATAAACGCCTTCGTCCCCGACCGCGCGATCGTCCCCAAATCCTGCACCAGCGCCTCGCGGCTCATCCCGATGCCATTGTCGCTGATCGTCAGCGTCCCCGCCTCCTTGTCCGCCGTCAGCCTGATCCGCCAGTTGCTATCCCCCTCCAAAAGCTCCGGCCGCTTCAGCCCCTCAAACCGTGCCTTGTCGATCGCGTCCGCCGCGTTGCTGATCAACTCCCGAAGAAAGATCTCCTTCTTCGTGTACAGCGAATGAATAATCAGGTCCAGAAGCTGCTTGAGTTCGGTCTTGAATTCCAGACGTTCGGGCGCTTGGGTCGTGCTCATGCCCCCGCTCAGGCAAATATTGTTCCACGAACACAATCGCGCAACCAATTGACGGGATTGCACTTACCGCATCGGTCAATGCGCCGCGCCTGCCGAACTCGTCCAGGATCATGCCCCGGACTGTCAATCTTGCAGTCCCCCCGGGACCGATCCGATACCCGCCCCCGCCGCTTGCGGCTTCGCGCGCCGCCCTTCGCGCGAAGCCCTCTCCCCATCCCCCTCAAAACGTCTGCGGCAACAACTTCCGCGCCTCCTCCACCCGCGGCGACCTCGGATTCCGTTTAATCAAATCCTGCAACATCCCCTTCGCCTCCGCCTTCTTTTTCTCCGCGATCAGCGCCTTCACCTTCTCCAGCTTGGGCGTCATGTCGTCAATCGTCACCGTCACCCGGTTCGGCCCACTCCGCACGTTCTTGTTATACGTCGCGATCACCCGCGTCTCGTCCGGCATCGTCGCGATCACCGACGGCGCCTTCGCGTCCTTCCCCAACTCGTACTTGATGTCCCCCCCCAGCTTGTCCTTCAATTCCAGCATCGCCGTGATCAGCGTCGGTGGCAGCCAGTCCTCCTGCGCGATCTTGATCGTCCGCTCCTTCGCGTTCCGCGTCAGCTCCTCCAGGTTGTCGAACGTCTGTTTCTGCGCCGCCGCCCGCCCCAGGTAGCTCGCCATCGTCGAGACCGCCGCCTTCACGTACAAATCCTTCGTCGCCATCGGGTCCTGCGCCAGCCACCACTCGCTCCATTTCTTCTCAAACCCGTCCGCCGGTCCGAAGTTCGCCTCCCACGCCTTCACCCAAGGCCGCCGCCGCCCGATGTCCCGCACAAAACTCGAGAACGCCGTCTGGTACCGCCCGTTCTCCCCGTGCGCCAAAAAGTGCACCATCGACCAGGCCATGTCATAATTGCTCCCCGCCATCTCCATGTTCCACTGCTCGTGCGACAGCAGCATCATGCTCTGGATCGACTTGAACTTTCGATTCTTGATCCCGTCCTGAATCCGCTTGCACCGGCCCGGCGGGATCACGCCCGTCACCATCCCGTCCCCCGTATAAATCCCCTCCCCGAAATACTCCGCCAGCCCCTCGTTCAACCACGCCGGCAGATCCCCGCCGATCACCGCGTGCGCGAACTGGTGAAACCCCTCGTGCTGCACCACGTGCCACGTGAAGCCGCTGTTCTTCTCCCCCGCGATCGCCATCAACTTCGCCTCGCCCCCCGACACCATGAATACCCCCGCCGACCCCGCCATCCCCCCAGCCGAGTAATAGTCCGCCGCGTTCTTAAACAGGTAAAACGGAAACTTGACGTTGATGACCCCCGAAAACTCCTTCGTCCGCTCGTGGTACTCCTCCGCCATCCGCGTCATCCGCAGGATCGCCTCCTGCACCCGCTCCGGCTCGATGTCGCTATAGATAACGTAGTACGGCGACTGATACTGCACCATCCCATCCGGCAAATCCTGATTCTGCCCCCCCCGCGGCCCCGCCGCCAAAGCACGATCGCCTCCCAGCATCGCCACGAGCGTCAATGCCACAACCACAACCCCACCCGCCGCCCAAGCCCGTAATCCTCGACCCGCCATGACAAACCTCCCGCGTACACACCGCCCCGCGCAACCGCCAACGCCCAAACCGCCCCACGATATCACGCCTCCCCACCCCGTATCAATCGCATACCAGAATACCGCCCATTCGACGCCGCAAAAACGCCCCCCGCCCCATCACGCAATCTAAATTTCCCTTGCCCCCACCTCACCCCCACCGGTAACCTGCCTCGGCCGTAACGGGATCATCGCTACGCACGCCAGCACATTGCT
>Ga0207674_10001432_pt1 | contig 30820 bp, 32 predicted proteins | sample KBSCornC72_FD_184303 | JGI IMG/M metagenome (GOLD analysis project Ga0207674, IMG submission 184303) | Corn rhizosphere microbial communities from Kellogg Biological Station, Michigan, USA - KBS Corn C7-2 (SPAdes) (version 2) | ecosystem: Host-associated > Plants > Roots > Rhizosphere > Soil ...
GACGAGCTGTACCTGTTGAAGACGACCGGCTCGGCGTTCAGCGGTTTCCTCAAGGACCGCTACACGATCTTGCCCGAGACCGACGACCGGATCCTCGCGACCCAGCTCGAGGCGCGCTGGCGGTACTCCGGGACGGAGCTCGAGTTCGCGAAACAGCGGGAGACCTGCCGGGATGCGCTCGTCCGCGCGTTCGCGCACCACGACGACAGCCGTTCGGTGCAGCACACCCTGTGGCACATGGGGACGGCGGTGCTCGAGGCGGCGCCGAACGTCGAGGAGGTGACGCTCTCGATGCCGAACCTGCACCACGTCGCGGTCGACCTCTCGTTCTGCGGGATCCGCAACGACGGGCGGGTCTTCGTCGTGGCCGACAAGCCCTCCGGCCGGATCGAGGGGACGGTGCGGCGGACCGAGGACGTCGCCGCCGGGTGAGCCGCTCGATCCCCGACGACGGGTGGCGCGACCTCCTCGAACGCGCGCACCGGGCCGCGACCGAGCACCGCCGCCGGTTCCCCGGCGATCGTGGCGCGAGCCAGCCGCTCGAGACGCTGTACGTCCCCGCCGACCGCGTCACGTCGAGCACGACGGTCGAGTTCGGGGCCGAGGCGCTGCGGCTGCTCGACACGCACGCGCCCGATGCGAGGTCGTTCGAGGCTGCCTTCGGCGTGGACGCCGCGGTCGCCGAACGTGCACGGGAGCGCGTGGTCACCAAGCTCCGACGAGCGCCGGTCGAGGACCTGCGCGCCGATTTCGAGGACGGCTACGGCCCGCGTCCGGACGACGAGGAGGACCGGCACGCGCAGGAGGCGGCTCGGGCGGTCCAGACCGCGCGGACGGACGGGACCGCGCCGGCGTCGTTCGGGCTGCGGGTCAAGTCGTTCGCCGACGGCGCCGAGGCGCGGAGCCTCCGGACGCTGGACACGTTCGTGACGACGCTGACCGAGGCCGCCGGCGGGTTGCCCGATGGGTTCGTCGTCACGTTCCCGAAGATCACGACGCCCGACCACGTCGCGCTGTTCGCCGAAGCGCTCGAACGCCTGGAGGTGGGGCTCGGGCTCGACGAGCGGGCGCTGCGCTTCGAGGTCCAGGTCGAGACGCCACGCTCGGTGATCGATCCCGACGGCTCGCTCGCGGTACCCCGTATCCTCGACGCGGCCGATGGGCGGCTCACGGCGATGCACTTCGGGGTGTTCGACTACACCGCGTCGCTGGGGCTGATGCCATGGGAGCAGCGGCTCGACCACCCGGCGAACGATCTCGCGAGAGGGCTGCTGCAGGTGACGCTCGCCGGGACCGGGGTCCGACTGAGCGATGGTTCGAGCAACGTCGTGCCGGCGACCGACCGCACCGAGGACGTGCACGCAGCGTGGCGACTGCACGCCGAGCACGTTCGGCACTCGCTCTCCGCGGGCTTCTCTCAGGGCTGGGACCTTCACCCCGCCCACCTCGTCAGCCGGTATGCGGCCGTCTACGGGTGGCTGCTCCCGCACCTGGACGACGCGACCTCACGCGTCCGCGCTTGGCGGGAGGGGGCCGCCGCCGCGGGGATGCTCGACGAGCCGGCGACGGTCTCGAGCCTGCTGCGGTACCTGCGGTTCGCGGTCTCCTCCGGTGCCGTGGACGAGACCGAGGTCCTCGAGGCGACCGGGCTCGCGCGGGACGAGCTGCTCGGGGACCCCTAGAGGCATGAGCTTTCCCGACGGCGTCGAGATCCTCGGGCCGGCCGAACCCCGGTTCGACGAGATCCTGACCGACGAGGCGCTCGCGTTCGTCGCCGGCCTGCAGCGCGAGTTCGGCGGGCGCCGCGCCGAGCTGCGCCAGGCGCGCGCCGAACGCCAGACGCGGCTCGACGAGGGTGAGCGCCCGGCGTTCCTCGAGGCGACCCGCTCGGTCCGCGGGTCGGCGTGGAAGGTCGCACCCTCGCCGCCCGACCTGCGCGACCGCCGCGTCGAGATCACCGGCCCCACCGACCGCAAGATGATGATCAACGCGCTCAACAGCGGGGCTCGGTGCTTCATGGCCGACCTCGAGGATTCGAACGCCCCGACGTGGTCGAACATGGTCGGCGGCCAGGTGAACCTCGCCGACGCGGTCCGTCGCACGATCGAGCTCAGCGGTCCGGACGGGCGCGAGTACCGGCTCGTCGACCGGCCGGCGACGCTCCTCCTCCGACCGCGCGGCTGGCACCTGCCCGAACGCCACCTGCTCGTCGACGGCTCGCCGGTCTCGGGGAGCCTGTTCGACTTCGGGCTCGCGTTCGTCCACAACGCACGCGAACAGCTCCAGAGCGGCACGGGTCCCTACTTCTACCTCCCGAAGCTGGAGGGCCATCTCGAGGCGCGCCTGTGGAACGACGTCTTCGTGTGGGCGCAGGACCGGTTGGGGGTCCCGCGCGGCACGATCCGCGCGACCGTGCTGATCGAGACGGTCCTGGCAGCGTTCGAGATGGACGAGATCCTGTACGAGCTCCGCGAGCACTCGGCCGGTCTGAACGCCGGACGCTGGGACTACATCTTCAGCGTGATCAAGAAGTTCCGGCGCCAGCCTGATTTCGTTCTGCCTGATCGCGCCCGGATCACGATGACCGTCCCGTTCATGCGCGCGTACACCGAGCTGCTGGTCCGGACGTGCCACCGGCGCGGCGCGCACGCGATGGGTGGGATGGCGGCGTACATCCCCAGCCGGCGCGACCCCGAGGCGAACCGGCTCGCGCTCGCCAAGGTGGCGGAGGACAAGGAGCGCGAGGCGACCGCCGGGTTCGACGGCACGTGGGTGGCCCATCCGGACCTTGTCGAGACCGCCACGACGGAGTTCGACCGCGTCCTCGGCGACCGGCCGAACCAGCTCGACCGGCAACGTGACGACGTGGACGTCTCGGCGGAACAGCTCCTCGACGTCCACATCCCCGGCGGCGAGATCACCGAGGCGGGTCTGCGGACGAACGTGAACGTGGGGTTGCGGTACCTCGCGTCGTGGCTGTCGGGCTCGGGCGCCGCGGCGATCGACAACCTGATGGAGGACGCCGCGACCGCCGAGATCTCGCGCTCGCAGCTCTGGCAGTGGGTCGAGCACGGCGCCGAGCTCTCATCGGGCGAACGAGTGACGGCGGACGTCGCTCGATCGATGATCGAGATCGAGATCGCGTCGCTCCGCGAGGAACTCGGTGACGGGTCGTACGCCGAACTGCGCTTCGACGAGGCCCGCGCGGTGTTCGAGGAGGTCGCGCTCGCGCCGGGGTTCGTGGAGTTCCTGACGCTCCCCGCCTACGAGCTGCTCTGACTCAGGTGGCGGGGGCGAGGCGGCCGTCGGCCATCTCGAATACGCGGTCCAGCCGCGGCGCGAGCGACACGTTGTGGGTGGCGATCAGGCAGCTCCCGCCCTCGGCGGCCGCGCGCCCGAACGCCTCGAGCACGCGCCGCTCCGAGACGGCGTCCTGGTGCCCCGTCGGCTCGTCGGCGAGCACCAACGTAGGTGACAGCACGAGCGCCCGGGCCACGGCCGTCCGCTGCTGTTCGCCGAGCGAGGTCTCCTTCGGGTAGCGCGCGGCGAGGTGGGCGATGCCCAGGTCCTCCATCAGCTCGTCGACCCGGCCGCGGAGCTCCTCGAGGCGGCCGTGCAGGCGGGCCGGGTACTCGAGGTTCTCGCGCACGCTGAGCTCGTCGAACAGCCCGAGCTTCTGCGGCACGACCGCGAGCTCGTCCCACCCCGGGGTCGCGGAGCGAGCGCCGCTCCGCACCATCGTGCCGCCGTCCGCGCGCTCCCACCCAGCGATCACGTTGAGCAACGTGGTCTTGCCCGAACCCGAGCGCCCGACCAGACCCACGAGCTCGCCCGCGCGCAGGGTGAGGCTCACGTCGTCGAGCGCGTGGACGACCTCGTCGCCGCGTCGGTAGCTCTTCGAGAGCGCGTCCGCGTCCAGGACGAAGGCGGGCTCGGGTTCGGCGTGGGTCGCCGCGATCGGTGGCCGCCAGTGGTCGGCGCGGTCGGGTTCGGCGACGGTGGGCGCCGTGCGGAACGCGGCGACGCTCGATCGATCGGCCGCGTCGGCGGGAACGCTCGCCGCCGAACGTCGGATCCCGTGGTCGAGCTCGAGCGCCGCGTCGGCGCGCCGCATCACCGAACGGTCATGCGTCGCGACGACGAACGTCACGCCGGCGCGCGCGAGCTCGACCATCGTGTCCATCACGTGGCTCGCGGAGGTGCTGTCGAGCTCCGCCGTCGGCTCGTCCGCCACGACGATCGTCGCGCCGCCCATCAAGACCTCGGCGATCGCTGCCCGCTGTTGCTCGCCCCCCGAGAGCTCCGACGGTAGGTGGTCGACGCGACCCTCGATCCCGAGCGTCGAGATCAGCGCCTCCTGCTCGATCCGCGGCGGCCGGTGGGTGAGCCCGCGCGCGAGCCGCAGGTGCTCGCCCACGGTGAGGTGGGGCAGGAAGTTGTCCGACGGCCGTTGGAACAGGTAGCCGACCGTGGCCCGCCGGAACCGGCGGAGGGACCGTGCCGACGCATCGTGCACGCTGGTCCCGTCGACCACGAGCGTGCCGCTCGTCGGCCGGTCGAGCCCCGCGATAAGGCGGAGCAGCGAGGACTTGCCGCTGCCGGAGGGCCCGACGACCGCGAGCAGCGCGGACGCGGGAACCTCCGCCGAGAGCCCCTTCAGCGCTCGAACCTCGCCGCTCGCCGTCCGGTAGGTCTTCACCAGGTCCTCGCAGCGCGCTGCGACCTCCGGCTTCCGGCCTGTCTCCGGCGCCTCAGTCCGCAAGCCGCATCACCTGCCCGAGGTCGGCCGAGCGCGCGCGCCGTTCGGTGAGCCAGCCGCCCGCGAGCGCGGCCAGGAGCAGCGCCGGCGCCGCGAGCGCGAGCAGGACGACGGGGACGACCGTGATCGGATCCGGGGGGATCGCCTCGATCGGGTCAAGCAGCGGCACCGTGAGCCGGGCCGCGGCGATCGCCAGCACCGTGCCCGCGACGAACGCGATCAGGAGCATCGCGCCCACCTCGATCGCGATCGCGGCCAGGTGGCGCGAAGACCGCATCCCCATCCGCAACGAGAGCCCGTACGAGACGATCTCGGAGCGTTGGCGCGTCTGCAGGTACATGAGCATCGCGGCGAACACGAGCAGGGCCGCGAGGACCCCGAGCCCGTTCATCACGAGGAATGTGTCGATCACCGCCGCGATGTACGAGATGTCCTTCACCTCGTCGGCCGTAAGGATGAGCGACGGCGTGTAGTCGAGGCCGGCCAGCGCGGCCCGCGCCGCCCGCGGCGTTCCGCGGATCCAGAGCTCGTCGCTCACGCCCGAGCCGGTCAACGGGTTCGGGGCGTCGCCGAACGCCTCCAGCAGGCGTGCCGCGTCGACCACTACGAGCGGACGGAGCGACGTCATCCCGGGGAACGCGTCGGCGCGCCCGACGATCTCGATCGGCAGGGTCGTTCGGTCGAGCGTGATCGATTCCGGGAACGCGTTCGGCGCCGAGGCCATCAGGACGGGGAGCTTGCCATCTGTGGGTGCCGAGATCCGGTCCAGGAGCGTCTCGAGCGGTTCGGAGGAGAAGGCGGGGTCCCAGAACGCGGCCGAGGCGAAGGTCTCGGTGTCGATCGCCAGCAGGTCGAAGGGCACCCCCGGGCGGAGCTCGCCCGCCTCGAGGCGGCGTACCGCCCGGGTGACCGGCAGCGGGAAGTCCTCGGGCGTCGCGTTGACGCCGTCGATCCGCGCCTGCACGTCGCTGCCGACGTAGACGCCTGCCTTGGCATCCACCGTGGTCTGCATCGAGCGCGCCACGGTCTGCGCCTGGACGAAGAGCCCGAGGCAGAGCCCTGCGGCCGCGATCAGGAGCATCGTCAGACGAGAGCGCGCCGCCAGCCGGTGCACCGCGAGGTACGCGGGGGTCCCCCACCCGCCGCTCCGGCCGCGCGCCCAGTGCAGGACCAGGACCACCACCCGCGCCACGAGTGCGACGAAGCCGGCGAGGAACGCGATCGGGAAGGCGAACAGCAGCAAGCTCGGCGCCTCCGTCCCGAGCGAGCGATCGACCACGACCGCGCCCCCGGTCCGCAACCGCTGCAGGATCACCAGCGACAGCCCGATCAGGACCAGCTCCCAAGGGAACGCCCCGATGACGCGCAGCCGGCTGCGATGGTGCTCCGACTGCCGCAGGAACGAGACGGTCGACACGACCGCGATCGCCACCACGGCGACGACCCCGGCGGCCCCCGCGGCCCACATCGCCTGCTCCGACGCCGAGGAGGCCAACGCGCCGCCGGGACCCGCCCAACGGACGAGCACGAACGCGAGCACCAACCCGAGACCCGCGCCGACGGCGCACGGGATCACGGCCTCGAGCGCCGAACGCCCACCCACCGCCCTCGGCCGCGCGCCCCGGGCGAACAGGAGGCTCGACTCGACGCGGCGGGCGGCCATCACGAACGCCCCCGCCCCCGCCACGACCACCAGCGCGACGAGCATCCCGGCGATCCGCAGCAGCCGCGCGGGGCCGTCGATCGCGACGAGCCGGCCGTGGACCTCGCGGACGACGTCGTCCATCGCGCTCCCCCACACGGGACCGTTCGATTGGCTGCAGAAGAACCCGATGTAGCACCGGTCGAGCAGCGACCGGTGATCGATCTCGTCGGAGATGTGCGAGGCGATGCGGGCCGCGTCCTCGGCCTCCTGGAGCGTGAGGTCGCGGAGCACCGGCGCCTGCCACGCGAAGGCCGCGTGGTCGAGCCCGATCGAGCGCGCCGCGTCCGCGAACCGGTCCTTCGGCACGATCACCGCCTGGGGCGGTGGCGCGCAGTCCGCGCAGTACAGGACCAGGGCGTCGTTCCACGGACGCCAGTACCCGGAGGCCCCGCCCTTGTACAGGGACCGGTAGATCCCGCCGACCGGGAACGTCACGGTCCCGGTGTCGGGCGAGCCGATCACGATCTCGTCCCCCGGGGTGATGTCGAGGGCATCCGAGATCAGGTCGGGGACCAGCACGCCGCCGTCGGCGGACCCCTCGAGGATGTCGACGTGGTCGAGCACGTGCTCGCCGGTGAACAGCCGCGTGTCCCGCCGCTCCTGCTCGCCGGCAACCGTGATCGGTGTGGCCGTGCTGAGCGCCGACTCGAGCGGGGCGCCGAGGTAGGGGCTCGCGTCGACGAACCCCCGGAAGATCGTGTCGACCTCCGGCTCGATGTCGCCGTGCCGGACCGGGCCGGGGAGCGGCAACGCACCGTTCCGGTACATCATCCCGACCCCCCAGCGCGTGTACGAGGGGTCGTGGATCCGGGCCGTCACGAGCTCGCTGGCGGACGACGAGATGAACAGCGGGTAGGCCGAAGCGGCGAGCGCGAGCAGGAGCGCGCCCACGGCGATCGAGACGAACAGCCCCGGGTACCGCAGCAAGACCAGCGGGGCCTTCGACCACAGCGGATCGGCGCGCCTGGATGCGCCGCGATTCCGTTTCCGTCCTCCCGCCATCGTCCTCCCGTGCGCGTTCGTCAGTAGGTTCTACGCTCGAAGACGGCGCCGCGTTCGTGCCGAACGGCACATCTCGCCCCGAGGGCCACCCGTGGGTCCCGCCCGGGAGCCGTCCGCCTCCCACGTTACCCGTCCGTATCCTGTGGGCCGTGAACGACCGATTCCTCCGAGCGCTCCGGCGCGAGCCCGTCGACCGAACCCCGGTCTGGTTCATGCGCCAGGCAGGTCGCTACCTGCCCGAATACCGGGAGCTGCGTGGCGACCGGGACATCCTTGACGCGATCCGCGAACCCGAGGTCGCCGTCGAGCTCACCCTGCAGCCGCTCCGACGGATGCCGCTGGACGCGGCGATCGTGTTCGCCGACATCATGGTCCCGGTCGCGGCGATCGGGGTGCCCGTCCGGATCGAACCCGGCGTCGGCCCGGTGGTGGACGACCCCGTCCGGGACGCGGCCGCCGTCGCGCGGCTCCGTGCGCTCGAGCCCGATCTGGACGAGCCCTACGTCACCGAAACGATCCGCCTCCTGCGCAAGGAGCTCAAGGTCCCGCTGATCGGGTTCGCGGGCGCGCCGTTCACGCTGGCGAGCTACCTCGTGGAGGGCGGTCCCTCGCGGGACCACGTCCGCACGAAGGCGTTCCTGCACGACGAGCCAGATACCTGGTCGTCGCTGATGGATGCGCTCGCGGCGTTGTCGCGGGCCCACCTGCTGGCGCAGATCGAGGCCGGCGCGCAGGCGGTGCAGCTGTTCGACTCCTGGGCGGGTTCGCTGGCGCCGAGCGACTACGAGCGGTCGGTGCGCCCGTGGTCGGCTCGGGTGCTCGAGGACCTGTCGGTGCCCTCGATCCACTTCGGCGTGGGGACCGGCGAGCTCCTGACGTCGATGCGCGACGCGGGCGGCGACGCGATCGGGGTGGACTGGCGGGTCCCGCTCGACCGCGCGTGGGAACGGATCGGCGTCGATCGCGCGATCCAGGGCAACCTCGATCCCTCGGTCTGCGTCGCCTCGTGGGACGCTGTCGAACGCGCCGCCACCGAGATCCTCGATCGCGCGGCGAACCGCGACGGCCACGTGTTCAACCTCGGTCACGGCGTGCTGCCGGCCACACCCGTCGAGAACCTCGAACGCCTCGTCGACCTCGTCCACGAACGGACGGCTCGATGAGCGCCTCGCCGATCGGGGTGTTGGTGATGGCGTACGGGACCGCGAGCGGCCCCGACGACGTCGAGCGCTACTACACCGACATACGCGGCGGTCGGCGGCCCACGCCCGAGCACCTCGAGGAGCTGCGCGAGCGCTACGCGGCGATCGGCAACCGCTTCCCGCTGCTCGACATCACGCGACGGCAGGCGGAGGGACTCGAGCGCGAGCTCAACCGCGACGAGGCCGGCGCGTTCCGTGCGTACCTCGGGATGAAGCACTCGCCCCCGTTCATCGCGGATGCGGTCGAACGGATGCGCGAGGACGGGATCCAACGCGCGATCGGGATCGTGATGGCGCCCCACTGGTCGGGGATGTCGGTCGAGAGCTACGTCGAGCGCGTTCGCGAACAGGCGGGTGAAGGTCCGCCCGCGTTCGACTTCGTCCGCGGCTACCACGACGACCCCGGCTTCGTCTCGTTCCTCGCGGCCCGGGTCGCCGACGCGCTCAGCGGGCTCAGCGCCGAGGAGCGCCGGGAGGCGACGGTGGTCTTCTCGGCGCACAGCCTGCCCACCCGGACCGTCGAGGACGGATCGCTGCGGTGCCTGCGGTGCCACGCGTGCGAGGACGCGTGCCGGTACCGCGACGGCCTGGCCGAGACCGCGGACCGGGTCGCGACCGAGCTCGGCCTGCCTCGGTACGAGATCGCGTGGCAGAGCGCCGGCCGAACCGACGACCCCTGGTGGGGCCCGCCGATCGAGGAGGTCCTCGCCGACCTCGCGTCGCAGGGCTGCACGGCGGCGGTGGTGTGCTCGGCCGGATTCGTCGCCGACCACCTCGAGATCCTGTACGACCTCGACATCGAGGCGAAGGCGATCGCCGACCAGGCCGGGATGCTTCTGGTCCGCACCGAGATGCCGAACGACGACCCGGCGTTCGTCCGCGTGCTCGCCGATGTCGTCCGCGAGCGGCTCGCGGCCCCCACGCCATGAAGGTCGTGATCGTGGGCGGCGGTGTCGCGGGTATGGCCACGGCCCATCGGCTGCTCGAGGCCGATCCCGCGCTCGACGTCACCGTGCTGGAGTCCGAGCCCGTCGTCGGCGGCCGGCTGCGGAGCGCGACGGTCGGCGATCTGCAGCTCGAGAGCGGCCCGGACTCGTTCGTCGCCCGCAAGCCGTGGGCGGTGGATCTGTGCCGCGAGCTCGGGCTCGAGTTGCTCGAACCCGGAGCCCGCGACGCCCTGATCTGGACCGAACGCGGGCTCGTCCCGCTCCCCGAGAGCGCGCTCGGCGTCCCCACGGACCTCGACGAGATCGTGCGCTGGCCGGGCCTGTCGCGCAGGGGACGCGCCCGCGCACTCACGGAGCTCGTCCGCAAGCCACGGCCGCCGGAGACCGACGAGTCGATCGGCTCGCTGGTGCGGCGACGGTTGGGCGACGAGGTGGCCGAGCGCCTGACCGGCCCGCTGCTGGGCGGCTTGTTCGCCGGGGACGTCGATCGCCTGAGCGTCGACGCGACGTTCCCCGAGCTCGCGCGGTGGGAGCGCGCGTTCGGCAGCCTGATCCGCGGCGCCCGGGCGGCGGTGAAGGCCGCCACCGACGCAGGTCCGATGTTCCTGCGGCCGGTGGGGGGCGTCGGAGAGCTCCCGCGCGCGCTGCTCGGAAGCGTGGGACCGGCGCGCGTTCGGCTCGGCACGCCGGCCCGCGCGATCGAACGCGAGCGCGGGTCGTTCGTGGTGCGCACCGACCGGGACTCGGTGTCCGCGGAGGCGGTCGTACTCGCCGCGCCGGCGTTCGTCGCGGCCGGGCTCGTCCGCGGGCTCGACGTCGCGGGGGCCGAGAGCCTGGCCGGGATCGCGTACGCGAGCACCGGCGTCGTGCACCTGGTCTACGCGGAGGGCACGGCCGATGCGCTGCCCGAGGCGACCGGGTTCGTCGTGCCGCGCGGCCGCGCGCCGATGACCGCCGCGACGTTCGTCTCGCGCAAGTGGCCGGCGGAAGCGTTCGGGACTCGGGCGGTGCTCCGCTGCTTCGTCGGCGCCGTGGGGTTCGAGGACGTGCTCGACGAGCCCGACGAGGACATCGTGGAGGCCGTGTGCCGGCACCTGGCGGCGTTCCTCCCGCTCCCCGAGCGTGCGGAGGCGTCATCGGTGATTCGCTGGCCGCGTTCGATGCCGCAGTACGAGGTCGGGCACCACGAGCGCGTCCGCGCGATCGAGACCACCCTGCCGCCGGGTATCTTCGTGACCGGCAATGCGTTGCACGGGGTCGGCGTAGCCGATGCCGTGCGGAGCGCCGGGGAGAAGGCCGAGCGGGTCCGCGCGCACCTCGCGGGCGCAAACGGCCTGGGCGACCCCAACGGCAACGGATCGGCGCCGAGCAGATCGGAGAACGTGGGATGAGCGAGACCGTCTACGCGCTGTACGTCTGCTGCAAGGCCACGCGTGTGTTCCGCGACCTCGATGTGGACGATGCGGCGCAGGAGGTCGAGAACCTGATCAAGGAGTGGGAGCCGGAGGTGAGCGTTCGGGGCGTGTACTCGACGGTCGGCTTCCGCGCGGACACCGACCTCATGATCTGGTTCGTCGGGCCGACCCCCGACGCGGTGCAGGACGCGCTCGTCGCGTTCCGCCGGACGCGCGCCGGGCGCGAGCTCGATGTGGTCTGGACGTTCATGGGCGTGGTCAAGCCGGCCGAGTTCACCCCGGATCACGCGCCGGCGTTCGTCAAGGGCGAGGCGCCGCGGCGCTACCTGTGCGCCTACCCGTTCGTGCGGACGCCCGAGTGGTACCTGCTCCCGCCGGACGAACGCGCGTCGCTCCTTCGCGAGCACGGCGAGGCTGGCCGGGAGTTCCCCGAGGTGCTCGCGAACACGACGAGCGCGTTCGGCATCAACGACTGGGAGTGGATCCTCGCGTTCGAGGCCGACGAGCTCGACCGGCTGGTGGACTGCATCCGCCGACTGCGTGAGGCGCAGGCCCGCCGGTTCACCAAGGTGGAGGTCCCGTTCGTGACGGGGATCCGCAAGGACGTGCGCGCGGTCTTCGCCGACCTGGCCTAGCGCTGGTCCATGTTCTTCGCGGACCAGAGGCGAGCCTGTGCTTGCTTGGCGTCCGCGCTCGTCGGTTCCGTGTCCTTCCACCGACGGATGCTGCGGAGGTAGAACAGCCCACCGATGACCGCGGCGAGGACGATCCCGCCGAGCACCCACCAGCCCGCGTCCACGCAGCGAGTCTAGACACGGTCGGGTCATAATGGGCACGCCGACCGAACGGAGGTCCACCGTGGCGCACGCGAAGGACAAGGGCGAGAAGCAGGCCAAGAAGACCGCGCAGAAGTCGATCAAGGAGAAGCGCGCGGCGAAGAAGGCCAAGAAGTCCACGACGCGGTCCGAGTAGCGCGTGTTCGAGGACCTGCTCCCTGCCTGGGGCGGCGAGGAGGTCGTCGTCCGGTTCGACGAGCCGAGCGCGACGTGGATGTTCATCGGGGTGCATTCGACGGTGCTGGGTCCTGGGGCCGGCGGCACCCGCATGAAGACGTACGCCCGACCGGCCGACGGGCTCCGCGACGTCCTCCGGCTTTCCTCGGCGATGACGAGCAAGATGGCGATGGCGTCGGTGCCGCTCGGGGGCGGCAAGGCCGTGCTCGCCGTCCCCGAGATCCCACAGGGCCAGGCCCGACGCGAGCTGATGCTCCGCTACGGCGAGCTGGTCGAGTCGCTCCACGGCACCTACATCACGGCCTGCGACATGAACACGGGACCGCCGGACATGGACGTGATCGCCGAACGCTCCTCGAGCGTCCTCGGCCGCACCGAGGCCAACGGCGGCTCGGGCACGTCGGCTCCGAACACGGCCGTCGGCGTGTTCCACGGGATCCTGGCCGCGGTCGTCCACGCGTTCGGCTCGGATGACCTGCACGGACGGACCGTCGCGGTCCAGGGTGTCGGCGCCGTCGGCGCTCCGCTGTCGCGGTTCCTCGCGGAGGCCGGCGCGCGGCTCACGCTCGCCGACGTCGACGACGTGCGGGCCAAGGAGCTGGCCGAGGAGCTCGAGGCTGAGGCGGTCCCGGCGGACCGGATCGCCGAGGTCGAGTGCGACGTGTTCTCGCCGTGCGCGACCGGCGGCGTCCTGGACGCTGACGCTATCCCGTCGTTGCGGTGCCGCGTGGTTGCCGGCGCGGCGAACAACCAGCTGGCCGAGCCCGCCGACGCCGAGCGTCTGGCCGAGCGCGGCATCCTGTACGCGCCCGACTACGTCGTGAATGCGGGCGGCGTGATCCACCTCGTCGGCTACGAGATGCTGCACGAGGGCGACGTCGAGGTGCAAAGGCGGCTGCTCGGGATCGGCGAGACCCTCGGCGAGGTGTTCGCGCTCGCGGAGGCCGAGGGGATCTCGACCGGCGCTGCCGCCGACCGGCTCGTGGCGCAGCGGTTGTCCGCGGCACAGAGGACCGGGAGCGACGCCTGATGGGTCGGGACCTGGCGTCGATGACGTGCGTGCCGTGTCGCGGCGGGGTCCCACCGCTAGACCGCGCCGAGATCAAGTCGTACCTGGCCGACCTCGGGCACGAGTGGCTGGTCGTGGACGACCACCATCTCGAGAAGGAGTTCGCGTTCAAGGACTTCAAGGAGGCGCTGGCGTTCACCAACCGCGTCGGCGAGCTCGCCGAGAGCGTCGGTCACCACCCGGACATCTACCTCGCGTGGGGCAAGGTACGGCTGACGGTGTGGACCCACAAGATCGACGGGTTGAACGAGGCCGACTTCGTCTTCGCGGCCAAGGCCGACCGGGAGTTCGGGTCGTGACGTTCGACCTCGAGGAGAGCCGGCAGCTCCTGGCCGGCACGCCCATGGCGCTCCGGGGAACGCTCGGCGGCCTGTCGGACGCGTGGTTGCAGGCGGACGAGGGGCCGGGGACGTGGACGCCGTGGCAGACGCTCGCCCACCTCACCCACGTCGAGGAACGCGACTGGCTGGGGCGCGTCGCGACGATCCTGGAGCACGGGCCCGAGGAGGTCCTCGGGCCCGTCGACCGTGAGGCCGGGTTCGAGCGGTTCGCGGGGTGGGACGTGGGCCGGGTGCTCGACCGCTTCGCCGAGCTCCGGGCCGCGAACCTCGTTCGGCTGGACGAGCTGCATCTAGGTAACGTCGATCTCGTCCGGATCGGTCGTCACGCCGACCTCGGTCCGGTCACGCTCGAGCAGCTGCTCGCGACGTGGACCGTGCACGACCTGAATCACGAGACGCAGATCGCCAAGACCCTCGCCAAGCGCTACCGCGACGCGGTCGGCCCGTGGCGCGCGAACCTCCCGGTGGTCGATCTCCCCTAGGCCCGGACCAGACCCTGCTCCTCGAGCGTGCGCCACGGGATCACGTGGCAGTACGGCTCGTGCCCGTTCTTGTCGTAGTACCGCTGGTGGTAGTCCTCGGCCGGCCAGAACGGCCCGGCAGGGGCGATCTCGGTCGCGATCGGCCGGTCGAACTTCGCCTGCGCGGCGTCCCGAGAGGCCTCGGCCGCCCGCTGCTGCTCGTCCGAGTCCGTGAAGATCGCGCTCCGGTACTGGTCGCCGACATCGGGCCCCTGGCGGTTCACCTGGGTCGGGTCGTGCATCGCCCAGAACACCTCCAGCAGCTGCTCGAAGCTGACGACCGACGGGTCGAACTCGACGCGGAGCACCTCGGCGTGGCCGGTCCCGTGCGAGCACACGTCCCGATAGGTCGGGTTCTCCGTGTGGCCGCCCGCGTAGCCGACCTCGGTTCCAAGGACGCCGGGGACGCGCTCGAAGACGTACTCGACTCCCCAGAAGCAGCCGGCTCCGAACGTCACGGTCTGGGTGGTCATGGTGGACATCCCTCCTTCGATGGGTTCACTGCATCAGTCCATCTGATACCCGCAACGTTACGTCGCGACCACGGATCCGGCCCGCTCAGCCCTCGAACGACCCGGCCGCGTCGAGGACCTGCTCGACCTCGTTCGGCCCGTGCTCGGTGCCGAGCGTCCACAGCTCGTAGCCGCTCGGGGGCAGCCAGACGCCGTGGTCGAGCATGTGGTGGAACAGGCGCGCGTAGCGCTCGTGGTCGGCGGCCCTCGCGCCGGCGAAGTCGCGCACGGGCTCGCTCGAGAAGAACACGCCGAACAGCGACCCGGCGCGGTTCGCCGTGGCGGCGATGCCGTGGTCCGCGAAGCGTTCGGTCAAACCGTCGGCGAGGGCGGTCGCGGTCTCCGTCAGCCCCGGGTACGGATCGAGCCGTTCGGCGAGGTCGAGCGCCGCGATCCCCGCCGCGACCGCCACGGGGTTCCCGGACAGCGTCCCCGCCTGGTAGACCGGGCCGACGGGCGCGAGCTGCTCCATCACGTCACGCCGGCCACCGAACGCGGCGCAGGGGAACCCGCCCCCCATGATCTTGCCGAGGATCGTCAGGTCCGGCGACACCCCGAACACGCCCTGCGCGCCGCCGAACGCGATCCGGAACCCAGTGATCACCTCGTCGAACACCAGCAGCGCCCCCGCCTCCGAACACCGGTCGCGGATGCCCTCGAGGAACCGCGGCTCGGGCGGCACGACGCCCATGTTCGCGGCGACGGGCTCGACGATCGCCGCGGCGATCCGATCGCCGTGCTCGGCGAACACCCGGTCGACCGCGTCCGTATCGTTGAACGGCACCGTGAGCGTGTCGCGCGCGGCGCCCTCGGTCACGCCCGGCGACCCCGGGATCCCGAGCGTCGCCACGCCGCTCCCGGCTCCCTTCGCGAGCAGCGCGTCCGAGTGCCCGTGGTAGCAGCCCTCGAACTTGATCAAGAGGTCCCGTTCCGTACATCCGCGGGCGAGCCGGATCGCGCTCATCGCGGCCTCGGTCCCGCTCGATACGAGCCGGACCATCTCGACCGAGGACATCGCGGCGACGATCCGTTCGGCGAGCTCGACCTCGAGCTCGGTCGGGGCTCCGAACGTGGTGCCGCGCGAGGCCGCCGCCCGAGCCGCGTCGACGATCTCGGGGCGCGCGTGTCCGAACAGGAGCGCACCCCACGACTGCACGAGATCGACGTAGCGCCGGCCGTCCGCGTCGACGAGGTACGCGCCCTCGCCCCGAACGGCGAACCGCGGGGTCCCCCCCACCGCGCCGAACGCCCGCACCGGCGAGTTCACCCCGCCGGGGATCACGCGCCGGGCCCGCTCGAACAGCTCGTCGGAGCCGGTCACGAGCGGTTCAGGACGACAGCCAGTCGGCGGCGTCCTTCGCGTGGTACGTGAGGATCAGGTCGGCGCCGGCGCGGCGGATCGAGGTGAGTACTTCGAGCACCGACGCGCGTTCGTCGATCCAGCCGTTCTGCGCGGCCGCCTTCACCATCGCGTACTCGCCCGAGACGTTGTAGGCGGCCATCGGGAACCGCGTCCGGTCCTTCGCGCGGCGGATCACGTCGAGGTAGGGGAGCGCCGGCTTGACCATCACGACGTCGGCGCCCTGCTCGATGTCGGACTCGATCTCGCGGATCGCCTCGTCGGCGTTCGGCGGGTCCATCTGGTAGCCCGTGCGGTCGCCGAACCGCGGCGCGCACTCGGCCGCCTCGCGGAACGGCCCGTAGAACGCGGACGCGAACTTCGCCGCGTACGCCATGATCCCCACTCGTTCGAACCCACCCCGGTCGAGCTCGTCGCGGATCGCCGCGACTTGGCCGTCCATCATGCCGCTGGGTCCGACCATCTGCGCACCCGCATCGGCCTGCGCGATCGCGATCCGCCGGTAGCGCTCGAGCGTCGCGTCGTTGTCGACGTGGCCGTCGTCGTCGAGCACTCCGCAGTGGCCGTGGTCGGTGTACTCGTCCAGACACAGGTCGGCGATCACGACGTGGTCGTCGCCGAGCTCCTCGCGCAGCACGCGCAGCGCCTTCTGCGCGATCCCGTCCGGGTTCCACGCCTCCGACCCCTCCTCGTCCTTGTGTTCGGGGACGCCGAACAACATGAACGCGAGCACGCCCTTGCTCGCGATCTCGGCCGCTTCCTTGCGCAGGGTCTCGAGCGTGTGCTGGCTCTGCCCGGGCATCGAGGCGATCGGCACGGGCTCGGACACACCCTCCTTCACGAACAGGGGCGCGACCAGGTGCCGCGGCGCGAGCTCGGTCTCGCGGATCAGCGCTCGGAGCGCGGGGGTGCGGCGCATCCGGCGGGGCCGGTGCCGCAGGGGATCGTTCATCGCAGGGATGCTACCGCGGCGCGAGCGCACGCTCGACGGCGGCGACCAGGCCGTCGACCGTGTGCGGGTCCGCGACGGCATGCACGCGCAGGCCGTGACCACGTGCCTCGCGCGCCGTCACGGGGCCGATGCAGACAACCTTCGGGTTCCCCTTCACCACGCTCACGGCGCGCACGAACCCGCGCACCGTGGAGGCGCTCGTGAACGTGACGGCGTCCACCCCGCCGGAGCGCAGCGCGGCCCGAGCCTCGGCGGGGAGCGAGCGGGGGATCCGGGTCCGGTAGGCGTCGACGCGCGTGGGGGTCCACCCCTTGCGAGCGATGGCGTCCTCGAGCCCCTCCGGCGCGACGTCGGCGCGCGGCGTGAGCACGCGGCCGATCCCCTTCGGGAACGCGCGGCCGAGGGCGGCGGTCGTGAACGCCTTCGGGACGAGGTCGGGGTCCCGCCGGCTCCACCGGCGGAACCGTTCGGCCGTCCCGTCGCCGACCGCCGCGACCCTGGCCCGGACCCGGCCCGGTGTCAGGTGCTCGGCGAGCACGTCCACCGTCCGGGGGCTGGTGAGCGTCACCCACACGAACGCGCCGTCCTCGAGCTCCGCGAGCGCCCTCGTCAGCGCGGCCGACCGCACCGGAACGAGTTCGATCGCCGGGGCCACGATCGCGGTGGCGCCGCGCCGCTCGAGCAGCCGCGCGAGCGCCTCCGCCTCGGGGCGCGGCCGGGTCACGAGCACCGTTCGGCCGGCGAGCGCCTTCACGGGCGGACGAGCCCGAGGATCTCGTCGGCGCCCCCGGCCGACAGGTCCAGCGCGGCGAGCTCGGCCACCTCCTCGGGCGTTGCGCCGTCGACCTCGGTCCGCGCGATCCGCGAACCATCGGGGCTGAGCGCGATCGCGAGCATCTGGACCCCGCGCGGGCTGAGCTCGGCGAAGGCGCCCAACGGGAGCGCACACCCGCCGCCGAGCCGGGCCATCAGCCCGCGCTCGGTCTCGAGCGCGATCCGGCTCGCAGCGTGGTCGAGGGCGGAGAGGATCTGGATCGTCGCGTCGTCGGACGCGCGCGCCTGGACCGCGAGACATCCCTGCCCGGGTGCGGGCACCATCTCGGCCAGCGACATCGGCTCAACGTGTTCGGGAACGACGCCGAGTCGAAGCAGACCCGCCGCCGCGATGATCAGGGCGTCGGCCTCGCCCTCCTCGAGCTTGCGCAGCCGCGTGTCGACGTTGCCCCGCAGATCCTTCACCAGCACGTCGGGCCGCCAACGGAACACCTGTGCCTGACGGCGGATGCTCGAGGTCCCGACGCGCGCCCCGGGTGGCAGGTCCCCGTCGCGCGTCACCAAGACGTCGAGCGCCGAGGAGCGTTCGGGCACCGCCGCGATCACGACGCCCTCGTCGTCGCCCGCAGGGAGGTCTTTGGCCGAGTGGACGGCCAGGTCGATCTCCTCGTCCAGGAGCGTGCGGACGATCTCGGTCACGAACAGGCCCTTGACCCCCGCGGGGTCGCTCGCGGGATCGGCGCCTCGATCGCCGGCGGTCGTGATCGTGACCAGCTCGGTCTCGACGCCCGTCACGCTCAACGCGTCGGCCACCTCGCGCGCCTGCGCGAGCGCGAGCCGCGACCCGCGCGTGCCGATGCGAAGCGTCACTCGGTGGGGAGCTCGAGCCCGAACAGCTCGGCGAGCGCCCGAGCGTAGGCGTCCTGCGTTCCCGTCCCGGGGGTCTCCTTCAGCCGAACGATCGGCTCGTGAAGCAGCTTCGCGACGACCCCCCGAGCGAGCGCCGTCACGGCCTCGCGCTCCTGGGGCTCGAGATGCGCGAGCTCGGAGCGGAAGCGTTCGAGCTCGGCGTCGACGGCCGCGTCGCCGCGTTCGCGGAGCGCGCGGAACAGCGGCCCGAGACGTTCGGCGCGACGGCGTATCGTGAACCGCCGGACCTCGTCCAGGACGATGGCGTGCGCTCGCTCGATGTCGGCCGCGGTCTCGGCGGCCCGAACAGAGACCGACGCGCGGAGGCCGTCGATGTCGACGAGGGTGACGCCGGGGACGCGGCCGGCGGTGGGTTCAACGTCCCTCGGGACCGCGAGGTCGAGCACGAACAGCGGCCGCTCCCTCCCGTCGATCGCGTTGCGCACCAACGCCTCGGTGAGGACGACGCCCGCGGCGCCGGTCGCCGAGATCGCGATGTCGGCCTCGGCCAGCGTTTCGGGCAGCTCCTCGAGGTCGCCGGGTTCGGCCAGCGTGCGTTCGGCCAGGGCGCGGGCGCGTTCGAGCGACCGGTTCAGCACGCGGACCGTCGCGACGCCCCGCTGGCGGAGGTGCTTCACGGCGAGCGCCGACATGTGTCCGGCGCCGATCACGACGGCGTGCCGGCCCTCGAGCCCGCCGAGCGCCTCGGCGCCCAGGTCGGCCCCGGCGGCGACGAACACGTCCGGCGCCGCCCCGACCCCGGTCTCGGACCGGACCCGTCGTCCCGTGCTGACCGCCGCGTTGAACGCGGCTACCAGCGACGGACCTGAGGCCCGCTCACCCTCGGCGTGCCGGAGCGCGTCCCGCACCTGCGAGAGGATCTGCGGCTCGCCCAGCACCATAGAGTCCAGCCCGCTCGCGACGGTGAACAGGTGCTCGGCTGCGTCGGACTCGTAGTGCGAGTAGAGCGGTTCGGCAAGGTCCTCGGGCGCGACGCCGCGCGACTCGCACAGCACGCGCTTGAGCGCCTGGAACCCGGCGTGGTAGGAGGGGACGCTGCCGTAGATCTCGACCCGGTTGCACGTCGAGACGATGACCGCCTCGTCGATCGCGGCGTCGTCGCCTGTCCTCCGGTACGCCTTGACGAGGTCCTCGTCGGCGAACGCCAGACGCTCGAGGAGCCCGACCGTGGCGCGCCGGTGCGAGATGCCGAGGGCGAGGATGGCCATGGGTCTCGGGATTCTACGCGCGCCTCCGCCGAGAGGCCGACGGCCGCGGAGGTGACCCCGGGTCGGGGCGGACGCCGAGCCCGGGTAGCATCTCCGCTCGCTTGCACCCGAACGCACAAACGGAGGAGCAGGGATGGAACGAGGCAGGGCGCGCGACCTCGGGGTCGTGATCGGCACGTACGCGCCCGGGCCCCGCAACGCCATCACCGATGTGGAGGGCGTTCGGGTGGGGCATAGGACGATCGTTCGCGATCCCTCGCCCGACGGGGTGGGCGCGGTCCGCACCGGCGTGACGACGGTGTTCCCGCACGAGGGCCTGCCGTGGATCGAGCGCGTCTACGCCGGGACCGACATCCTGAACGGGTTCGGGGAGCTGATCGGGATCAACCAGATCGCCGAGTGGGGGCTGCTGCACTCGCCGATCGTGCTGACGAGCTCGCTCGCGATCGGGAAGGCGTACGACGCCGCGGTGCGGTGGCGGACCGAGCGCCATGCGACGACGACGCACGAGGGCGGCGATATGCCGTTCGTGTGCGAATGCGACGACTCCTACCTGAGCGACGTCACGACGTTCCCGCTATCCGACGAGGACGTCGCGGGGGCGCTCGACGCCGCGGCCGGCGGCGACGTCGAGGAGGGCTGCGTCGGCGCGGGCACCGGCACGCAGTGCATGGACTTCAAGGGCGGCATCGGGACGTCCTCGCGGACGATCCCGGGCGGCTGGACCGTGGGGGTACTGGTGCTCACGAACTTCGGCGAGCGCGAGCTGCTGAGGATCGACGGCGTCCCGGTGGGTCGCGAGATCACCGACCTGATGCCGTCGGAGCACACCGAGGGTTCGGCGATCGTGGTGGTCGCGACCGACGTCCCGATGGTGCCGCACCAGCTGCGTCGGCTCGCGGCCCGCGGCGGCCTTGGGCTCGCGCGGTGCGGCTCGACCGGCCACAACGGGTCGGGCGAGCTCATGATCGCGTTCTCGACGGCCAACCGGATCCCGCTCGAGTCCGCCGACGGGACGGTTCCGGCGCGGGCGGTGCTCGACGGTCCCGTCGAACACTCGCCCGACGTGTTCAATCCGCTGTTCGCGGCGACGACGGAGGCGGTCGAGGAAGCGGTGGTGAACGCCCTGTTCACCGCAGAGACGACCGTGGGGCGCGACGGCAACGTGCTGCACGCGCTGCCGCTCGAGCGGACCCTGGACATCCTCGCCCGCTACGGGCGCGGACCTCGCTAGACCGAACCGGTCACACCTTCGGGTCGAAGCGCGCCGGGTCGAACGGCGTGGGGTCCAAGGGCGGCTCGACGCCGAGGACCAGCGCGGCCACGAGCTCGGCGCTGCCCGCCCCCAGGATCACGCCCTCCGAACCGTGTCCGGTCGCCACGAACAACCCCTCGCGCACCCACCCGAGCAGGGGTCGCTCGTCGGGCGAGACGGGGCGAACGCCGGACCACGTCGCGAGGACGGGCGCGTCGGCGAGCGCGGGCACCAGCCGGGCCGCCTGCGCCGCCACGATCCTGGGGACGTCGAGGTCGAACGGGTCGGTCGCGAACGAGGGCTCGCGCGAGGTCCCGGTCAGGACGGAGCCGTCGGGCGCGGGCTGGATCATCGGGGAGACGTCGCGGGTCTCGCCGGCCGCCCCGAACTCCCTCATCGACAAGCGCAGCTCGCCGGGCTCGCCCGCCGTCCCCGGCTCCCGGCCCGCCATCAGACGGCGCGCACCGCTCTGGATCCAGTGGCGGAACAGCGGGCGTTCGGGCGCGGCGTGCACGAGCCAGCCTCGCGCCGCGGCGATCGGGAGCGAGACGCCGAGGGGGCGCGCGATCGCCGGCGACCACGGGCCGGCGGCGAGCACGACCGTGTCTGCACCGACGATGCCGTCGTCGGTCACGACACCGGTGACGCGGTCGCCACGCGCGACGAGCCGACGAGCCGGCGCGTGATGACGGATCGTCGCGCCGGCGATCCGGGCGAGTGCCCCGAGGCACACGGTCAAGGCGAGCGGGTCTACACGGTGGCCCTCGTGCAGCAGGTGGGCCTCGAGCACGTCGGGCGATAGCTCGGGTTCGAGGTCACGGAGGCCGTCGTCGACGCGCTCGACGCGGACGCCCACCGCCTCGGCCGAGGCGGCCCAGGCCCGGAGGTCGTCGAGCTCGTCCCGCTCGATCGTGACGGCCAGCGTCCCGATCGGCTCGTCGTCGAGGAAGAACGGCGTCGGCGGATCTGCCGAGATCTCGGCGTAACGCTCCAGGCTAAGCCGGGCGAGCGGCGCGAGGACCGGATCCTTGGAGGTGTCGAGATACCCGAGGTTCCGCCCGGAGGCGCCGGCCGCGAGCTCGTCCTTCTCGAGCAGCGTGACCGCCGCGCCACGCTCGGCGAGCTCGAACGCGCACGCCGCCCCGATGATCCCGCCGCCCACCACGACGATGTCCGGCATGTTCGCGAGCCTACCCGCTGGACCCTTCCGTAGAATCGTCCTCGGAGACGTGGCTGAGTGGCCGAAAGCAGCCGCCTGCTAAGCGGTTAGGGGCTTCACCGTCCCTCACAGGTTCGAATCCTGTCGTCTCCGCGTGGACATCGACCGCACGGCTCCCGCGACCGCCGAGGGCGAGATCCAGGTCGCTGCTCCGATCGACACCGTGTGGGCCGTCCTCGCCGACCTGTCGGCTTGGCCGACGTGGAACCACGACGTGAAGTCGATGGCCGTCGAGGGACCGTTGGAACCGGGTTCGGTCTTCCGGTGGAAGTCGGGATCGGCATCGCTCGTCTCGACGCTTGCGACCGTCGACCCACCCCGCGAGATCGGATGGACGGGCGTCAGCATGGGGATCCACGCGGTGCACGTGTTCCATCTCGAGTCGGCCGGAGGGGGCACGAGGGTGCGCTCCGCCGAATCGTTCCGCGGGTTCATCCCGAGCGTGCTCAAGGGGTACAGCCGGAAGATCCTGCAACGCGGGATCGACGCCATCCTCGGGTCGTTGAGGACCGAGGCGGAGCGCCGGGGACCGGTGGCCTAGCGTCTCCGCGACGCGGCTGCCACCCAACCGGATCGGACGCTTGAGCTCGCCCGCTCCTGGGTACAGCTCAACCATCTCCGACGGAAGGGAAGGCACCATGGAGCTGTTCATGCTTGCCGCAAAGTCGTGTGGTGGGGGCGTCTCGACGATCCTGTGGATCATCGCGGCGATCTTCGTCATCGGCGGGATCGTCACCCTGCTCCGGGGTGCGGTGCTCTACGGCATCGTCCTCATCGTCATCGGCCTGTTGATCGGACCCGGCGGCATCAGCATCTTCTGCTGATCGCGGCGGGCCTCACGACATCCGGTCGTGAGGCCCGCACCGGTCCGGCGACCCCCGACCGACGGGGTTCGGTAGGTTGGGCGAATGTGGGACTGGTCCACGGCCGCCTCGCTGGCGACGGCCCTCGGGACGCTCGTGCTGGCGCTCGCGACGTTCGTGGCCGTTCGGGCCGCGAACCGGGCGGCGCGCGTCGCCGAGTACTCGATGCAGATCGGGATCCGGCCGCTGCTGATGCCGTCGCGACTCACGGACACCGAGCAGAAGATCATGTGGGGCGACGAGCACTGGGCCCGGCTCTCAGGCTCGGGCGCCGTCGCCGAGGTCGTCGATGGCAACGTCTACCTGGCCATGTCGGTCCGCAACTCGGGTTCGGGCGTCGCCGTGATCCACGGGTGGCACCTGGGACTCGAGGAGCTGACCCAAGATCACGCGCACGCCGAGCCCGACGAGTTCCGGCGACAGCTACGGGACCTCTACGTCCCCGGCGACGACGTCGGGTTCTGGCAGGCGGCGATCCGCGATCGCGACGACCCCGAGTACGGCGCCTTGCTCGAGGCCGTCCAGGCGCCCCGCCTGTTCGCGATCGAGCTCATGTACAGCGATCACGAGGGCGGTCAGCGCGCGATCGGACGCTTCTCGATGGCGCCGCTGAAGGACTCGGTGTGGCTGTGCTCCGTGGTCCGGCACTGGAACCTGGATCGCCCCGACCCGCGCTGAGCTGGCATCGCCGTACGCCGATTCCTGGTCGGTCAGGTGGTCATCGGCTCGTTCCCGTCCTCGGTGACCGGGCCGACCGGCCGGATGAGCAGCAGGAAGATCATGAGGCTGCTCACCAGCAACGCCGGGCCATAGAGGGTCACGATCACCCAGCTCACGCCGAGGGCGTGCAAGGTCACGTCGTAGCGGAGCGATTGGACGATGGCGTTCACCGTGTCGATCGTTGCGATCGCGAGGAAGAGCCGGACGAGCCAGATGCCGCGGGGGAGCCGGCCGCGAAGGGCGATCAGGGCGGCCACCGCAAGGAGCGCGGTGATGAGATCCCCGTACCCGATCATCTCGCGGAACGCCATCGGCACGCCCGGACCCACCGACCCGGGGGGCGAGGATCGTCCCGCCGACGACGCGGAACGCGTGGACCCACAGGAGCGGCACCAACGCGAGCACACGTGGCATCGAGGACAGGTGCGGCCACACATGCCAACGGGCGATGAGCGCGAAGGCCACCAGGCTCATCGTGAACTGGATCCCGAAAGAGCGCCATCGGTTCCATCGCCGCTCCGAGGGGTCACCCTAGTCCAGACCCGAGGTGGTCCGTCCGCACGATCGACGCCTACGCGCCTCTGCGGAACAGGCGCGAAAACAGGGATGGTCGTGGGTGCTTCTTCAGCTCTTCGTCCTGTTGGCTCCGCTCTGTGGCGATCCGGTCGATGTCGTGCTCGTTGAGTTCGGGCGGGGGACCAGCCGGTCCCGCCGTCGACCCGTGGCGGAAATCCGGGTACTCCGGGCTGGTGCCCCGTCGTTCCGCGCTCATTACTTCTGACGCTACACCCGCCTGCAACTCCGTCGACGGGCATGGATCCCTTGTTGGAGGTGTCTCATGCGGCCGATGGGGTAAGAACCCAGACCGCGACCGCGAAGGAGGGAGCGTCATGCTCCAGATCACCGATACGGCCGCGTCGGCCTTCCGAGACATCCTCGATCGCGAGGAGGTCCGGGGGCAGGCGATCCGGCTCGTCCCCGAGCGGCGCTCGGACGGCGAGGGCGGCATCTCGCTCGAGGCGATCAACGAGCCCGCGCCGGCCGATGCCGAGGCGCAGGCCCAGGGCGTTCGGGTCGTCGTGGCGCAGGAGCTCGCTCCCACGCTCGACGACGCCGTGCTCGACGCGAAACCCACCGAGCAGGGGACCGAGTTCTTCATCCGATCCCAGCCGGCGTGACGATCGAGGGCGGGGCCGAGGGGGGGCGCTGAGCGCCCCACCCTCGGAGCGTCAAAGACCCCCTGGCCTCGCCGGTATGCTGGTGCGGAGCGCCGGTAGCTCAATGGATAGAGCATCTGACTACGGATCAGAAGGTTGGGGGTTCGACTCCCTCCCGGCGCGCTAGCAGGGGAACGCCCCCACGCCTTGACGCACACGGCTAGTACAGCGCATGACGTCGAGCGTGGACACCCGCTAAGTCGGGCGGCCGGCCCCGGGGGGCGACTCTCAGCCCGGCCGGGAACCCCTGATCCGCCTGCGTCTAGCCCGTTGGCTTCGGCGGTAGTTCCTGTTCGAGCTCCGGGATGCCGACGACCTCCCTACTGCGTTGACGAGCGGCCTCCTCAGGATCGGCCTGCTGCCGTATCTCGGACGCCTTCATCTCCGCCTGCCTGCTGACACGTTCCCAGTACCCACGGGCCGTCTGGATGCCACCACCACCGAACGCGACGATCGCCACGCCCACAATGATGGCAAGAAGGGCATAGAAGAGGCCGTTCACGATCGCCGGTGCGATCTCCAGCTGATTCAGGGCCGCGAAGATGCCGATTACGAGGATCGCGACGCCAGCCCCTCGGGCGATCCATTCGCCCCCCGACACGGCCCCAAGGGCCGCGGACAGGAGGTCGGTCACCACCTTCGCGAGCGCGGCGACGATGACGAGGATGACGACGGCTGCGAACAGATTGGGCAGGTAAGCGATGATGCCCTCGATCAGATCGCTCACCGGATTCGGCCCGAACACGCCGAAGGCTAGCTGCAGCGCAATCAAGAAGATCGTCCAGAAAGCGACCACGGACAAGATGTCCGAAGCATCGAATCGCGATCGCTCTAGGGCCGCCTTCAGCGCGCCTCTTTCCACCCAGCCGTCGAAGCCGACACGCTCCAACAGCCGATCCACCAGGCGAGCGACGAGCTTGGCAATGAAATAGCCGATGAGCAGAATCGCGAGGAACCCCAGGAACTTGGGAACGAACGTAATGATCCGCTCCCAGGCTTCGGTGAGGCCGCTCTGAATGTCGATGGCGAGCATGTTCCTTCTCCCTCCGCCGGTCGATTCGATATCGGATGACTACCCAGACGACTGGCCGGTAATCGGAAGCAATGGAATCGTGGTCAGCGCGAAGCAGGCAGAAGGGCACGTCGGGCAGGATGAGGTGCGGCGTTTGACACGATGCGGGCTCCCGCTGCGCCCTAGCGCCCCCGATCGGCCTCCCGCAGCATGCCGACCAGCACCGCCTGGAGCGTTCGGTCCTCCTCCCAGTCGATCAGGAGGACTGCCCGCCGGCTCGCCGTGAGGCGCGGGCTCCCGGTATGGCGACGGGATGGACTGCTCGGCTGTGCAGCCATAGCGGGGCAAGAGCTGGCATCACCTTCTCATCGTCCCCTCACGTTCGAGGAGCCATGGTTTGGTTGGAACCGAGGCAAGGAGGACGCCATGGGAAGGAGGCTCTTGGCCGGGGTCGCGTCAGCGGCGCTCGCCATCGCGGCAGGAACGGTGCTCGGATCGGGTGGCCTCGCCTCGGCCAGCTCGGGAAGCGCAGGGAACGAAGTCGCCCGCGCGTCGGCGCGTAAGTCGATCCGGTTCGAGCAACACGATCTCTACATCGAGTTCAACGCGACCGCGGGAGACGCGGGGCTCCAGCTGGGTGCCGACGCGGAGAGCTGGAGGCGATTCACGCTCTACGACACGCAGGGGAAGGTGCTGATCCACATCGGTGCGCGCGGTCGGCTGCATGACCCGTTCGGGCTGAGCGAGCTGTTCCTGGAGGCCAGCGAACCCGCGTTCACCGATGTTCCCTTCAACGTCTTCAAGAGGCGGTTCCCCGAGGGGACCTATCGCTTCAGGGGGGTGACGTCGAAGGGGCGCACGCTGGTCGGGGCCGATCAGCTGTCGCACCTTATCCCTGCGGCTCCGGACGTCACCTCTCCGACGGAGGGCGCGCTCGTGGACCCCAACGGATTCACGGTCTCCTGGGATCCGGTGACGAGGCCTGCCGGCGTGCAGATCGTGACCTACCAGGTCATCATCAACCAAGGGGACCGCGAGCTAAGCATGTATGTGCCGCCGGACGTCACTAGCGTCACGATCCCTGGCGAGTTCCTCGAACCCGGCACCAAGACCGGCGGCGAGATCCTCGCGCGGGACAAGAGCGGCAATCAGACGATTACCGAGCTTCCCCCGTTCAGCACGAGCGGCTGAGAGGCCGTCGGTGGGCCGCTAGCAGGCTCGGGTAAGGGGTTATGGCCGCACCGTTGGGAGAGGGATGTGATCTACGTGCCAGTGGAGAAGTTCGGCGCGGGGAGCGGGGCCAAGGGCGTCGAGGCGCTCCCGGAGTCGGCGCTCGAGCTCGTCGGGTCTAGCGGTCGGAAGTTAGGCCTGGGCCGAATCGATGGCGCCGAGGTGAAGCCTTAGCCCAACGGTCGTGATGCCCAGGCGCCTGGGTACTAGAGTGATCTCGTGCCGGAGACCCCACTCGAAGAGGCGCAGGACATGCTCGCTCGGGCGCAGGCGATTGCCGGTAGGGTCCGGGAGAACGAACAAGTGATCCTGGACATGTCCACCGAGGACCTCGAGGAGCTCCGGAAGGACCTAGCGGACTCCGTGGCAGCCGCCTCTGCCGCGATTGCTCAGATCAAGACGTTGCTCGCTGATCGCGACAGCGGATAGCTCTCGACAATCCGCTCGCGTGTGACGTGCATTTCCGCAGGTCAGTACATTGCAGAGGCCTCGATCATGACTGGCGTCAGGTGGCCATGCCCGATGAGCCCGGTCAGCGAAGGAGAGCTAGACGCTCCGATCCGACGTGTGCGTGGGGTAGGCGCGCCTCGTCGCCTTCACGCATGAGCGCCGCGCCGGAAGCAAGGAGAGCCGCCCGGAGCCCCGTTCCGGTTCGGTAAGGCCGACGGAAATCTCGGCTGCGAAACCGCAGGTGCGACCTGCATAGATGGAGACCCGCTTTGAACACTCTGCAGCGTAGGGAGTCCCAAGGGTCATCGCGGCGAATGCTGAGCCGGCCGTGTGGGTAGATCAATCTTGGTCGCGAAACACTGAAAGAAGGAGGTGTCCGGTCCATGACGCATACCGATCTATGGACATACCGAACTACCCTCCCCGGAACGAGGGAGGCGCTGGTCGGCTGTGACGTTGAGGCGCGAGACGGCTCGATCGGAAAGGTCGATGAGGCCACGCCCGACACCGGTCGCGCCCACATCGTAGTCGACACGGGTCCGTGGATCTTCGGTCGGAAGGTCGTCATCCCGGCTGGGACGATCGAGCGGATCGATGTCGATGACAAGAAGATCTTCGTCGGCCTGACGAAGGAGCAGATCAAGGACTCGCCCGAGTACGACCCGGCCCAGTTCGATGATGACTATCGGACGCGGCTCGGAACGTACTACGACCCATTCCTATAGATCAGCTGGCTGGCATCCAAAACGGAACGGGGGCGGGATCGCCCCCGTTCCGTCCGTCTGGCTAGGAGCGATCGCAGCAGTTATGCCGCCCCGATGAGCGCGATTGAGCACGAAGGTGACGAGCTTAAGCGTATGTCGGTCGAAGCCGTAGGCCTAAGGTGATGGTTGAGAACGGTTGCTGGCTAGCCGTACGGTGCGGCTCTGCGATCCGTTTCCCGCAGCATCCCGACGAGCACCGCCCGAAGCGTTCGGTCCTCCTCGCAGTCGATCAGCAACTCGGCGAAGGGGCGCGAGTCCTACTTCCGATTCAGATCGTTCAGCACCAGTCCTCACAGGGCACGCGCTTCCACGTGGTTCCTTCGTACGCGACGTTGACCATCCAGGATCCGGTGGTGAAGTCCTGCGGCGATGCGAGGGTCTCCCGGCGCTGTGTGCGTGTAATGACGGGTTCGAGCGTAAGCGTGTCGCCCTCCGTGACGGTGTAGCGGAACGTGCTGTCGCCGATCGTGAACGTGTGCGGATCGATGATCTGGTACTTCCCGTCATCGACCTGCTGCCCGTTCTTGTCGAGCGAGCCGAACAGGCCCCCTTCGGTGAAGAAGTGGAAGTGCAACTGAGGGTGTTTCCCTTCGCACGAGGGGGCGGCTGCCGCGAGCCCGGCCGCGTCGAACGCTCGCACGAGGTCATCACAATGATGGGTCTGCTCCCACCTGCCGACCAGAGGAGCCACGGCCTCTGGGCTCGTTTCCGCGCCACCGGCCGGCGACGCCTGCGGAGAGGACGACGATGTTGGGCTGTCCCCACCGCACGAAGCCACCACCGTCGCTACGATCAGGGCAAAGAGGGTTCGTAACGCTCGATGCGCCATCGCAAGCTGTTCTTACTCTCGGGCGTTTGGTGCGTCAATTGCTCTTCCGCTAAATCTCCCGCAGCATGCCGACGAGCACCGCCCGAAGCGCCTGATCCTCCTCGCGGTCGATCAGGAGCTCGGCGAAGGTACGGCTCTGCGAATACGAGGCTTGACGAGGATGGCGTGATCGCGAGAAGCCATCGAGGATACTAGGCGTTGCTCGGAACCTTCAGTCGAGGAGGTGGCCTTGTGTTCGTCACAGTCACGGAAGGGCGAGTGGCCCCGGAGCGCGAGGATGACCTGCGCTCAGCCTGGGAGGAAACGGCATCCGCCCCTGCCGGCCTTATCCAGTCCACGCTTGTTCGTGGAGAAGATGGGACGTGGAGCATCATCACGTTCTGGGAATCGAGGGATGCGGTCGTGGCCATGCGGGTGTCGGGTGAGCCGCCAGCCTTGACGATGTTTCGCCGAGCTGGATCACAACCATCGGTGTCGATGGGGACCGTCGAACGCCAAGCCAGGGAGTGATGACGTCTCGAGCGGACTCTCGGTTTAGTCAGCCTCCCGCAGGATGCCGACGAGCACCGCCCGCAGCGTCCGGTCCTCCTCGCAGTCGATCGGGAGCTCGGCGAAGGTGCGGCTCTCCGGGTAGACGATGAGCGTGCCAAACAACGCTGGCTATGGGGGATCCAATGGCCGGTCGAGCGTCAGACGTGGGAGGCACGTTCGCGCCGTCGAGTTCGCCTTGTGGTCACGACCGTCATGAGCAGCGATGAGGTCGTGCTGCTGCTCGAGAACCGACCTCGCCGTGCGGGGCGGGCTCCGCTCCGCCTTCATGAGACCTTCGACCTAGGCGCAAGCCGCTGATTAGCGGATGCGCCCGTGCCACCGACTCCCTACGGTCGCTGTGTCATGCGGAGCCCAGACCTATCAGCGATCCGTTACATCGATGTTGAGGCGAGCCTGGTCACCTTCTGCTCCTGGTGCCGGCACTCGGAGTTCGTGCATAGCAACCGAGAATCGCGAGTGTGCCAGTTCAGCGAGTGCCGTTGCCCACACTTCTTCCCCCATGGATAGGTCGGACGCAGACTGGAGGTTCTTGCGAGCGTGCCGGTAGGGCGCGACCCCTTGGGCAACACATGCTGCCGAGTTCCAGCACCCCTCGGCCGGTGCGAAGCGACGGGACTCCCCCCGCGCGGCATGTTCCCCTTCACTTGGATCCAGGGCGAGCGCACCTGCCGGCCGATCCTTCCAGGAGCGCATTGGCGTTGACGTTATCGTCCCCGCGCCGCGGGCTCGCCCGGAAGGGCGGCCGTTCGTTTCTCTGCTGAGAAGCGGTTAATAGGCGGGTCTCGGCAAGATCTAGATCTGATTCTGATCGCTCGGCACCAGATGAATCGCTACCCGGCTCTGGCGCGATCTGTGCGGGTTCAGCGACTACGGACGGCACGGACGGTCGGACGCAGGACTCGGTACAGGGCCCAGGCCAGCAGCGCGAGGCCGATCACCGTTCGGATCTGCTGCTCAGACCACCGGGTGTGCTTGGAGACGGGCTTCGCGACGGCCCCA
>Ga0207674_10001434_pt1 | contig 30813 bp, 24 predicted proteins | sample KBSCornC72_FD_184303 | JGI IMG/M metagenome (GOLD analysis project Ga0207674, IMG submission 184303) | Corn rhizosphere microbial communities from Kellogg Biological Station, Michigan, USA - KBS Corn C7-2 (SPAdes) (version 2) | ecosystem: Host-associated > Plants > Roots > Rhizosphere > Soil ...
ATACCCCGCCTGCACAAAGCTCCTCGGTCCCATCGTTCCCGGCACCGTCGTTCCGCACGGCGCGCGCGTTCCCGGAACCAGCTTTCAACTCGACCCCGTTCAGGCCGCATTCAATATCGGCGCAATCATCCGCTGGCTCGACTACAACGACACATGGCTCGCTGCAGAATGGGGACATCCCTCTGACAACCTAGGCGGCATCCTCGCAGTCGCCGACTGGCTCTGCCGTAACGCCGCAGCCGAAGGCAAGTCACCCATCACCATGCGCAACGTCCTCACCGCGATGATCAAAGCCCACGAAATACAAGGCTGCATCGCCCTCGAGAACTCCTTCAACAAAGTCGGCCTAGACCACGTCGTCCTCGTCAAGGTCGCATCCACCGCCGTCGTCTGCTCGCTCCTCGGTCTCTCGCGCGAGCAAACCATCAACGCCATCTCTCTTGCATGGGTCGACGGCCAGAGCCTCCGCACCTATCGCCACGCCCCCAACACCGGATCGCGCAAGAGCTGGGCCGCAGGCGACGCGACCAGCCGCGCCGTACGTCTCGCGCTGATGGCCAGGACCGGTGAAATGGGCTATCCCTCCGCGCTCACCGCCAAAACCTGGGGCTTCTACGACGTCTCCTTTCGCGGACAGGAATTCAAGTTCCAGCGCCCCTACTCCAGCTACGTCATGGAGAACGTCCTCTTCAAAATCAGCTACCCGGCCGAGTTCCACTCTCAGACCGCCGTAGAAGCCGCCATCAAGCTCCACGCCGAGCTCGCCCGTCGCGGACTCAATGCCTCCGCAATCAAGTCGATCACCGTCCGCACTCACGAAGCTTGCCTCCGCATCATCGACAAGAAAGGCCCGCTCTCCAATCCTGCCGACCGCGACCACTGCATTCAGTACATGATCGCGGTGCCCCTGATCTTTGGCCGCCTCACCGCCGCCGACTACGAAGATGCCATCGCGCTCGATCCCGTCTGGGGGAAACGGATCGACGCTGTTCGCGATCGGATCACATGCATCGAAGAGCCTCAGTTCACCGCCGACTACCACGATCCCGAAAAACGCTCCATTGCCAACTCCTTGCGCGTGGAACTCGACGACAACAGCCTCCTCGAACATACCGTGGAATACCCCATCGGCCACAAGCGTCGTCGCCAGGAGGGCATGCCGCTCCTCGTCGAAAAGTTTAAGCGCAACCTCGCCTGGCGCTTCACCTCCGAACAGCAGCAGCGGATTCTCGAAGCCTCGATGGATCGCGCGTACCTCGAACGCATGCCCGTTAGCGACTACGTCGACCTCTACGTCGCGTAGCTCAGGCCATCGGCAACCAGTTTGGGTGCCCCATGTCTCCCGCCTTTGGAGACATGGGAAGCCATGACATCCCGCGCGCATCAGCCTCGACTTATGTAAACGCTTGCAGCGCCACGGGTGTGCGTGTTTGACTTGTCCCGAAGGAAGACTCCCCGCTCATGGCCTACGTACTCGCACTGGACCAGGGAACGACCAGCTCCCGAGCCATCCTCTTCGACGAAAGCGGTAACATCGCCGCAGTCGCGCAGCACGAGTTCCAGCAGTTCTACCCGGAGTCCGGCTGGGTCGAACATGATCCGACCGAAATCCTCACCAGCCAGATCTCCTGTGCCGTCGAAGCACTCGGCAAAGTCGGTGCCCGCCCACGCGACATCGCTTCCATCGGCATCACTAACCAGCGCGAGACCGTGATCGTCTGGGAGCGTGTCAACGGCAAGCCGATTCATCCCGCCATCGTCTGGCAGGACCGCCGGACAGCCGCAATGTGCTCGTCACTTGAGCGGAGCGGCCTCGGAGACACCGTCTCCTCCAAGACCGGACTCGTCCTCGATCCCTATTTCTCCGCAACCAAGGTGCGCTGGATTCTCGACAACGTACCGGGCGCGAGAGAAAAAGCCGAGCGAGGCGAACTCGCCTTCGGTACCGTTGACTGCTGGCTCATCTACCACCTCACCAGCAGCATGCGTCATGTCACCGATGTCACCAACGCATCGCGCACTCTTCTCTACAACATCGTCGAAGGTAAATGGGATTCCGAACTCCTGCGCATATTTGACATCCCTGAAAGCATGCTGCCCGAAGTCGTGTGGTCCAGCCAGGTCGTCGGCAATGTCACCACAACATTGGGTCTCAGCGGCATCAGCATCGCCGGCATCGCAGGCGATCAACAGGCGGCACTCTTCGGCCAACTCTGCTGGAACCCAGGAGAAGCCAAGAATACTTACGGCACCGGATGCTTTCTACTGCAGAACATCGGCACCGAGTTCATCCGTTCGAAGCACAAGCTCATCACCACGGTCGCCGCAAGCGCGCAGAAGCGCCTTGAGTACGCGCTTGAAGGCAGCATCTTCATCGGCGGCGCCGTCGTTCAGTGGCTGCGCGACAACCTTCGCCTCATCGGCTCCTCCGCTGAAGTCGAGGCCCTCGCCGCCGGAGTGCCCGATGCAGGCGGCCTCGTCTTCGTGCCCGCCTTCGTCGGCCTCGGTGCGCCCCACTGGGATCCGCATGCCGGCGGTCTCATCATCGGTCTTCGTCGCGACACGAAGCCTGGACACATCGCTCGCGCTGCCCTGGAAAGCATCGCTTTCCAGGTTGCGGATGTTCTCGAAGCGGTACACAGCGAGACCGGTACTCCGCTCAACGCTCTTCGCGTGGACGGCGGCGCCGCTGTAAACGATCTGATGATGCAGTTCCAGGCAGATCTTCTCGGTGTTCCCGTCGTCCGTCCGCGCGTAACGGAAACCACGGCCCTCGGCGCAGCATATCTTGCCGGCCTCGCCACTGGTTTCTGGCCCAGCCCTCAAGAGCTCCAGGCAAAGCGGCAGGGAGACGTGCGGTTCGAGCCACATATGGAACAGCAGGAGCGAAGTGCGCTTCGCGCAAGATGGCAGCGCGCCGTCGAGCGCTCCAAAAACTGGGTCGAAAGTTAGGAGAACGACATGCGCAGGGAAGAAATGCTGCGTAAGATCCGCGAGCGCGCGGATCGCGGCGAACCTTGGGATATCGCCGTCGTAGGCGGTGGAGCAACCGGAATGGGTGTGGCCGTCGACGCTGCAGCGCGCGGCTTCCAGGTCGTACTCGTCGAAGCTCACGACTTCGGCAAGGGAACCAGCAGCCGCAGCACCAAGCTCGTGCACGGCGGCGTGCGCTACCTCGAGCAAGGCAACATCCCGCTCGTCATGTCGGCGCTCAAGGAACGAGGCTTGCTTCGCCAGAATGCGCCGCACCTCGTCAAAGACCTCGCCTTCGTTGTCCCCAACTACTCCTGGTGGGAAGCGCCCTTCTACGGCATCGGCCTCAAACTTTACGACCTGCTCGCCGGCAAATACGGCTTCGGTCCATCAAAGCTCCTCAGCAAGGAAGAAACCCTTCAGCGGCTTCCTGCGCTCGAGCCTGAAGAACTTCGCGGTGGAGTCGTCTACTACGACGGCCAGTTCGATGATTCGCGTCTCCTCATCCATCTCGCCATGACCGCCGCTGACCAGGGCGCAACAGTGGTTAACTACTGCCCTGCAACCGGTCTGTTGCGTGATGAAGAAGGCTACGTCAACGGTCTGATCGCCCGCGATGACGAATCAGGCGAGGCTTTCTCCATCAACGCCAAAGTCATCATCAACGCCACTGGGGTATTCACAGACGAGATCCGCCGCATGGCCGATCCGGCAACCGAACCTCTGATGGTCACCAGCCAGGGTATCCATCTTGTCTTCGACCGATCCTTCCTCAAGGGCGACACCGCTCTGATGGTCCCTCGTACCAGCGATGGCCGCGTCCTTTTCGTGATCCCGTGGCACGGTCACGCCGTCGCCGGCACAACCGATACCCCGGTCGACGGCCCCAGCCTCGAGCCCAAACCTCTCGACGAAGAGATCCAGTTCATTCTCGAAACAGCAGGTCGCTATCTAACCCGTCCCCCAAGCCGGGCCGACGTTCTCGCCGTCTACGTTGGACTTCGTCCGCTCGTGAAATCCGGCGGTGCGTCCAGTACCTCCGCTATCTCCCGCGATCACACCATCCACGTCGATACCTCCGGCCTCCTCACGATCACCGGAGGCAAATGGACCACTTACCGCCACATGGCCGAAGACACCGTCGATCACGCCATCACTCTCGGACGCCTGTCCGACCAATCCTGCACAACAAAGAACCTCAGAATCCACGGCTACCAGGAGCCGCCTTCCGATCGCGACGAAGAGGATGCCCTCGAAGTCTACGGCTCCGACGCTGCTGAAATCCGCTCACTCGCGCAGCAAATTCCCGAACTCGCCAAGCCGCTCCATCAAGCTCTGCCTTACATCGGCGCCGAAGTGGTCTGGGCCGCTCGTGCAGAAATGGCCCGCACCATCGAAGACGTCCTCTCCCGCCGCACCCGCGCCCTCTTTCTCAATGCACATGCAGCGATGCAGATGGCAGAACCAGTCGCCCGTCTGCTCGCGCGTGAACTCGGCCGCGACGACGCATGGGTCGCGAGCCAACTGCAGGAATTCTCAGCGCTCGCGAAACAGTACACTGTGTGAAGTCCTTCCCCGGAGGTCGACACATGCCGGCTCAGTGCACCCACATCAAAAATCACATAAAAGACGTAAAACCCCACTCCAAAGGTTGCGAAGAGTGCCTGAAGACCGGCGACACCTGGGTACATCTGCGCATGTGTCTCGAGTGCGGTCACATCGGCTGCTGCGACTCATCAAAGAATCGCCACTCGCGTGCCCACTTCCACGCCACCAAGCACCCGCTCATTCGCTCCGCAGAGCGCGGCGAAGACTGGAGCTGGTGCTTCATCGATGAGGTCTACCTCTAGCCAGATTCCTGCAAGGCTCAGGCTACCTGCACTTCGATCGACTTCGATGCCGCATCGATCTTCGCGATCTTGAAGCTCCGAATCTGCCCAGCCTTCAACGGCTCGGGCTCAGCTGACGGTGCCGGGGCACTCCCCTTCCACCGCGCCTGCAACATCGAGCTCAGCGAAGACAGATCGGCCTTACCGCTCTGCAGCGCAGCCTCGGCCTGCGGCGGTGCCGCCTTGCTCACCCGGCACATCGCGAAAATATTCTCGCCCAGCTCCACTGATGCTCCCGCCGCTGACTCCTCGACAACGCGCCCCGACACAACATCCCCCGCCTTGTGCTCGGCGATGTACTCATCGATGCTGGTCGGCACCAGCTGCTTCATGCTCAGCTTGATCTGCCGCTTCTCCGGCGCAATCCCCAGCACCTGCGCCTTCACCACCTGCCCAACGCGCAGCACATCCTGCGGATGATGAATGCGCTTCTCCGCGCTGATCTCGCTCACGTGCACCAGCCCCTCCACGCCATCCGCAATCTGCACGAACGCGCCGAACGTCATAATCTTCGCTACCGGCCCCTCAACCTGTGAACCCACGGGGAATCTCTGCGTCACGTCCGACCACGGGTCCGTTAGAGTCTGTTTGAGCCCCAGCGAAATCCGCTTCTCCTCCGGCTTGATCGCCAGAATCACTGCATCCACGCGATCGCCTTCCTTCACCACGTCCGACGGATGCCGCACCTTCTTCCCCCACGTCATCTCCGAAATATGAATCAGCCCCTCAACGCCCGGCTCCATCTCCACAAACGCACCAAAGTCCGCGAGCCGCGTCACAATTCCCGTCACGCGCTGCCCAGCCTGATACTTCGATGGTGCAGTCTCCCACGGCTCCGGCTCCAGCTGCTTCAGCCCCAGCGAAATCTTCTTCGTCTCCGGATCGATCTTCAAAACCCGCACTCGAATCTTCTGGCCGGCAGACAGCACATCCTCCGGCTTGCTCGCGCGATTCCACGATATATCGCTCACATGCAGAAGCCCGTCGAATCCGCCGAGGTCAACAAATGCGCCATATGGCATCAGGCTGCGCACCGTTCCCTCCAGCACATCCCCGGCCTGCAGCACCGCCATCTTGCCTTCCTGCGCGGCACGAGCCTGCTCCTCGAGCACCACGCGCCGGTCGACTACCACGTCCTCGTCCGTAACATCGAGCTTCGTGATCCGGCAGGTGATCTCCGTCCCGACAAGCTGCTCCAGCTCCGATGCATCTCGCGTTCCGCTCCGGCTCGCCGGCAAAAATGCGCGAACGCCCACATCAACCGTGAGCCCGCCTTTCACGACTCCCGTCACCGTGCCGACGACAGCCGTTTTCTGCTTGAATGCTTCTTCAAGCGCGGTCCAGTCATGCGGCTGGGCCACCTTGAACCGCGTCAGGTCGTAGTAGCCCTCTTCGTTGCGGCCCTTGATCGAGACTGCGACCTTCTCTCCCGGCTTCACGCCCTCGGCATTGTTCCTGAAAGCGGAACGCGGCAGAACGCCCTCGATCTTATAACCAATGTCGACAAAGACCTGCTCGACCGAAACGGAGATCACCGTACCTTCGATCTGTCTTGCACCGCCTTCAGGCTTCCGCGCATGCCCACGCTCAAACTCCATCAGGATGTTTGCGAAATCTTCCTGCGGCTCGGCCGGCTCTTCCACGGGAACTTCTTCCGCAGCAGCTGACTCCGTCGTCTTCGCAGCCTCTTCGGCCGTCGTGCTTTCGGCAGCCGGCGCACTTGTGAATTCCGCCATTCCGTCGCCCACCGGAAGTTCAATCGGCCCGCTGCTTGTGGAAGGTGTATCTGAAGTGGAGTTGGATTCTGGAACGCTCTCGTTGCTCATAGTCTCTACACTTCCATTCTCCCACGCACTTGCCGTCAACAACGCTCTGCGCCCGCCTTCATCTCACGATTCCAGGCTCATTCAGGAAATTCCGCCACCTTCGGATCCACCCGGTGGGGACCCAGGTGGGTAGGCCCACCCTTGTCATCAATCACATTCGAAATCTCGCCCTTATCATCCAGCGCTACCGTGATCATGTGATGGAACCGCACACCTGGCTTCACCGGAACCTCGATCGCCCGTGTCAGATTCACATTGGGCCGCCGAAACACGCTGTAAATCCCCAGCCCCCACGCCTCATGGCTGCTCACCCCATCCGCAACCTTGTACGAAGCCCATCCATTCACGTCAGGCGCAGACGTGTAGCTCTTCTGATCCGGCGGATCATACGGGATCTCTGACTGATAGAAATACGTCCGCCCATGTTCGCCCTTCCACAGCACCTGGAACTGCTGATGATGCTCGACGAATAGCCCATACGCCGTGACGTTGTTCCCGTTCACGACCAGCCCGTTGTCGCTCAGATTGCTCGTCCACCCCACGCCCGAACCATGATCAGCCCGCCATATCCACGTGTGATCGATCACCGTGTCGTTCGCATTCACCACTAGGTTCACCTTCGCCCGGCCCACCGCAGCTCCGCCATCCCTGAAAAACACATCGTGCAGACAAATCGGATTCCGCGCATGAGAAGCACGGCTCCCCTCGCGCCCAACCTCCATCAGCACGGGCGTTATCTTCTCCCCCGCGTCAATCAGGATTCCGGCCACGTCCACGCCATCCACGTCCGCCAGGGTCAGTGCCGCAGTCCCGTTCACCGGTCGCAACGTCGCGAGCCCCAGTCCCATCACCACCGCATTTGCACGAGTGACCTTGATCGGCTCGATGAGATCATAGATCCCCGGCGTCAGGAGCAGATTCTTCCCTTTCGCAAGCTCTTTATTCATCCGCGCCGCATCGTCCTTGCCCGGCTTCGCAAGATAGAACTTGCTCAGCGGAATATGCCCGCCGGGCGTCGAACCGCCACGCCAGGTGATTCCCGCGATGTCTCGTCGCAGTTCCGGAACCCGCACCGACCAGTTTCCTTTTCGATCCACTTCCAGAAATGGCTTCTCGCGAACCACTGGAGTCTTCGCCACCTTCGTATATGGAAGCTGCGGCCACTCTCCCTCCGGCGGATGCGGAACACCGACGAACACCATGTTCCAGTTCGCGCCTGTCCAGCTTCCCCACTCGCTGTTACGCGAAGTCCACTGCTGCTGCGGCCCCGCGCCCACATTGCCATTGACCAATGAATCCGACATCCATCCGCCGCTTGCCCATCCGCTCTTCTGATGCAGAACAATATCGCCCTTCACATGCATCCGCCGGAAAGGCGCAGCCTGCGACACGGCCCACTGCATCGTTCCCCCAGTGGGCGTCACGCTGAAACCCTCAACCGCCCGCCAGAAGGTGCACGTCGCGTTGTTCCGCGGCAGACTCGCATCCGAGTGCACATTGCCGACAATATGCACCGCATCCGGCGTTGCGCCCAGTCCAATCACCTCCGTGTAGAACCCGATCGGAACGTCCACATGATATTCACCTGGCAGAAAGAGCAGCGCATAGCGCTCCTTTCCAAATTCACTGTGCTGCTGAATCGCATACACCTTGTCGATCTCGGCTTGAATAACTTGATCAGACATCGATGGATCAAAGACCAGAGCATTCTGCCCAAAGTCGGCATGCGCCGCATGTTCTTTTCTGGATGCCGATGTCGGGGCTGCGTGAATGCATACAGTACTCAATGCAAAGAGCCCCAGACAAGCCATTGCACGGCTAAAACCCGCTCGAACTTCTCTGCCCATTGCCATCTATCAACACGCCCCCGCGCACCAGGTTCCAGGCACTTAAGCATCCTATGACATCGCCTTCGACCCACTCCCGTGTCGTTGGACACAACCCAGCCCGTCAAGCGAAAATTGCCGCGCAAGAGAAAGGCTTCTTCGTCATGGGTCCTGTTTCACGTAGAGAGTTCGTCCGCCTCAGTGCAGGTACTGTCGCCGCGACAGCCGCAGCGAAATCGATTCTGCTTGAACCCGCCGTGCTGGCTGCGCCGAGCGACAGAAAGATCCGCTTCGTTTCCATTGGCACCGGCATTCGCGGCTGTGACCTCCTGCGCTCCGCTCGCAAACTGCCTAACGCTCAACTCGTCGGAATCGCCGATCTTTATGACATGCATCGCAAAGCCGGCGTAGAATCCTACGGCTCCGAGGTCCCCACCACACGCGACTACCGCGAACTCCTCGACCGCAAAGACGTAGACGCCGTCATCGTTGCCGTCGCCGATTTCCAGCATCGCCGCGTGGTGCTCGATTGCATCGCCGCTGGCAAAGACGTCTATTGCGAAAAACCCATGTCGCATAACGTCGCCGATGGCTTCGCTATGGTCAAAGCTGTACAGGAAAACAAACGCATCTTCCAGGCCGGAAGCCAGCGCGTAAGCAGCGTCGTCTTCAAGAAAGCCGCCGAAATCTACAAATCCGGCCGCCTCGGTGAAGTCACGCTCATCACCGCTAGCATGGATCGCAATTCCGACTCTGGCGCATGGGTCTACCCGATCGCCTCGGACGCGGGCCCCGCCACCATTGACTGGAAAACCTGGCTCCGCGATGCTCCAGATCGTCCTTTCGACGCTAAGAGATTTTTCCGCTGGCGCTGTTTCGCAGATTATGGTGAGGGCCTCGCGGGTGATTTGTTCGTACACTTGCTCTCCGGCATCCAGTACGTTTCCGGTATCAACACAGCTCCCTCTCGCGCCTACTCCACCGGTAGCCTAACGCACTTCAAAGACGGTCGCGACTATCCCGACTTGCTCGTCACCCTGTTCAACTATCCCGGAGTCTCCGTCAATCTCCGCTGCAATCAGAACAACGACACAGGAGAAGACACCACCTTCTATGGCAAAGAGGGCACGCTGACCATCAAAGGCGATTCCGTAAGCTTCGTCTCGCAAGACACCCGCCCGCAGCCCGAGTACTACTCGGTCATCGGCTGGACGGAGGAAGCTCGTAAAAAGTACTACGAGGACTGGAAAGCCGCTCACCCCGAGCCTCAAGCGGCGCTCCCGATGAGCGAAACTTTCTCAGCTCCGCGCGACTACGACGACACCGCCGAGCACATAGCCACTTTCCTTCGCTCAGTCGAAACACGCGAACACGTAATCGAAGATGAAGTCTTCGGCAACAATGCCGCCATCGCCTGCCACATGGCCAACCATTCTTACGTCAATAAAAGCGCCGCGAACTGGGACCCTGCCGCGCATACCATCAAGTCCTAGCATCCGCGGAGACTCCAAAACATGAAGCCCTGCTCTCGTCGCATCTTTCTTAAGAACTCTGTCGCGATCGCTGCCACCTGCATCGGCGGCATTGACCTGCTCTCCGCAGCTACTCTTAAGCAGCCCATCGGCCTGCAGCTCTATTCGGTCCGCAACCTACTACCGAAGAACTTTCAGGGAACTCTCGACCAGCTCGCTGCCGCCGGATACAAGGAAGTCGAAGCGGCCGGCTACTACGACAAAACGGCCGCCGACTTCGGCAACGCCCTACAGAAATCTGGTCTCAAGTGCGTCAGCACGCATCACGCTCTCACCGAACTAAAAACGAAACTCAACCAGCTCATCGAATATGGCCAGGCCCTCGGCCTCGAGTACATCATCTGTTCGTGGGCCGGCGTTCATCGTGACCCGTCACGAACCGGCGAGCTAAATCTCGATGACTGGCGCTACGTGGCCGACCAGTTCAACTCCATCGGAGAAAAAGTAGAATCCGCCGGAATGACCTTCGGCTATCACAACCACACTATCGAATTCGCAACCGAAAACGGGATCGTCTTCTTCGACGAGCTCCTCAAGCGCACCGATCCTAAGCTTGTCGTCTTCGAGATGGACTGCGGCTGGGTCGTTGCGGGCGGTCACAATCCAGTCGAATAGCTGAGCAAACATCCCGAGCGATTTCCGCTTTTTCACATCAAAGACCTCATCAAGGGTCCCGACCGAAAATGGCGAAACGCCGTCATGGGGAAAGGAAGCATCGATTACAAGCCGATCCTTCGCGCCGCCACCGGACTCAAGCACTATTTCATCGAACAGGAAGAGTTCCAGGAAAATCCCATGACTGAACTTCGCGAAGACGCCGAATTCATCAAAAAGCTCGATTTCTGACCAATATTCGTGCGCCCCATCCATGGAGCGCACCTTGCTCAATGGGTGGGAACATCCAAGCCGGACTGACAGTTAGGGCATGAAGCGTGCGAGCTTCGGCTTCAACGCCGGGGTCCCGAATCCGATACCCTACCCTCATGAGCATCTTCGATGACAAGCGCGCCGAGTTGGAGAAACACGAGTTCATGATGGGCCCGGAGCGCGGCAGGCTCGCCGTCGCCCTCGACCTCCTCACTGACTCCCTGATCATGGTTGGCCAGCACGGCGTGTACTGCACCTCGAGCCGCAACCCCAATGTCCCCGCCCTCGACCTTCAGGCGGTCATCAGCGGCATGGAAGGCACAAAAGCCCTCATCCAGTCCGTGATGGAGGAACTGCGCGCCCAACGCCAATCCGACCTTCCCAACCGCGAATCAGCAGGTTAGACCGCTTTCGGAAGCTCAGGAAGATTCTGAATTCGAGAATCTACGGTAAACTGGTCATGCGCGCCCGTAGCTCAGCTGGATAGAGCGAATGCCTCCGGAGCATTAGGTCGGGAGTTCGAATCTCTCCGGGCGCACCATCTTCCTTCGTAAAATCCAGGCAAATTATGAGGGCAGTTCCGGCTCCAGACCGGTCTCAAAGGATTGCATGCACTTCAACTTTCATTTCACTGCCGTCCAGGTCCTCTGGACGTTCACCTTCGCCGCTCTCCTGGTCCTGCTCGTCGTCCTTCTCGGCCGCGAGCGCATCCGCCGCTTCCCCTGGTTCTCCACCGGAATTGTCCTCGTCACACTTCGCCTGCTCGTCAACCGCCTCCTGCACGATCGGCTACCTCCGATCACCATGGGCGAAATCGCGATCACGCTGGCGCTCCTCTCCGCGCTAGTTAGCCTCGTCGTCCTCATTGAAATGGCACGCCACGCCTTCCGGCGCGCATCTGCCCGCGCCTGGGTTGCCTGGACGTTCGCCCTCCTGCTCATCGCTGGCCTGGTCGTCTGGAAGTGGGGCCCCTGGCCCAACTTCCGCACCCTGGCCGTCGACACCCTCATCGCGAAACTGCAATTCACTCAGTTCCTGGCCGTAAAACTCGGCCTTGCGGTGGACGTTCTTTCCATTGGCTTGGGCATCCTCGTTGTCGCGGTCGGAAGCCGTTTCGGTGCAGGTTGGAGAACCCACGTTCAGCGCATCGTCATCGGCATCTCCACTGCCTCAATTTCCCAGCTGACCGCTCAAGGTGTCTGGCAGACGATCGCGCGCCACACCACCCCACGCTCGCAGGCAGAATACGAACGCGTTATCGGCATTCAGGAAAAGCTGCTGAACACCAATAGCGCCGTCTACATTCTCGTCGTTATCTGGTGGATCGTCTGCTTGTGGATCGACGAACCCGGCACAGCAGCTGGTCGCAGCGCAGCCGAAGTAGCGCCCGCCTCGTCTGCGGCGGACAATGGTGCCGCCTGAGGCGCTCTCTATGCAACGAAGTTCAATGTCTGCTCTCGAGAGCAAAGTCAATAAACGCGCGTTGCGGATCGGTGCTTACCAGCCGCACCATGATCCTGTCGCCCACATCTAGTCCGTTCGATCCCGGCTTGCCCCCGTTCACTAGCATTCCTTCGACGTGCGGTTCCAGCGCCCGCACGAACGTGCCGTACTGATTCACGCCGGTCACGATGGCCCTGAACGTCTGCCCGATTCTCGGATGCAGCACCACCGCCGCGATGCGCTTCTGCATCACGCGCTCCACCTTGCGCGCCGCATCTTCCATCAGCGTGCATCGCTGTGCAATCGCGTTCAGATCTCCCTCTGAGTAAGGCTGCTGCGCCTTTGCGAGATGAGCCTTCATGATCCGCTGCGTCACAATGTCCGGGAACCGCCGGTTCGGCGCAGTCGAATGCGTATAGTCCTGCACCGCCAGTCCGAAATGTCCCGGCGATTCCTCATTGGGTTTCACCAGCACATACTCACCTGGCCCCATCAGCTTCACCACTGCCAGTGATAAATCCGGAAAGTGATCCGGATCCTTCTGCTTCTGCGCCAGCAGAAAATCATTCAGTGCCTTTGAGTCCGGCTGCTCCGGAAGCCTCGTCCCAATCCCATTCGCCAACTCCACAATCCGGTCCCAGCGCTTCGGCGTCCGGACGATGCGACGGATCGATGCCACTCCCGCCTGCTCAAATGTCCGTGCAACCACACCATTCGCGGCAACCATGAACTCCTCAATCAATGACGTCGCGCGATTCTTCTCCTGGCTACCGATATCGACAATCTCTTCAGCCCGCACTACCGGGTGCGTCTCAATTGTCTCCAGATCCAGTGCGCCGTGCTGAAATCGGCTGCCCAGCATATTCTGCGCCGCTTTGTCCTGCAGCTTCACCTGAGAAGCAAGATCAGCATTGGCAGCCACTTTTTCGGGAGCTGACCCGCGCCCTTCCAGCCATGCACCTACGCTTGGATACGCTAGTTGTGCTCGGTTGCGCACGAGCGCGCGATACACTTTGCCGTCCGATACTCCGCCCGAGCTATCAACCGCATACTCAATCACGTCGGCGATACGATCTTCGTTTTCATTCAGCGATGTGATTCCCTCTGACAACTCCGGAGGCAGCATCGGAAACACCTTCACTCCCGTGTACACCGAAGTCGTCTCCGACTGCGCATGCTTATCGAGCAAGCTTCCGCGCGGAACCCGAACGTCCACGTCTGCAACGCCGATGAGCACTCGAATGCGCCCATCCTTCAGCTGCTCAGCCCACTCGATCTGATCGAGGTCCTTTGAAGTATCGTTATCAATCGACGACCACAACAATCCGCGCAGGTCCTGCACATCCTTCGTGGCAGGCAAATCCGCCTGAGCCTCGATCTTCGCCAGCTCTGTATCCGTCCCCTGAGGGAAGTCCGGTTGAAAACCATGCTCGACCATGTCGGCGTGTGCCGCCGCAATCAGATTGAAGTTGAAATTCTTGGTGGAATGCATCCGATCCAGGCTCTCCTGACGTGAAGAGCCAGCCTACCATGCCGCCTCGATCCCCAGAAAACACCAAGGGACGGCAACCATGCCGTCCCTTCCCCAACGGTGCACCACACTTATCTGATTCCGAGGTCCGACAGTACCTTCGGCTTCGCCTCATCCACCGCCAGCAGGTTATGGCAGACCGCGCAGTCCTGCGTCAACGATTTGCCGTTCTGCGCAACGTGGTCTCCATCGTGACAGCGGAAGCATCCCGGGTAGCTCATGTGCCCAATGTGATTCGGATGCGTTCCCCACGTCACTTTCATGTCCGGGAACACGTTCGTCGTGAACACATTCACCAGTCCAACACCAGCCGCCTTCACCAGGTCAGGATGTTGCGCGAGAACCTCTGGATGCTCGTTACGGTAGAATTGCGTGAGCCCCTCCGAAATCTTCTGCCGCGCTTCATCTTCCGTCTTGTAGTCCGCCTTCAGCAGCTCGAGAGCCTTCTTGTGAACCCACGGCAGTTCCGGACTAATCGCGCCTTCCGCCATCGCCCGATTCAGTGCATCCTCTGCCGTCTGCATCGTGTGTGCTGCCCGGTTGTGGCAGTCTATGCAGTCCATCACGCGTCGCTCTCCTTGCGGCACAGCGCCATTCAGGCTCGAGGTTCCAAACGCCGTCTTGGATCCATCCGCATACGTCCGCTCCACCCATGGAATCGTCGTCCGCGTCGGATCAGTCGAGACATATTCGATGTGTCCCAGGTGCACGCCATGAATCCCGGTCAAATGCGATAGAGAATCGATGCCGCCCAGGTGCAGCAGCACCACACTTTGCGTCTCCGTATTCTTCTCATCGTCTGCAAAGTTCGACTTCACCAGCAATTTCTCGCCAACGAACTTCGCCGGCGTATGGCACCCCTCGCAGATTTCGCGCGCCGGCCGCAAATTCATCACTGGCGAAGGAATCGGCTTCGGATAACGATTGAACGACACTTCGATAAGTTGCTTGGTGCCGTTCACCTTGGCTTTGAAATACGACTCCGCGCCGGAACCGATATGGCACGCAACGCAATCTACATGCGAGTGCGCCGAAACCTTGTAAGCCGAATACTCCGGATGCATCACATGGCACGATTGCCCGCAGAACTGTGGCGAGTCCATATACGCTGCGCCCCGGTAGCTCGCCATTGACACAACCAGTAGGTTCACAATCGTCGCCACCAGCACGATGTCCAGCCCGTGCCGGAACACCCGATCGTTTAGATCGATCTTCGGGAATTCGGCCGGAATCTGCCCGGCCTGCTGCAGCTTCTTGCGCCGAAGAAAGACACCAACCGGTATCAGTAGCAGCCCAAGCACAAAAATCGCGGGCAGAATCAGAAAGAAAATGATGCCAAGATAGGGATTGTCATTCGGTCGGCCAAACAGTTCCACCAGCCAGTAACCGATCATGGTCACACCAGCAGCGCTTGTGATCGCTCCGCCAGCCAGGCTGATTGGATTGTTACCGAAGAACAGAGCTGGCCGCACCCAGTTCTCACGGAATCGTTGCGTCATTGTTGTCCCCCAAGACAAAAGAAACCCGCTTCATCCACCCGGCACTCGTCCGGGACCCGTTCCGACAACGAGACATGAAGCGGGTCAGTGATTTGCGAACTACTTCAAAGTCCGGAAATACGTAACGACGTCCTTGATCTGCTCGTCAGTCAGCTTGCCGGCAAATGCCTTCATCTTGCCTTTGCCGTTCTTCACAGACTCGATCTGCTCTTTCTCGCTCGTCTTGTACTCCGACGCCGCCTTCACATTCATCATCTTGGCAATGCCCGCGCTAGGCGTGCCTGTGCTGCCGTGACAGCTCTGGCAATTTGCCTTGTAGATCGCTTCACCTGTTTCCGCGAAGCCCATGGAACCAGCCAGACACACCGTCGCAGCCAGCACCGCCATCGATCGCATCGTCTTCCTCATTGCAAGACTCCTTCAAAAATGCATTATGGCCAGATCGTTGGGGGCCACGCCCAAAACCCTACTGCAAAACTGCTGAGGACCTACTTACTCAAACACCGACACTCGCCGAAAGTAGCTGGGTGTGACAACTCACCGATGCTTGTCTGACTAAACCCGGCGCATTCTCATGTCGAGAAAATGCGCCGGACCCTTATTCAATGGCAACTACTTGTTTCTACTGCTCCCCAACGTCAACTTCGCACAACTACTTCTAGTACCACTCTTCACTTCAAAAACGATCTAAAGTGCTCTACCACGTCCTTGATCTGCGCGTCGGTTAGCTTGCCCTTATACGGCTGCATCTTGCCCATACCGTTGTTGACCGCTTCCACCATCTGCGCCTCATTCATCTTCTTCACATCCGGATCGGTCACTGGCTTTACCTTCATCGATTTGCCTGCTCCCGAATCCGCCATGCCCTTCTCGCCATGACACATCTGGCACTTCGCTTTGTACAACGCTTCGGTTGAAGACTGCCCAAAGCTCATCGACCCAGCCAGCATCACTGCTACCAAAGCCGCGCTCATGTTGCGAACCACGTGACTCATCCCTTGCTCTCCCAGAGATCTCCCCAAGCCACGGGGGAAGTTCGCTGCAGAGGGGACATTGTTCTTGGCCGCCGCGCTCCGTCCCAGACAATGCTCGGCTCCGCCGTTTACTGCAATCGGGTGGACCGGTAATGCTCTGCTGTGCCCGGTCCACTCGCGTTACTCAGAATGCATACCTCACACCCAGAGTCACAACATCGCCATGGAAATCCCGTGCAGCCGGACCAGGCCCGCCTGCCTCCTGATACCCATGGTGAACCCAGTTTCCGTGCCACGCCCACTGTGGCGCGATATTCACAACCAGATCGCTGAACGGCGACACCACCTTCGAATTCAATGCTCCCGGAACCATCAGAGGATTCAGGAATTCACCCGTTCCGCTGTTGGACGTAACCCGGGCTCCACCATTGAATCGGAAGTACTTTGATGGCGCATACGTAAATGCTCCCGAGAAGAAGTTCGCCGGTGCGTTATACGTTCCGTTCCCAAGATACAGCTGCGAAGCTGCAGCCTGTGTTGGCAACGTTCCGCCAGGATTGTCAGCCGTCTGCAAACAGGTGCCCGCTGATCCCTGTGCCCCTGCCGGCAATGGGTACGTCGCAGTTCCCACAAAGATGTAGCAAAGATCCGTCTCCGAAAAGACATCATCATGCGAGTAGTTGAAATCGAAACTCACCTGCTCGTTCGCAATCACCTGTGTAGCGAGACTGAAATTTCGGTTGTGCTCCTTGTGGTTGACCAGCGGATCATCATTCTTCCCCTCGAAGTCGTTCACCGTCACTGCGAAGTTCACCCACTTCGCAGGCGTGGTCACTGCCCGCGCCCTCACGTGATACACCTTGTCGGGAGCTGCACGCGTGTACGTATTGGTCGGCGTCTCCGAATTCGCAGCCTTCCAGTTCAGAGTATCCAGATTCACATTCAGCCGGAATGCTCGCGAGGGTATGATCGCGGTGCCGATCACAAGCCCGTTCTGGTGCCACCTGCGATCCTCGTCGTCATCCGTGATCTGCCGATTGTCGAAACGCCATCCCCCGGAGATTCTGACCTGCGGAGAAACTGTCACGATGCCCAGCACCGTATTGCGTTCGATCTTCTGATTGATCGTGTCTCCACCCGGCTCGATCGCCTTTGTATAGGTCAGTCTTTCAACAGGCGTGTTGACGTTAAAACTGGCCGACGGCACGGGTGTTGGACCGCCCGGAGTGGTGGCTGTGTTCGCCCACGTCTCCGCAACAAGAATGTCACTCCCGACTGTCCGGAAGTAGCGGTAATCGAACGAATTCGAAACCGAGAACCAATTCGTCAATTCCGCCTCGATACTGAAGTCTCCATTCAGGCTGTTCCGCTTGTTGTGCGCGAGGCGTCCATCCGGATACCCGCCCGTATCGATCTCCCGGCGCAATGCAGTGCGCGCGAGCAGTCCATCGAAGGTCTCATTAAAGTGATTTACATTCGACACGCCACCGCTATATGCCAGTCGCCCGTTGAACGCTACTTTGTCCCAATAGTGTGAGCTGAATCGCAACTGCTCCGTCGGGAAAAGCGTCCGGGTAGGTGCTCCCTGGCTCTGTACCAGCGTCTGACTGCAGAACGGATTCGCTATCCCATTGACCACTTCAGCGGTCTTGTTTGCGCCGGTTCCGCACGTGGTTGTTGCCAGTGTATTCACGCCCAAGGACGTCGGCGTTCCGTTCGCCAGCGCAAAGGGTGTTGGCGCCAACACGTACGACGTATCGCCGCGGTACAGTGCGAAAAACTCGTCATAGCTCAGCGTGGTCCGCTTCGCCAGCTTGTAGTCCACGCCCCCGGTATACGTATCAAGCGCATTTCTGAACCACTGGAACACCACCACGTCTCCGCCACCGTGCACCGTCGAGTACGTCGGCCCCTCATGCGTGTTGTGGTTGTATCCCACCCGGAAGCTCACTCTCGACAGCGGCAGCAATGTGAATAGCGCATCTGTATTCCGCCGCACCGTGTTGAAAATGTGCAATGAGCTCGGCTCCGGAACCAGCGCCGGCGTTGCTGCCGAAGCCGTCGAAAGAAGCGAATTATCCAGCAGGTTGTAATCGAAATAGTTCCGGTCGCGCCTGAAGTTCCCGGCGAAGTCGTAGAACCTGCCCTTTGAAACATTCAGATACGAAACGTTATTCGGCTCTCCGCCATAGCCAAAACTCGCAGTCGAGAGCCTGTCGAAGAATGGTGTCTTACGAGGATTCGTGGTGCGCAGTTCCAGCGACTCGTTCAGCACGCGCATGCCCGTGCCTTCATTCACCATCGTCGCCCACATCGCACTGCTGCCATCTCTTTGCGTGAGCACGCCGCCCAGCTCAACACTGGAATGCATCGTGTAGTTGCCGGCCATCTTCTCTTTCGCTTCGGCAACCGGCTTCTTCTCCGCTGGCTTAGCAGTCTCCGACTGAACCGCCTGAGGCTGTTGTCCGAAGCCGGCCAGTGCTCCGCCCATCAACAGGATTACCGCCGAGGTCAGGGCGTTCAACCGGGTGAATTTGCTCCCGGCCGACGACCTAACCAGACTGTTCGCATTTTCAATCTGTCTCGTCATCGCTCGCCCCTTACTCCGTTGAGTTGAAGAAAATCGGACTCGTGTTCGATCCGTGAATGCTTGCGTGACAAGTCGTGCACGCCTGATATTGTGTCGCCTGATTGTGCGCCGGACCGGCCGGCTGACTCGCTGTAAAGTTCGGCGAGGGCGAGTGGCACTGCAGGCACAGCGTGTTCACGCTCGCCCGATTGATCAGCCTCGGATTGGGTCCGCCATGCGGGAAGTGGCAGGCCGTGCAGCCCTCTGTCTTCACCACAAAGTGCTCGTACACAAATGGCCCCGCGGTCTCGCTGTGGCATTTCGTGCAGACGGCATCCATCTGCGCTGAGGCCCTCAGATTCTTGCGGTTGAACGTGCCATGCGCGTCGTGGCAGTCCGTGCACTTCAGCAGCCCCTCTTCCACCTTGTGATGGAAAGGCATATTGAACTGCGATTTGGTATCCGAATGGCACTGGAAGCAGAGCTTCGGCTGTTCGACCTTCAACAGCTTCTCTGGCGTCTGGCTATGGTGAACGCTGTGGCAGCTGATGCAGCTCACATTGTTTTCGCCATGTGCGGTGCGCTCGAAATTGGCATGCTGCCCCTGGTGGCAGCTCAAGCACCGCTTATCGTTCTCTTTGGCCGAGGCCTTCGCGGGATTGAAGATTTTCGTGACATCGCCCCCACCATCCACGTGAGCCTTTCCTGCTCCGTGGCAGCCTTCGCATGTGACGCCGGTCTTCCCGTGCATCTCGGCCAGCTTCGTGTGAGGATTCGAAGCGAACCCCTTCACTGCTTCTTCATGGCAGGTCGCGCATGTCTCCTGCCCCACGAAGTCTCCTGGAGCAGCAGCGCCCGATTGGCTTTTCGCGGCCGGACTGGCCCCTTTTGCTGGCGATGCAACCGCCGCGCTCGAACACACCAGCACCGGGAACAACAGCAACACACAGACCAACAGACCCAGCTTGATCCCCGACTCGGTCTGGCCTTGCTTTCGTGCAAATACCCGTTCTCTATGCATCAAGGTCACCTTGGGAGGCTCCCGGCACCCGCTTTTCAGCTCGGTTGAATTCTCGACTTCACGTCCCTTTTGAGGACCTTTCAAGTCGAATCAATTCCTTGCTGTTACTCGGGTGAGCCTGTGTGGAGCATCACCTTATGGCCGAAATCGTAACCCGCTGGGAACATACCTTACGGTGACATCCATCACATCCGGAATGCGGCTGTCCCGAAGTGAGACTTTCCTCCACCCGTCGCGTTCAGCAGCATCGGTCTGAGAACGTACATGCGGAAGCCTCCTCTGCCTCGCAGGTCTTGTTTTCATAGACATACATCTGTTAGCAGCTTTACTGAATCCATGGAACCGAATCTTCCCGTATCAGACCAGCGCCCAATCAGTCAGTCATCAGCAGCATGCAGTTCTCCGTCGCGCATCACAATCGAAACACCACGAAATTTCACCATCACTACCTGATTGGCTCCGAAACTTTCCTCATAAGAATGCCCGTTATTCCCTACGCCGGAATAGCTTTAGCTCACAGACCGAGCGTGAGCCCCATCACATCCACGAAACCGCAGCATCGGCACACTGTATGGAAGGCACGAAAATGGCGGACTTGGGAATCATCACGGCCACACCCCGGCGGCAAAAGAGCATTGGCCGTCAGTCTCCAGTAGGCTGTGCAGCATGCGCCAATCGTCGGCCCGGATGGTTCTGCTCTCTTGGCAGCGCGGTTCTGGCCGACCTCGAACTCGTCACCAGTACCATCAGCCTCCCGCCGCAGGCGGCTCTCTTCACTCAGGGCGAGGATGCCCGCTGCCTCTATCTGATTTGCGGCGGATATCTGAAGCTTACGGCCGGTCGCGCGCAGGACCGTCAGATGATCGTTCGCGTCGCCGGCCCCGGGTCCGTTCTCGGACTCTACGCAGCCCTCTCCCACGGCGTCTATGAAGTCTCTGCAGAGTCGCTGACCTCCGCTCAACTCCGCCCCGTTGAACGCGAACGGTTCCTCACCTTTCTTCGTAACCACCGCGAAGCTCAGATGCGCGCGGTTCAGTGCATCTGTCAGGAGTACCGATTCGCCCTGCAGGACGCATGCCGCATAGCGCTGGCGGAAACCGTCGCCGGCCGCCTCGGACGTCTCCTTCTCGAACTCGCTCACCAGATCGGTGAACATGTGAACGGCGGATACCGGTTCCCACTTCTTCTCACCCACGAGGAGATGGCGTCGATGGCATGTACAACGCGTGAGACCGTAACCCGCACATTGGGCCAATTCCGCAAAGAGGGATCGATCACCATCGAAGACTCGATGATCACCCTACACCAGCCCGACAGGCTCCAGAACCTCATCTGATCCAGAGCGGGTTGCCGCGTCATCGCTGTCCTTTCTGCTGCTAACCCGGCCGATCCCTGTCCCGTCGGCTCGATTTTCCCTGGTTCCCTCGTTCCCTGCCTTCGTGCGTCCAAGAGATATCATCGTATCTGGGAGTTTTTGCACGCTCATGACTCGCTTTTCCGCCTGTTTTGCTGCTGTTCTGGTTCCCTGCATCGCGTTAGCACAGGCCCCGGGCAGCGCTCCAGCTCATGCCCCGGTCACGTCAACCTCGTCCCCCGATGTCTCACAGTTCCAGAAGATCGAGGACGCCTGGGATGCAGCCGTCAATCGGCGCGACCAGTACGGTCTTGAAAATGTGCTCTCGCCTTTGTTCCTGGACGTCTCCGGTTCCGGCGATATCACCACCCGAAATCAGCAGCTTGCCTTCATCATCGCCACCGAAGACAAATCGCTCCACCTCGAGCAGAAGATCATCACCGTGCGAATGCTGGGCGACACCGCTGTAGCTAACGGCACCTACGTGCTCCACCATCGCGGCTCGTCGGGCGAGGTCAATGAAAAGGGCGTCTTCACGCATGTCTTTGAGCGAGCGCACAATGGATGGCTCTGCATCAACTCACAACGCACCGTGCTCAAGGAAGACAACGGAAAAGGCAAGAAGAAATCCGACGCCGAATTCCCATTCCACATCCCAATCTTCGGCAAATCCGACAAATAGCCGCGCAGCAAAGCTGCACTGAGCTTAGCTCGCGATCTTCGCTCGCCCCGCCCCCTGCACCCGAATCGACACATGCACCAGCGACAACGCCGCCGGCGTCACCCCAGGGATTCGGCTCGCCTGCCCGATCGTGCCCGGCCGCACGCGCTCCAGCTTCTCCCGCATCTCTCGCGACAACCCGCTGATCACGCCATAATCGAGCCACTCGGGAATCGAAACCGACTCCGCCGCTTTCAGTTTCTCGATTGCCTTCTTCTGCTGCTCCAGATAACCGGCGAATTTGATCTCCGTCTCCACTGCGCGCGCCTCGTTGTGGAGAGTTGCCCTCCGCACTGCCGCGTCCTCGTCCACATGCGCCAACTCAGCCAGCTTCGCATCGCCAGCGAGTTCATTACGTAGCGCACTCAACACCGGCTCAATTGACACCTCCGGACGCTTTAACAATTGAGCCCACGTCATTCCCGCTGCGCCGCCAATCTCCCCAAGCCCCGCCGCGCGCAGTGCTTCGCCATCAACCTTCCGCGTCGACAGTAGATCTGCTAGCGCCCGCATCCGCGCCTGCTTTTGCTCATACTCCACCCACGCCTCGTCATTGATCAATCCCAGCTTCCGCCCATACGGAGTCAAGCGGCGATCCGCATTATCAATCCGCAAGTGCAGCCGAAATTCCGCGCGCGAAGTAAACATGCGGTACGGCTCATTCGTCCCTTTCGAAATCAGGTCGTCGATCAGGATCCCCGTGTATCCTTCCGTCCGGTCCATCGTAAACGGCGCTTCGCCTTTCAGATACAGCGCAGCATTGATCCCTGCCATAATTCCCTGGCAGGCCGCTTCTTCATATCCCGATGTCCCATTGATCTGACCCGCCAGATACAGCCCTTCCATGCACTTCACGCGCAAGCTGCGATCCAGCTCCGTCGCATCCACGCTGTCATACTCAATCGCGTACCCCGGCCGCAGCATCTCCGCTTCATGCAGTCCCGGAATCGAATGCACAATTTGCCACTGCACTTCCATCGGCAGTGACGTCGACATCCCGTTAACGTACACCTCGTGCGTATTCAGTCCCTCCGGCTCGAGGAAGAACTGGTGTTGCGTCTTGTCCGGGAACTTCACCACCTTGTCCTCGATCGACGGACAGTACCGCGGCCCGATCCCCTCAATCTGCCCCGAATACATTGCCGACCGGTGTACATTCTCCCGAATCAGTCGCAGCGTTTCCGGCGTAGTGAACGCAATGTGGCAACTCACCTGCGGCTGTACAATCTTCTTCGTCCTGAAGCTGAAGGGCGTCGGCTCCGCATCGCCCGGCTGCTCCTCAAACATCTCCCAGTTGATCGTCCGTCCATCCAGCCGCGGTGGCGTTCCCGTCTTCAACCGGCAAGTCCGCAGTCCCAGTCTCCGCAGTGCCTCTCCCAGCAGAACCGAAGCCGGTTCCCCACTCCGCCCCGCCGGATAGCGCTCCTCCCCGCAGTGAATCAATCCATTTAGAAATGTCCCGGTGGTGATGATAGTTGCGCCAGCCATCAGCCGCCGACCATCCCGCAGCTTCAAACCCCGCACCCGTCGAAACGGCCTCCCAGGGCGCGGCAGTTCAATGGGCTCACCCTGTTCCCTGTCGATCTCGTCGATCACCAGATCGACCACCTCCGCCTGCCGTATATGCAGCCCCGCCTGCCCCTCGAGCACCTCGCGCATCCTCACGCGATACAGCTGCTTGTCGCATTGCGCCCGCGGACTCCACACCGCCGGACCACGTGAAGTATTCAGCAGCCTGAACTGAATCCCCACCGCATCCGCAACTTCGCCCATGATGCCGCCCAGCGCGTCCACTTCGCGCACCAGGTGCCCCTTGGCCACGCCGCCGATCGCCGGATTGCAGCTCATCTGCGCAATCAGATCCAGATTCATGGTGATCAGCGCAGTTTTAAGTCCCATCCGAGCAGCGGCCATCGCCGCCTCGCAACCTGCGTGCCCGGCGCCCACTACGGCGATGTCGTACTGTTCGGTGAAAGCCATCCAACCCTATTCTACGGATTTCGTGATCTCCGCACGATTCCGCGCCTGCCGTGCGAGCCGCCCATCCGGTCTCCAGCAGGTAAGTGTGCTTCAGACTGCAAGATAAGACCGATCCGATTCCCTGCCTGTTACTTGCTAAGACAGAAGTAAGTCCGCGGAACGGTAACCGAAGTTCAGGGCAGAATGCCGGAACTCATCCGTAAAGCCCCGCCGGGTGCTACGATTCCAGCAAAACCATCTGACTTCGGATCACCCCAATGGTCTTCGATCCAACCAAAGCTGGCAAATCCCTCTGCGCATGTGGAATGGTGGCCGATACCTTCGGCGGCATGTGCGACCGTTGCGCCTCACTCCAAACACTGGGGCTGGGCACCCATGCAATTCCCGAGGAGATCGAAAACACCTACCGAACCCTCGTTAAGGTTTGGCATCCGGACCGCTTCGCGCATGACCCGAGGCTCCGCAAAGATGCCGAAGAGAAACTGAAAGAGATCAACGGCGCCCACGATTATCTACTCACACACCAAAAACAGGAACCGCCGCGACACTCCGAAAGGCCTCCGATTCCAGAGCGGCAGTTTGTTCCTTCCGACTTCGACTTTGAAGGCGAGGAGACCGAAGAGGTCAAACGGATCCTCCGCCGCCGCGAAAAATCCCGCCTTCCCGGAATCTTGCTTAAAGTGGGCTTCGCGATCGGCGCTGTTGCCTTTGTCGCAATTCTGTGGCTCGTTGGCGACTCATTCCTCTCCAGCAATGCGATGACCGCTCGAGCATGGGATCAGCTCAAGCTCGAAGTGCAGCACGATGTCGCGGTTCACTTTGGTTCCAGTTCAACCGCCCAGGCACAGCAGCAAACACCTGCCCAAACTCCGGCCCAGTCCCAGGCGGCTGTTCCGGCAGAATCAACTCCAACCCCCAATGTCCCCGCCAAAAAGGTCGAACCTGCTCAGCAGCCTCGACAACATCCCATTGGAGCGAAGCCTTACGTCACCACGGGCCTGACTCCGGCGGAGGTTATCTCTGCCCTTGGAAATCCCACATCCTCCACCGGCGAGAAAATGTTCTACTCGAGCTCTGAGATCGACTTCAAAAATGGCCAGGTAGCAGGATGGAAGATAGACCCCGCTGCTCCCATCCGGGTAAAGCTCTGGTCGGAGACGCCGTCTGCTCCCGGCCTGAATACCTTCGGAGTTGGCTCAAGTAAAAGCGACGTCATCGCTCTCCAGGGCACGCCAACCCTCTTCTCCGACAATGAGTTCGGCTATGGTGCCTCTCGCGTGTACTTCCAAAACAACCGCGTCACCACTTGGAAGAGCTCGGCATCTGCCCCCTTGCGAGTGGCACGCTAGAGTCCTTAGCAGGTCCTCACTGAGCCTGCGACACAAATCCGCTGCTACTATGCTCTGAAAGCACGACAATTTCATCCAATAACCAGGAGGAATTGCCGCATGGGTTTATCTCGAAACCCCTGGGACCTGCCCAGCGACGCCGTCCCAGCTTCCCCATCGCAAACCGAGCCGCCACACCAGCAGCCTACCCAGTCGCCCCAGGAACTTCAGGAAGAGAGCCGAAAGATTCGCCGCCTCCAGATCATGGTCAACATGGTCACGCAGGTCATAGCCCAGGACTCATCGCTGACGGTTGAAGAAGCCTCAGAGATGGTGGCGGACACCAGGAAAGCCGCGCTCCTCATGTTCCCTGACAAGGAACTCGCCTTCAACCTGATCTACTGGCCGCGCCTACAGCGCTTGATGCGTGAACGCTTCAGGATGCAGTGAGCAAACATCGAACGCGCTTGAATGTTAGCTCAAGTCACAAAAGAGCAGCTAGCAGCTAGAAGCTAATAGCTAGCGGCTGTTTCATTTTAGCTACCGGCTACGAGCTACGGGCTGCTTCATTTGTTCTCATTCCCCACCAGTCGGAACGTGATCGTTCCCCAGAAGAGCCGGGCCCGCATCTGCACCGGCAGGTGCCGGTCGTCGTCTGTGTACCAGATCCAGATGTTTCCGCGGTTCTTAACTACTCCCGCATCCGCCGTCGGCTGCACACGAATCGTTTTGAAGGTGCCAAGCGAGGTCTTCACCACCTCGCGCGCTTCCACCTTCATGGTCACTGGCACGTTATGCATCGCGTCCACGACGGGCATGACGAAGTTGTGTCCGATTTCCAGCGGCTGGGATGAAGCATAGAAAACTCCGGTCAACAGATCGGTCATGCACCCCGGAATCGGCGACTCCACGTGTTTCGACTGACCATTCACGAGATTCTTCTCGTCCAGAATCGATTTCGATTGCGCGTAGTCCATCTTCAGCGTGGAGTTGATCTGCCGCCTTCCCTCCACCGTCTGCTTGTCAAATTCGTACGTGCACCCCTTCGTACGATCGAAGACCGACTGGAAGTGGTCGCTCGCGTGAAACAGCAGATTGATCGCCCCGATCGTATTAGCATCAGCACTCAACTTCTCGCGATCGCCCGCCTCTTCAAACCGGATCACCGCGGTGCCCGCCGAAAACACACGCCAGTCCACGGTGTATGTGAGCGTCTGCTTCTGCGGAAAGCTGTAGCCGGGCCGAGGCGGAGGCAAAGGTGGAAGTTGCTGGGGAGCGGGGGCGAGCTGCTGACTTTGGCCCAAACAGGCAAGAGCAAGCGCGCAAAAAATTGTCTTGGAAACTATGCGCTTTCTCACCGCTGGGCTCTGCTCCTTGGACTTTGACTCATTCAGCACCGAAATCGTGTATCCGGCTAGCCCGCCACTAATGCGGCACGCGTACAACAAGGCCCAAAGCCGGCCGGAGGAAGAGCAGGCTGAGATAGAGCAGGGCGGCCCCTATAGCTGCATTGTACTCGCGGTGCCTTAAGTAAAGGTCCAGCGAGAACTTACCAGATGAAACTTCCGTTTGTCCCGTCACCGGAGCAGCCGGGGAAAACCTCGGAACGAGCCTTGGCACGCTCCGGCAATACGCATCAAAATCCGGAAACGTACCCCGCAGAAACCGCTCCTCTGATGCAATCACCGGGACATAGATGATCAGGAACATCGCTGCCAGCATCACCGCAAACGGCCAGCTCAACAGCGCCACAGCAAACCCCGCCGCAATCAGAATCGATCCGAGGTACAACGGATTCCGCGTATAGGCATAGGGTCCCGTTTGCGTAAGCTCGCGGTTCTTCTTCACGTATCCCGAAGCATATCCGCGCAGCCACAGCCCTGGCAGAACCAGCAACAGGCTCCAGACAATCGCCGGCATATGCGGCGCCTTCCGCCACAATTCGAACAGGTACAGCGCCGCCGTTATGAACCCGAGCGGCACGCGTATCCGGCGCGCGATCCGCTGCCATCGTTCCATACCGGATTGGGTCGCTCCCGACTGATCCGTCATTGCGTCGCCTCACAATGCAGCATCTCCAGAGCGGCCTCGATGACCTCTTGCGGCGAGATCGTCAGCAATCCAGCTTCGGGCTCTTCCCTGCGTGCATGATCGCGCCGGCTCTCCGGACTCCGAAACACCTTGAATCGAGTTGCGAATGGGCCGTTGCGGCCGGGATCTGTCGGCCCGTAGATCCCCACGACCGGTCTTCCCAGTGCGCATGCCAGGTGCAGCGGGCCAGTATCGCCTGCGATCGCTACGCCTACTCGCCGCGTGATCGCGATCAACTGCTCGATCGAACACAGCAACGAAACTGCTCCTCCGCCGGTCCTCTTCACTACCTCTTGCGCCAGCAGCACCTCGCCCGGACCCGCATTCACAAATACCTGATAGCCGTGATTCAGCAAGGCCCGAGCCACCTCCGCATATCGATCCACCGGCCACCGTTTCGCTCCCCACCCCGCACCAGGATTGATCAGCACTACAGAAGCTTTTGCATCATCTGCAATCAACCGATCTGCCCACTCCTCGGCTTCCAGATGGAACGGGAGCATCGGCTGCACCGGTTCCAGTTGGTCTGCTGCGATCGCGGCGGCGACGTCCAGATCCTGCTCGATCACGTGCACGCCCTGCGTAGCAATCCGTTCCGTAAACAGCAACTTTGCAGCCCACTCTCTCGGGCATGCTTCGCCAATATATCGCCGGCTTCGCGCCATCCGGCCGATCAGAGCGGATCTCACCGCCCCCTGAAAATCCACAACAGCATCGTACTGTTCCTGTTTGAGCGTTCTGCGAAGTGCCCCGAGTTCACTCCGCGTCTCCCGCGCAAGCAGTTTGCGCTTCCACTTCCGCATCGCGGCAAAATACACGCGGTCCACAACAGGCTGCTGAGGTCGGTCAGTCTCTGTATCTCTCGCGATTCCCGCACCAGCCGTTAGCAGCGCACTCCACATCGGCTCGACCACCCAGTCAATCACCCACTCCGGATGAGCCTTCCGCAGCGCTGTTACCGCCGGCATGGCATGCAGAATGTCGCCCATGGCCCCAAGTCGCACCACGAGCAAACGATACTTGGACTGCGTTTGCAAACTAGAATTTTCTCACAGCGCGCTCATCAACCGGCTCGCATCCAGCCTGCTCAGCAGCCAATCACCAACCACCGTCTCGTCTTCAATCTCGAGGGTGAGTGAAACCGTCTGCAGCTCGAGCGAATCAGGGATTCCGCACATCAATTTCCCGAGCCGCACTTCGTCCTTCTCCGTCGTGATGAGGGTCATCGCCCCTGAAGCCTGCGCTTTCGCAATCAGGCTCTCAACATCGCTTGCTGTGAAAGGATGATGATCCGCAAACGCCTGTTTCACCACAATCCGCAAGCCCGCCGACTCCAGCCCCGCAAAAAATTGCTCCGCTCGCGCAATGCCGCAGAACGCCGCCACCGGCCCGTCCACCTGCGGAACGTCCATTCGTCGCCGAACTCGCCACAAAGGCCCGTGCCAGCGAGAACCCCCCGAGTTGCGATCGATTGAAACGGCCGGACTCAGATACTGCTCGACCTGCCGGTCACCTGCCGGAATTGCGATTACCGTAGAGCGGTTAAGAGCCTTCACCGGCTCTCGAAGATTGCCCGCAGGCAGCAACGAATCATGCAGGTCCTCGTCGTTCACCAGCACTACATCCACATCCCGCGCTAACTGCCGGTGCTGAAATCCATCATCCAGAATGTGTACTCGCGGGCGCCCCTCATCCTTTTGCTTTTCCGACTCCGCAAGCCGCCCTGCCTCGAACCGTTCCGCAGCCACCCAGACCGGCACACCCGCCTTCCGCGCAATCAGCAGCGGCTCATCCCCAAACTCCTCAGCGGTTCCATCGACCAGCACACGCGCAGCCTGTTGACCAACCCGCCCATATCCCCGCGACAGAACATCAACACTCCACCCGCGCTCCCTCAGCAGCCGCGCCAATGCAATAACCAGCGGCGTCTTCCCCGATCCACCCGCAGACAGATTTCCAACGCTGACCACCGGCCACCGCAGCCGCCGCACCTTGTCCCACCCCCGCTCCAGGCGCCACTCGCGCAGCGCCAGACCCGCCGCATACAGCGGCACCAGCGGAAGCAGCAGCGGACGCCTCATTGTTGTCCCGCTCCCACCGCCACCGGATTCGTAGCCACGACTTCCAGCACCTCCCGCAACGCTTTCACCGACCTCCCGGTCGCCCCCGCCTGCTCCTCGAACACCTTCCGCGCCCGCTCCCCGACCGTGCGCGCCTTATCCTCGTCCCTCATCAGCTCCGCCAACACCCCGGCCAGTTCATCCCGCCTCGCGATCCGCACCGCATCATGCGCCAACAAATCCTCCGTAATCGCTCGAAAATTTGCGTAATGCGGCCCCATCACGATCGGTACCCCGAACTGCGCCGGCTCCAGCGGATTATGTCCGCCCGCCTCCGCAATGCTCCCCCCCACAAACGCCACCGCCGCGAGCGAGTACACCGATGCCAACTCCCCAATCGTGTCCAGCAGCACCACCTGCCCCGCCTTCAACGGCCCGATACCCTCCGACCGCCTCCCCCACCCCACTCCCGATCTCGCCAGCATCCCCGCCACTACATCAAACCTCTCTGGATGCCGGGGAGCCAGCACCATCACCAGCTTCTCGTTCGCCTCCAGCAGCTTCGGCCAGGCCTCGAGCAACGCTTCCTCTTCGCCCTCCAGCGTGCTGCCCGCCACCACAAACCCCAGCCCGCTCCCGAGCGAGCTCAGTAGCTTCGCGGCCTCCGCCTCCTTAGGCACCCGCACATCAAACTTCAAATTTCCCGAGACCGTCACCCGATCTGCCCGGCATCCCAGCATCCGCAGCCGCTCCGCGTCCAGTTCGCTCTGCGCAAGCGCGCGGCTCAAACGCCCCAGAATTGGCCTCCACAGCCGCCGCAACATCTGATACCGCGGCCAAGATCGATCCGAGATCCGCGCATTTACCACCGCCACCGGCACTCCGCGCCGAAAGCATCCATTCAGCAGGTTCGGCCAGAACTCCGTTTCCGCCAGCACCAGCATCGCCGGCCGCAGCGCATTCAGATACGCCCCCACCGCCCAAGGCAGATCCAGCGGGCAATAGAAAACCCGTTCCGCCCCAAATCTCTCGCGCGCCAGACCCTGTCCCGTTCGCGTCGTCGTAGAAACCAGCAGCCTGGACTCCGGAAACGCCGACCCGATCTCCTCCACCAGCCGGCTCACCGCCAGCACCTCGCCCACTGACACCGCGTGCAGCCAGATCACCGGCTTGTAATCGCTCGCGAGTTGCCTCAGCCTCTCCGAAACCCGTCCCAGCCTTTCCCTCAACCCCTCTCGATACTTCTCCGTCGTCGCCACCCGCCATAGCCACCACGGAGCACCCGCCACGAGTGCCGTCAGCAGCGCCACGTTATAGAAGAACGAAATC
>Ga0207674_10001439_pt1 | contig 30718 bp, 39 predicted proteins | sample KBSCornC72_FD_184303 | JGI IMG/M metagenome (GOLD analysis project Ga0207674, IMG submission 184303) | Corn rhizosphere microbial communities from Kellogg Biological Station, Michigan, USA - KBS Corn C7-2 (SPAdes) (version 2) | ecosystem: Host-associated > Plants > Roots > Rhizosphere > Soil ...
CGCTGCGGGCGGTTGGTCTACAGTCGGCGAGAACGGCCCAGAGAACATATGGATGCCCCCTGGCTCGATGGTAAAGACTGCTACCCAATCAGCCGGTATGCGTACCAGCAATCCAGGTAGTGGCGGCGTCACTCTTTACCAGACAAATAATATTTACAACCAGGCTGACATGACTGAAGCAAATCGGGCGCTTGCTTGGCAGGTCAGTAACGCGATAGGCTAAAGACAGATATGCAAAACTGTACCCTCGGCACCCTACCCTTCATCTGCGGCCCCACGCCCAGCACGTCGTATGGCTATACCATTGACCCTAATGTGCAAGGGCTGGACTCCCCAGATTACCGCATTGTGCAATACCCTACCCCTGGCCAGGACTATGCCAAGATACCAAGTGCATTTTACGACGCACGGACTATTACTATACAGGGATATATCATCGGGCAGAACCCGACCGACTACCAGCAGAAGCGTATTGCCTTGGCGCAGGCCTGCGGTATCAACCGCGATAGCAGTGGGTATCCGGCGCTAACGAAGCTCCAGTTCACGACCTTGGACGGCCAGTCCTACTTCGCCTATGTCCAGCCGAAAAAGCCGGTATTTGCCCACACGTATATGACCTGGACGAAGTACCAGCTCAGCATGGTAGCACCTGACGGGCGTCTGTACGGCCTGTCACAGCAGACTAGCGGTAATATCACGGTATTGGTCGGCGGCGGCTTCGTTGTGCCCACCGTTGTGCCTGTCGTCGGCTCCGGAAGTTCTGGCGGATCGGCAGTCGTAACCAATAACGGCACGGTAGACACGCACCCGATTATTACGTTCGTCGGGCCACTAACCAACCCCTATGTACTGAACCAGACCACCGGCTATGCCTTCCAGCTCAACTACACCATTCCAGGCGGCTCGTCGGTCGTCGTGGATATGTATAACAAGACAGTCGTACTGAACGGCAGCCAGAATCTGATAAGCACTATGGACGCTACGAACAACTACTGGTTCACTATCGTGCCGGGTCAGAATACCTTGCAGCTTAGTACCAGCAGTTCGGGGGATGGCGGGTATTTGTTGGCGAATTACTATTCCGCGTTTCTGGGTGTTTGACGGTTACTACCTGTTTATGAACAGGTGTGCATATGTTGTGGATAATATTCTTGTTCGGGGCGGGGGAGGCTGGTAGGATGAAGTTACCTATTGCATCTCCAATAAATGGGCAATAGTCGTAGAACAAAGATAAACCCCTCTTTCGAGGGGCTGCATCTCCAATATGCCTACATAGTAACCCATAGGCTCGTAGATTGCAACCTCTTTTTTCTGCACAAATATAGCAAGCTACGAGTTCGCGCTTCTCGTACCCAAGCGTCCTTAACAAGCCCCAGTCCAAGCACAGTCACTGCACTAAACGATACGTCGCAATGTCAATTCAGGACGACATCGGCGGAAAAATAAGGCGGCGCGATTTTTTTTCGGCCGAATTAGCACAGATCTGATATAGGTTTGTAAGTCGAGTGACCTGGGGTAAAGCAATCATGCTGGTGACATACTGGCCCTGAATAACGCCCACCAGTAAAGCAGAGTCCACCCTCATCATCTGCTTCCAGAACAACATGGTTGTGAGCTAGCTATCGCAGACAGCAGGTGCTGTAACCGCTATGTACCCTTATGATTAAGGAGGGGCGGGTAGTACCTATCAACCAATACTAACCATTCAACCCTTCAAAAATTCGGCCGCGCCGCCTAAAATACTTAACGAGAACCAACCATGACCGACTACGAAGAATTCACCGTCCGAATCAAGGACAAAGAACAGAACATCATTCACAGAGTAAAACAGCTCGCCACCAGCCAGAGAGAGGCCAATACCATCGTGCTTGAATTTCTGATTAAGTCGTTCGGGCACTTTGAGTTTGAAGTGCTATAGCAGCATAGGAGTATAATATAGATATGAAAATTATCACCCCCAAGACTACATCCCTTACCGCTGGCGTCATTCTACTCGCCGTCGCGGGTAGTGTAGTGTTACTCAGCCAGCAGACCCCCCAGAAGCCAATTGTGACGTTCAAATCGACTGCTGACACGACCCAGGCCGCCAGCACCGGTTCCAGCGCCCCTACGGCACCCACAAGCACACAGACGGCTCCTACGACGTCTACAGCGCCTGTTAGCACCACAACGACGCCCACAGACACTTCTAGCACGTCACAGACGACCTCCAGTACGCCTGCAGGTACTACAACTACCACAGACACGACTACGCCGCCACCAGCTCCTGCGCCAGTGACGGCGGTGAGCGCTACTATTGACGATTGGACAACTCCCCAGGCGGAAGTGAATGATAATCAGAACGTACTGCATTCTCAACAGTACTGCACTTTCGGCTATAGCGACGGAACGACCAAGGACGAACTTCTCAGCGACAAGTACGACTTCAAGAATGGCACAATAGGAATAATCCGAACAGCTATAGGTTGCGTAGTCAGTGACGCCCCAGCAGCCAACTAATAGTACAGTTACTGCGCTTTCGGGTGGTGGCTCCTAGGCCCTTTGACGATGACTCTTTTGGCTGCCTCGTCGTAATCTAGGTGGTGTGTAAGGTTCTGGTTTAGCAGGTTGATATATCCTGCGTGGTCGACATCAAGCTGATAACGGCTGACCTCTTCGTCCCGCTGTGGCCCTATAATGGTAACAGTAGACTTTACCGATGCCGATTCAGTGACAAAACCGACATTGCCACTCTCCATTTTTATCATCCAGTAGGTTAGTTCTTCTCCCATAATGCTCCTTATCCTGTCTGTCCTAACGACGGAAAATACCATTTTACGACGGTCGTGTATACGTGGGGCGACGTATCGTTGTTGGTTAAATATATGAATAGGTTTCGCGTGTTAAGGATATCCGACGAAGATGCCCAGTCAATCCATACCTCATATTTGAGCTGCACCTGGTTGCTAGTAAGCGATCCTCCAATTGGATAGAGGTGGGCCATATCCGGTATGCCGTTTGAACCGATGGTGGCATCCACAAAGACGCTGATAAGGAAGTTCCATAGTGTCAGAGTAGAGTTACTGGGGACAGCCGGAACTTGATGTAGCCAGCCGTTTCCTGAGCCGACCGTCAATGAGGAGACATACGCCGTGGTCGTGGTCGGCAGGCTCTGCACGCCCAGAACATCGCCGCCTACTTTCTGTGGTGTCTTCAGCTCGCGCAGGTAGCGGCTTTGTTGTTTTATCATATTGGCGATGCGGCGGTCGTCGCGCTGGCCAACTTTGTTAATAGAAATAGCAGTTCTCCTTTCTCATGATAGCGATGTGGTTATCGTAACCATCTCCATATCATTATCGTCCACTTGTACTCTCAGCTGCTCCACGCGATACATGCCATTAATATCGCTATAGAGCGGATGGTTGCGGACACGTATACGCACCCAGTCCCCCACGCTGAAATCCGTCACATATGGGTGCTTGCTGCCGTCGACCATGATAGAGGGAAGGACAAGCGGCACCTGGGTCTGGGCTAAGTTCCAATTTGCATAGTCCGACAAGGAGCTATCCCCGCTCTGCAACGAACTGGGGCTGATGAATTGTTGCCGGACACGGTAGTTAGCCTGTGATCCAGCATTATTGGCGATGTACTGGTTGAGCGACACGCTGCCATTGCCCGTACCTTGGGCAATAATCTGGTTAAATACCTGCGTGCCGTCTTCTAGCGGGTCTAGCTCGATAATATTCCCCGGATATTCAAACACGATGTCCGGGCGCTGGTTGCCGAGCTGGACATAGGTATTGAATTTCTTATCGTAGGTAAACTTGAAGTCGAAGCTGCCGGAGTTGGTACTGGACAAGTCCTGTAGGCAGTCGGTGATGGCCATCTGGTTGTATGTGCGGCTATGGTTGCCGACCGTGGCCAACGTGCCTTGGCGTATGCCGTAGTCCCAGTAGGCGGTCGGCACTGTGCCGCCGCTGAACTTGCCGGTCGTTGTGTTGAGCGTGCCGCTGTAGTCGTTGCCGCCAGTCTGAGAGGTGTTTATGAGATCCCAGGCGATCTGGGAGGCGTCCATGCCCGCGTATACCTGGCCTGGGCCGGTGTAGCGGCTGGCGAAGAGGTTTAAAAAACCTACGGCTTTTATGGTTATGAGATTGCCGCTGCTGTTCTCGGCGAGAGTGCCGGACTTATAGTTGAGCTGTCCTGCGGCGAAGTACTGGCCCAGACGTTTGATACGTACTTCTGTTTGATCGCTGACAAGGATGGTCTTGGGGTCAACGTGGGAGCGGCGGGCGTAGTCTTCCAGCTCGTCTATTGACAAAACCCACTGTATGTCATCAGCTGCGTTGCGGGTAACAGTAAACTGCCTGTTGGCAGCGCGGCCGGACAGTTCAGCCAGTAGATTACCGGAGGGGTCAACAAGCTCGACGGTCCAGCGCGATTGGGGTAGACTAAGTGCCATTTACAATCATTATATCGTTATTTGCCTAATCTGCTACAATAGCCTTAAATAACCATGATCTTTACACAGCACCTCCCCATGAACAAAAATAAGACTCAGATAGAGGTTACGTCTTGAGTAGTTACGCTGCAATAATCGACAACGGGAAAACCAGCGCCGAGGGTTTCTACAAGGCTATTTCCACCCTTCTCGGATTCCAGGGAGTGCCAACCATTACCACTCCTACGGCTCTCCAAGTAGTCCAACATGCCGGTGGCGCAAATATGTCAGTAGACATATCTGTCGGTTCGGCGTTTGTCTCAAACCAACTGCCAACCTTCGCTTATAACGTCTGGACCGATGCCGTCAGCAACCTATCTATCGCTGCCGCCAGCGTCCTTAACCCGCGTATTGATGCTGTAGTGGCCTATATCAACATGTCGGCCGTCAGCCTAAGCAACAGTAACAACCCCGGCGCTTTGGCCTTCTTTGATGTTCAAGGCACACCAGCCGGTAGCCCGACCGCACCAAACAGCTCCGCTATACAGTCGGCCCTTGGCTCAGGCGTTTACTGGATATTGCTCGGCTATGTTACCGTGCCGCAGAACGCTACGCAGATCGTAACCGCCAATATATCTGACCAGCGCCCACCGTTCGCCGTCAGGGCTAACCTATGGGGCGGCTCCAGCAACACAAACGGGCACACTGTGCCGAACATCGCTGACGACACCGTAGCCCTCCTGAACGCCGCGCAGACCTTCCAGAACAAGACGTTCGGCGCTGGCACGGTCGTCCTCTGGAACGGCTGGCAGACGCCGACCGGCACGTTCACCTATGCGGGCAATAACGGCAATAAAGAGTTTCTTGTCACTACGAGCAATGACCTGAGAAGCGTCATCGGCTTGGGCGACAAGTTGAGCGTCGCCAGAGGGACTACACCACCAACGCAATGTATGAGTTTTACGGCGGCTAGCAGTCAGTCAGCTACAAAGTCAAGCCCAAGCGGTATAGCGTTTACCGGAGACTTCTCTGAAGGAGTATGGTTATATCTACTGAGTTATCCAAGCGCTAACGCCTGTTTACTTGGTCAAGACTCCGCAGGAGGTTCAGGTTCAGGTTGGGAGATGGGTATTGATTCTTTGGGTCAGATATACTGCTTCTGGAGAAACGCATCAGGAACTTCCCAGGGGATAACGTATCAGTCCGTACCATTGAACCGCTGGATACACATAGCTACATCAGCGACGGTGGCAACTCCTACCGTCGCCATATACTTAAATGGCACATCAATACCGGTTAATATGTCATCAACAGCGGCTACGTCGGTCGTGCAGGCTACTGCCGCTCTTACTATTGGCAAAGGTAACAGCACTACAGGGTATATAAATGGTTACATATCTGAGGCGAGGCTATGGAGCAATGCCCAGTCTGGTAGCAGTATTCGTAGCAACATGGCTATCAACCTTACTGGCTCGGAAACGAATCTGATCGGCCTATGGCAGGGGAATGGTAACTTTAACGACAGTACCACCAATGCTAACAATCTGACTGCCAATAGTGGCGCTATCGCCACACAGGCAGCCAACCCCTATAACGCCATCGAGTACGGCTATGTGACCGCGATCACATCCAGCCAGATTACCGTCTTTACCGGCACGGATTGTGCAATCCCCAATCAGACACTGGGCGCGTTCCTTTACTCACACGACAGGTCACCTTATGGTTTCCCGACATCGCGCAACAAGTGGAGGGTGAGCTTGTACAACAGGGTATCTACAACGCAATCTTCTCCCGTTGCAAACACCTGGTACAACATTGCATCTATGCAATTATTGATACCTACCGGGGAGTGGTCAGTGTCTTATCGTGGCAGCTTCGGGGCTACTTGTTCGTCTGTAGCAACAGGGAACTACGCCGTGGTTTACACCACTTTGTCTACCGCTAATAATTCTGAATCAGATATCTTTACTACGGGTAAAATGGACGGAAACAATACGCTTGAGACATCGCAAATAGGAAACCTCGTGAACCACTCTATAACAAATGCTGCTGCAACAACCTATTATCTGAATGAGAAGACAGACATTTCATCCACTTCCAGCTTGATTGTGAGCGCAAGTAACCAAGTAGTAGGCGTCGTAGCCGAGATAGCATATGCATAACGTGATAAAGTGTAAATAAGGAATATAAGATGCCAAACTACGCTCAAATAAATTATAAGCAGTTCGTTGGCAACTCCCACCTTGGGATTGACGAGATCGGCTGCTTCCTGGCGGCTGACTGCTACCTGCTAGATAAGATACATGTTGAGATTGACCCACCTACACTTAACAGTTTTTACGAGTCGCACAGCCTCTATACATATGACCTCACCGACAAGGCCAACGACGATATAACCTGGAGTACGGTCACCAAGTATTGCCCGCAGCTTGTTGTATCTCAGATTGGCGGCGCAGGCTTCCCGAATAGCGACCTGGCGCAAGTTGAATTCCGCTATAAGAGTCATACCGGTTTGATTGTCACCCACTTCTGCGCCGTTCACAGTGCGGCAGATCACAGTATCATCGACTCCTATGACGGACAAATAAAGACACCTGCCCAATATGAATCCGTTTACGGCCAGCCTATCGCCTGGGCTACTTTCGTGTACCACACACCAGAAGTCACTCCTCCAGGCCCAGCCGCTGCACCAATATCCGCTCCGGCAGCAGTAGCCTCCGTGTCGGTTACCGTGACAGCTGAGGCTCCTATCCCTGCTGTAGCACCCGCTCCTGCGCCAGCTCCCGTTGCCCCGAAGCAACTCTACCTGCCACCATCGGTCTGGATATGGCATGTCTACAAGCCAGGCGGCCCGTGGACGCTTCCATATGCCATCGGTGCGCTCGACCCGAAGATGTTTAACGGTCTTACCTATAACATCCTCGGTAACCCAGCACCGAATATCTACCTTATTCAGACGGAAACATTCGGCGAGGTCGCTATCTACGCTGGCCCTGACACTGTCGCACAATTCCCCGGCTCCGGCCACGGTGAAGGCGAGAGTACTACGCTTGAAGTTGCCCAAGCCGCAGGCGTTCCGGTCAGCGAAGTTGTGCCAGCCCCTGCGCCTGCCGCTCCGGTAGCGCCAGAAACGCCAGCAACTCCAGCCGTAACCTACAAGCGCTTTGAAGAGCCGCTGTCCCTCGTCACCAAAGAGGGCGCACAATCGGTCAACTTCGTTAGCGGCACGATTGTCGATACCTTCGAGACTGGTACACCGTTCGAGGCTGTTGGTAAGGCGGTGCTGCCGAATAACGACACGTACTTCATGAACGAGACGAACTTTGGTCAAGCTGACCAGACACAGCAGACGCCGATCACCGTTGGCATCAAGACGAGCTATCTGGAATGGCCGAAGCAAGAAGAAACGGCAGTCCCTGCGACCGCGCCTCAAGTAGAAGTGTCACCAGCAGCAGATACCGAAACCGCTCCCGTAACAGTAGCGCATCCTGACACGTCTGCCGCTCTCCCATGGCAGCGCACGATGAAGTTCTTCATGAATCCGGTGGAATACCGGGCTGATGATGCGATGACCGTATCTAACTTCGCTACTGGCAACGATGAGATACCTGTCCCGAAGGGAACGAAGATAATGGTCGGCGGTACGTTCAAGTTCAACGGGTCAATCTATTACCGTCCGCAGAGCAGTATCACGAAGGGTACCTGGTATGGCTTCCCGGTGACCTCAATCCACAAACCGAACGCCAAGAACACGCCGATGGACACTCCCGAAGATCACGAGATAGCCCAGATAGGTAAAGAAGCCATGGCGCTTACAAAAACAAGCAACCCACGGCTGAAGGCCCGCGCTTCAGCTCACGGTCTATTCGCAAAGTTTAATAAAAGGAGTATCTAGCAATGGGTTCGACGGTAGACATCACTAACTTTATGCCGGTGCTGTACGGACTGCTGGGCAGCGGCGTACTCGTTACTCTGGTCGCCCAGGCGCTGAAGAAGCTGCCGAAGCTGGAGCGGGAAGAGGTCATCCATACGATGGTCGTAGTACTGTCTGTGGCTGCGGCGGTTGCCCAGTATGTCTTCCAGATCAAAGGCCAGTTGCCGCTTAAGTTCCTCGGCGTCAGCACGCTTACCATATTCGGCGTGTCGCAGATCGTTTATAAGTACGCAGGGTACGGCTTGAACTTCTTAAGCCGTGTACAAATTGTTGACGGCTCACAAACCAGCGCTTCCCAAGCTGACGCAGCGGTTGCCGCCGTGAACGTCCCAGCCGATGCAGCTACCACAGAACCTATCCAGGCGAACGACATGGAGTTCAAGGGATGAAACACAAGATCGCCCTCCTATTGTGCGCCCTAGCCGTTGCTGGCAGTGCCTACGCTGCCTATTCGGTCCGGCATGGGTACGACATTCAGAACGCTAAGAACGCTGCCGTGAAGGCCGCACAGACCGTCAAAGCGGAGCTGCAGGCCCACCAGGACGCCGTCAAGACCCAACAGGAAGTAAATAGCCTGAAGGAGCAGTGCGGCAACGGTGTGATGGCCTATGAGCTGCTTACAGTGGCGCAACGCCAGCATGTCGTGAAGCCGAACTGCGACCTGTAGCAACCCACTGCTACCCACGATTTATTTGATACAATCTAATCAGTCAACTAAATAAGGAACATATATGAGCAAGATCATGCAAGACCTCAAAGGCGCTTACTACTTCGTCGAGGAGTACGAAGAGCTAACAAAGGAACTCGCTGAAGAGGTTGTCGCCCACGCTGAGCACAACCTGACAATGGCTAAGAACTTCTTGGCCGCCGAAGTGAACAAGGTAGAGAGTCAGATTGGTGCCGAGCCTGCTGCTCCGGAACAACCAGCCCAGCCTGAACAGACCGCTGCGCCGGTTGACCAGACAGAGCAAGTGCCAGCTCCCACCGTCGTAGAGACGCCAGCAGCACCAGTTGACCCAGCCGCCCAGGCTCCAGCCGCTCCTGTAGAACAACCTGCAGCGCCTACGGTTGATCCTAGCCAGGTTGCACCAGCCGCTGATCCGGCACAAGTACAAGCCGCTCCAGTTGACGCTACGGTAATGCCTCCGCTCCAATAAGATGGACTACCCGTTAATCGAACCGAAGGTAGTAGTAAAAGGGTTTCAGCCCACTACGCCGCTGAAAAGCAAAAAGTAACGTAACCACCCAGGAAAAGCCATGAGAGACGCCATTAAGCAACGGTTCCTCGAACATGCTGAGACACTGCAAGGCATACAGGACGCAACGGCGCTCTACTGGATCACCTGGGTGTTTGCTATCGGCAACATAGCGCTCGGTTACTGGATATGGATACTAAGGGACGCGCACACGCTGCTCACAACCAAAGCGCATCTAACGCTACGGTTCTGGGCTGTCGTGTTCGTTGTACTCGGACTGGTCATGGCGTATTCGCTCGTAAAGAGACGGCAGCGCATGCTCCGGTTATCACTCATAAGTGCGCTGTTCGTCAAGATGACTTGGCTGATAGCACTCAGCGTATCCGTTCTGAACGGCGCAAACGGCTCGTTCACCACCATATGGCTGATGATAACGCTTATCCAGCTAGTCGTATTCTTGTACACACCAAAAGAAACAGCTCATGAATCCCTTGAACAATAATCTACAGACTTTTGCTGTCGTCGGCGGTTTCCTACTGACACTAATCGGATTTTTCGGCGGCCCGAAGGCTGTCAGTAAGGCTAAGGAACGTCTGAGGAAGGCTAATCGGGATGATGTGGCGTACTTGGAGAACCTGGTCGGCCAGTTAGAGCGAGCCAACATACAGCGCGACCAGATGATCGAGTTTTTGCAGTCAAAACTCAGTAAGAGCCAACAGAAGGTGCAGAAGCTGGAGGACGCGATTAAGAAGATCGAGACCGAAAAAGAGATTGCCATCCATCACCAGGAGGTGATTAAGAGTAATCTGTCTAATCAGAATACGACGAAGACAACACAGTAACCAGGGCCAAACCAGGAGTTTCCCGTGATTCTCCTGGGAGCCGTGCAGTTTTTAGCTTTCCTGCGGCTCCGGTTACTTCTTGAGGGATTTATATTGTGGGCACAACCGTCTTATTCGTAAGGCGGTTTTTGCTGCCAATCCCCTAGACAAACTAAACCCCATACGCTACAGTAATTCAGTCATTAATTAAGAGGCTACAAGAGCTATGCTGTAGCTCTTTTATTTTTTTTATGCACCCACACAACCCAAACCACCCCATCACCCACCAACCAGAACAAACACTAACTCCCGAATTACAGCCATCAACTGAAAGCCCCGACGTCCAGGCGTGGCTCCAGGAAGTCCAAACAGAGCAAATTGGACGGCTGACTGCAAAGCTCGGCAATATGCCTGCTGCGGCTATAGAGAAACGTCTGCCGAAAGAAGAGCGTGGCCAGCATTCCTCTGACCAGCTTATCGCTATCGCAGCGGCCGTAGAGGTCGAGAAGAAGCGACGCACTGTATTGACGGAAGTCGCTCTAAACCGTGTCGGCAATCCTCCGCTAGACTACCTGGCGCAGCTTTCCTTGCCGCAAAGCCGCCTGGAGGTTGAAAAACTTAGTGAACCAGACCTCATGGCGCAGTTAGCGCGGCACGTAGGCTCTACCGGGATGCAGTATAAGAAAATCGCCCAATCGAGCATAGAAAGTCGGCGCGAGGAAGTATCTTGGGCTGTCGCCAGAGAGAAGACGCAGGCTGAACTTATTAAGATGGCAGGTAAAGACGCTACACGGGAAGAGATCGACAGCACGATTATAAAAATGAAAGCCCAGTCATCCTCTGCCGAGCGGCCGGTATCTATAGCCAAAGACGTCCAAGTGGTTGATGAGACAGGTGAACGTCTGCCTGCCGAGGTATTCTTCCAACAGAAAGGCGAGTCGCCGTTCACTATAGAGGAATGGGCTACGCTGCCTGTTAGGCCAGTGCTAGTGCCACATGGCGAACCGGGAAAGAGTCCTGTTGAGCTGGCCGAGTTTCTGTTTGAGCGCGTGATTTACTCGCCACAGGTATGTGACCGGCAAGGTAACGCCGTGGGTTTGGGTCACGCGAAACGGCAGCAGTATATCGACAATATTACCTTCTCTATACAGAACGGCCTGCCACTGACCGCGACACAGTATATGCCGCTCGTAGCTATCGGTAACCCTATTAAACGCAATACGCAGTCTGCCGCCTTGGCTGAGCTGGACGTGATGCGCCGCTTATCTGAGATATCCCAGGCGGTTGAGATGTTTTATCCGGCTGGTATGGTCTGGCTGATCGGCAACGAGGCACCAGCATTCCAAGGCCCAGGGTTCAACCTGTCCGGCAGCTATATCGAGCAATTCCATAACGATGTTGCCACCATCGCCCGCAATGTAGACCCTGACGGCAAGCGTATCGTGCTCTTTGACGAGGCGGAGATGCTGTGGGGCACGCCGGAACGTAAGGAACAGTGGGAAGCGTTCGAGAAGACAAAACGCGCTGAGCTTGAGGAAGCTTACCGTAACCCGAACCATCCGAACCATAGGGATATTGAAATATACCTGACGACGTACGTGTACCCAATGTCCACCTGCGTCGATCCCTACCGGTTTGAAGCGGCTAAAGGTATGTCTGCCGGAGAAATTGCTGCCGTATATGCTGCCATAAAGCAGGAGACAGGCAGCGTGATCCGTGGCGTCGGGTCGATGGATAAAACGGAAATAGCCGGTTTATCGCCTGCCCAGCAGGAGCTAAAGAAAACACTGCTCGCCTGGGCGCTTGATCTGACCTTCAAGTACCGCGTGGCTATGGACAGCCGCGAAGTACTGCCTGCATTCAAAGAAATCATCCCTGAGCATGCGTTGCCGCATACGATGGTTACCAAGCGCGACAAGCTTGTTCTGTATCCGAGCAGTGGTCGCGGTGCCTACTTCCCTGCCCATGGCGAGCCAGTTCTGAAGCGGGCTAAAGAGGACAAACAACGCAGCGTGGTGACGGTAAAGCCGTGGTGGCAGATCGTATCCGAAAAGGAGAAATTCAAACCGATGTATGTGAGTGGGCGGCAGGAGCCGTTGTATTTTGAGGAGGTGAGATAGAGGTAAAACGAAAGTTATGCACAAGAAAATAAAAAAGTACTAGCAAACATGTGCGACATGACGTATATTAAGAATGTTCATTAAAAACACAGGGCGGTGATAAGTACGGTTACTTCGTTAGGTTTGAATACACCGTACTTGCTTTTCCCCCACTAGAATCATTCAGCTCCTTTTGGGCAGTGATGGCTACGGTTACTTCGATTCATAAGCGAAACTATAACCCGTAGCCGCCTTTCTCCCATTTATTGGTTTCTATGAGCGGTGATTGAGAGAGGTACTTCGCTTTTAACGACGTGGCCGGAGGTTCGACTCCTCCCAGTCCTTCGGGATTGTAGCTCAGTGGTAGAGCACGACATTCCTCTCTCGCCTTTACCCTCATACAAGTTAATAATTTAAGGAGACATTTCATGTCGAAATTTAGCACCACAAACAAGGTAGCTGACGTAAAAAACTACATGGGCGAGAAGGCGTATACCCGAACCCCAAAGCTCGAACTTATCAACGCGGTACTGACCTCGTTTATAGATAACACCTATTATGAGAAGGCTGAGAAGCGTCTCGTGCGCATTGGCGAACTGGTAGAGCAGGTTGCCAAGAAAGACCCGGCGTTTGTAGCAAAGCTGGCCGTGTTCGCCCGCGATGAATTCAATATGCGCTCCAGCTCCCACGTCCTCATTGGCGAGCTATCCCGCGTACATCGTGGTGATAACTTGGTCGGTAAAGCGCTGCAGCGTATCGCTATCCGGCCTGACGACCTTATGGAGACACTTGCCTATGTGGATAAACCTATTCCAAGCCAGATCAAGCGCGGTGCTGCACGAGCGCTGTCAGCTTACGATGAATACCAATTGGCCAAATACCGTGGCGAAGGCAAAAAGTGGTCGCTTGTTGACGTAGTGAACCTGGTACGCCCAAAGCATACCGAGGCTCTGGCCAAACTAATCAATGGAGAACTGCGCAACACTGAAACATGGGAAGCGATGATCTCTGCCGCGAAAGGTGACCGCGAGGCCACGATTGCCGCATGGAAGCAACTTCTGACGACAAACAAGCTCCCCTACATGGCCTTACTCCGCAACCTGCGCAACATCGCTTCTTTGAATGACAGTGAACTGGTAACGCTGGCATCTGAACAAATAGCCGACCCAAACCGGGTACGCAAGTCACGACAATTCCCCTTCCGTTTCCTGAGCGCGTATGAGGCTCTAGAAGGTGCTAAGACATCTACCAGCAGCATCAAGTTCGAGAAAGACCTTTCAGGCGTTCCTATGCTGCTTGAAGCTGTCGAAAAAGCGATCAATGTCTCTATTGAGAACTTGCCACTCTTAGAGGGTACGACCGCCATCCTGGCCGATAATTCCGGCTCTATGCGCGGCGACAGTCGAGGGTCAGCGCTAAGCGCAAACTCAAATCGTAAGACGTCGGATATCGCTAACCTATTCGCTACCCTCTACTGGATGCGTGCTGATAACACCTACGTTGGCTTATTTGGCGACCGATTGCTATCTCCTAAGATGGATAGAAGCAAAGGCGTCTTTGAAAACTACAAGGCTGTCGAGCACGAAGCGGCCAATGTCGGTCCTGGCACAGAGCAGGGTATCTACGACTTCTTCCGCAAGGCTCTGGCCGATAAGACAAAAGTTGACCGCGTCTTCATCTTCTCGGATATGCAGATCGGTCGAAACACCTGGTACGGCCACGAACCAGGCACTCGCCAGACATTCAATCAGCTATTCAAAGAATACAAAGCGTTCAACCCTGACATTAAGGTGTACTCTGTTGACCTGCGCGGCTACGGCACAACGGTCTTTAGTGACGGCATCTACGAGTTCGCCGGGTTCAGCGATAAGCTGTTCTCTATCGTAGAGCTGGCCGAGCAAGATAAGGATGCATTAGTACACAGTATCGAGGCCATTCAACTGTGAAAGAGAAGTTGAACAAGTTGACCCTCTACGTTCCCCTGGATCTGGTGCGTCGCTTAAAGGCGCACCTGACCCTACGGGGCAAGAGCGTCTCCGAATGGTTCCGTGAAAAAGCCCAAGAAGAAATAGACCAATGAGAATGGGCCACACCGCCGTCTGGCGCGGCAAACGTGTCATGGTGATGGTCCGCGACGGTAAAAACTTCATCGCCAAATTCAAGGATAAGACATCGACCACGATTGAGTTCTATGACCATGACCCTATTAAGACCTCTGAAATACGAGGCATTACGATTTACAAAGCTAAACAAGACTAACCCCCATGAGACACCTATACATAACCCGTGGTATACCGGGTTCGGGCAAAAGTACCTTCCTTCGGGAAAACGGACTTGAAGCCTACACATTATCCCCAGACACTATCCGCCTGACGATGAGTGGCCCGGTCCTTAATGCTGACGGCCGCCTGGTTATGCCCTCAAAAGACGACGGCAAAGTGTGGAAGCTGTTGCGCGAGACCCTAGAAGCGCGTATGGCGCGTGGAGAGCTTATCGTGGTAGATGCCACGCACACGTCGCCTAATTATTTCAACGACTATGCAAAACTTGCTAAGCCATACCGCTACAAGCTATTCGCCATCGACTTTGCCGACGTTCCGCTAGGCCTCTGTAAACTGCGCAATAAGCAGCGTGTCGACTATAAAGTAGTCGAGGAACGCGTGCTCGACACGATGCACGCCCGCCTACAAAAATTCACCATACCCCGGTCGTATACCGTGCTAAAGCCTGAAGAGGTGGCGGCCACGCTTGAGAACGATAATGTTGATTTAAGCGGGTACAAACGTATTCACCACATCGGCGACATCCAGGGCTGCTACACACCCTTGAAGAAATACTTCGACGAGCATCCGTTCAGCGATGATGAATATTACATCTTTGTCGGCGATCTGCTTGACCGTGGAACCGAGAACGATAAGGTTCTAGCGTATATCTGTGAGCAGTTTGTAGACAAACCGAACGTAGCCTTTGTCGAGGGTAACCATGACTTGTATATTTGGCAGTGGCTCAACCGACAGCCTATTGCCTCCAGCGAGTTCAACGGCCGCACGAGGACGCAATTAGAGGCGGCTGCTATCGATAAGCCTGCAGTCAGTAGAATGGTGCGCAGCATGCGTGAATGTCTGCTGTATGCCTATAAAGGCAAGCAGGTGCTGGTGAGCCATGGTGGCGTCAGTGTAAAGCCGGAAAAGATGAAGCTCATATCCAGCGCACAGTACATCCGTGGCGTTGGCCAATATGAGGAAGTCGGTCTGGTCGATGATACGTTCGTTAGTAGCACCGATGCGAATACCTACCAAGTCCATGGCCACCGGAACGCACAGAGCTACCCGACGCAGTATAATGAGCGCTGCTTCAACCTGGAAGGCAAAGTTGAATTTGGTGGCGAGCTGCGTATCGCGCAGTTAAGCGAAGATGGATTCAGCGTTGTCGAAGTTTCAAATCAGTCGTCCGGCATACAGCTACATCCAGAGAACGCGCCCTTGATACATCAGCTACGGACTAACCGCCTAATAGGTGAAAAAGCGTTACCTGGAAACATCAGCTCATTCCACTACAAGACAGAAGTCTACTTCGATAAGAAGTGGACGAAGGACACGGTGACGGCGCGAGGTCTGTTCGTGAATACCCTGACGAACGATATTGTTATACGCGCCTACGACAAATTCTTCCATATAGGGGAGCGCCGCGATACCGAGCTATCCGCATTGAAGCAGCGAATGGCCTTCCCTCTTAAGGCATGGGTAAAAGAAAATGGCTACCTGGGTCTGGTAGGCTACGACGCAGTCTCTGGCGAGCTGATCCTTGCCTCGAAGTCTACGACCGAGGGCATGTTCGCCGCCTGGTTCAAAGAACTGTTCCTAAAGAAGTTCGGCCAGCATCAAGAGTTAATAAAGCGGTACCTGGCAGACCACAACGCCTGCCTTGTATTTGAGGTGATTCTGCCAAAGCTCGACCCACATATGATTGAATATCCAGAAGACGATCTGGTGTTGTTGGACATCGTGAAGCGCCAGGCTGCCTTTGAGGCTCTGAGTGAAGGTGAACGAGAAGCCTTCGCGGGTTCCATTGGTGTCCGTACAAAGCGTCTTGCTGCCGAGCTGTCGAACTGGGATGAGTTTGAAGAGTGGCATGAGAGCATCCAGGGCATTAAGTACGAATACCAGGGCGAGAAGATCGAAGGCTTCGTGATCGAAGATGCGAACCGCTTCCACATCAAGGTAAAGCTCGACTACTATAGTTTCTGGAAGCAGATGCGCAGCGCCCTGCATGATATTCAGGGTGGACGCAAACCACGGATAAAGCAGGAGTGCGCTTATCCTGAGCTAGCCGAGGAAGTCATAGCGTTTATGCAGGAGTTGCCACCAGAAGAGATTGCATCGGACACAATAATAGACATTCGCCGAAAGATAGCGCTTGTTATGTAGCCTGCAGAGCTTGCTACAATAAACCTAATATTCCATATGAACCGCCTCCCCCAACTCCTCCTTCTTTGCGTCTTGGCCCTTGTTGTAACCATAGCAGGCTCTGCTTTTTACTGCTGGTACGCTATCAGGCTCGTTAAGCTCCTATCAACGTAAGTAACATCCATAAGGATTGCAATGGACTTCCTGCTACCCATCATCGTTCTCCTGAACGCCAGCTACGTGTACTATTGGCTCGTCGTCATTTACGCCCGATCACACGGTCACATAGACCGTTCGCCAGTCAGTAACGCAGCCATACAGAAGGCACTCGCTACCACCACCGGCCCGCGCTTATTTACCATCCAGATTACAACGAAGGGCGGCAGCCTGAAAGTAGTGCGCCGTGGTATACAGTATGCCATTGAGGGTGTGCGCAAGTATCCTACCCTTAAGGGAATCGTTACTGTCGAAGTCATAACAGAGGTGGATGCAGAGGTTAAGGCAATCAACGCCGAGTTTGAGGGAAGCCCTATATCAGTAAAATCTTATTGCCTGCCTGCTGATTATGAAACGCCAAATGGCACTAAACTCAAGGCCAGGGCACTACAGTACATGGTCGAATTGCACCGGCAGAACCCGAAAGACGCCTACATTGTCCACTACGACGAAGAGAGCGTACTGCTGCCAGCCGACCTTGCCCGCTTAGTCCGTAACCTACTGGATAAGCCGGTAGGCATCAGCGAGGGCAGTATCAGCTACCCGCTGGAATGGCAAGACGCGCATCCGCTCTGCCGCACTATGGAGAGTAACCGCCCGTTCGGCTGCCATGAATGCTACCTGGTTATGACGCACCCGGTACCGCTACACCTGCACGGTTCTAACCTGGTCATCCAAGAGCGCCTGGAAAATGAGATCGGCTGGGACATCGGCAGTTTCAAGGACAAGCCGTTGATCGCTGAAGACCTGGTATTTGGCCTTATGGCCTACATACGGTACGGCAGGAGCGTCTTTGGGTGGCATCGGGTAGAAATCTTGAGCAGCCGCCATTCACGTTGAAAGCCGCCCGTAAACAGCGCGAACGCTGGGTGATGGGTGCACTGCAAGGCGTAGCGCACGTACAGTCGCTTGACGGCTGGCAAGACCTGCCGCTGATCGACCGCTTGAAGATTACCTGCCTGATACCCTTGCGCATCTTTACCTACGCTATCGGCCTGCCTATATCCGCCATATCGCTCGCAAGCTGGGCCAGCGTGATCGTGTACAATGCTATGCTCTGGGCACTCACCGGCCAGGTTGACATCCATATGACCTGGCTCGCCATTCCCGGCCTGGTAATGTGGCTCGGAGGCACACAGCTCGGCCTGGTACAGAACTTGCGGCATACTCGGCTAAATACACGCCAGAAACTACTAGAGCACTTCTACGTCCTTATCTGTACACCGTTCGCGGGCATATGGGATACGTATGGACCTGCGTTGGCCCTGACGAAGTGGACGTTCGGGATTCGCGGAGTCTCTTGGCAGACGACACCAAAGATAGTTGGTCAGGAGATCGAAGACGTGAAGGCGGCGGCGTAATAATAACCGTTATAAGGAGGTAGATATATGTCTGTAAGAAATACTTTCAAGAACGATGTAATGCTAGAACGGGATGACGTTTACTTCATCCAGGACGGCGATGGTGAGATTATACCCGAAGAGATATTCTTTGAAGACGGCGATACTATGCCACACGCGTCGAATACGAGCTGCCCATGTGATCCATATCTTGAGAAGAACAAATTCGGGAAGTATACGCTATTCCATCGTCCCTACGATCCTGATGACCCAAGACATGCCGACGTCGATGAGGTAATCGCCAAAGGCTCTGACGGTTTGTCAGAGGAAGATTTAGAGTAAGTATAAGGAGGCAAAATGGCACCAGAAAATGATAATTTTAAGATAGGCGACTGTACCCTAGCGTCATGTACAAAAAACGAGGGGCGGTCTATACTGGGGCGCATGATCCGTATTTACCGCATGTGGCGCTTCATTAAGGTTGTCGAACACTTTAACATAGGCCTTCGTAAAGAGTACGCCGATCCAGTAGAGTGTTCGGTGAAGTTCCAGAATCTTAAAACCATCTTTGGGCGTCATTACACTGTCGAGGATGCGTATACGGCTATTGCGATGGCGTTGCGGGATGAGTATATCCAGGGTTCTGATAAGAGCGCAGAATTGCCAGACGATATCCAAGTAACGGGTAAAGGACTGCGTTTTAACTCATACACCGGCCTCATCAATGAACTTGCGGGGGCGGTAGCAAAAGTTGGTGCGCTGACAGCGGTTGTCATCTCCGTACTGGCCTTTATATTCTCTATCTACACAGCGCATCAAAAGCCGGTAACGCCTGTGTTTGCCCCTGTCATAAAGCAGCCGGTTATAAATGTCCAGATTCCACAACAAGTTACTTCGCCTACTTCGGGTAAGACCACACAACAAGCAGGACAGTAGCCTTATAATAAAGAGTATGATCGACGACAACGACATCCAACACCGCCTTAAACAATGGGACAAGTCCCTAAAGCCCTCTCAGCGCAACCCCGACGCCCAGGAAACCTTTGACGGCCTTATTGGACGCGCCGCGAAGCCTGTGCCAGAAGTTCAGGGAACACCGCAGCCGAACGGTGGTTATAGCGGTAAACGAACTCGTCCACATACTGCTGGAGATGTTTCGGACTGACCGCGTGGTGAGTTCCATCCAGTGACCGTTTGAGCTGTGACCAAAACCCTTCAATGGTATTCGTATGAGCCGTACCACGCACGTATTCTAACGTGCTGTGGTTCACGGTAGTGTGCGAATAGCCGAGCTGTTTCAACTTTCGATATGAGCCATAGTCATCGGTGTGTACCGTCGCACCGTGCGCTACCACGCTACTGAGTGCTGGCAGTAACACACGGGCACCAGAGCTGCGTACTTGGGCGGCACGGACATTACCCTGTCGTTCAACAACCCCGAATACAATCTGTTTCTTGCTGCGGCCTTGTCTGTGGTCATGGCGGCCACCGATGTATGTTTCATCAGCCTCAACAGTACCGCTGAGCAGGTCACCGCCTTGTTGCATGAGTGAACGCACCAGCTTCGCCATGCGCCAAGCGGTCTTGTAGGTACAGCCGAGAGTGCGCTCAACTTCTTTCGCACTGACACCGTTCTTGGATACTGAAAACATGAAGATAACATAGAACCAGGAGCGCAAGGAGGTGTCGCTCTTATGGAAGATGGTATTGGCCAAGGGGCTGATCTGGTAGCCGCAGTCTTTACACTCATAGACCTTCTTGCTGCGGACACGGTAGTACCGAGGAGAGGCAACGCCACATTTCGGGCAGGCTGGCATGTCACCGTAGCGGGCATCGAACATATGCTGCAAGCAGGCGTCATCACTAGGGAACTTGTCGTTGAACTGCTTGAGGGTAAACTTCATACTCTTAGTGTAGTACAGGGGTTACATGATGTCAAGGGATAGTCGCGTAATTTAGCTTTACAACACTTCCCATCCATCCCTTTCCACGCTAACATGTCACCCACTAACGAGAGGTGACGCATGGAGATTATTCAGAAGAGCCAACGGGTGCAAGTAGAGCGATACGCTCTGGACTACGAATGGAACGATACGCCAGGCGCAGGTTTCAGCTTCCCCTGCGATAAAGACGGCAATCTGCTGATGGATGAGATACCGGAGACGGCTAGAGAGAATCTAAATAAGTGTTTGAACGGCGAGTACCCTGTTAAAGCTGAGGGAGTCAAGGACTACAGTTACAGCTACTTCCAGGCGGCGATTGGGAAGTGCATTTGTAGCCGACTGGTCACGCTAGACGACGCGCTGACTAATACCTGCGAAGGGTGCCAGAGAGAGTACAACATGAGTGGCCAGTTGCTTGCACCGCGCAGCCAGTGGGAAGAGGTGTGGGACATGGATGATCCGGGAGGGGCGTGGGGGTATGGGGAATAAACAACTATGCTACAATTACCTGGCACACTAGTTTACCGATTATGGCGTAGCCTCACCGATCTATGCTTAGGTAGCGGAAACCAGCGCAGGTGTGTGGCATGAAGCATATTACCGAGCTGATTGTCACAGACAACCCAAGAGTCTACAAGATGATGAAGCGCGAACGTGACTTGCCTTGCAGCTACTGTCCGCCTCATCGGAATGAGAACGGACATTGGGTAAAATTCCGAAAGAAGAAAGCCTACCAACTCGACCCGAAACGGCGGCATAAGCTCCTCTGAGTGAGGGGCTTTTTGTTTATCAGAACAGTTCGCTGTTCTCCTCGTAGGGCACATCGAAATACGCGCAGATTATCTGTTTGGCATGTTCGAGTCCGAGGCCGAATCTGGCACAGTAGCCTATAGAATTGTAGTAATCAAGGGTAGCCGCCTGGCGCTCCGTATGGAGATTGATATAATCTCCCTTCATCCGTATCTTATAATCGCGCTCGATGATCCGGCCCTTTTTGTCTTTGTAGACCTTTATTTTACGCCCATTGCTGCGCATTCGTATCATGCAGTCTTTGTGCTTAGGCGTATGGGTACAGTCGGCTTTTAACTCTATCAGCAGAGCGCAGAACCCTTTGCGAGGGTATCGTATCTCTATGTCCGGTTCATCCTTATGGCTCTGTAGCTCGGTGTGTTGCTGCTTTTCCCATTGGCTACTAAATGCACCGCTGGCAGTATCGCTTACAAAATGGACACCAGGAAATTTATCGACAAACCAGTTACGCAACTCTAGCTGGATATTGCGTTCGCGCTTCTCAACTCGCTTGCGATCTGTCTTGCGGGTGCTGAGATATTGCGCCTGGCGGTAAGAAATGACTCTACGAGGAATGGTTGGGTTACGAAGAACAGAGGGCATGTAGTAGATTATACATTACCAATTTAACGTCGGTGGCTTATGCGCCGAGAGATAGCGGCTTTCTTAGCGGCAGCACTCCTGGTTGCGGCTGACTCGTGGCTGAAGGGCTTGATGCCGTGCGCACGCCGTGTTTGAGCCGCACGAAGGGCTGCTGCGTGCCTGGTAGCAGCCGATTCATGGCCGAACGGCCTGATCCCTTCGGGGCACGGCGCGTCTGAAGGTTTCTCGCCTCTGGAACGCATTGTGGCCACAGCACGCTGCGCCGCCTGACTCCTCGACTCATGCAAGCTCCCCACCGTAGCTTTCTTCCGATGCTCATGGTGGACAGCGCTCGTGTGATGAACCCCATGTTTCGTATGGTGTCCATTACTGACGCGCTTGACCTTGTGACGGTGAACCAGATGAGGCGGATGCTGAGGATGTAAACCAGCCCGATGCCGGTCGAATGACAGTCCCTTGACCGTCGCATGCCCCGTATACCGTTTCTTGTGCGTGAGTATCTCGCCTTCTGGAGACATCTTGCGCTCGCGTGTCGTGCGTCTGACCTGGCGCAGTAAGAGGCGTTTGGGGAAGTGGGGGCTGGGCATTATCTATCAGTATAGCTTACAAGGCGTATAATAGAGACATGCCTAAGAATCTGAAAATAAAGCCCACCCTCACCAAGCCAGAGTTCATGTCTATTCTGAGGAAGGTGAGCCGGAAGATTGTGCCTTCTCAATCCTCCCCATCAAAGACCAAAAAATAGGTTGGAAGTCGTTGCGGTGTGAGTACCTATAGGCGTACTCGTTGACGTATGATTGCAGGTGCTTCGGACTGACCGAACGGTATACCCCTTTAATCCCCCGTTTCATGTGTGACCAGAGATTCTCCACGTTCTGGGTGTGCGTTCTTCCCGATACATATTGTCTCTTGCTATGGTTGACCGTATGGTGGACGTATCCTCGGCGCGAGAGCGTCTTATATGAGCCGTAGTCATCGCTATATATTACAGCGGTTGGTTCGACATTGTTGTCTATCTCAGGCAGCAACACCCTGACGCCGGAACTTCTTACATGTCTCACCTTAGCCCTGCCGCCGCGTTCCACCATGCCGAAGACGACCTGGTGGTTGTGACGCCGTGCGGTCGATCTCCTCTGAGGGTTTCCGCCTAAATACATCTCGTCAACCTCGACTTCGCCTGCAAGCCTGTCGCTATCATCGCCCATAAGTTTGCGTATCTGGTTTAGCATCCGCCAGGCGGTTTTATATGTGACTCCCAGCTCTCTTTCTATCTGTTTCGCCGATATACCGGCGCGGGTGTTGGCTATTAGGTAAATCACGTAGAACCATGACGTAAGCGGCGTTGAGGACTTGTGGAAGATCGTGCTGGCCGTAGGATGAAAGTGGCGGCCGCAACAATCACAAGAATATGACTTTCTGTTTTTGATCAGATGGTGCGGCGTAACTTTCTGCTCATGAGGGCACACAATACCGTCAGGGCAGAGTGCATCCTTGAGCCAGTCCAGGCAGGCATCGTCGTTAGGGAAGTCATGTTGTAGGTCTTTGAGTGTATAGCGCATTCGTTTCATGCGCCCTATTATGGACTGGTAGTACTCTGCCATAAAGGTCTAGGTCAGTTGTCCGATACGTGCAATAGGCTCATGGTGGCGCTTATATACTTGACATTACCACCTGACCCCTGTACTATAGAGGTGTGAACGGCGCTACCAATCTTATCAACTTCTACAAGCAATTCCCCGACGAACAGGCTTGCCGTGATTTCCTCCAAAACGCCCGGTGGGGCAGTGTTACGATGTGTCCGAAATGCGGGGTGACCGATACCAAGATATACAAGCTCAAAGATAGCCGGTTATTGAAATGCGCCACCTGCCGCCAACCGTTCAGTGTCCGTGTCGGCACCGTCTTTGAGGATTCCGCCATACCGCTGCAAAGCTGGTTCCTGGCTATCTATCTCTGCACAAGCCTCAAGAAAGGTATCAGCTCTGTACAGCTTGCTAAGTATTTAGGCATCACCCAAAAGAGCGCCTGGCACATGCTGCACCGTATACGGCATAACGTCACGGACAATACGTTGTCGCTTGAGGGCGTTGTTGAAGTGGACGAAACATACTGGGGCGGACGCACCACGGATAAGCAGGGCAAGTTCAAGAATAAAGTGGCAGTCATCGGCGCAGTGGAAAAGCAGAAGAGCACCGGCCGGATTAAGACCACCGTCACCAAGACTGCTGATGCGACAGTAGCGCTACCGTTCATGCGCTCTGCTATTAAGAAAGACGCCTATCCCCTCATTACAAAAGGCGCGTGATATACTGAGGTAATGAATAGAAACCGTTTTCTTACGATACTGAGGCGTGCAATACGGTATCGAGCAACAACTCAAACCGCTGCTTGTCGCTGTGCCGATTGTTATAGTGAAAGGCAAAAGCGTTCAGGTAATCCTGTAGGTACTTCTTAGACACTACCTTGTGTGTGCCGGTGATTGACCGCTTGATGTGCGACCAAAACGCCTCTATGGTGTTCGTGTAGATGTCGCCGTCAACATAGATACCGTCACTGTGGTTTACCACGAAACGGTCAAAACCTACAGCCACCTTGTCATAGCGGTTACTGCTATCCGTAAATAACCTAGTACCCTCTGGCCTGATGTTCGAGCGCATAAACGCACCGTGAGTAGCGGCTGTGCTGTTAGGCACTACGAACACCCTTACGTCACCCTGGCGCTCTACAGCGCCCATGATAGTCGCCTTAGCTTTCATGCTTGCGGATAAGTTTTCATTGTTGCGGCCTGCTGCTTTACGGCCGCCATAGTATGCGGCGTCCATTTCGACATCACCATCCAGCAAGTCGCTAGACTGCTGTAGCGCTTGTCTGATGAGCTTTAGCATGCGCCACGCGGTTTTATATGTTACCTCTAGTTCTCGCTCTAGGTACTTAGCGGATATGCCGCTCTTGGCACAACTGAACGCAAGAATAGCCTGAAACCACAGCGTCAAAGGTGTGTCGCTCTTGTGGAAGATTGTGCCAGCGGTCGGCGCTATCTGGTAACGGCACTTCGAGCAATAGAACTGTCGTCGGCCCTTAACAAGTGAATATGTGCCGCCACAGCTACACTTGCGGCTGTGCAGGGCGTCAAAGATAAACTCAAGGCAGGTGCTGTCATCTGGAAAATCCGCCCGTAGTGAGCGGATACCATAGCGCTGTTCTCTGGTACTAGACATCTGCGCCAGCCTCACGAAGTACAGAACGCACTTTGCTGGTCAGCCACCACTGGTCACACTGCTTTTCGATAGGCTCGAAGCGGTCAGCGCGGAAGTAGTCTATGTAGTCAACCATCGTCAAACCCTTGCTCGCAAAGTAGCTGTTGGGGTGTGGCGTGCTCTGTAACTGTGGTAGTAGCCGTGTGTATTCAGCCTTGATACTGTTAAGCATGTTAGCCTCACGTTCTGCCCGTTCTGCTGCCCATACCTGGCGCTGTTCGCGGTCTGCAAGCTCGCGTGCCTCACGGCGTAACTCTGCCATTTTTGCCTTGATGTTAGCCACTAGGCCGTCATCACCTAAGTACTTGGCGTGCTCGCTGCCTAGCGTAAACTCTTTACCGTCAGCGGAACGGATAAAGAATACATGCACGATACCGCGCCCACAGTGGTCGCAAGCGTGTGTACCACCTTGAAAGCCGTTAGCAGTCTCAAGTCGCGGGTCGTATTCGTACCCGATAAGACTGTATGGCGCTTGGCCTAAGTGAGTGTAGATGTGGGCTTCGGTTTGCATGGCTTTTATCCTTGTTTAACTTAACTCTACCTCTTAATATACGCCTTTCAATTTTGTTGTCAAGGGATAGGCGTCTTAAGAAAGGCTCCAGCGTCCACACAGATGAAAGCAAAATCTACCACCGCGTAAAGCGCGAGTATGACCATCAGTCAGTCAACCACTCCGAGAAGGAGTATGTGCGCGAAGCAGTTTCAACGAATACCATCGAGGGCGCATGGGATCACTTGAAGCTAGGGCTACGGGCTATCTATATGGGTAGAGTGACCGCGAAGCACCTTGCCAGCTATTGTGATGAGTTTAGCTTCCGGTACAATTTCCGCGACATGAGCGACGGGGAACGGTTTGTGACGTGGTTTCGGTTCTCGAATGGCAAGCAGCTGACCTGGGCAGAATTGACGGCGAAGTAACGAAGCGACTACGCCGCGTCTACTGCACCGCCGTGGCCTGCCTTAAAAATATATCCGTAATGTATATAGTTACCGTTTATCTTTTCATCGCGTATCTCGCGGTTTTCACCGCTAAATTTGTCTAAAGTAAGTTCGACAAGGTGGCTGTTCAGGGGAAAGATACCGATGCGGGCTATTTGCGCCCTTTCTCTTTCGTCCAAAACTTCAAAAGAAACTTTCCGTAGGTCTGTATAGATACGCGTATAGTCCTCACGAGTCACCCAATCTGCGGCCAAAATTATAGTCCACCTGTCTGTAATATCGTCCATCTTAAAGAGAGCAAATAGAGCAACGGACCCTCGTTTTGTTTCAAGGGAATCTAGGACGGTTCTAAACTTATTTATAAAATCTTCTTCTACCATCTTTTTCTCTTCCCGAGGGTTTTGATTATACTATCAGGTGAACCATAAAGGCTGTGATATAAGCCTTCAACCTTTATCTTATCAAACCTAACGAAAATCGTTGGGTCATACCTCATCCTTATCCACTCGCCTGGGTATTCCTGAACGAAGTGTGACCAGTTTTCGCTGATAGCAAGTGGGCCGGAAACCGTGAATAAGTCCGAAAGGCCGCTAATTACCAATAACTGGTCAAAGTTATGTGTCATAAACATGGCATTAACTTTCTTATTATCGGTCATTTCGGGGTAATCAATGAGGTGGAGGGTTTTGCATGCCGCCGCTTTTAAAGACGTCTCAAGAACATGTCCCATCAAATACGCCGCGCCATCCCAATCTTCTGCGTCAATAAGAACGCGCGAAGATCGCAACCTGGCTTGCGATAATTTCTTCAGTTCAAGGCACCCAGCCATTGCGCCAAGTATAGCATATTACTTACTTTGTTGAGGTTTCCGTGAGAGCTGCTTAACGGCGTCCTCGAAGTCGGTATTGAGCTTCACCCGTTTTTCAGAAGACTTCACGGGTTGTGCCTGGTCATGGGCGATCTGGCGCTCTAGGTGTTTAAGGTGATCGGACGAAGGGTTGCGTTGACTGCTGTTATCGTTGGACATAGTGAAGCTGACCTAGCCGTGCTTAACGGGTAAGCGTGTAGGCACCGACGGCAATTGGCCTAGTGATATAGCGCCAGCCTTGTCGTTGTTATCTTGTGATGACCACATTTGCTTCCAATTTTTCATATAGATAATTATATCCCTATTCTTTGAGAATGTCGCGAGCATTCTAACATAACAAATTACCTTTTCACGATCAGGAATCGTCTTTTTGAGAGCTTTTCCAGTTTCGTGCCCACTGATGACAGAGATAAACCTAGCTGAATTTTTGAAATAATTAACTCGACGTCTTGCATTTGCTTAATAGGAGTATACACGTACATGTTCTGGCTTGTGGTTATAAAACTAGCAAATACATCCCTTTCTTTTAGGCTATCCTGCACTGCCTTTTCGGCGCTGGCAGCATCCATGTCCGACTTATCAAGATGTTTGAACATTTTGACAGCATAGTCATAAGATGCGCGCTGAACATTTTGCCGAAGCTGCTGCTCGTCTTTTGAAAATCTTGAATCGTTTATCCTGATCGCTTCGTCAAAAAGCTGGCACTGGGCGTAGAAAGTATTAAGAGCCGTCCACTCGTTAGTCTTAAAGTTATCTACAAACAGGTGCTTATTTGACGTCCATGTGTCGGAAGGCATCACGTATAAGTGTTCCGGCAAGGTCTTTTTGCCTGCTTTGTTAGATTCGTGCAGCCTGTTAGATGCGTCACGTAGTTGTTCTTCCGCATTGGTAACCTCAAGGTAAATTATTTTTGCTGCACGACGTTTGTAGTCACTTCCTCGCAGATAGTAGAGTACAAAACCGAACAATCCCACCAGGAGAGTAATAAACGCGATGAATCGATTTGAGTCAAAAAAGTTCTCGTGAGGGGGCATCGTTTTAATCCTTTATCCCACCGCACTACTAGATAGACTAACGATAGCTAAAGAAGATAACAGATGCAAGCAGCAGCATTTTACTACGGCAAATCAATACAGCTATCCCAACAGTCTGGGTTGCATCGCCTCAATCTGCGGTAGGTTTTCAGCAGCCCTGACCTAAATCCATACCTCTCGAAGCACTGCCGCGAGTAGTTGGCGCAATCAGGATAGAAGCGGCACTCGACGCCAAGCCGATGTAGCAACGGCGAAAGCGTATGCTTGTACCCGATGATGGCGGCTATAGCCAGCCTAGACGGTATATGTGACAATCTCTTTCGTAACCGCACGGGAACCACACTTCGGGCATTTATTTAGGTCACGGACTGGCTGGGTCTTTATGGCGGCGGCTGGTACGCAGCCAGTGCAGCAGGACATTGTCTTTCCGCAGCTCTGCATGGCGTTTCCGCAGTTCTCAATTTCCTCAGCTTTACCGTAGTGGTACACAAAGCCGCACGACTGGCAGGCGCAGCGGGTTTCTTTGATTTGGCGTGGCATACGTTTATCCCTTCACCGTCACATGCCAACTGCACTCAGAGTTGATCTCCAGGTAGTACGTGCCTGCGCCATGTTCGTACTGGGTATTGCTGCCGGACATCCCTAGCTCATTCGCAGCAATATCCCCCATACTGCCGTCACCGTTATAGATGTAGACCTGGAAGTTGCCCTTGAAGCCGAAGCTGGAGCAGTCATAGGTATAATTGATCGTCCAGTCGCCGGTCGTAGTGAACTTCTGCGTGGTCTGTATGCCATTGCCACTGACCTCCAGTAAGGGCGCAACGTAGGTGCCGATAGCGTCTATCTCGTTCACGGGTTGAGTCGTGGCGACCGTAGATAAAAGCTTACGGTTCGTTTCAACACCATCAGAGTAAGTGACTTCATAGGTAAGGGTGTTCGTACCATCTTTACCGGCCTGAATAGTCTTGGTCTGACCTTTCGGTAGTGTGCTGTCGTCCTGGGTGGTCGTATCGAACGCCACATCTTGCGTAGTTGTCACTTGGGCGGTCGTGATCTTCGGCGCAGGCTTTGGCTTGTTCTGCTGAGTAGTATGAGCTGTCCTATGGGCACTTGCTGGCTGGCTTGGCGGCAGAGGATGCACTGCGCCATCTACCATACCGGCATACAACGCACTGGTGAAGAAAGCGCCGAGGGCAAGCAGTACAGTCAATCCGACTTTAGCGCCAGTCGGCCACGCCTTCTTGCGCCAGACAAGCCATCCTAGAAAGATCGGCCATATGAGCACCACAAGCACGATACCCCACCAGTTTTTGTACCAGATTTTACGTGATGGTGACTTGTCGTGCATGTTTTTCTCCCCGGACGTTAGGTTATTGCATACTACCTAGCGGAGAAAACACAAAGCTCACCGCTAGGCGATGACCTTTCGGCCACCTACGCGAGTTTCCCCGCGCAACCAGTGAACAGTACCTAAACGATGAGCTTGGTATTGTTCACTGGATTTATGACCATGCCTTTCGCCCGAAGGCTACTCAGTTTAGGTCACTAAGTTGTTACCCCAAAGGGGCATAGTGGGTATTGTAGCAGTATATGGGGGCAGTAAACAAAAGCCGTTTAGCTACGCCTTATTTTTCTCGCTATCTCTTCTCTGTGGTCGGCTAGGAACTTTTCGTAGACTTCACGCGTAAACACCTTGTAGTTGTCACTATACACTTTGCCTGGAACTACCCTCACTGGTAGGCTGAAGCCAGCTTCATGTTCTACCGCACCTTCTTCCGTGATCACCCACCTGCGAACCTTGCCTCCAAATGCAATAGAGTAGGCCGGATATAGGCTCGTCAGCCACTCTTCGTCCTCTGACGCCTGCCGCATGATATTATCTGTAACCGTGTTGATATATCGCTCACTGCGATCAGTGGCGTTTACGCCAATCCTTCCAACGGCATCGCCCCATTTTTCGAGTATTAGCTCTACAAGATTTTTGCCGCCAAGAACATGGTAGTGCTCATATTCCTGCTCGCCAATTATATCCATACCTTGAAAAGTAATGGCGTGGATTCTAAATACTCCTTGTTCTGGATCGTATCCGGCTACTGCCAATTCACCTTGGGCGTCAATGCTGGCGGCGATTACTGGAGTAAACAGCTTCACGGCCTCTAATGATTTGTCAAAGTTGTCGTTACCGCTCATCAGATGCGCCCTTGCGACCATCTCCAAAGTCTCAAGAGATTTAATATGGAACGAGCCAGCGGCAGTTACTATCGCATACTTTGTTAGTTGGAATACCTTTTGCTGGACGTCGTTATAATCAGTAACAACCCTTTCGGTATCTGTGAGCCTTGCACTATCAACACTCAGACTTTCTGATTTAATCTCAATACCGCCATCGAACTTGGTTAAAGTAACTAATGTCATATCTTCCGGCTCAACATCTGAAACCAAATTATAACTAGGCGAAGGCGGTGGTATGTCATAGGGTAAGGCTCTGGGGTTACTCATTGTCTGCCTCCAATCGAGGCAAGCTCATCCCATCGTACCGTTTGACGCCTGGTAACGTCAAGTAAGTAAGCGCCATTGTGATATAATACACCAAGTATGGTGTGGCGAGCGCAGCGGTTTGGTGTGCAGGCTATGCGACTGGTGATACATGCCGGTGGCTTGGCGTGGACAGTAGCCGTGCGTTACCTAAAACGCGGGATTTCTACAGGTACAAAACACGGCCGCGCGTTGTTCGCTGCGCTGCGCTGGGAATACAAGCTGGCGGCTGGCATAGCTGGAGTTGGCACGGTGCTCATCGCACTTGCTTTTTGCTATGCACAGTTTACTGCGTTTCTGAACCCAGCCAGCGCTGAC
>Ga0207674_10001440_pt1 | contig 30718 bp, 33 predicted proteins | sample KBSCornC72_FD_184303 | JGI IMG/M metagenome (GOLD analysis project Ga0207674, IMG submission 184303) | Corn rhizosphere microbial communities from Kellogg Biological Station, Michigan, USA - KBS Corn C7-2 (SPAdes) (version 2) | ecosystem: Host-associated > Plants > Roots > Rhizosphere > Soil ...
CTGTGCGCCGTGGACGAGCATGACGGAGTGACCGCGGCGCACAGCCTCATTGCTTGAGATGACGGTGTTTTCGTCCGCGCCGCCGTTGATGAGGCGCGTGATGATGTGCGCGATGCGTAATGGCTGGTGCGTCACCGCCATCGACGCGGCCCTATACGGCGGTGGCTCGTCGGGCGAGCGCCGGGATCGTCAATGCCATCAGCCTCAGATCGCCGATCAGCGACCAGCGGGTGACGTAGAGGTAGTCGAGACGCACCATCTCCGCGAACGGAATCTCGCTTCGTCCGAGGACCTGCCACGGGCCCGTGACCCCAGGCTTGAGATTCAAGCGCTGGCGTGCCCAGCGCTCGACGTGGCGGTCCTCGTCCAGGATGAGTGGGCGTGGGCCGACGAGGCTCATCTGGCCGGCAACGACGTTGAAAAGCTGCGGCAGCTCGTCCAGGGAGAAGCGTCGCAGGAGCTTGCCGACGCGCGTCACGCGCGGGTCGCCGACGATCTTGAACATCCGCGGGTCCCCGCCGGGAGCGAGATGCCGGTTCAGGTGTGCGACCTCCTGCTTCCGCTCTTCCGCGTCTGCGCGCATCGAGCGGAACTTGAAAATCCGGAAGGTGTTACCCGCTGCACCCACCCGCACCTGGCGGAAGAAGACAGGCCCAGGGGAATCGATCTTGATCATCAGCGCGAGCACCGCGAAGACAGGTGTCAGGACGATGAGCGTCGGGATCGTGAGCACGAGATCCGTTGCCCGTTTCAGCAGGCGGGAGGATCGCGAGAGCCGGAGCGGCGGCAGGCCGATGAGCGGTAGACCCTCGACCGTGTGGATCTCGACCCCCGGGCCCACGAATTCGAAGAGCCGCGGCACGATGTCGATCTGGACTTCGAGATCCTGCACGGCGCGGAGCAGTTCGAGCGTCTCCTCATGCGAATCGTTCGAGAAGGCGACGATCACGCGCTCGACGTCGAGCAGGCGGACGATCGCCGGGAGTCGCTCTGTATCGCCGAGCAACGCCACGTCCCCGAGATCGCTCTGGCGCTCCTTCGGAGTGGTGTCGACGAAGCCGACGAGATTGATCCCGTACTCCGGATGGTTCCGGACCTTCTTCGCGAACAGCTGGCCGACATCGCCCGCGCCGAGAATGACGGTGTTCTGGACGTAAGCCTCGTTCCGGCGCGCCAGCGCCCGTGCTCCGGCCCGGGCAAGACAGATGAACGCGATCGCGGAGGCCCAGAACACGACAAGCTTCTGCGCGGTCGGATTCGCGATGTCGCTGAGGTACGTGATGACGATGACGAGCCACGTGCAGACCGTGACCATGTGGAACACACCGCCGAAGTCGTCGGCGGTCGAGTGGTTGGCGCGCTCGTCGTCGTGGTCGTAGAGCCCGTAGAGCTTCGTGATGACGATCCACGCGGGAACCGTGAGCAAGAAGGCGAAGATCTCCATCCCCGGCGAGTACGCGTCGACGTTGCCGACCGAAGGCGCAAGCCACTGCGCAACCAGGAGAGCGCTTACGAGACCGATCACGTCGGCCGCGAGCAGCATCCGCCGCAAGAGCCAGCCACGCCGCTTGACGACTGCAGTGCGCCGGCGGCGGTCGAGAATCTGCAGCGTGCGATCACCGACGGTCGTGCGCAGCTCTTCCTGAAGCTGCAGGCTCTGCAGCAGCGGAGTTCGATCGGTCGCGCTCATCGGCCGGAGGCCTCCGCGAGGTCGAACGCGGGCGAGCGATAGGCCGCGGAAGCTGAGCCGACGGCGTAGCCCTCCCCGTGCTCTCCGGTGGCGACGAAGCCCAGCGCAGGTGTCCGGACGAGCGAGAGCAACCGTTTGAGCTCGGCGAGCGTCTGGCGGCGCAGGGCAGTGGGCCGGGCGACGACGAGGATCCCGTCGGCGAGGGAGCTGAGCGAGACGACGTCGCCCACATGAAGCGCGGCCGGTGCGTCGACGAGTACGACGTCGGCACGTTCCCGCAGAGCGCCCATGACTTTCCCCAGCGCCGCCGAGGAGACGAACTCGCCCGGATCTGGCGGAATCGGGCCTGACGGCAGCACCTCGAGCTGGCCCAGCAGCTCGCGGGTCACGTGGCCGTTTTGATTTCCGCTACGACGCAGCGAAAGTCTCCGCCTGGGTGCTGGAGGGTCGGTGATCGCGATTCCCGCCAGCGCGGCCTCGAGCGGAACGTGTCCCAGAGCGACCTGCGTGAGCCCCGGGCCCTCGAGATCGAAGAAGCGGGCAAGGACAGGCCGGCGCAGGTCCAGATCGACGAGGACGACGCGTTTGCCGGCACGCGCGAAGGCGACCGCGAGGTTCGCAACAGTGGTGGACTTGCCCTCCTGCTCGAGCGCGCTTGTGATGATGATCGTGCGCGCATCGCGATCGAGCGTCATGAAGTCCAGGTTCGCGCGAAGCATCCGGAAGGCTTCTGCCTGGGCGCTTGCCGGGTCCTCCAACATCACCAGCTTGTCGGATCTTCGGAGCCGCTTCGGGGGCCTGGGCAAGCGACCGAGAAGCGGCAGGCCTCCCAGGCGAGCCGACACCTCCTCGGTGGTACGAACCCGAGTCTCGAGCGCCTCACGGAGGAATGCGAGACCGAGACCGAGCACGAGTCCGACCACCAGCCCGAGGACGCCGTTGCGGACCGTTTTCGGCTGCGTGAGGGTGGCCCCGTCAGCCTCACGTAAGACCGATGCGACCGACGGCTGAAGCGCCTGCATCGACTCGAGCGTCTGCTGCTGGTCGATCAGGGTCGAGTATTGGGCTCCGTACGCCGTGAGCGCTCCGAGCCTGGCCCGCCGACCGCTCCCCTGAAGGGAGGCAGCCGCGCGTTCGAGTCGCTGGAGTCTTTCATCGACATCCGTGAGCGAGCGCTCGATCGCGTCCCCGTAGAGCTTTTGTCGGTACGCGCTGTACGACTGCGCGTAGGCGTTCGCGAGCTGCTGCGCGAGCGCGGAGTCGGGATTCGTGACCGCAAAGGTGAGGATGTCCGAAGTCGGGGAGCTCGAGACGCTCGAGTTGGCGAGGAAGTCGGCGACGGTCATCCCCGGTGCGTCGACCCGGTCGAGCGCCCCCTGGACGACCGCAGGCACACGTGCGACCTGGGCCTGCGTCTCGGTGGTCCGTTCCGGGTCTTGGGAAAGGCCGCTCAATGAGCCGGGGACGGCGCTCGAGACGTTCTCCGCGCTCAGAAGCACATCGGCCGATGCCTCGTAGAGCGCCTGCTGATGAAGCGAGAAGGCCACAGCGGCCAGGGTCAACAGGACGGCCGCCTGGACGACCATCCATTTCCGGCGTCGGACGACCCGAAGGTAGTCCTGCAGTGTTACGGCATCTGTCTCGATCATCGCGGTCGTTCAGCGCGAGTAGTTCAGGCCCTGCACAGGCGGAACGGGTAGCTGCGAGATCGTGCTGGTCCTGACCCCCGGCCACCTCCCTTCGATTCGAGTCCAGATAGTCCTTGTGGGTGCCTACGATGTTTTTGGCTCTCGAGGGATGGCCAGCCGAGAACCGCCGGAACCGGCGTTACCCTGGAGCGATGCCCGAGACCAGGGGCGAGCGGACCGTCTTCGCAATCGGCGCCTTGGCGATCGCGGCACTCGTGGCGCTGATCGTTCTCCAGACTGCGACCGACCGCTTCGAGGCACGCGGAACGTCCGTGGACGCCGCGCCCCTGACGCGCGGGACGACCGCGGAGGTGACCGCCTCGACGCAGCCGGCGGAATCCACAGCGCCTCAGACTACGAGTGCACCCGACGCAACGAAGAGCGCAACAGAGACCGCGGCTGCGAGCCGGACTGCAAGGCTGACGTTGACCGCGATTGCCGACACGTGGGTCGAGGTTCGCTCTGGCTCTGCAGACGGGGAAGTGCTCTACTCAGGGGTTCTCCCACAAGGAGCCAAGGAGCGCTTCCGTCGCGCGCATCTGTGGGCTTCATTCGGCGCCGCGGCGAACCTCACCGCTCAATTGAACGGACGGCCGTTGAAGCTACGTCCCGGCACCTATACGGCACTCGTCGGCGCACGTGGGCTGAAGCCGCTCTAGAAGCTCGCATCGAGTAGAGCCGACGCCCGGACTCGAACCGGGGACCCCTTCATTACGAGTGAAGTGCTCTACCAGCTGAGCTACGTCGGCGGGCGGAGACAGGATAGCCAACCCCGATCGCGGGCCTAGGGCGGGCAGCCCCCGCCTTCCAGATATCCGCGCCAGCGGCTTCCCGTGGCCGCCCAGACCGGCGCGCCAGATGTAGCCGCAAGCTTCTCGAGCAGGTCGACGTGATAGGTGTGGTAGTCGAGGGAAGCGGGCGAGCCGTCGAGCGAGTACCGCGACCAGCACCCCGTATCGAACTGCGGGAGCAGGTTGGCGGCGGCGGTCGAGAGCCGGGAGACGAAGTCGCGCGCGGCCCGATCGTCCGTGATGTTCGCGTAGCGGGTGAGCGAGACGATGGTCTGCAGCTGCGCGTTCAGGATCGCGATGTCGGCGAATCCGTACTCGCGAACCCAGACGCCGCCACCGAGCGGCCGCGAGAGGCCCTCCGGAATGGCGCGGTATGCCGCTTGGGCCGCCTCGTAGAGGGATGCGTCGTCGTCGAGCAGTTGCCCCGCGTGCGCGAGCGCATCCGCGGCCGCGGTTTACGAACCTCGGCGGGCGGATCCAAATGCAGCACTGGGGGCGCGCCGATCGGCGCGCCCCCAGCTGGGTGAGGCGGCGGCTTTGCCTAGGAGGGCCGCGTTCCGAGCGTCACCTGAACGGTGTGCTCAGAGCCGTCGCGGGAGATGGTGAGCGAGGCGGTCTCGCCGGGCTTCATCGCTCCGATCACGCTCTGGAGCTCCTCCGAGGTGGTGACGGACTTCCCGTTGACCGCGGTGATGACGTCGCCGCCGGTCGGGACTTCCTGCCCGGCCACGACGCTCGTGGCATCCGCGGCCTCAAGGCCCGCGCGGTCGGCGGGGCCGCCGGGAGTCACCTGAGTGACCTCGACGCCGGCGGGCACGTTCAGCTCGGCCGAGAGGCTCTCGTCGATGGTGGCGATGCCGACGCCGAGGAACGCGTGCTCGACCTTGCCCGTGGCCAAGAGCTGATCTGCGACCGACTTGACCGTGTTGGACGGGACGGCGAAGCCGATGCCGTCGTTGCCGCCCGAATCGCTCTCGATCTGGGAGTTGATCCCGATGACCTGACCCGAGCTGTTCAGCAGGGGGCCGCCGGAGTTGCCGTGGTTGATGGCGGCGTCCGTCTGGATGGCGTCGTTGATCGCGAAGTTGTTCGGCGAGGTGATCGTCCGGTGCAGGGCGCTCACGATTCCGCTCGTGACCGTCTCGTCGAGGCCGAGCGGGCTGCCGATGGCAACGACCTGGTCGCCGACCTGAACCGTGTTCGAGTCGCCGAGCTGGAGCGGCGTGAGCACGGAGCTCGGCGCGTCGACCTTGATCACGGCGACATCGGTGGAGGGATCGGTTCCGACAAGCTGGGCGTCATAGGAGGAGCCGTTCGCGAATTCGACGGAGATCGAGCTGGCGCCGCCGACGACGTGGGCGTTCGTGACGATGTGGCCCGCGCTGTCGATGACGAAGCCGGAGCCGAGCGCCTGGCCGCCCTGCGTCGTGACCTTGATCGTGACGACGCCGTCGTGGACGCGGTCGTAAATGGCGCTCACGCTCAGGGCCGAGCTCGAGGCAGCGGGCTGCGAGTCCGTCACCGTCACCTGGCGGACGATGGTCTGGGTCGCCGTGTCGGAGGCAACCGCGTAGGCAGCCACGCCGCCGCCCGCGCCGAGCAAGACGGCTGCAGCGCCGGCGGCGGCGATCTTCAGGCTGCGGGAAGGGAGACGCTTCATTTCAGTCCTTTCGGTATCCGTTGCCCCCATGCGACCAGCGCCGCCTAAGACGAACCTGAAACAGACCTAAGAACTGCCTAAGAACTCAGAGCCCGAGGCAAGGTGAGGACTTGAGCCGCGGGAATGCGCTCCCCCGACGAATCCCCACCTCGCCTCGAGCTCGTTCTTAGGCTCTTTTCAGAGTCAACGCGCACAATGGGGCCGTGAAGATCCTGGTCGTGGACGACGAGAGGGCGGTGCGCGAGTCGCTCCGCCGCGCGCTCGAGCTCGAGGGCTACGAGATCGCGCTGGCCGACGACGGCCAGGCTGCGCTCGAGGAACTGGAGACCGGCGACGAGCCGGACGCGATGATCCTCGACGTCCTCATGCCGGGCCTGGACGGGCTCGAGGTCGCACGGCGGGTTCGCCGCGGTGGGAGCCGCCTCCCCATCCTCATGCTCACCGCGCGCGTGGAGGTGCACGACCGCGTCGCAGGCCTGGACGCGGGCGCCGACGACTACGTGACAAAGCCTTTCGCGCTCGAGGAGCTGCTCGCGCGCGTGCGTGCGCTCCTGCGCCGGTCGCACGAGGACGGAACCGACAAGCTGGTCTTCGGTGACCTCGAGCTCGATCCCGGCACGCGCGAGGTGCGGCGCGACGGCGAGCCGATCGACCTCACCCGCACGGAGTTCTCGCTGCTCGAGCTCTTCATGCGCAACCCTCGCCAGGTGCTTACGCGCTCGATCATCTTCGAGCGTGTCTGGGGCTATGACTTCGGGTTCGGGTCGAACTCGCTCGACGTTTACATCGGGTATCTGCGCCGCAAGACGGAGGCAGGCGACAGGCCGCGGCTGATCCAGACGGTTCGCGGCGTCGGATACGCCCTGCGCGAATCGTGAGCTTCCGGGCCCGCCTCGCCGTCGCCGCCGCCGCGGCCGTCGCGCTCGCGGTCGTGCTCGCCTCGGTCGCGGTCTACCTCGTCGTCCGCAACCAGCTGCGCGGCACGCTCGACTCCGCGCTGCGTGACAGAGCGGCCGAGGTCCAGCACCAACCGCTTCGCGCCTTCCAGGCGGGCGACCAGGCTTTCCTCCGGCCCGGCCCGCAGCTCGGCGGTGCGCCGGGCTACTTCCAGGTCGTGAGCGCAGGCGGAGACACGATCCGGCTTCCCAACGAGGAGGTCGAGCTTCCTGTCGACGACGAGGTGCGGGCGGTGGCGAACGGGCAGAGGGACGGCTTCCTCTCGGACGCCGACATCGACGGAGTCCACATGCGTGTGATCACCGTCCCGTACGCGCAGGGCTTCGCGATCCAGATCGCACGCCCGCTCACCGAGGTCGACCACTCGCTCTCCCGCATCCGCAACTACCTTCTCGTCATCGCCGCGATCGGGATCGCCCTGGCCGCGGCCCTCGGCCTCGCCGTCGCGCGCACCGCGCTGGCTCCGGTGCGCCGCCTCACCGGCGCCACGGAGAACGTGACGAAGACGGGCGACCTCTCGGAGCGGATCGATGCGAGCGGTACGGACGAGCTCAGCCGGCTTGCGGCCAGCTTCAACACGATGCTGGCGGCGCTGGAGGAATCCACGCGGGCGCAGCAGCAGCTCGTCGGCGACGCGTCGCACGAGCTGCGCACGCCGCTGACGAGCCTGCGCACGAACGTCGAGGTGCTGGCCGGCGGGCACGAGCTCCCGGCCGAGGAGCGTGAGCGGCTCCTGAACGACGTCGTCGAGCAGCTCGACGAGATGACCACCCTCGTCGCCGAGCTCTCCGAGCTCGCTCGCGGCGAGCTCGAGCCCGGAGAGGCCGAGGACGTGCGGCTCGACCTCCTGGCCGCCGACGCGGTCGAGCGGACCCGCCGCAACCGCCCGGGAATCCACGTGGTCGCGGATCTCGAGGAGTCTGTCGTCCACGGCGTCCCGGCAAGCATCGAGCGCGCCGTGGCCAACCTGCTCGACAACGCCGCCAAGTGGAGCCCGCCGGACGGACAAGTGGAGCTCAGCGTCCGGGACGGCGAGGTCGTCGTGCGCGACCACGGCCCGGGGATCGACGACGCCGACCTCCCCTATGTCTTCGACCGCTTCTACCGCGCGAGCTCGGCGCGCGGCATGCCGGGCTCGGGACTCGGCCTCGCGATCGTGAGGCAGGTGGCGGAGTCGCACGGCGGCCAGGTCGTCGCCGAGCCCGCCGACGGCGGCGGGACACGCATGGTTTTGCGCCTCAACGGTCGCAAGGTTTCTTAGAGACTTCTTAGGGAGGTCTTAGAAGCTTCTCACCACCCGCTGCTTCCATCAGCCGTACCGGCAACCGAAGGAGCAGCGGATGGAGAAGCGGATGAAGCGCAAGGTGGCGGCGGGTGCAGCAGCGCTCCTGGCCGTCGCGGGCGGCGGCGCCGCGATCGGGGCCACGCAGCTCTCGCCCAAGCAGGAGAACCAGACGGTCCTGAACGATGCGGCGAAGGAGCTCGGCGTCACTCCCAGCGCGCTCGCCGAGGCGCTCAAGAACGCTCTCGAGAAGCGGATCGACGCAGCCGTAGCTGCAGGGCGGATCAGCCAGGCGCAGGCCGACGAGATGAAGCAGCGGATCGATTCGGGTGAGCTCCCCTTCCCCGGCCCCGCGCCCGGGATGTTCTTCCATCACGAGCTCTTCCGCGGCTTGCACGCCGCAGCGGCCTACCTCGGTCTTAGTGAGGACGAGTTGCACGCCCAGCTCGAGAGCGGCAAGTCGCTCGCGGACGTCGCGGAGGGCGAAGGCAAGTCCGTGGACGGCCTCGTTGACGCCCTCGCTGCTGACGCCAAGAAGCACCTCGACGGAGAGGTAGCGGAGGGCAATCTGACCGAGGGCCAGGCCGAGCAGATGTTTTCCCACATGAAAGAGGGCATCCGCGCGATCGTGACCGGCGAACGGCCCAACGCCATGCCCGGACGGCCCGGGTTCGGCTTCCGGCATGAGTTCGACGGTGGGCCGAACGGATCCCTGTCGTTCTTCGACGACGCGGCCTGATGGCGAGCGCGGCTCCCCGCATCGTCGAGGCCCGGACCCGGGCGGCCGCGGCCAAGCGAGCGATCGCCGTCGTCTCCGTGACCGGGTTCCTGGCCGCCTTCGTGCTCGCGAGGGCCGCCCATCCCGGCCACGCCACCGCTTCACATGTTCCGAGCCCAAGCGGCTCGTCGTCGGGAGAGAGCTCGGACGAAGGAACCGAGGGCTTCGGCTTCGGATCAGGCTCGATCGCCCCGTCTCAGAACGTCGTACCCAGTGTCCAGACACACACTTCCTAGCGCCCCGAGCACCCGCACGTTCCGCTCGATGGGCGTGGATGTCCTCGTTGCGGGCGCCGACGCCGAATCGTTCACCGCCATCGAGCGCCACTTCCGGCACGCGGACTCGGTCTTCAGCCGCTTCCGCCCCGGAAGCGAGTTGAACAGGGTAAACGCCGCGGATTCATGGCTCGTGCCGGTCTCGCCGCCTTTCGCCGAGGCGGTGGAGATCGCGATCGCGGCCGCAGCCGAGACCGGTGGGCTCGTCGACCCCACGCTCGGCGCCGCCATCGAGGCCGCGGGCTACGTCCGCGACTTCACCCTCCTCCAACCGGACGACCGCCCGCCCGGCCGGCCCGCGCCGGGTTCATGGAGGACCGTTCGAATCACGAGCCGGCTTCTCTTTCGCCCTCCGGGCACCAGACTCGACCTCAACGGAGTCGTCAAGTCACTCGCGGTCGACGAGGCCCTCGCTCTTCTCCCCGGCGAGGGCTTCGTCGCGGCCGGCGGTGACATCGCCACGCGCGGCTCCGTGGCGGTGGGTCTTCCGGGAGGCGACGCCCTGCAGCTCTTGGCCGGCGGCCTCGCCACCAGTGGACGCACCGGGCGCCGCTGGTCGCGCGGCGGCCGGCCGCAGCATCACCTCATCGATCCAGCGAGCGGCCGGCCGTCCACTTCCCGCTGGCTCGAGGTGACTGTCGCAGCGGAGTCCTGCCTCGCCGCGGACGTTGCCGCCAAGGCCGCGTTTCTCCTCTCCGCCGAAGGGCCGGAGTGGCTCGACGAGCGCGGGCTCCCCGGTCGCTTCCTGGCCGAGCACCGCACGGTGGAGAACGAAACCTGGCGGAGGATGCTGCCCTGAACGGCCTCATCTGGTACGTCGACCGCGCGGCCGGGATCACGGCTCTGCTTCTCCTGACGGCATCCGTCTGCCTCGGCATCGGCCTCGCGGGACGAACGCATTCGAAGCGCTGGCCTGCCTTCGCGATCCAGGACGTGCATCGCTACGTCGGCCTCCTGACCGGCGCGTTCATCGGCATCCACGCGCTCGCCATCCTGCTGGACTCCTTCGTCCCCTACTCCCTCACGCAGCTCCTCGTGCCAGGGACAGCTCCGAGCCGGACGATGGCCGTCGCGGCCGGCGTCGTCTCCGCGGAGCTCCTCACGGCCCTCGCCCTCACGAACCACTTCCGCACGCGCCTTTCCTACGCGTTCTGGCGCAAGGCGCACTCCCTGAACTTCGCCGTCTGGGTGCTCGCGCTCGGACACGGCATCGCGGCCGGAACCGACAGCGACCAGCGCTGGGCCGTCTTCGTGTACGCAGGCTGCGCCGCCGCCGTTGCCGGCCTCCTGGCTTGGAGGCTCCTCGCCAAGCGTGCGCTCGAAGCCTGGGAGCTCAGCGTGTGGCCCACTGCGGCCGCGATCGTCACCGGAGAGCTCGTCGTGGCGCTGAGCTATGGACCGCTCGGCCATCACGGGTGACACGAAGCGAAGCGCGTGAGTGTAAGACTGGCACCACCCGGACAGGAGGAATCTCATGGCGTTCGAGCTGCCCCAGCTTCCCTACGCATACGACGCGCTCGAGCCGACGATCGACGCGCAGACGATGGAGATCCACCACTCGAAGCACCACGCGACCTACGTCAACAACCTGAACGCGGCGCTCGTAGGCACGGAGTGGGAGAACCGCTCCCTCGAGGACATCTTCGCCGACCTCGAGATCATCCCCGAGGACAAGCGGGCCGCGGTCCGCAACAACGGCGGCGGGCATGCCAACCACTCGATGTTCTGGGAGATCATGTCGCCGGACGGAGGCGGCGAGCCCGTCGGCTCACTGGCCGAGGCGATCGCGGGCACCTTCGGCTCGGTCGACGGGCTCAAGCAGGCGGTCAACGACGCGGGCGTGAAGCGCTTCGGCTCGGGCTGGACCTGGCTCATCCACGACGGCACAGGCCTCGCGGTCGTGTCCACGCCCAACCAGGACAACCCCCTCATGAGCTCGGACGTGCCGCTCCTCGGCATCGACGTGTGGGAGCACGCCTACTACCTGAAGTACCAGAACCGCCGGCCCGACTATCTCGAGGCGTGGTGGAACGTCGTCAACTGGGATGCCGTCGCCGCCCGGTTCGACGCCGTGACGTAGCTACGCGACTTCCCTCAGCGCGCCGCTCGAGCAGTCGTAGACGTAGCCCGTCGCGGTGAAGCTGTCCGGCAGGAGCTCCGAGCTCCGCACCCGCTCGACGCTGGCGCGGACGCTCGAATCCAGGTCCTCGAATGGCAGGAAGTCGATGCCGCTCGCATCCGCGCCGGTCTCGTCCGCCAGCTTGGCGTGTATGTCCTCGTTCGTGAAGGTGAGCATCCCGCAGCCGGTGTGGGCGATGACGAGCGCCTCCTGCGTCCCGAGGAGCCAGTGGGAGATGACGAGCGAGCGGAGCGCGTCGTCCGACACGACGCCTCCCGCGTTACGGATCACGTGCGCGTCTCCCTCGTCGAGCCCGAGGAACTTGGCCGGGTCGAGACGGGCGTCCATGCAGGTCACGACCGCGAAACGCCGGGCAGGCGGAGTCGGCAAGTCGCCCTTGCTGAAGCTCTCCGCGTAGTCTCGGTTGGCCTCGAGGACCTCGTCTCGAACCGGCATCGCTCTCTCCCTTCGTGCGCTTTCCTTTTTGAAGCGAGAAACGCTATACGAAGATTGCGATGCGTCCGGGGAGGGCTCAGCCCTTCTTGCCGCCCTTGCCGTAGGCGGGTGCGGCTGCGCTCTTCGTGCTCGGCGCCGACTTCACCTGGCCGGGCGCCGCCCTCGGCGCGCTGCCGTTGTCCGCGTGCGGCGGCTTGGACTGGTGGTGGCCGTTGTTCGCGTGCTTCGGCTTGTCCTTCCCGTTCGCACGCGGATGCGTCCCGGCCCACTTCTTCGGCCCCTTCCACTCCGTCGGCCCCGAGCCCTGCACAGGGGCCTCGGAGAAGGAGTGGTCTGCCATGCTCGCGCGCGGAGCGTCCGGGTTGGTCTTCTCCACCTTCACCGGGGGAGCCACATGCGGCGGAAAGTCGTTCCGGCTCGGCACGACCGCCACGGTCAATGCGGTCGCCGATGCGGCGACGGCCACCGCGGTCGCGACGCTCGCCGCCACGTTGCCCGCGATCGCGGCCTTCAGCGACGCGACGAGAGCGCCCGCATCGAGGGAGTGGACGAGCTTGCGGCGGCGCTTGATCGGCTGCTCGAGCGCGCTCGCCAGTGAGCGTCGCGCGCGGAAGATGAGCGTCTCGACCGCGGCCTGCGTGAGGCCGAGCTTCGTCGCCACTTCACGATAGGAAAGGCCCTGCCACTCCCGGAGGAGAATGGCCTCGCGCTGCTGGTCCGGCAGCCCGGCGAGCGCTTCGTCGAGGCCGAAGAGCTCGTCCCCCCGTGCTTCCGGAGCGGCGATGACGTCCTGGACGGCCTGGAGATCCTGCGGCCGCTCCACCCGCGCGCGGCGGTAGGACGAGCGCTGACGGGTGAGGCAGACGTTGTGGGCGACCTTGAAGAGCCAGGCCTGCGCGGCTTCCGGCTCGAAGCCGTCCATGAGGCTCCGGCAAGCGTTCAGATAGGTCGCCTGGACGGCGTCCTCGGCCTCCTCGGGCGACCCGAGCCGGCGCAGGCAGTACAGGTAGATCCGGCGATGGTGCTCGTTGAAGAGATCTTCGGCGAGCTGCGGCGCCGCGGACATCTTCCAAGTCTGGAAGAGGCGCTAGGCTGGGTCGTCCCCCAAACGGGTCAGGCGACCTCGCGGCAGTCGTCGATCAGGATGTCGAAGCTGTCGCCGCTCTCCGGCTCGACCGTGCACGTGTCCTCGAGCACCTGGTAGGCCGTGACCACGCCGCCGCCGTGCGGCGTCTCGACCCGGCGGCCGACGCGCGGCGCGCGGTCGCGGAAGCTCTTGTAGGTCGGGTGCTCGAAGGCGAGGCAACAGCGCAGCCGCCCACAGAGGCCCGTGATGCGCCCCGAGCTCATCGGCAGCGCCTGGTCCTTCGCCATGCGGAGGGTGATCGGCTGCTCGTGGGAGGGGAACTTGCGGCAGCAGTGCTGGTCGCCGCAGAGGCCGTGGTCGCCGCAGAGGCGCGCGCACTCCCGCGGCCCGACGGAGCGCAGCTCGACGCGGCGGTCGAGGCGGCGGCGAAGGCTCTCCTGCAGCTCGGTGAGGTCGGGCCGGCTCTCGCACTGGTACGAGAAGACGACGCGCGAGCGATCGAAGACGAGCTCGGCCGAGACGGGCTTCAGCTCGAGGTCGCTCGCGCGCAGGAGCTCGCGCAAGACCTTCATCGCGTGCTTCGCCTCGACCCGGTTCTCGACAGCGACCTCTTCGTCGGCGCTCGTCGCCCGCCGCACGACTCGCTTCAGCGGCTGGGGCGGCGGCGAGTCCAGCTCGTAGTTCGGCTGCACGACGCGGCCGAGCTCCTGCCCACGCGAGGTGTGGCAGATGACCTTCGTGTTCCACGTCAGCTCGAGCCCGTCCGGATCGAAGGAGTAGACCTTCCCCCCGGGAGAGAAGACGACGCCTACGGCTGTTGCCATGCGGGAAACGCTAGCGCGCCCCGGCCGGAGTGGCGAGCTCCCGCCGGAGCCGCACGAAGAGGCCCTCGAGCGCGAGGCCTGTCTGCACCTGGAACTCGAAGGAGCGCCACGTGTCCCGCACGGCCTCGGCTGCCCGCTCGGCCGCGAGGGAGCGCTCCGACACGCCGTCCTCCGCGAGCTCGGCAAGGCGGTCGGAGTTGACGATCGCCGACTCGGCTCCCGCCGCCGAGACGACGAGATCGCGGTACCAGCTGGAGAGAACGTCGAGGGCGTCGAGGATCTCCTCGCGCTCCGCACCCCGGGCGGCCCGGCGGACCCGCTGCTCGAGCTCGCGCTGGGACTCCTCGCCCGTCGCCGCGGCCTCCGCTTCCGCCCGCGCCTCGGCAGCGCGCGCCTGAGCGAGCTCCCCGACCTTGCCCGAGGCGCCCGCGGGGTCGAACCCAGGATCGAGATAGACCGAACGCGCGAGCTCGATCAGGACGGCGCGCCGCTGACCGGCCTCCTCGTTCAGGAGCCGATCGGCGCGGTCGAGTCTCCCCCCGGCGAGCCGTGCGAGCGCGTCGAGCTTCTCGCCGCTCACGCCACGCGTGGACAGGTAAGCCTTCACCGCACGCTGCGAGAGGCGGCGGAAGGGGACGTGCTGGCAGCGCGAGCGGATCGTCGAAGCGAGCGGGCCGAGGTCGTCGGCGATGAGGACGATCACGGCGTACTCGGGCGGCTCCTCGAGATCCTTCAGCAGCGCGTCGGCGGCGTCCTCGTTCATCGTGTGCGCCCCGAAGACGAGATAGACGCGTCGCGAGGCCTCGAACGGGCGCATGTGCAGGTCACGGCGCAGCTCGCGCACGGGATCGATGCGGATCTGGTCGCCGAGCGGCTCGAGGACGTAGAGGTCGGGGTGCGCCCGTCGGGAGACGCGGCTGGGATCGCCGAGCAGCGCGCCGGCGAACGCGAGCGCTGCGCGGCGCTTGCCGACTCCGCGCGGCCCGTGGAAGAGGTAGGCGTGCGCGGGCAGCCCTTCGGCGAGCGCGGCTCTCAAGAGGCCCTTGGCCTCCTCCTGCTCAGGGAAGGTCTCGAAGGTGTCCATGGATTTCGTCGGCCAGAGCCCCGGGCTTCGCCGTTCCGTCGACGACGACGACGCGCTGGGAAAATATCTCCGCGATCTCGCGATACGCCCGGTCGACCTCCGCGGCGAACTCGTCCCCCTCGCTCTCGATACGGTCGGGCGAAGTGCCGCGCCGCCTCGCAGCGACCTCTCCGGGGACGACGAGGAGGAAGGTGCGGTCCGGCAGGAGGCTTCCGGTGACGGCGAGGTTGACCTCGAGCACCCGTTCCACCCCGAGGCCGCGCGCGATCCCCTGATAGGCGAGCGACGAGTCGATGTAGCGGTCGCAGACGACGTCGGAGCCGCTCGCGAGCGCCGGACGGATGACCTCGTCGACGAGCTGGGCGCGCGCCGCGCTGAAGAGCGTTGCCTCGGCCCAGGGAGCCAGTCGGTCGCTGTGCAGGAGGAGCTCTCTGATGCGCTCCCCCGCCTCTGTGCCGCCGGGCTCGCGCGTGTCCACGACCTCGCGTCCCTCGGCGCGAAGGCGTTCGGTCAGGAGCCGCGCCTGGGTGCTCTTGCCCGAGCCGTCGACGCCTTCGAAGGTGATGAACATGGAAGCGAGCCTAGGATATTGCGCTGTGCGGGCGCTCGTAACAGGCGGAGCCGGCTTCATCGGCTCGCACGTCGTGGACGCGCTCGTCGCGCGCGGGGACGACGTGTGGGCACTCGACAACCTCGCGAACGGGCGGCGCGAGAACGTCAACCCGGACGCCAGACTCGTGGAGGCGGACATTCGTGACGCGGCTGCGCTCTTGCGCTCGTTCGAGGAGGCGCGGCCCGAAATCTGCTTCCACCTCGCCGCACAGGCGGACGTGCGCGTGTCGATCGCCGAGCCGGCCTTCGACGCCGAGGTGAACGTGATCGGCACCGCGAACGTCCTCGAAGCGGCGCGCGAGCACGACGCGAGGGTGGTCTTCTCCTCCACGGGCGGAGCGATCTACGGGGAATGCGACAGGCCCGCCGGCGAGGACTCGCCGAGGCTTCCACTCGCCCCGTACGGCGCGTCCAAGCTCGCCGGCGAGGAGTATCTCGCCACCTGGAGCCGCCTGTACGAGACCGGCCACGTGGCGCTCCGGTACGGGAACGTGTACGGGCCGAGGCAGGATCCCCACGGTGAGGCCGGCGTGGTGGCGATCTTCTTCGGTCGCATCGCCGGCGGCCAGGAGCTGCACATCTTCGGCGACGGACGCCAGACCAGGGACTACGTCTTCGTGGCCGACGTCGCGGCGGCAACGCTCGCCGCCGCCTCGGGGCCCGCGGGTGTCTACAACGTTGGGACGGGGATCGAGACGTCGGTCCTCGAGCTGGCCGAGGGCTGCAAGCGCGCGAGCGGGGTCGACGCGGAGGTCGTCTTCGACCCGCCCAGGCTCGGGGAGCTCTCCCGCAGCGTCCTCGATCCGTCCCGTGCGGAGACTGCGCTGGGCTGGCGGCCGGCGGCCTCCCTCGACGAGGGGCTCGGGGCGACGTGGAATTTCGTGCGCGAAGCGGAAGGAGTGGGCGGAGCCGGGGCGAACTAGTCGGCCCCATGGACCATCCGGTCGAGTACGAGCCCATCCAGCCTTGGCGCGCGGCCGCGCTGATCGCGACGGGAGTCGCCGCTGTCGAGCTCTTCATCCTCCTCCTCATCGGCTTCGTGCTCGGCGCGAAGGCCTTCTCGCACAAGACCGAAACGGCGACGGTCGCGGCGATCAAGCGCGACGCGCCCCAGGCGGCCCAGACGCAGGCGTCGGATCAGAAGCCGGCCGAGACGAAGTCACAGCAGCAGAAGAAGGAGCCAAAGCTCGCGCCCCGCGGGCGCACCTCCGTTGTCGTCCTGAACGGGAACGGCATTCCGGGTGCCGCCGCGGTCAACGCCGACAAAGCGCATTCGATGCACTACATCGTCACGGCGACCGGGAACGCGCCGAGCACCGGTTTCGCACGGTCGATCGTCATGTTCCGGCCCGGCCTCAAGCCGGCTGCACAGCGGCTGGCCAAAGACATGGGCGTGAAGGCCATTACTCCCCTGGACGGGATTACGAAGAGCGATCTCCAGGGCGCCCAGCTCGCGTTGATCATCGGCGGGTAGGCACCCGCACGCGGCTAGGCTAAGGGTGTGGCCGAGCCGCTCCTCACACGCGCCTGCCGGCGCGAAGCAGTCGAACGAACGCCCGTCTGGTTCATGCGCCAGGCGGGCCGCTCGCTGCCCGAGTACCGCGAGCTGCGGAAGCGCCACGATCTCTTCTCGGTGTGCCGCCAGCCCGAGCTCTGCGCCGAGGTGACGCTCCAGCCCGTGCGCGCTCACAACGTCGATGCGGCCGTGATGTTCGCCGACATCATGCTCCCGGTCATCGGCATGGGTGTCGACGTCGAGCTCGTCGAGAACGTCGGCCCGGTGATCGCCGAGCCCGTGCGGGCGATCGCCGACGTCGAGCGTCTGCGCGTCCCCGATCCCGAGGAGGCCGTCCCCTTCATCCTCGAAGCCGTGCGGCTCGTGCGCGCCGAGCTTCCGCCCGACAAGGGTCTGGTCGGCTTCGCCGGCGGCCCCTTCACCGTCGCGGGCTACCTCATCGAGGGAAAGCCCACGCGGGATTTCGTGCAGACGAAGCGGTGCATGTACGGGCAGCCCGAGGTCTGGCACGCGCTCATGGAGAAGCTCGCCGAGACGTTCGCGGCGTACCTGCAGGCGAAAGTCGAGGCTGGCGCGGACGTCATCCAGCTCTTCGACTCGTGGGTGGGCGCGCTCTCGGCCGCCGACTACGAGGAGTTCGTCGCTCCGTACTCGGCGCGCGTGCTGGCGGCCGTCGACGTGCCGACGATCCACTTCGGCACCGGGACGACCCACCTCCTCCCTGCGATGGCCGCCGCGGGCGGCGACGTCATCGGCCTCGACTGGCGGATTCCGATCGAGCGCGGTTGGGAGATCGTCGGCGCGGATCGCGGCGTGCAGGGGAACCTGGATCCTGCTCTGCTGCTCGGCCCGTTCGAGCGGGTCGCGGCGGCCGCAAACCGGATCCTCGACGCGGTCGCCGGCCGGAGAGGGCACGTCTTCAACCTGGGGCACGGAGTCCTGCCGGACACGGATCCGGCGGACCTGGCACGCCTGGTCGAGCTCGTCCACGCCCGGACCTCCGTCGAGATGTGGGCATGAGGACGAGCGTCCCCGGGGCCACCCCACGCCACCACCCGCTTTCGAGCGTACTCCCAAAGAACCGACGCATGGGTCACGGAAAGGGTCGAGAGTGAAAACGGCCGTCGTCCTGATGGCCTACGGCAGCCCGACCCGGCCCGAAGACATCCCCGCCTACTTCTCCGACATCCGCGGCGGGCGGCCCGTCCGTCACGAAGCCGTCGACGAGCTCGCCGAGCGCTACCGCCGCATCGGCGGCTCCTCACCCCTGAACGAGATCACCGAGCGCCAGCGCGCCGCGCTCGAGCACGAGCTCCACGCCCCGGTCTACGTCGGCATGAAGCACTGGACGCCGCGCATCGCCGAGGCGGCCGACGACGCCATCGAGGCCGGCGCGGAGAGGATCGTGGGCCTCGTCCTCGCCCCGCACTATTCGAGCATCTCGATCGGCGGCTATCGCGACCGCCTGGTCGAGGCGGTGGGCGAGCGCGCGGAGACCGTGATGATCGAAAGCTGGCACGACCATCCGCCGTTCCTCGACCTGATCGCGGGGCGGATCCGAGGCACCGACGCTCACGTCGTCTTCACCGCGCACAGCCTGCCGGAGCGCATCCTCGCCGAGGGCGATCCCTACAAGGACCAGCTGCTGGAGACCTCGCGTCTCGTGGCCGAGCGGGCGGGCGTGGCGAACTGGTCGTTCGCCTTCCAGAGCGCGAGCCCGACCGGGGAGCCCTGGCTCGGCCCCGACATCCTGGAAGAGCTCGAGCGCCTGCATGCCGAGGGCGTCCGCAAGGTTCTCGTCGCTCCGGTGGGTTTTGTCTCCGACCACCTGGAGATCCTCTGGGACATCGACGTCGAGGCACGCGAGAAAGCGGCCGAGCTGGGCCTCGAGCTCGACCGCATCGAATCCCTGAACGACGCGCCGGAATTCGCGCGCGCGCTCGCCGTCCTCGTCGAGCAGGTTCTCGACGAGTCGACGCGAATCGAGGTTCCGTGAGCACCCGCACCTGCTCGGACTGGCCGACGCACCTGGAGATCTCGCCCGATCTCCACTTCAAGCACTACACCATCGCCGAGGCGCGCCTGCCCGCGGAGATCCTCGTCAACCTCGCGGACGTCCCGCGTGAGGCGCTCACGCTCTGCGCCGACCTCGACCACAACGTGTACAACGGCGCCCACACCGACCCGCGCGTCGCGGCCGCCCTCGAGGACACGTACTGGTACGAGCTCGACGAATGGTCGAAGTCGGGCCCGCGGACGTAACATCGAGTTGTGGGCAAGGGCTACGCAGAGGGACCGGCTGCGGAGGAGCGCTACGAGGCGCTCGAGCGCGGTGAGCCAACCGGGCTCGAACCCGAGGAGATAGACCGGCCCGCCGTGTTCGGCTCGACGCCGGACAACGAAGAGCGCCACTTCATCGGCTGGGCCGACGAGATCGACCAGGACGAGCTCTTCGAGAGCGGCGGGGCGTGGGGGCTGAAGGTCGTTCTGCGCCGCGACGCCTAGCTACCGGCGCTGGCACCAGTAGACACCCGTGCGGTAGGGCAGCTCGAAGGTCGAGCGCCCCTTCGTCTCGGGATGCGTGGCCAGGAGCGTCCGCACCTGGTCGACCACCCGCGCGAACTCGGCCGGAGGGAGCGCGGCGATGAAGCTCACCGACGTCACTCGCGCGACGACCGCGGCGAAATCCGCCTCGTGGACGAACGAGAAGCGGGCGCGCTCGAGCGGCGTGAAGAGTGTCGTCCGGTCGAACGCCTCCTTCCAGGCGCCGCTCGCCACGCGCGGCGCGCCGCCGCGGTAGGACTCCATGATCTCGCCGAGCTTCTCGATCCAGTCGACGGACTCGTCCTTCACATTCCAGATGAGGCCGAGCCGGCCGTCCGGCCGAAGGACGCGGTGGATCTCGGCGAGCGCCGCGTCTCCGTCGAACCAGTGGAACGCCTGGCCGACGACAACGACGTCGACCGAGCCGTCCGGGAGGGGGATCGCCTCGGCTGTGCCGGCGAGGGCCTGCACGTCCGGCAGCGACCTCGTGAGCGCCGCGCGCATCCCCTCCACGGGCTCGACGGCGACGACGAAGGCGCCGGTCGGCACGAGCATGCGGGTCAGCTTCCCCGTGCCCGCCGCAAGGTCGAGCACGCGCGTGCCGTCCTCGATCCCGAGCTCGGTCACGAACCGCTCGATCGCCTCGGCCGGATACGCCGGCCTGCCGATCTCGTACGGCTTGGGAGCGTGCTCGAAGCCGCGCGCCGCCTCGTGGATGGTTCCTACCCGACCGCTCACTCGGGCGACAGGCTAGCGTCCTTCGCCGCGGCCAGTCCGGTGAGGATCTCGCGCACGATGCGATCTGCCGCGAGCGCCGTCAGGTCGGCCGACCCGACCGCCGTCGGGATCACCTCGACGACGTCGGCTCCGACGAGCTCGACACGACCGGCGATCTCGCGGCAGGCCCAGAGGAGGTCACCCGTCGTCATCCCGCCGGGCTCGGGCGTGCCGGTCCCGGGCGCGAAGGCGGGGTCGAGCACGTCGATGTCGACGGTGAGGAAGACGGGACCCGTCCCGAGCCCGCCGAGCGCGTCCTCGACGACCGCCTTGATCCCGCGGTCGCGGACGTCGTGCATGAAGAAGCTCCGGATGCCGCGCTCGCGCTGCCACGAGAACTCCTTGTCGCCCGGCCAATAGCCGCGGAGCCCGATCTGGACATAGCGGGCCGGATCGACAAGGCCCTCCTCGACGAGCCTGTACATCGGCGTCCCGTGCGAGAGCTCGACGCCGAAGACCTCGGTGCCGGTGTCCGTGTGCGTGTCGAAATGGACCAGGCCGATCGGGCCGGCCGAGGCGCATGCCCGCACGTCGGGCTCCGTGATCGAATGGTCGCCGCCCAGGATCACCGGGAGAGCTCCAGCCGTCACGACCTGGGCCACCGTCTCCTCGATCGCCTTGTGCGAGGCGACCGCATCGGCCGGGAGCACGGGCGCATCGCCGAAGTCGACGACGCGCAAGGCCTCGAGCGCATCGACTCCGGTCTCCAGATGCGGGCCCGGTGGGCAGCTCGCGGCGCGGATCGCGCGCGGCCCGAAGCGCGTGCCCGGCCGGTCGGAGACGAGGTCGTCGGTCGGTGCGCCCACGATGGCCACGTCGGCGCCCTCGAGCTCGGCGGGATCCTCCGTGTACGGCTGGCCGCCGTACGTCAGCAGTCCCGCGAAATCGGGCTTCTCACCGTAGTCCCGCCAGCGTGCCAGGGGGTCGAGCACCGCACGATTGTCCCAGTTTCCTCGCGCCTGGTGCGGGTACCTGACATGAGCAAACCCGACCAAGGGGGTCACATGGCAGACATCACGACACCGCGGGATCTCTTCCTGCACGAGCTCGGCGACATCCTCTACGTCGAGCAGAAGCTGACCGAAGAGGTCTTGCCGAAGCTCATCCAGGAGGTCCAGGACGCGGACTTCCGCAAGGGGCTCGAGCGGCACCTGGAGCAGACCCGCGGCCACATCACGAACCTCGAGCAGATCTTCGACTCGATGGGCGAGCAGCCCGAGGCGGAGAAGTGCATCGGCTTCGAGGGTCTCAAGAAGGAGCACGACGAGCTGACGAGCCAGGTGAGCGAGACGCTCATCGACCTCGTCGACACGGGCGCGGCCGCGCGCACCGAGCACTACGAGATCGCGGCCTACAACGGGCTGATCGAGATGGCCCGCTCGCTCGGTGAGAGCGAGGCCGTCGGCCTCCTCGAGGAGAACCTCAAGGAAGAGCGCGAGGCGCTCCACGAGGTCGAAAGCGTCGCGAAGAAGCTGCGCGACGAGACGAAGGCCGCCACAACCTCGTAAGGCGGATCGCTCGAAGGACGGCGCCGGCCTTGCTCCGGCGCCGTTCGCGTTTAAGCGCGCGCGTAGGTGTTGCGACCGACGCGGGTGATGCGGCGCTCGCTCTGGGCGAGGCGCAGGGCGCGGCGGAACCGGCCGGGGCCCCAGGTGCGGGCGTTGACGGCGCGCACGAGCTCGGCGCGCGACTTGGGGCCGTCGGCGGTCGCCTGCTCGAGCGCGTCGATTTCCCGGTCGATGTAGCGGTCCGGACCGGGCGCGATCCCGGCGTACGGCGGCGGCGGAGCGAACATGCGCCGTTGCCGCCGGGGCCGGCGCGTCGGCGCAGGCTCGTCGCTCTCCTCACGGTGGGACGGCGTGTCCGCGTCCTCCGATGACAAGGGTTCGGCAACTTCCTCGAGAGAGGTCTTTTCCGCCGGCACCCCGAGGATGGCCTCGGTAACCGCGGCGAGGAGGAGCCAGCCGGCGCCGATGAGGAAGCCGACCATCGTGTTCGTCGGGTCCTTCGTGCCGACGAGGATCCCGAAGAGGAGCGGGCCCGTGATGCCGCCGATGGCGGTCGCGACCGAGAAGAAGAAGGCGATCGCCATCGCCCTGATCTCCAGCGGGAAGACCTCGCTGACGGTCAGGTACGCGGCGCTCGCGCCCGCCGAGGCGAAGAAGAAGATCACGCACCACGCGATCGTCTGCGTCGTCGCGGTGAGGACGTCCTGCTGGAAGAGGATCGCCGTGACCGCGAGGCACGAGCCGGCAAGGCCGTAGGTCAGCGTGATCATGATCCGCCGGCCGAGGACGTCGAAGAGCGGCCCGAGGAGGAGCGGGCCGAGGATGTTCCCGATCGCGAACGGGAGGATGTAGTACGGCACGTGCTCGGCAGGCACCTTGTAGAACGTCGTGAGCACGAGGGCGTACGTGAAGAAGACGGCGTTGTAGGCGAAGGCCTGCGCGGACATGAGGGAAAGCCCGAGGATCGTGCGCGGCCGGTGATCCCCGAACATCGTCCGCGCGATCTCGCCGAAGGTCGTCCTCTCCCGCGGCCTGATCTCGATCGTGTCGTCGGTCTCCTCGAGTTTCTCGCCGGTGGACTCGGAGACATCGCGCTCGATGTCGCGGACGATCGCCTCCGCCTCCTCCTCCCGGCCGTGTGTCATGAGCCACCGCGGGCTCTCGGGCAGGAACCGGCGCGTCAAGAGGATGCCGAGGCCGAGGACGGCACCCAGCCCGAAGGCGAGCCGCCAGCCGGTGTCGACGGGGAAGATCTTGGGGTTGAGCAGCACGATCGACAGCGCCGCACCCGCCGCGGTGCCGACCCACCACGAGCCGTTGATGGCGATGTCGACCCAGCCACGGACGCGCGCCGGGATGAGCTCGTCGATCGCCGAGTTGATGGCCGAGTACTCGCCGCCGATGCCCATCCCGGTGAAGAAGCGGAAGAGGAAGAACATCCAGACGCTCATCGAGAACGCCGTCGCCACCGTCGCGAGGATGTACAGGCCGAGCGTGATCATGAAAAGCTTCTTGCGGCCGAAGCGGTCGGTCATGTAGCCGAAGAGCAGGGCGCCGGTGACCGCGCCGGCCACGTAGATCGCGCCGGCGGCGCCGACCTCGGCGCTCGTCATCGCAAGCGTCTTCGGGTCCTGGAGGACGGCGGCGATCGAGCCGACGATGGTCACCTCGAGCCCGTCGAGGATCCAGACCGTCCCAAGCGCGACGACGACGAGCCAGTGCCAGCGCGACCACGGCAGCCGGTCCATCCGCGACGGGATGTCGGTCTCGAAGGTGCGATCGCCCGTGGTCGCGGCGGCAGTCGTCATGCGCGACTCAGTACCCCGCGTTTGCAGGATGTAAAACTCGCCGCTAGCGAGGCATGTCGACGCCGCGCTTCGGCCCGTCGCCGAAGCGGGTCTTCGCCCAGACCGTGCAGCGGTATTTCACGCCCGGGGTGAGGCCCTTGACCTTGAGCGGCGAGGCGTCCGCGGACCCGTGGGCGACCAGCCCGGTGCCGGATTTGCACGTTGCCTTGTAGCCACGGACCTTGGAGCCGTGCGCCTTCGCCGGGTCGAACTTGAGCTTGCCGGCGTTCCCGCTCGGGCGGACCGCCTTCAGGTTCTTGACGGCGCCGGGCCGCATGTCGCCGATGACCTTGAGGCGGTGCTTGGAGAAGGTCATGCCGGAGATGTCGACGTGAACGACATGGCCGGCGTCATCGACGGTCACGTCGGTCGAGGCAGCGCCTCCCGCGCCGGTGACGGAGAAGTTGCTCGAGCCGAGGGTGGCGGGCGCATCGACCTCGTACAGGTGGCTCAGCATCGCGAAGGGGAACGTCATCGAGACGCCGCCGACGAAGGGAACGCATGGATCCGGCCCGAGGTTCGCACAGTGGGAGTTGGCCGCGTCGATGATGAACGTGTGCGTGTCGTAGTCGAGCGTGGGCGGCGACGAGATCCAGTCCGTGCTCGCCACGAGATCCCACCCCTGCATCGCCGCCTCGTCCGCCGGATCGGTGATGTAGTTCAGGTTGTCGACGCTGCCTTCGAGGTAGCCCGTCGCCTCCACGTCCGGGCGGGTCGGGCACGTGCCGTTTCCGTTGCAGCCCGACAAGGTGTAGGACACGGGAACCGGGCTCATCGTGAAGGTCACCGTGTGGTGGCCGGCAACGCTCGTGTCCCTGTCGATGACGACGTTCTGTCCTCGTGAGAACGTCTCGCCCGGGTTGCCGTTGCCGATGTCGAGCACGACCTCGTAGGTGTCGGCCGTGTTCAGGTTGAAGTCGCCGTGCTCGTCCTGGATCGAGAAATTCCAGTGGCGCGCGCCCTCGATGACGAAGGTCTGGCCTCCGATGACCTCGACGCCGGTCTCGAGAACGTCGTTCTGGTGCAGGGTCGTGGTTCCGTTCTTCGTGATGGACACGAAGCACGGGGCGCTCGCGCCCGGGTCGTCGCAATCGGGAATCGGATCCGACGGAATGATGGGCGCGGGGGCAGCTCCCGCGAAGACGAATGCAGCGCTCGCTACCGCCAGCAGCGTGAGGAAGACCCGCATGCGGGGCACTATTCACTCTGCTCCGGACAGCACTAGGCTTTGCGCGTGCTCGGCGAGCCACTCATCTCCACCGATTCGATCGAGCCCGTGTGGTTCGGCCTCGTCGACCACGTCGAGGACCTCGCCTTCGAGGAGGACGGAACGGTCTGGTGCGGCGGCGAGGAGGGCCAGGTCTACCGCGGCCGGCTCGACGGCGAGCCCGAGATCGTCGCGCGCACACCTGGGAGGACGTACGGCTTCGCGCTCGGCCCCGACGGCGCCTGCTACTGCGCCGACGTCGCCGAGCCGGGCATCTACCGCATCGACACCGAGGGAGAGGTCGACCGCATCTCGGCCGGGAGCGACGACCGGCCGGCTCTCCTTCCCAACGACCTCGCCTTCCTGCCGAGCGGCGTCCTTCTCTTCTCCGACTCGGGGAACTGGGGGGTGGACGACGGGTGCATCTACTCGGTCAATGGCGGCACCCTCGTCGTCGACACAACGTGCGCGGCCTATCCGAACGGCCTCGCCGTCTCGCCGGACGGGACCGAGCTCGCCGTCGTCGAGTCGACCCTCCCGGGCGTCAGCGTCCTTTTGCTCGGGCCCGACGGCTCCCTCTCCGACCGCCGGGTCCTCGTCGAGCTGCCCGGCACGGTCCCGGACGGGCTGCTCTACGACGCGGAAGGGCGGCTCCTGATCTCCTGCTGGGCCCCGGACGCCGTCTTTCGCCTGGAGGAGAGCGGCGAGCTCCGCGTCGTCGTCCACGACCCGCTCCGCGTCGTCCTCAACCAGCCGACGAACATCGCCTTCGCCCCGGGGACGAACCGCCTCGTCGCCGCGAACATCGGCGACCGTTACCTGTCTGTCTTCGAATACGCGTGAAAGACGCCAAGTAACAGTCTGTTACTAGGTGCGTTGTTCGAAGGCGATGATGTTGCCGTCGGGGTCGCGCGCCCACGAGGCACGGAGGTCGCCGATCGAGGCGATGCCGTTCTCGGTCTTCAGGTCCGGCAGGTCGTACTCCTCGAATGGGACACCGCGGTCGCGGAGCGCGGCGACGACCGATTCGAGATCGTCGACGCGAAACCCAGCAACGGTGCCGCGGCTCTGGCCGGCAGCAACGCTTTCGTAGACGACGAGCGTGCCGTCGCCGGCACGGAACTCCGCCTCGCGATTCTCTGGAAGATCGTCGCGGCGGACCTGGAGCTCGAGTCCCAGCGTTCCGCCGTAGAACTCCATGGCCTTGTCCACGTCGGACACGGGGACGATCGCAGCAATCTCAGCACGACCAAGCACGAAACCCTCCTTAAATTCGCCAAGTAACAGTCTGTTACTTGGTGTTTCACGCGCGCCACACGCGCTCGCCTTCGAATTCTTCCTCCGTCTGGCGGAGACCGGCGCGCGCGGCCACGGCCTCGGAGGCGCGGTGGCCCGGATGGATGTGGGCGCCGATCTCGTCCACGCCCTGCCTCTGCACCCAGTCGACCAGCGCCGTCGCGGCCTCGGATGCGAAGCCCTGGCCTTGCCACGGAATCCCGATCATCCAACCCAACCGCGCCACCTCCTGCCCGTCGACCTCCCGCAGCGTCACCTGCACCGTGCCGAGGGCCTGCGAGTCGAGCCGGCGCCGCACCACCCAGTTCAGCCACGTTTCGCCGGAGCGTGGCGAGCCCGCAGCGAGGAGCACGAAACGGTCGTGGAGCTCCGTGACGGAACCAAGCCGGTCGCCGGTGAACTCGTGGAGGCGCTCGTCGTCCAGGATCTCGGAGAGCTCGTCCGCGTCCTCGGCGCGGAGCGGCATCAGGACGAGGCGCTCGGTGGTGATGATCGCGGCCTCTATAGCGTCGCCAGATCCTTCTCGAGGTGCTCTCGATCCTCCGGGTCGCCGATCGCCTCGCCGGCCCGGGCGGCGAGTTCCTTGTATCGCTCGGCCCCGGCATCGTCCCCCGCAACGCGGTGCGCCCGGGAGAGAGCTTCGTAGGCGAAGGCGAGATCCCAGTCTGCGATGCCGTTTGCCTGGCAGATCTCGAGGCATCGCCTCGCGTGTCGCAGGGCGGGCTCGCCGCGCCCGAGGACTGCATAGACCCGCGAGCACTGCCACTCACCGCGCGCCGCGTGCTCCGGCCCGCCGGCGCGGCTCCAGTGATAGCGGGAGGCATGCGCCGTGTAGATCAGCTCGTCCTCCTGCTCCACAGTCCGCGGCTCGAGCTCCATGAGCTCCCACGTGCGGTTGAAGAGCTCCTTGCCCAGCTCGCGATGCTCGTCGGCGTTCACGCGCCGAGCGCCCAGCGCCCCGCCTTGAGGCCCGACTCGATCGCGCCGTCCATGAAGCCGGCCCAGCCGTTCGCGAAGTCGCTCCCCGCGACGAGCACGGCGCCTTCGGGACGCTGCATCTCCGCGTGGTAGGCGGTGTACCACCCGGGGCGATGGATCGCCCACGTGCCACGCGAGAACTCATCCGCAAGCCAGTCGTGCGCGTAGGCCGCGATCGCCTCGTAGCCGGGGATGATCTCGTCGAGCTGCCGCTGCACGGCCTCGAGGTCGGATGCGTCGCAGATCTCCTGGTCGTAGCCGAACCCGATCATGAGCTGCGTCCCGTCCGGGTAGATCATCTCGGTGTCGAGGTAGCCGAACGGGTGCTCGGGCTTGATCCCGTTCGTGAAGACCGGCTCGCCCCGCGCGTGGATGAAGATCTTCACGCCGCGCGAGGCCTGGCCGAGCGCGATCGCCGCGCGCTTCGTCTCCGACAGGGGCGGATCGAACTCGATCCCGCCGAGCGCGTTCAGCGGTACCGCGACGACCGCTTTCCCCGCCTGGAGGGTCTCTCCGGCGCGCGTGTGCACCTCGACCCGCCCGTTCTCCTGCGTGACCGTTGCCACGGGCGTCTCGAGGCGCGTCTCGTAGGGCGCTTTCCTCCAAATCGCCTGCACGAGGCTCTGCGTCCCGTCGAGGAAGGTGATCCGCCCGCCGGTTTGCTGCGTCAGCGCGAGGCTGCCGCCGGAGAGCGCATGCCAACGCAGGACGGCGACGGCGCCGGCGTCGTCGAGATGCCCGTGCGCGAGCGACTCGAGCTCGGCTCTGAGGACGTCGCGCTCCTCCTCGTCGAGCGTCAGCTCGTCGAGGCGCTCGGCGATGGTCTGCCGGTCGAAGCGGGCGAGCTCGTCCCCGAACAGCAGCGGGTCGTGCGGCAGCGGCAGCGCCTCCAGGACGCCGTCCACGAACCGGTCCCAGCCCCGCTCCGCGATCGCGTCGCGTTCCGTGATGGAGCCCTCCCGCCTTTCGTCGCCGACGAACCAGCTCGAGATCTGCGCGTCCTCGCCCAGCTCGACGCCGAGACCGGCGCGCGTGATCTCCGCCCAGACGTGCGGCTGGTGCCAGTGCACCCAGCCGCCGCCGAGCTCGACGTCGGTGTCGTTCCACCGATGTGTCCAGGTGCGCCCTCCCAGTCGGTCGCGGGCCTCGAGGAGGAGCGCCGAGGCTCCGCCGAGCGTGGCCTCGCGCGCGGCCGTCACGCCTGCGAACCCGCCCCCGACGACGATCACGTCATGCATGACGAGTGAATCTAGCGGGTAGTCCGCGCCGCCTACCGCGGAGGTCTGACGGCAGGAAGCGCCTTTTGCGCACCTAACTACGCCGGGTGCGCGTGAATCGCGGCAGGGTCATCCGTCTGCTCGACAGCTACGCGAGCCTGCTCGTCCTGCTGCTTGCGAACTTCTTCGTCATCGAGCTCGTGGAGGACGCCCGCTGGGGTGCGGTCGCGAGCATCCTCCTCGCGGTCGCCGCCCTGATCGTGGCGATCAGCGATCCGGACGCAGGGGAATCGCTCGAGACATGGCACTGGGTGCTGATCGCTGTCTGCGTCGCGCTCGCGCCGCTCGTCCTCGTGGTCACCTCGTCGTCGCTTCTGGGCCTTGCCTATCTCGTGCCGGTCGGCCTCCTGGTCAGCGCGACCCTCCCGGTGACCCTCACGCGAATCGCGCACCACAAGACGGTGACCTGGGAGACGATTCTCGGAGCCACCTGCGCGTACATCCTCTTCGGGCTGCTTTTCGCCTTCGTGTACCTGGCGCTCGGCGAGCTCCGTGACGCGCCGTTCTTCGCCCAGCCCGGCCCACACGAGGAGTCCGAGTATCTCTACTTCAGCTTCGTCGCCCTCACGACGCTCGGCTTCGGCGACCTCTCACCCGCGGTCGGGCTGCCGCAGGCGCTCACCGTCCTCGAGGCGTTGCTCGGCAGCGTCTTCCTCGTCACCCTGGTCGCGCGCCTCGTGACGCTGTGGGTGCGCCAGGACGAGCTCAGGCACGCGCAAGGCTAGGGCTCGACGACCTCGAATGGGGCGGAGACCGCGGCGCGCGTGTAGCCGTCGTCGACGAGGAGACGGACGTCGTAGCGTCCGGGCTTGATCGGCCAGGCGCCCGCAGCGCGCTTACCCAGGGTCCCCGTGCCCTCGATCGACGAGTGCGTGTACTCGTACACGGAGTAGTTCCCGTTGCCGCAGTAGCCCGCGCCGCAGTCCGCCGCGTGGGCGTTCCCAAGGCCACTCCCCGCCGGAAAGACCGAGAACCAGTCCCACTTCATCCCCGGCGCGTCGACCCACGAGACCTCGATCGGCTCGCCCACCTCGTAGACCTTCTTCGACGTCGTGATGCTCGGCTCGGTGCCGGGCGGATAGAGGAAGTAGCTCGTGCTCGCCACGACGGATCCGGACTCGTCGCGAAGCTCGACCTCGTACTCGCCCGTGGGAGCACTCTCGTCGGTCGACTGGCTGTATTCGCCCTCGGCTTCCTGATCGGTCAACTCGACTGCCTGGATCTCCTCGCCCTGGGGCGGGACGACGACCACGCTCTCGTCCGCACGGACGTGGAAGCGCACGGCCACCTCGTCTCCCTGCTCGTAGGCCCGGGACTCGGCCGCCACGTAGTCCGGGGTGCGAGCCGCGGAGACCTTGAAGGTTGAGACCACCGACCGGTGGTCGGACGGCCACTGCGGGATGCCGATGTCGACGTTCTCGTTGGAGGACTCGCCGACGACGTTGCTCTCGACCGCCTGCGCCGGCCCGAGCGAGAGCACCCAGTCGATCCGGTCGACCACCTCGCGCTTGGCGCTCTCCGGCCCACCGGGGGTCCACGTGAATCCGGGCCGGGCGACGGGATCGGGGCTCACCACGCGGAAGGAGTCCTTGAAGCCTGCGTCGGCGAGCGCCTGCGAGACCGGCCACTCCATCGGATAGGGCATGTCGTCGCGCGCCGCGTCGGCCTCCTCCGTCCAGTCGAGGTGGGAGGGCGAGTTGAAGTCGCCCGTGAGGAAGACGGGGATCCCCTCCTGAGCAAGCGGCGGAAGCCCTTCGAGCTGAGGCTGGATGGCCGGCAGACGAATGCGGCGCTCGAGGCCGAGGACCTGCTCCTCGGTGTAGCCGTCGCGCGCGCGATAGGGGCCGTACGGAGTCGACGGCAGATGCGTGTTGGAGACGGCCACCACCGTGGACGGCGTCGGCTGGACGAAGACGTAGAGCCCGTCCGCACCGCCCGGGTCGAGGATCGGGAACCGCGAGATGACCTGCGTGCGCTCGTTGTAGTTCCAGCCGAGGGCTTCGGCGATCTTGCGGGTGTTCCCGGTCGCCTCCTGGAGACCGACGACGTCAGCCTTCGACTGCGTGATCGCCTCTACGGCGGCGGCGAAGGTCTCCTGGCAGCCGGCCGGATCGGTGCACCAGTCGCGCGAGGCGAGCACCATCTCGTCCCCGCCGTAGAACGTGTTGAACGTCGCCACCCTGAGCGTGAGCTGCGCGGGCTCGGCCCTGACAGTCTGCGTCTCGACGCCTCCGCCGAAACAGCCCGAGACGAGAGAGACGCAGAAAGCGAGAAGCACGGCGAGACGACGCATGGCGGCGCGATCCTCTCACGGCTTGACACCGGGCGCACCACCGGGCAGGTTCATTGCATGCCGATCGCCGACTCCTCCGAGATCACTCTTGAGGAGCTCCAGCTCAGCGGCCGAAACCACTCCATCCCGCTCGAGGCGCTCCGCCATGACGTGACGCCGATCGGGCTTCACT
>Ga0207674_10001441_pt1 | contig 30707 bp, 27 predicted proteins | sample KBSCornC72_FD_184303 | JGI IMG/M metagenome (GOLD analysis project Ga0207674, IMG submission 184303) | Corn rhizosphere microbial communities from Kellogg Biological Station, Michigan, USA - KBS Corn C7-2 (SPAdes) (version 2) | ecosystem: Host-associated > Plants > Roots > Rhizosphere > Soil ...
GCCAAAAAGGAGATTCTGGTTAAGGGAGAACGAAGCGATGCCCGTCATCCGCAAACTTGCCGCAGTGGTCTTCGCCGACGTCGCCGGTTATTCACGGCTGATGGAGCTCGACGAAGGCGGGACGCACGCGCGATTGCGCGACATCCGGCAAGCATTCGTCGATCCAAAGATCGCCGAGCACGGCGGGCGCATCGTCCACACGAGCGGCGATGGCGTTCTCCTGGAGTTCCCTAGCGCGACTTCGGCTCTGCGATGTGCCGTCGAGATGCAGCGGGAAATGGGCGTGCGCAATCTCTATCAGCCTCCGAACGAGCGAATCGAATTTCGGATCGGCATCAATCTCGGCGATATTATCGTCGAGGGCTCGGACATCATCGGCGACGGTGTGAACGTAGCGCAGCGGCTCGAAACGCTGGCGGAGCCGGGCGGCATCTGCGTGGCATCGGCCGTATGGGAGCAGGTGCACGAGGACCTCGGAATCGAGTTCATCGATTCAGGCGAGCAGCAGGTCAAGAACATTTCGAAGCCGATTCGTATGTTCCGCGTCGCGCTAGGTAAGGGATCGGCGACGAAGGAACCGGATGCCGTTCCAACGCTCTCGAAGGCGCCCAGTCGATTCGATCGTCGCCGTGTGGCGCTTGTCGGTGGCGCGATCGCCACGTTGATCGTCATCGCTCTTGGAACGTGGCAATGGCGGCGGCACGAGGCTCCGGTGAGCTCTGCGATGGCCGACGGTCCGCCGCCTCGCTCGATCATGGTCCTTCCGTTCCGCGCTTCAACGGCCGATCCTGCGATTGCGGCGCTTGCAGATTCATTGGGCGGAGACGTCACGCGTGCATTGGCGAACAGCGTCCGCGATGCGCGGATTACGGCGCCGAATCCTGCTTCGGTGGAGAAGGGCAAGGCGATCGACGAGCGCGCGCTCGGCCGCGACGCCAATATCCGCTATCTCGTCGCCGGTGATCTGCGCGATAGCGGCGACGATATTGTCGTGAACGCGCGCCTGGTCGACACGATCACCGGAAAGGAGCTCGGCAGCGAGCGACGCACGATCGCGCGAGCACGAGGAGTCGAGGATCACGATCTCCTGGTCGCGCGCGTGACGGCTGCATCACGGCTGATGTTCCAGAACGCCGAGGGGCGGCGCATCGCCGCGCTGCCGCTGGATGTGAATGACGCGCAGAGCCTCGTCGCGCGCGCGGATGCAATCTTCACCGAAGAGGATCTCGCGACGACGCGCGCCGCGCGCAAGCTCTATGAGCAGGCGCGCGAACGCGATCCGACGCTCGTTGCGGCGTGGACCGGGCATATGTACACGTTGATTTCGGAGCATTTTTATGATTTTGCCGCCGGGCGTGACGAGGCATTGTTGGCTGAAGCCGATCGCGATTCGCGGCGGGCGATCGCGCTCGACGACCGCGACGCCAACGCTTGGAACGCGCGCAAGAATGCGCTTGCATGGCAATGGCAATGGCAGGGAGCCTTCCAAGCGTTTGACCGTGCAGCTGCGCTCGATCCGTCCAGTTTTAGGGCACCGGTCTTGCTTCTCATCCTCACGGGCCGGTCCACCGAAGCGCTGCAGGCGATCACGAAACGCAACGCGATGCTGGGCAAGCCGGATCCGGCGTACCTTTTCGAGGCTTGCCACGCGCACATTCACCTTGCCCAATACCGAGAGGGCCTCGACGAATGCGAGCGCGCGGTCGCAGACAACAACGATTACTGGGTTTATCTGGATCTGACGGCGGCTTACGCACAAACCGGCGACATGGCGCGCGCGGCTGCCGCGAAGGCGCAGTTGATGAAGCGCGTACCCGATTTCACAATTGCGCGTCTCGAGGCGAAAAAGATGTCCAATCACCCGGTCTGGATCGAAGAGATCCGCACGCATTTCATAGCGGGACTGCGCAAGGCCGGGGTGCCGGAGTGAAGCGCGTTGCGGCTGCCGCACCGCGACCATAGTGTGCGGAGCGTGCGCTTCCCGGTTCCGGGAATCTCCCGCACTCTGGAACCTTGAATGACCGCGAACGGAGGCCGAATCGTCCATTCAACCTGAACTTTGCGGCTAATCTGAGCTCCGCTTCAGGCGGCGCGTATGTCGCCTATGGGTCGGGAGCTGCTGTACGAACGACTGCTTTGCGGATTCTTGCCGCGTATCTCCTACCTGATCCCAAGTGGGCGCGGGTCGAGCGACTTTCCGAGAGACGTAGCCACCGCGGAATAGGGCGACCAATGCTCGCTCCTGTCGTCTTGCCCTATTCGTGACGATAGAGGTATGCGAACCAGTCGCGTCAGCCTCACGCCGAGTCTTCTGATGCGGGTGACTTTACGGACCGTGGAGCCGGATCTCGACGATCAGACGCGTTGCGCGCGTGAAGCGCGTAACGGGCCCTTTTTAGAGTGCTCCAGCAACTCTGCGTCGAATTGCGGAAACGCGACAGCAACGGCGCGCGGCTGCGCGATAGAACAAAGCCTAGGATCTTCTGGATAGTAGCCCTCGGCCGAAAGAGACACTTCATTCCGATATCGTGTCGTGGCCCATCCTCGGTGAGGTCGGTCCGGATTACCCCGGTATCGATGACCTCGCGGATATCTAGTGAGCCGATTTCGCGCGCAGCAGCCGCGTTAGATCCGCGACGTCGCAGTCCTCGGCAATCCTCGGCAGGGACTCCCGGACAAGGGCGCCCATGTCCCGCATGCCCGAACCCGTGATCACGGCCACGACGCAATCGCTGCGGCGAATCGTCGCTCTCTCAATCAGTCGCGCGGTTGCTGCGGCGACAACCGCGGAGGAAGGTTCGCAAAAAATCCCTTCCTCGCTTCCAAGTCTCGACTGCCAGTCGAGCGTCTCTCGCTCAGAGACGGAGACAGCCAGTCCATCGCTGTCGCGCAGCGCCTGGAGCACCGAAGAAAGATCGGGAGGTATGCGGTGTTTCAGGTTAATAGCTGCAGTCACGGCCGTCGAATCGGCGGCGATAAGATCGAATTGCTTACCGGTAACGCCAGTAGCAACGGCTCGCTGGACGGTGTCGAATGCGTCGACCTGGACACTGACCATTCGCGGCATCTGATTGATGTGGCCAAGCTCTACGAGGCACCTAAATCCCCGCCAAATCCCATAAAGCGTACCGCCCCCGCCCACCGGCACGATAACCCAGTGTGGAGCATGGCCGAGTGCTGCGACGATCTCGAACGCAACCGTCTTGCCCGATTCTGCCTGCGCGGGATTGACGCTACGAATGGTGCTCGCCTGGTACCAATCGCCGGAAAGCCTCGCGATAATCTTTTCGATCGCTTCAAAGCTTCCCGCGACTTCAGCGACGACCGCTCCATAAGCGTGCATCGGCGCAACGCGCTCTCGCGGCAGACCCTGGGGTACCAAAATCAGGCAGGGAATTCCGGCTCGCGCGCTGTATGCCGCGCAGGAAAGTCCAGCACTTCCGGTTGATGCGATCACGACGCGCTTTGCGTCAAGCGCCCGAGCTTCGGTCAACGCGATCGATAGCGCGCGGTCCTTCTGCGATCCGGTTGGATTCTGCGCCTCGTTCTTCCAGTGGACATCGCATCCCCAGTCGTTGCGTGCGCGCAGAAGTGGCGTGCCGCCTTCGCCGAGGCTGACCATGTGAGTCCCGTCCGCCACTGGCAGGAAGGCACGGTAGTCCCACATAAAACCCACACCGCGGGGCAGGTCTGTTGCGGTGGCCGTATAGCGGAACGTCATTAGCGCGCCGCACGATGCGCAATGCGTGGAGGTAACCGCCGGCGACGGCTTTGCACACGCCTCGCATACTCGAGTGCATATCGGCGCGACGTTTCGATCGGCGGCGACGCCGGCGTTTGCGTCAAGGGCCATTCGCGCCCCCGGCGATTGCCGTCACTGCGACCACTGCGGCGGTTCGCCGTTCCGGGCAAACGCGCCGACCGACTCGAGCTTGCTCTGCTCGGTGCGCAGATGATCGTGCATCGCCCGCGCGGCGCCCGTCGGGTCCCGGCGTGCGATGGCGAGAAATATTCTCTGATGCTCTTCGACGTCCCGCTCCGTGGGCAGATTCTCCTCGGCATCGTAAAACGAGACGATTGCGGCTGCGACGCGCACCAACGAGGCGTTGTGCGCAGCGCGGACGATATCGAGATGAAACCCTACATCCTCCGGAGGCCGGTAGCCAGCGGCTACCGCCTCGATCAGGCGGTCGAGATCGTGGCGAAGACGTGCTATCTCCTCCTCAGTTGCGCGTTCCGCAGCAATCGCGGCGACACCCGGCTCCATGATCAGTCGAACTTCCAGCAGCTCCGCCTTGGTCGCGACCCGTTCTCCTTCCGCAAAAGAACTCGATGTCAGAAGTCGATCAGCGCGTAGCGACTGGACATAGACGCCACTGCCTTGCCGAGAAGCAACGAGCCCCATCGCCGAGAGCTCACGCGTGGCTTCGCGCACCGCGGACCGGCCGACGGAAAGATCCGCGGCCAGCTCGGACTCGCTCGGCAATCGATCGCCGACGCGATATCGACCGCTGCGCAGTGTGGCAAGGAGCGCATTGACGACTCTGCGCGTCGCCGAAGGTCGCATTTCGACGACGCGCATTCGTTCAGCCGGGCGTATTCCCCGTGTTTGAATCGCCTTGGGCATGTCGAAAAGTCATCAGATGAGAGGTTGGATCGCACCGCACGCCACGGGTGACTAGCATGCAGTTTTAGCTTAGTATACTCTGGCTAGTCGCCATCGAAAGTTGTCTGATGTCTTTTGGTGGGGTGATGCGCTCGCAGTCGCTAGAGCCTCGCCCAACCATATCGAGGAAGAGACCTACATGGATACTTTCACGCGTCGCGAGATGTTGGCGTACTTGGGCCTGGGAGCTGCATCGATTGCGCTCGCCGAGGCGGGATTGATGGCCTCGGCGCGCGCTGCGACGCCGGCGCGACCCTTCACGTGGGCCGCGACGGGCGGTCAGTGGGGTGAGCAGCTCGACGCAATATTCGTCGGCAAGGGCGGCTTCGCGCAGAAGTCCGGGGTGACACCGACGCACTCATTCCAGCTCGAGACGGTCGCGGTGTCCAAGATCGTGGCGTCCAATGGCGACCCGCCCTATGACGTCAGCAACAACACCGTCGTGGACGTCACGATGCTGAACAACAGCGGCCTGCTGCTGCCGTTCAATACCTCGCTCATGCCCAATCTCGCCAACGTCTACGAGACGGGAAGAATCGGGAACGTCTTTGCCGGCACGAACTTTCTGCTGTTCGGACTCGTCTGGAACACCAAGGAAGTACCCAAGGCGCCGACAAGCTTCAAGGAGCTCCTAAGTGCCGGCTACAAGGGGCGCATCGGCATCCCCGCGTACGGGTGGTTCGGTCTTTATTGGCTGCAAGCCCTCAATAAGGAACTCGGCGGCAACGAGGACAACGTCACGCCAGGTATCACCGCGATCGCCGACATGGTGAAGAAGAACAAGGCTGTGATGGTCGAGAACGCCGCTCACGCTTCGCAACTGATGGAGCAAGGCGAGGTCGTCATGATGCCTCTGATGAATGGCATCGCCGCAAGGCTGCAGGACAAAAACGTCCCGGTCCAATTCGGGGTTGTGCCTGGCACCTTGGCCCTCGTCACCGGCTTCGTGATCCTTAAGGGCACTCCCTACGAAGAGGCGGCCAACCGCTTCATTAACCTAACCCTCGACCCCGAGCTCCAGGCAGCATTCTCGGCGATCACAAAGTACCCCCCGACCAATCGGCGTGCCGTGCTACCGGCGGCGCTCGATCACCTCAAGGTGACCGAGGCGGACCTGCAAAAGACGGCGCGGCTCGATTGGAGCAAGGTCGTCGCGCACAAGGCCGACTACCTGAAACGGTGGAATGAAGAAGTGCTGGCATAGCGTGCGGGAGGAAATCCGGACAACCTGGCACCAGGGCGACAGGGCGCGCACTTCCGATCCGCTCACGTGATCCGGGCAGTCGTGAAACCTCCCTCCGGCGGTTCGTGCCGCGAAGCTCGAATGGCTGTTGAAGCGATTTCCAAGACCCCTGCCAGGATCGGCCTGGAGGTCCGTGACCTAGTTCGCAGGTATTCGGCTGATGTCGTGGTTGGCCCGATTTCGTTCGCGGTCAACGAGGGCGAATTTTTTTCGGTGCTCGGACCGAGCGGCTGTGGCAAGACGACCCTTCTTCGCTGCATCGCCGGGTTCGAGCGCGTCGATTCCGGCGCCATCGCGCTGGGTGGCGCGCGAATTGAGGATGTGCCGCCGCATAAGCGCGGAATCGGCCTCGTATTTCAAACACCGGCGCTGTTTCCGCATCTGACGGTCGCGCAAAATGTCGCCTTCGGGCTCGAGACGCACAAGATCGAAAGACGCAAAGCAAGGCAACGAGTCGGCGCTATCCTTGCCCTGGTCGGCCTGTCTGAATACGGGGAGCGGATGCCGAATCAACTCTCCGGAGGCCAGCAGCAGCGTGTAGCACTCGCGCGATCGCTCGTCCTTGAACCGCCGCTGTTGCTGCTCGACGAGCCCCTGTCGAGTCTGGACCTGAAGCTTCGGGTTCAGATGCGAGAGGAGCTACGAAGTCTGCAAAGGCGCCTGCGAAAGACGACCATCTTCGTCACCCACGACCAAACCGAGGCGCTGGCGCTCTCCGATCGCATCGCGGTCCTGTCGCAAGGTCGCATTGAGCAAGTCGGAACGCCGGAAGAGATCTACCGTACGCCGACATCCCGTTTTGTCGCTGATTTCATCGGAAATTCGAATCTCCTAGAAGCAGAGATACTCGGTATCGACAACGGCGTCGCGAAATTGAGGACACGCACGGGTCTGCGCTTCACGACACACAAAACGGCGGCGGGAGTGTCCGGCAGACGCGTCACCTTGCTCATCCGTCCCGAGCGGATGCAGATTGGGGCGGGGGCGAGCAACGGAGCGAACGCGGACAACACGTTCGCGGCGACGCTCACGGACGTCACCTACCTTGGCGAGGACATTCAATATCGTCTTTTGGTCGGCGGCGTGGAAACGCTGCTCTACACCTGCAAGGCAGCGGGCGCCGGCGGGGGCCTCGCACTTCACCAGAACTTGTCCGTGCACATCGACCCCAGCGATGTCTTTGTCATCGCCGATTGATGTTAAGCGCAGCGGCCTTCGTGCCGTCCCCGCCTGGGTCTGGCTGGCTGGACCTTACATGCTGTTCCTGCTTGCGTGTCTGGCGATCCCGCTCTGCAATGTCGTGATGCTCAGCTTTTATCGGCATTCGGCAAACCGCATCTGGGTCCCGCAGTTCACCCTCGACAATTATCAAGCCCTCTCCGGCATCTACTTTATTAGCCTGGGTCTGCGTACGCTAAAGGTAGGCGTCATCACGACCTGCTTCTGCATCCTGCTGGGCTATCCCGTGGCGTACTATTTCGCGCGCGCAGGCAGACGCGCGCTTGTTTTCGGTATGTTCGTTCTGTTCATGCCATTGATGGTGAGTGCCGTGGTCGGCGCTTTTGGCTGGATCGTGATTCTGGGCCGTAACGGGATCCTGAATTCCGCATTGAAGGCCTTGCACTTCGACTTCCAGGTTCAAATCCTGTACTCGGAGATCGCCGTCGTGATCGCCCTCGTGAATCTGCTGCTGCCGATGATGGTGCTGCCGCTGATGGCATCGATCGAAAAGATTCCGCGCCGGTTGGAGGAAGTCGCCGTCAACCTGGGGGCGTCGCCGCTACTGACGTTTTGGCGCGTCGTAATACCCCTCAGCATGCCCGGCCTGATCTCGGGAAGCCTGCTCTGTTTCACGATCGCCATCAGCGCCGTGGTGACGCCCCGGCTTCTGGGCGGCAACGGGTCGCGGATGATCGGCACCGAGATCTACGAACAAGTCGTCACGGCGTACAACTGGCCGTTCGCATCGAGCCTGGCCGTAGTCCTCGTCGCCATCATCGTGTTCACCCTTTTCGTTTCGTTCGCGGCCGAGCGGGGAAGGCGGCAACGGGCGGTGCGAGAGCGCCGATGATCTCGCAGGGTTGGCTGCTGAAGACGGTCGTCTTCGCCATCCTTGGAGCAATCCTCGTTCCACTACTCGCGGTCATCGGCGTGTCGTTCAATCCGACGTCCCGGTTTGTCCTCGCTACGACGGCAATCTCGTTGCGCTGGTACGCCGAGTTCTGGTCCCGGCGCGAATTCATAGACGCACTCTTCCTCGTCAGCCTGCCCTTGGCGATTGTTTCGGCGATGCTTGCGACCGTGACGGGAACCCTGGCGGCCATCGCACTCGTTCGTTTCAGGATGCGCGGACGCGACTTTCTGGAGACAACGTTCATGATTCCGATCCTGATTCCAAGCATCCTGCTCGGCCTTGCGCTGTACCTCTTCTCTGCGCGCCTTGGTCTCGCCGGGCGCTTCGGCACACTGGTGGTGGGCCACATGCTGATCGGCATCCCGTTCGTGGTTCGAGTGGTGGTCGCGGCGCTCGTTGGCGTCAATCCCGCGCTAGAAGAGGCTGCCATCAGCCTCGGCTGCACTCGGGTTCAGGCTTTCCGCAAGGTTGTGATCCCATTGTTGCGCTCGAGCGTGCTGTCGGGCGCGATTTTCGCGTTCATCTTGTCGTTCAGCGACGTGAATGTCGCGCTCTTCGTTTCAGGCCCCACCACGAACACGATGCCGCTCGAAATCTTCTCCGAAATACAGTGGCAAGGCGACCCGACGATCGCCGCAGCCTCCACCGTGCAGATCGTCGTGGTGACGCTGCTGATCCTGGCGGCGCAACGCCTAACCCGGGCCCGGATCACTTTCTAGACCAACTTCCTGCAATGGGCAGCAATCGGCCTTGCCGCTGCCTCGAGAACGGAGACCGAAATGAAAGTTCAAGCGCCCGCAAAGGCGCTCATCGTGGTTGACAGCTCTTTGCCCCTTCACACGTTTATCAGCCGCGAGATCTTGCCTGTCATCGATTTCTGGGGCATTCCCTGCGAAATCTTCGACCTTGCACATCCGCCCGATTCGCCCTGCCTTCCCGAGGCCATCGGTGTCGTGGTGCTGCTTCAAGAGGGCCTGCCCCTGGCCCGGCTGGAGCGCGCGACGTCGCTCGTCAACGCCGCGGTCGCCCATGGTGCCGGTATCGTCAATTTCGACCATACGCTGGATGTCGTTACGGCTGACGAAGGCTCCGCCGTGTGCATCGTGCAACGGATTGTCACCGTTCGATCGTTGCTGGGCCTGCGCGTCGCTGCGCCGGATCACTTCACCGCCGCGATGCAGCAGTCATACCGTGAGTTTCGTTTCAAGCTGCCGATTCCCGCGATCGTCAGCGAAAGCGATTCGCGGGGACTGAAGAGCGTGCCTTTGCGTGGCGACGGCGGTGTGTCGGTCCTCGAATGCAGCGAGACCGGTGTTGCCGTCGCCAATTGGCGAATCTCGATCTGGCTGTGGTCAAAGTCGTTCTTCGGCTTCACTCGTGGCCTCGACGCCTTCTTCTGGCGCTCCCTCTTGTGGGCAGCGAAAAAGCCTTTTGCAATCGCAGCATTTCCACCCTTCGGCCGGTTTCGGATCGACGATTGCCGCGGCCTCGTCCGAACGCCGCAAGACGCCGCATTCCTCGACGTGCTTGAGGAATTCGGCGAGGTTGCGAACCTTGGAATCTGCCTGGAAGCCCTCACGGACGCCGGGTGGGAGCATCTCGCGGCGAAGGCGCGAGCGGGAAAGCTGGAAGTCGCGCCACACGTACTGCGCTCGGAGCAAGGCGTGTTCAGTGTCGCGGGCGATGTCCGCGCTCCCGGGCAGCGCGATGAGGTTGCCGCGATCGTGCTTGCAAACTTCGAAAAGCATCGCTGTCCGATGTCGAAGAGCGTCAGCGATCATAGTCACGAGATCTCTCTCCGAGGGCTCGCGATCGCCCGAGAGCTCGGACTCGCGTACCGGATGAACGTCATGCGCGCTGGAGAGCCCTGGCGCGGTGCCCATCAACGGTGGCACCCCGCTCCCTTCGGCTCGATGCATTTCGCGCTCGACCGGCTGCCCGACGACGCTGGGTTGTTCACGGCGATCAACCACATCTATACGTTCAGCGATTCGCTGCTGACGATCGCTCCGGAGCGATTCATCTGCCCAAGTTTCCCCGGTTTCACGGAAGACCATTGGGATTTCCTCAACGGCAACATCAAGGGACCGAACGCCGGCGACAAGGACATCGACCGCGCACGACAGCGGTTGCAGCGCCATGCGGAGCTGTGTCTCACCTCGCTATTCTTCGCAGGCTCGATAACCCATACGCACTTCTGCTTGCACTTGGCGCTCGAAGAGTGGCGCTACATTTTGGCGGGCTATCGCGACTATGCGGATCGCTTCGGCTACATACCGCTGGGCTACGACGGAATTGCGCACTACGCGGCATCACGAGCCGACTTGAGCCATGTCGAAATCAGTGCCGCGGCAACCGAGACACGGGTAGGATTGGTGGCGGAAGGTGGGGCAGCGCAGTCACACTGGGTGCTGACGGCGCGCGGCGCCACACGGCAGCCGAACCTCGACTGGGCGTCGCAATCCTTGATACGCGCAACGCGGCGGACAGCATGAGCCTGCACGACGACAAGCCGGTAGAGCTGGTGGCGCAGTATCTACTGTTCAAGTTCTACTATTGCCTCGACACCCGCGACTACCACGGCGCCGCCGCGCTGTTTCATCCGGACGGAGTCTGGGTGCGGCAAGGCGGGCAGCTCCTCGGACCGCCGGCGATTCTCGCTGCACTGGCCCTTCGCTCTGCGACGCTCGTCATTCATCACGTCATCACCAACCAGTTCGTGGAATCGGTCGATGCCGATCACGCCAGTGTCACCTCGTATATCACTGCCTATCGCCACGAGAGCGGCGTGACGATAGAGGGCCCCGTCCCATTGACAGGGCCGGCGCTGGTCGGCTTTTGTCGGGCGGAGATATCCCGCGGGCGGCAGGGATGGCGTATTTCTCGTCTTGCGACCGGCACGCCGACCTTCCGCGGGTCGCCGGCGGCCTAAACCTTATGCATTCGGCGCCGTGAGGCTGACACTTCGGCCGCGCGCGCGGGCCGTGCTCGCGCCGAATCGTTGAATTTGCCGGGAGCGTTGATTGACGAACGAACGAGAAAGAAAACGGCCGGTCGCATTCATCACCGGTGCTGCACGCGGCATCGGTCAAGCGATCGCTTTCGCGCTCGCGGAAGCAGGCTTTGATGTCGTGGTCAACGATCGCTCGGCCGATTCTGCCGACGCGGCAGATACGCTGGCCGGGATCGCTTCACGGGGTAGCAAGGCAATCTATGCCGGCGGCGACATTGCCGACCTGGCGGCGCACGAGGGCCTGGTCGACGCGGCATTTGCGGCGTTCGGTACGGTCGACTGCCTCGTCAACAATGCCGGCGTGCCGGTCCTCAGTCCCGTTGATGTGCTGGAGTCTTCGCTCGCAAGCTACGACGACTGTCTCGATACCAACCTGCGCGGACCGTTCTTTCTTACCCAGCGCGTTGCGCGGCGAATGGCTGTCAATAGCGGCAACGGAAGCTACAGGTCGGTGATTTTTATCGGTTCGATCCGTAGCGAAGTCGTCTCGACGAACCGTGCGGAATATTGCATCTCCAAGGCCGGCGTTTCAATGATGGCGAAAATATTTGCGGTCCGTCTGGCGGAGATCGGAATCGCTGTCTATGAGGTGCGTCCCGGGATCATTCGCACCGCACAGACAGCCGGATCGGCGGCGCGCTTTGAGGCGATGTTCGCGGAAAAGCGCTTCCCGCAGCCGCGTTGGGGCGAGCCCGCGGAGGTCGGCAAGGTCGCGGCATTGCTTGCGACCGGCCAGCTTCCTTACTCGGTAGGACAAGTCGTGCACGTCGATGGCGGTCTCAATATTCAAGTCCTGTGACTACGCGCAAACGTCGGCTCCGGCAATCCGGGCACGGTGAGCTCGAGAGCGAAAATGGAGCCGGCGAGCGGTTGCCGTTCAAGGGCATCCGGCTCGATGCCGTGGCGAGCGGACGTAATGAAGAGCGTACGCAGATCGGGGCCGCCGAACATGCAACTTGTGGGCCGCTGCACTGGAAGACGCACCACTCTGTCGATCGTGCCATCGCGTGCATATCTCACCACGCACCAGCCATCCCAATGGGCGCACCACACGAATCCGGCGCTGTCGACAGTCAACCCGTCCGGCACGCCACAGCCGGATTGGGCCGTGGCAAAGATTCGGCGGTCGAAGTTCCGGCCTGTAGCACATTCGAAATCGTACGCGTAGATGCAGCGCGCCAGTGAATCGACATAGTAAAGAGTGCACAGATCCGGACTCCAGCCCAGGCCGTTGGAGATTCCAATGCCGCTTTCTCTTTCCTCGCAGCCGAAATCTGGGTCGAACCGGAACAGGCTGCCGACAAACTGCTTTGGTACACCGCCGAAATGTGCGCCGACCCAGAAGCGCCCGGATCGATCGCACTTCCCGTCGTTGAAGTGCAGGTCCGGGCTCATCGCGGGCGGGCGGTGAAGCGTCCCCATCCTGCCTTTCGCGAGATCGAAGAGTGCAATCCCCGAACGCAGCGCGACAATGGCGCTGCCGTCATCGCATAGGCTGATGCAACCAATCCGATCGGGCATCCGCCATGATTGGTGCTCGCTTATGACAGGCTTGAAGCGGCTCACACTGGGTGCGAGGGTATCTACCCAGTACAGCGCTTGCTCGCGCACGGACCACCACGGGCTTTCGCCAAGTGCTGCCGTCAGTTTCAGCACCCGCAGCGGGTCGGTACCGTCGCTGCCAATCGTTAGTAGCTGCATGCCCCTAGCCGCCGGTCAACACCGATCCGGTTGGTCATGCTCGTGAGCGAGTGTATACGCCAGAATCATCGGTGCTTGGCGGCGAGCGATCGCCCGCCATGCGAATCAGCGGTTGACCGCACGTGTCGAAGGAGACAGGCAATGTCCAAATCGATCATCTCTTCACCCAGGATCGCTCCTAGGCCGGGAGCCCCGTATTCGGCGGGAACGAAGGCCGGAAATCTGGTGTTTACGGGAACCATGGGGCCATTTGACAAGCAAGCCGAATTGGTCGGGCGCGGTGACATTCGTGCGCAGACGCGGCAGGTTCTCGAAAACGTCAAAGCGGTCATTGAATCGGGCGGTGGAACTTTGGACGATGTCATGAAAACGACTGTCTATATTACGGACATCGCCCATTTCGCTCCGATGAACGAGATCTACAGGACCTTCTTCACATCCGAACCGCCGGCGCGCGCGCCGGTCATCGTGAATCATGTCATCGAGGGGGTGCTGGTCGAGATCGACGCGATTGCAGTCATCGGTTGACCCTCTTTCGGTGGCGACACCCGTACCGCGCTCGCGCGTAAAGAACTCGGCCAGGCGTCGCTGCGACGGTTGGGTCTGTTTTGTAAAACAGCTAATATGTGCGTCGGGTCCGGAGCGGTCCTTCATACATTGATTAGCCAGTCGGCCGCTGGCTGAGCTCATCCAAGAAATCCGCCCAGTGTTGCATCATCGCCCGTCGCTCAGGCAGGTACTCCGCGCGGTGGTACGCGGCCCGCACCTTGTTTCGCTCTACGTGCGCAAGCTGGCGCTCGATCACATCGGGCCTGAATCCCTGCTCATTGAGGATCGTCGATGCAGTGGCGCGAAAGCCGTGCGCAGTGGCTCGCGAGTGGTATCCCATACGATAGAGCGCGTATAGAAGCGTGTTCTCGCTTATCGGCTTCTGATGATCGGCTTGGTTCGAGAATACATACGTACGTCCGCCATTGACGTTCTGCAGCTCTCGAACGATCTCCAGCGCCTGCGTTGAAAGCGGAACGATATGCTGCGAGCGCATCTTCATTCGCGCGGCCGGGATTCGCCACTGTGCCTTCTCGAGCTCGAATTCGGACCATTGGGCGCCGCGCAGCTCGCCAGTCCGAACGAACGTCAGCAAGAGCAGCTTCAAGCCCAGTTTCGTCTGAGGCACTCCGTCATAAGCACGGAGCTTCTTCAGAAAATCGGGCAACTCGCTCTCAGACCAGCGCCGCCAGGTTGCGCGTCTTTTCCTTGGCTTTGAGGGCACCGCGAAGGTCGCCAGACGGCTCGCGTTTGGCGCGGCCGGTCGCGATCGCATACCGAAAGATCTGGCGCTTGCCTGCAACATCCGGTGGGCAATCTCGTTCGAGCCGCGTGCGTTTTTCTGGGCCTCGCGTTCTATGGCACGGAACGCATCGAGGAGCTCCGGCGCCTCGATTTCGGCGATTGGCCGCTTTCCGAGGGCAGGAAACAGGTGTGTCTCGATCCTCCGCAACATCGTCTTGGCATGCCCCGGAGTCCACTTGCCGCGCTGATTGGCGTGCCACTCGCGCGCCAGGATCTCGAATGTGTTCTCGGCGCGTATCCGCCGATCGCGCTTTTCCTGCTTTCGCAGCTCAGCGGGGTCTACGCCAACCGGATCAGCTTGCGTGCGTCGTAGGTGTCGTCGCGCGCCTGGACCAGCGTCCGGTCGGGATATGCGCCTAACGCGAGCGTCTTTTCCTTGCCTGCGACGCGATATTTGAGCCGCCAGAGCTTCGCGCCGGTGGGCGAGATGAGGAGGTACAGGCCCTTCTCGTCATACAGCCTGAAGGCCGTCTCACGCGCCGTTGTGCGCCGGATTGCGACATCGGTGAGAGCCACGCGATACCCCCATTTTGGGGACCAGATGGCTCACGATACCCCCAGGAATCGCGTGCAAATGCAAGTGTTTGACGCGACCCGAACGGCCGCGAAGCACGTTGTCATAGGGAAAATCGGGTTTCGGAGGGCGATCGTGAGCCGACTTGAGGCGTCGAAAACGATCGGGAGAATGCCGGGAGAGGGACTCGAACCCTCACGGTATTGCTACCGGCGGATTTTGAGTCCGCTGCGTCTGCCGTTCCGCCACCCCGGCCGTAGGGTAGTGCGATTTTACGCGGATCCGTTGCTGCCGCCTCGAACGTGACGGATCTCGGCCACGCGCAGCAGTAAATCCCATGACGTGGTGGTCGACGCGGCGAGCAGAACGATATACGCCAGCGCCAACGCCGCCAGCACGGCTTCCTGAGGTGCCTGCCAATCACGCACACCCGCGTACGCGATCGGAACATAGGCGCACAGCGACGGCACGAGTCGCTGCAGCGTGCGGCGCAGGCCGAAATGATCGTCGCTCATGCGTCGCGTACGCGCCATGCGGTAGGCGGCCCAGGCCGTCATGGCGGCGCCGATGGCGGCGAGGATCGCCGAGAGCTGGCGCCAGCTCCGATGCGGCATGGCGAAGAGCAGCGCGCTGATCAGCACGACGGTGTAGTTCTGGAATGCCCGCTCGGCGATGCGCTTCAGGTGCGTCCGGTTGCCGGCGAGGATCAGATCGGCGTTGAGCGTCAGCGCGAACGAACAACAGGCCGAGCAGCGCGGCGGCCGCGCCGCCAGCGACGACGTAGAAGTCGTGCCACTCGCGCACCATCGGTGTCGTGCATCGCGCGCTCAGACGTTCGCCGCCGCCAGCGCGGCCAGGACAACCGCGCCCGCCGCCGCGGTGTAGGAAAGGTACTGCAATCCCCGATTGCGCGTGAGCAGCGTGATGGCGGCCAGCGCGATCGACACCTGGATCAGGGTCATGGCCTGCGCCCAGCGGTGATGCTTGTGCAGCGCCGCCTCGCTTTGCGCTTCGGCGTCCTTGGAGCGCTGCTCGAGGGCGCGCGCGTCCTTCTCGATGTCGGCCTTCTCCTTCTTGTAGCGCTCGACCTCGGCGCGGTAGCGGTCCGCGTCGCCGCCGGTCGCGAGCACGCCGCCCAGTTCGGACAGATTCTGCTTGCTCGACTTGGCCTGGTAGTAATTCCACTGGTCCGACGCTTCGGTGCGCCGGATCGCGGCCTCGTTCTTGAACATGAGCGCATCGTTCTGCGTGGCGCCCGCCATGTACCCCATGATCGCGCCGAGCGTCGCGAAGATGGCCGTCATCACGGCGATGCGTCCGGCGAACGGGTCCCTCGAGTGCGCGGCGTGCTCGACCTCGTGATCGTGCGGACCGTGCACATGAAAATGCGCTTCGGACATTGCTTCTCCCTGTCGTTGTCGTTATGCCGCTTCGGCGGCGTCGCGCCGCACGTAAGTCACGAACGCGTAATCGTATCCCTCGGCGGTGGCACGCGCGTGATGCTCGCGTGACGCTTCGCGCCATATGGCGCGATCCAGTGCCGGAAACACGGTGTCGCCCTCGAAGTCGTGATCGATCTCGGTGAGGTACACCACGCTGGCGCGCGGCAGCGCCGCGCGATAGAGCTGCCCGCCGCCAATGCAGAACGCAGGCGCCGGCCGGTCGACGCGGGAGAGGGCCTCTTCGAGCGAGCGTGCGGTGTCGGCGTTGTCGACCACATAGTCGGCACGACGGGTCACCACGATGTTCTGCCGCCCGGGCAGCGCGCCACGCAGCGATTCCCACGTGCGCCGTCCCATGATCACCGCATGCCCGAGGGTCAGGGCGCGGAAATGGCGAAGGTCTTCGGGCAAGCGCCAGGGCAGGCGGTTGTCGGCGCCAATGACGCCGTTCCGCGCTTTCGCCGCGATCAGCGCGAGCGGGGGATGTCCTGACCGATGGGCCTCGGGGTCTCGCACCATCCGGGGCGGGTCGGGAGTGTCATAATTCGGCGATTATAACGAGCGCCCCGGCCATCCCGCCGCGTGTACTACCCCCGCTCCTTCCTCAAGTTCATCCTGCTGGGCTTTCTCCTGGTCAGCGCGCCGCTCGTCTACGCGATGGCCGAGCTGATCCTGACGCTGGATCGCCTCGCCTCGCAGGGACGCGAGGAAGTCCTCCAAGCCGCGCAAGCCGGGCGCACCAGCCGCCAGCTCTACGAGCAGGCGACGACACTCGAGCGCATCGCGCGCCAGCAGCTCATTCTCGACGATGCATCGCTGCTCGACGAATACGCCAAGCTGCGGCAGGACTTCGCGCAGATCGCACAGCAGCTCGCGCTCCTGCCACTCGAGCCGGCGCAGGCCGCGCGACTGAGCGAGCTCACCGCGCGCGAGAACAACCTGCACAAGCTCCTCGAGTCCGGGCAGCGCACGCCGGAATCGACGCGCGCGCTGATCGACGGCTACGCGCAGCTCGTCGCCGACACGCAGGCGATGATCGGCGCCTCGACGCAGCTCACGCAGCGCGCGATCGAGCGGCTGCAGCAGACGGCGTCGCAGGGTCGCGAGACATGGCTCTACGTGGGTCTGGCAAGCCTCGTGATCGCCGTCGCGCTCGCGATCCTGTTCGCGGTGCTCATCGCGCGCCCGGTGCGGCAGCTCGACCAGGCGATTCGCCGCATGGGTACCGCGGACTTCAAGCACGCGATCCAGCTCACCGGGCCCGAGGATCTGCGATACGTCGGGCAGCGCCTGGAATGGCTGCGCACGCGACTGTCGGAGCTCGAGGAGCAGAAAGCGCGGTTCCTGCGGCACGTCTCGCACGAGCTGAAGACGCCGCTCACCGCCGTGCGCGAAGGCGCCGAGCTCCTGCGTGACAACGTCGGTGGCAAGCTCACGCCCGAGCAGCACGACATCGTGCGCATCGTGCGCGACAACACGCTGAGCCTCCAGAAGCTGATCGAGGACCTGCTCGCCTACCAGCAGACGCGCGCGATCGAGCCCGCCACGCTGGGGCCCGTCGCGCTCGCCGACGTCGTGCGGCGCGTCGCACGCGAGCAGAAGCTCGCGGCGTTCGCGCGCATGATCTCGGTGGAAGGCGACATGCAGCCCGCGATGGTCATCGGCGATGCCGAGCGGCTGCGCACCATCGTCGACAACCTCTTGTCGAACGCGATCAAGTATTCGCCGCGCAACGGCGAGATTCGGCTCGATCTTTCGACGCAGGACGGCTTCGCCGTGCTCGACGTGATGGACGAGGGTCCCGGCGTCCCGCCCGGCGACCGCAATCGCGTGTTCGAGTCGTTCTACCAGGGCTCCGTGCCTGCCGAAGGTCGCATCAAGGGCTCCGGCCTTGGGCTCGCCATCGCTCGTGAATATGCGGTTGCGCACGGCGGCCGCATCGAGGTGCTCGATCGCGCCGACGGCAGGCGCGGCGCGTGGTTCCGGCTGTGGCTGCCCCTCGCGGTGCCGGCCGACAAGGCGTCGCGCACCGGCGCCGCGGCTGCGCCGCCCCGACTGGCGAGCGTGAAGTGATGGCGGTGCGTGCATGGCGGGCAGCGGGGCTCGCGCTGCTCGTGGCGGGGTGTGCGACCACGCCCGTGCCGGGTCCCGATCAGGAGCCCGCCACGCAGTCGCAAAGCGAGGCACCGCAGGCGCCCGAGCCGGCGCCGATGATCGAATCGCCGCCGATCGAGCCGGTCGAGCCGCCGCTGCCGGCCGTGCCGGCGCCGAGCACTGCGCCCGAGCCGACACCCCCCAACGTCACGATCTCACCGCCCGCGCCGGTCCCGGCTCCGACGCCCCAGCCGTCGACAATTCCGCCGCCGCCCGCCGCGGCGACGCCTTCACCGCCGGCGGCGCCGCCCGAACCCGTCGAAGATGCGCAGGTCGTGGCGCTGATTGCCGACCTGTCGCGCTACAGCGCGATGGGCAACGAAGACGTGCGGCGCGAGATCGCCGCGGTCAACACCGCGTTCGCGCGCCAGCGCAACGATGCGAACCGCGTGCGCCTTGCCGTGCTCTATACGCTGGCGCGCGCCCCGCAGGACGATCAGCGCGCATTGCAGCTCCTCGACAACGTCACCAAGAGCGGCGGCCCCGTCACACCCGTGAAGAATCTCGCGCTGGTGCTGCAGGCGCAGCTCGTGGAGCGGCAGCGGTCGCTCCGCGAGGAGCAGCAGAAGAGCGAGCAGGCGGTGCGCAAGCTCGACCAGCTCCTCGAGATGGAACGCGCGCTGCTGCGCGATCGCGTGCGCAGCGGCGGCGGTGGCGGCGGGGGCGGCGGCGGGGGAAGCGCGGGCCACTGACGCGCTCACTGAAAGAGAGAAGACCTGATGCCCACTGGCGACATACTGCTCGTCGACGACGACCCCGACCTTTTGAGGCTCATCAGCCTCCGCCTGTCGTCTGCGGGCTACAAGGTGCGCACGGCGGACAGCGGCGAGACCGCGCTCGCCGCCATTGCGATTGCACGTCCGGCAACGGTGATCACCGACCTGCGCATGCCGGGCATCGACGGCATGCAGCTGTTCGAGGCGATCCACCGCCGCCATCCGGCGCTGCCCGTCATCATTCTGACCGCGCACGGCACCATCCCCGACGCCGTCAACGCCACGCAGCGCGGCGTCTTCGGTTTCCTCACCAAGCCGTTCGACAGCCAGGAGCTGCTGCAGAAAGTCGGCGCCGCACTGGCGGTGTCGGGCGACGACACGCCCGGCGTGGACGGCGCGGGCAGCGAATGGCGTGCGGGCATCATCACGCGCAGCCCGAAGATGGACGATCTCCTGCGCCAGGCGCGCCTCGTCGCCGACTCGGATGCGAGCGTCCTGATCTACGGCGAATCCGGCACCGGCAAGGAGCTGCTCGCGCGCGCCATCCACCGCGCCAGCCCACGCGCTGAAAAGCCGTTCGTTGCCGTCAATTGCGGGGCGATCCCTGGTGATCTCCTCGAATCGGAGCTGTTCGGTCATGCGCGCGGCGCATTCACGGGTGCGGTCCAGGCGCACAAAGGCCTCTTCCAGACTGCCGATGGCGGAACGCTGTTCCTCGACGAGATCGGCGACATGCCGCTCCCGCTGCAGGTGAAGCTGCTGCGCGTGCTGCAGGAAGGTGAAGTGCGGCCGGTGGGCGCGACACAATCCATCCCGGTCGACGTGCGCGTCATTTCGGCGACGCACCGCGATCTCGACGCGCACCGGGTGAGCGGCCAGTTTCGCGAGGATCTCTACTACCGGTTGAATGTGGTGTCGCTGCACTTGCCGCCGTTGTCCGAGCGACGCGAAGACATTCCCCTCCTTGCCACCTACATCCTGCGCAAGCTTGCCGAGCGCTATCGGAAGTCCGTACCCACGCTCGCGCCCGACGCCATGGCGCTGCTCGTGGCGGCGCCGTGGCCGGGCAATGTGCGGCAGCTCGTGAACCTGCTCGAGCAGGCGGTCGCGCTCACGCCGACGACGGTCATTCCCGCGTCGCTCGTCCAGAACGCGCTGAAGGAGGACGCCTCGGCGCTCGTGCCGTTCGAGGAGGCGCGCAAGAGCTTCGAGCGCGACTATCTCGTGCGCCTGCTGAAGATCACCGGGGGAAACGTCACGCAGGCCGCGCAGCTCGCCAAGCGCAATCGCACCGAGTTCTACAAGCTTCTGCAGCGACATCGCCTCGAGCCCGCGATGTTCAAGGCGGCGAAGACCTGATCGCGCATTTGCTGCACGCGCTGTCGGGTAGCAACGACAGCCGATTGCCTTTCGGCTCAGTCATTTAATGCCGCGGTCATGAAGCGCGTCGGTGCCGTGCGACAAGCGCCCGCTACCGCTGTCCCGGCGCTGCGCTTCGCCATTGCGCGCATCTCCCAGTGAGCGCACGCAAAAGCGCACCGCTTGTCCGCTCGCTGGCAGCATGGCACATGGATTGCTCATGAACCCGCGTGCAGTACTCAACGGGTCGCCGAGGAATGGTCATGAGCACGTTTGCTCCGGAGTTCGCCCAGTTCTGGCTGGCAGGTCTCGCCGCCGTCGCCGTTGCCGAGGCGAAGGTGGAGCGTTGCGACGACGAGTTCGATCGCGAGAAGGCCGCGCTGGAGGAGCTTGCCGAACGCGTCTTCGCCGCCCGAACCATCATCTGATTTCTGCGCCGCCGGGCGCTGCGTTACTCCCGGCACCCTTCGAGGCGGGGCAAGCCTCGACCATCGGAATCCCCCTTGCCCGCCGGTCATTCTGGCGGGTTTCTTTTTGCCTATGCTTCGGGCGGGCGAGCCTCGCGGAGGTCGCGTGACCGACAGCCGGCAACTGATCGACACCCTGAAGAAGCTCCAGAAGGCGCAGGGCCTGACGTACGCGGACATCGCGCCACGGGTCGGCCTCTCGGAAGCGAGCGTGAAGCGCCTCTTCTCGTCGGGCACGTTTACACTCGCCAGGCTGGAGGCGTTCTGCCGCGTCCTCGACATCGACTTCTTCGAGCTCGCGCGCCTTGCCAGGGGACGGCCGGAAGCGCCGCGGGAGATGAGCGAGAAGCAGGAAGCAGCGCTCGCCGCCGACGCGCGGCTCCTGGCGGTGTTCTATCTGCTTCTGAACGACTGGACCGCCAACGACATCCTGGAAGGCTATCAGCTCAGCGCACCGGAGCTGACGCGGCTCCTCGTTCGGCTCGACCGGCTGAAGCTCGTCGATCTCATGCCGGGGAACGTCGTGCGGCTCAAGGTCCCGAAGCTCCTGCGGCTGCACCCCGGCGGGCCCATCCAGCGCGCGCACGGCAAGCGCGTCATCGACGAGTTCATCGCGGCCGAGTTCGACCGCGTCGGCGGCCACTTCCGATTCGAGTATCGCGAGCTCTCGCGGGCGTCGTACGAGCTCTTGCAGCGCAAGCTCGAGCGGTTGCACGCCGAGTTCCTGGAGCTCGCTGAGCTCGACAGCGCGATGCCGTCCGAGCGGCGGACCACCATCGGCATGCTGCTGGCAATGCGGCCCTGGTCGCTGGCGCTGGTGACCGGCCTGAAGCCGCGCGCCGGCGCACGCCAGCCGCGCGCTGGCGCTACACCGCCACGGGCGCCTTGATGGCCGGGTGCGACTGGTAGTCCGCGAACTCGATGTCGTCGTAGCGGTAGTCGAAGAGCGTCGGGGGACGCCGATGCAGCACGAGGCGCGGCAGCGGCAAGGGTGTCCGCGCGAGCTGCGTGTCGACCTGCTCCAGGTGATTGAGGTAAATGTGGCAGTCGCCGCCGGTCCAGACGAATTCGCCGGCGCGCAGATCGCATTGCGCGGCGACGAGATGCGTCAACAGCGCATAGGACGCGATGTTGAATGGGACGCCGAGGAAGATGTCCGCGCTGCGCTGATAGAGCTGGCACGACAGGCGACCGCCGGCGACGTAGAACTGGAAGAGCGCGTGGCACGGCGCGAGCTTCATGCGCGGGATGTCGGCGACGTTCCACGCCGAGACGATGAGCCTGCGCGAATCGGGATTCCGCCGGATCTCGTTCACCACGGCGGCGAGCTGGTCGACGTGGCCACCGTCGCACAGCGGCCAGCTGCGCCACTGATGCCCGTACACCGGTCCGAGCTCTCCGTTCGCGTCGGCCCATTCGTCCCAGATCGTCACGCCGGCTTCCTGCAGCGAGCGAACGTTGGTCTCGCCGCGGATGAACCACAGAAGCTCGTGAACGATGGACTTGGTGTGGATCTTCTTGGTCGTGACGAGCGGAAAGCCACGCGCGAGATCGAAGCGCATCTGGTAGCCGAATACCGACAGCGTTCCGGTGCCGGTGCGGTCGTCCTTGCGTTGCCCGTGCTCGCGCACGTGGCGCATGAAGTCGAGATACGGTTGCATGGCGTTCGATGGGCGATTGCGTCATTCTAGCCGCTGGCACCCGCGGTCGCGAAAAGCGCTACTTCATCGAGTGGGTATTGACCGCGACCGGTATCCGGGGCGCAATGGCGCCGCGCGTCGCTCGGGCATTGCGCCCGGCGCGCGGATGGAGACAATGCGGGCGGCGCCGAACGCCGCCTGGCAGCCGATCGACACGCGCAGCGACGATGGAGCGACGACGCATCCTGCTGGACACATGACCGAGCATCCCAATCAATTCCGGCTCCTGCGCGAGCGGCGCTTCGCGCCGTTCTTCTGGACGCAATTCCTCGGGGCGGCGAACGACAACGTCTTCAAGAACGCGTTCGTGGTGTTCGTGGCCTTCGGCGCGGCCGCCGCGTCGTCCATCGACCCGGGCATGGTCGTGAACCTGATCGGCGCCGTGTTCATCCTGCCGTTCGTGCTGCTGTCGGCGACGTCGGGCCAGATCGCCGACAAGCTCGAGAAGTCGCAGCTCATCCGGGCGATCAAGCTCCTCGAGATCGTCATCATGGTCGTCGGCATCATTGGGTTCGCGCGCGGCAGTCTGACGCTCCTGTTCGCCGCGCTCGCGCTGCTCGGCGTGCATTCGGCGCTCTTCGGCCCGGTGAAGTACTCGATCCTGCCGCAGCACCTGCGCACCGAGGAGCTCGTCGGCGGCAACGGGCTCGTCGAGATGGGCACGTTCGTGGCGATCCTGCTCGGGACGATCGCCGGCGGCGTCGTCGTGGCCATCGTGCCGCACGGGCCGCTTTATGCAGGCGCGCTCGCCATTTTCATTGCGGTCGCCGGCTGGCTCGTGAGCCGCGGCATTCCCATGACACCGGCCGTCGATGCGCAGCTGCGCATCAACTGGAACCCGTTCACGGAGACCTGGCGCAACCTGCGGCTCGGCCGCGAGAACGTCGTCGTCTGGCGCTCGATGCTCGGCATCTCGTGGTTCTGGTTCTACGGCGCGATCTACCTCGCGCAGCTCCCGGTGTTCACGCGCGACGTCCTGGGCGGCGACGAGCACGTGTTCACGCTGCTGCTCGCCGTGTTCTCCATCGGCATTGGCGCCGGCTCGTTGCTGTGCGAGAAGCTGTCCGGGCGCAAGGTCGAGATCGGCCTCGTGCCGTTCGGCTCGATCGGCCTCACGCTGTTCGCGCTCGACCTGTGGCTCGCCACGCGCAGCATGGCCGCGGCCGGCACGGTCGGCGTGCTGCCGTTCCTCGCTGTCTCGAGCCACCTGCGGGTCCTCGCCGACGTGATGCTCATCGGCGTGTTCGGCGGGTTCTACATCGTGCCGCTGTACGCGCTCATCCAGGCGCGCTCGCAGCCGTCGCACCGCTCGCGCATCATTGCCGCGAACAACATTCTCAACGCGATCTTCATCGTCGTCTCCGCCGGCGTCGCCATCGGCCTGTTGCGCGCAGGGCTCACCATTCCGCAGCTGTTCCTGGTGGTCGGCCTGCTCAACGCGGCCGTCGCGGTGTACATCTACATGCTCGTGCCCGAGTTCCTCATGCGCTTCCTCGCGTGGCTCCTCGTGCACTCGGTCTACCGGGTGCGCGCCGAAGGGCTGGAGCACGTGCCCGAGGAAGGCCCGTGCGTGATCGTGTGCAACCATGTGAGCTACGTCGACGCGGTGGTCATCGCGGCGTGCGTGCGACGCCCCATACGGTTCGTGATGGACCATCGCATCTTTCGCGTCCCCGTGCTGTCCTGGCTGTTCCGGACGATGCGGACCATACCCATCGCGCCGGCGCGCGAGGATCCACGCCTGAAGGAGCGCGCGTTCGAGGAGGTGCGCCGCGCGCTCGAGGCGGGCGAGGTCGTCGGCATCTTTCCCGAGGGTCGTCTCACCGAGTCCGGCGACCTCAACCCGTTTCGTCCAGGCGTTCAGCAGATCGTCGCCGCGACGCCGGTGCCGGTGATCCCGATGGCGCTGCGCGGGCTGTGGGGCAGCTTCTTCTCGCGCGCGGCCGGGGGCAACGCGATGCGAACCTGGCGTGGATTGTCGTCGCGCATCGCGCTCGTCGTCGCGCCGCCGCTCGCGCCCGCCGATGCGACGCCGGAACGACTCTACAGCAGCGTGCGCGACCTGCGCGGCGAAGCCCGGTGAGCCCGACCTCGTGTTGGTGATCGCACTGATCCTCGGCGGCCTCGCGGGCGTTGCGCTCGGTCACGGCTTCTCGGGTTTCGTCGTCGGCGCGCTGGTCGGCGGCTTCATCGCGCTCGTGGTGCGCATGTTCGGGCAGCGCAACGCCGCGTCCGCCGCCGATGCGGCGCACGTCGCATCGCTCGAGCGTCGCATCGATCATCTCGAATCGACGGTCGCCCGGCTCGTGTCGCGGCAGTACGCGGCGGATACGGCGCACGCGGCGCAGGAGCCCGGCGCGCGCGAGCCCGGCGCGCAGGCCGAAGTGCCAACCTATACGCCGCCACCGGCTGCTGCTGCGTCGCCGGTCATGACCACGGCGCGCGCCGTGGCGGACGCCGTGGACTCCACGCCCCCGCCAATGCCCGCCTACGGCGCTCGCGCGAGCGCGTCGGCATCGGCGGCTGCAGCTACGGTCGACGCGACGTCGGCGCCTGTAGCCACGGTCGACGCGGCATCCCCGCCTGTAGCCACGGCCGACGCGACGTCGGCGCCCTTTGCCACGGTCGACGCGACGTCCGCGTCCGCGACCTCGGGTGCGCGACCGGCCGCTGCGCCGCCGTCGTTCGAAGTGCGCGCGCGACGCTGGATCACCGAAGGCAACGTACCGGCGCGCCTCGGCGTGATCGTGCTGCTATTCGGCGTGGCGTTCCTGCTTCGCTATTTCGCGGAGCGCTTCACCGTCCCGATCGAGGCGCGCCTCGGCGGCGTCGCGCTCGGCGGCGCAGCGCTCATCGCGCTCGGAGCGCGCATGACCTCCACGCGCGCGGCATGGGGGCTCGCGGTCGAAGGCGCGGGCTGCGGTGTGTTGTACCTGACCACCTTCGCGGCGTTTCGTCTGTTCGGCGTGCTGCCGTCCCAGGTGGCGATCGCCGCGCTCGTCGCGGTCGCCGCGCTGTCCGTGTGGCTCGCCGTTCGCAGCGATTCGCAGCCGCTTGCGGGACTCGCCATCGCGGGCGGCTTCCTGGCGCCGGTGCTGGTCGGCGGCGGCGGATCGCCGCTCCCGCTCTTCGCGTGGTTCGCCGTGCTGAACGCGGCGGTGGTGGCGCTCGCGTGGCGCCATTCATGGCGCGTGCTGAACCTGGTGGGCTTCGTATTCACGTTCGTGCTGGCCATTGGCTGGGGTGCACGGTTCTACCAGCCTCAGTACTTCACGATCGTCGAGCCGTTCCTCATCCTGTTCTTCATCTTCTACGTCGCCATCGCCGTGCTGTACGCGAAGCAGCAGCCTCTGGAGATGGGCAAGCCCGTCGACGGTCTGCTCGTCTTCGGCGTCCCGCTGATCGGCTTTGCACTGCAATTCGCGCTGGTGCGCGGCGCACGCTTCGGCGCGGCATGGAGCGCGCTCGCGGTGGCGCTGGTGTACGGCGTGCTCTACGCGGCGCTGCGCCGCCGCGGCGAGCCCGGGCTCGCGCTGCTCGCGCGCGCATTCGGCGCACTCGCCGTGGTATTCGTCACCGTTGCGGTGCCCAACGCGCTGGATGCGCGCTGGACGTCAGCCTGGTGGGCGGTGGAGGCGGCATGCGTCTATTGGATCGGCTGCCGGCAGTCGCAGCCGCTCGCGCGCGGGTTCGCGCTGCTGCTCCAGCTTGCCGCTGCCGTCGTGTTCCTCGCGAATCGCGTCGACACGTCGAGCCTGACGCCTTTCGCGAATGCTGCGTTCGCCGGCAGCACGATGATCGCCGTCGCCGCTTTCGTGACCGCATGGCTCGCGGAGCACGAACCGACGCTCACGCCGCGCGAGCGCGTGGTCGCCCCCTGCGCCCTGGCGTGGGCTACGGCGTGGTGGCTCCTCGGCGGCATTCATGAGATCCAGCGCCAACACTCGGCGAGCGAGCTGCCTTCGCTGGCGCTTGCCTGGTGCGCCGCGACCGCGCTTGCGTCGCTCCTGCTGCAGCGCGCGCTGCGCTGGCCGCGCCTCGCATGGTCGGCCGCGCCTGTGCTGCCCGTCGTGGTACTCGCAACGTTCGCCGCGTGGACGCGCGACCGCACCACGCTCACGCACGCGGGGCCGATCGTGTGGCCCGCGAGCTTCGCGTTGCACTGGGCGTTGCTCCGCATCGCCGATCGCGGCGACGCGACGTTGCAGGCATTGCGCCGCGAGGGCGTGCATGCGGCGTCCGCGCTGGTGCTCGTCGGCTGGCTCGCATGGGAAGTGAGCGAATGGACCGGGCGCCATACCGAGCCGCACACGGTGTGGATCGCGTGCGCCGCCGCGTGGACCGGCATCGTCGCGTTGTGGCTGTGCGTCGCGCCGGCGTCGGCGGCGCGCTGGCCGGTCGCCTCGCACCAGCCCGCGTACACCCGCATCGCGGGCGGTGTCATCGCCGTGTGCCTGGTGGCGTGGATCACCATCGTGGACGTGTTGTCCCCGGGCGATGCATCGCCACTGCCCTACATTCCGCTCGTCAATCCGCTGGACCTGACGCTCCTGCTCGCGCTCGGCGTGCTGGCGATGTGGTTGCGTCGCGCGGTGACGCTGCCCGAGCGAGACCGCCGTGCGGTCCTGGCCATCGCCGGGTTCGTCGCCTTGAACGGCGCCGTGCTGCGCGCCGGGCATCACCTCGGCGGCATCGAATGGAGCCTTCGCGCGCTTCTCGCGTCGCGGCCGCTGCAGGCCGCGCTCACGCTCACATGGACGGCAACGGCGCTCGTGCTCATGCTGTTGGCGACGCGCCGCGGCCTGCGCGCATGGTGGAGCGCCGGTGCCGTGCTGCTCGCGATCGTCATCGCGAAACTCTTCCTCGTCGATCTCGCCACGCTGTCGGGGCTTGCGCGCGTGGCCGCGTTCCTCGGTGTCGGCGTGCTGCTTCTCGTGATCGGCTACGTCGCGCCGTTTCCGCCGGCGGCAGCCGACGCATCGCAGCCGCCGCGCGCGTAGATCGTCGCTGGCGGCACGCCTGCGCGCGCGGTTTCGCGGCGACGCACCCGCGGTTTCGCGGCGGCGCACCCGCGGTTTCGCGGCGGCGCACGCGCGATGACGACGGGGCCGATCCCGCACGCGCCGATCTCGCAGGATGCGCATGCTATAGTCGGCCGCACCCCGTAGGCACGCGACGCCATGTCCGGCAACACGCTCGGCACACTGTTCTGCGTCACATCGTTCGGCGAATCGCATGGACCGGCGATCGGCTGCGTCGTCGATGGTTGCCCGCCCGGCCTGCCGCTCGACGAGCGCGACATTCAGCATCAGCTCGATCGCCGCCGTCCCGGCACGTCGCGTCACGTCACGCAGCGGCGCGAGCCCGACACCGTGGAGATCCTGTCCGGCGTGTTCGAGGGACGTACCACGGGAACGCCGATCGCCCTGCTCATCCGCAATCAGGACGCGCGAAGCAAGGACTACGCGAGCATCGCGAGCACGTTTCGTCCCGGTCACGCGGATTACACGTACTGGCACAAATATGGCATCCGCGATTACCGTGGCGGCGGGCGCCAGTCGGCGCGCGAGACGGCCGTGCGCGTCGCGGCGGGTGCCATCGCGCGCAAGTGGCTCGATGCGCGCTACGGGGTGCGCATCCGCGGCCATCTGACGCAGCTCGGCCCGAACGTCGTTCCGTTCGAGGATTGGTCGCACGTGGAGGAGAATCCGTTCTTCATCGCGAACGCGTCGATCGTTCCGGAGCTCGAGTCGTTCATGGATCGCCTGCGCAAGTCCGGTGACTCGGTCGGCGCCCGCATCGAAGTCATCGCGAGCGGCGTGCCGGTGGGATGGGGCGAGCCGGTCTACGGCAAGCTCGACGCCGACATCGCGCATGCGATGATGGGCATCAACGCCGTGAAAGGCGTGGAGATCGGCGCCGGCTTTCGTGCCGTCGCGCAGCGCGGCACCGAGCATTCCGACGAGATGGCGCCCGAGGGATTCCTGAGCAATAACGCCGGCGGCATCCTCGGCGGAATCTCGACCGGCCAGGACGTGGTCGTGTCGATCGCGGTGAAGCCGACGTCGTCGATACGCCTCGATCGTCAGTCGATCGACCTCGCCGGCGCGCCCGTCGTGGTGAATACGCACGGGCGCCACGATCCCTGCGTCGGCATTCGCGCAACCCCGATTGCCGAGGCGATGCTCGCGATCGTGCTCATGGATCACGCGCTGCGTCATCGCGCGCAGAACGCGGACGTGAGCGTCGACACGCCGCGGCTCGCGGCCCAGGCGCCGGCCGACGTCGTGGAACGGCATCGGCGCGTAGCGCCGGTCGACGACCCGGATCCGGACGAGGCCTAGCCTTCGTCGACGCGCGTGACCGTCGCGTCGGCGACGCCGCGTGCGAACGTCATCGATACGTCGACGCCGGGCGCGAGCTCGCGTGCATCCTGCACGATCGTGCCGTCGCTGCGCGCGACGATCGCGTAGCCGCGATCGAGCACGGCGCGCGGATTGAGATGCGCGAGATTCTGCGCGAGCGCTTCCAGCCGCGCCTGGAACTGCGTGACGCGCAGGCGGCCGCAGCGCGGCAGCGCGCTCGCCGCATGCGCGAGCGCGCGCGCGCCGGGCAGCGGAACACGAAGCTCGCGCACGAGCCGCCGCTGCGCGCCCGAGGCCCGCGTCGCATCGCGGTCGATGCGGTGTCGCATCGCTCGCACGAGGCGCTGCGCGAGATCCCGCGCCTCGCCGGCCTGCCGCGCCACGCGTGCCGCCGGATGCACCAGCCGGCGTGCGAGCCCATCGATGCGCTGCGCGCGCATGCCAAGGCCGTGCTGCTGCGCGCGCACGAGGCGGTGGCCGACTTGCGCGAGGCGATGCAGCAAGGCGGGCCGATCGGGGGTGATCAGTGTCGCGGCGGCCGTGGGTGTCGGCGCGCGCGCGTCGGCCACGAAATCGCAGATCGTGAAGTCCGTCTCGTGTCCCACGCCGGACACGATGGGCAGCACCGATTCGAACACGGCGCGCGCGAGCGCGGGCTCGTTGAACGCCCAGAGATCTTCCAGCGACCCGCCGCCGCGGCAGACGATCAGCAGCTCGACCTCGGCGCGCCGGTTGGCGGTGCGGATGGACGCAGCCAGCTCGTCCGCCGCGCCCGGCCCCTGCACGGCGGCGGGGTAGACGATCACGCGCAGCCCCGGTGCGCGTCGCCCCAGCGTAGTGAGCACGTCGTGGAGTGCCGCCGCCTGGCGGGAAGTCACAAGGCCGACGGCCCGTGGGAAACGCGGTAGCGAGCGCTTACGTTCAGCGGCGAACCAGCCGGCCGCCTCGAGCTTCTCCTTCAGGCGCGCGAATCGCTCGTAGAGCGCGCCGAGGCCGGCCAGGCGGACCGTGTCGATGTTGAGCTGGAATTCGCCGCGCGCGTCGTACATCGTGGGCACCGCGCGGACTTCGACCGCCATGCCGTCGCGCAAGGCGATCGCCAGGACCTGCGCCTTGCTGCGGAACAGCACGCAGCGTACCTGTGCGCCCGCGTCCTTGAGCGTGAAGTACCAGTGGCCCGAAGGCGCGCGCTTGCAATCCGTGACCTCACCGGCCACCCACACGAGGCCCACGCGACGCTCGATCATCAATCGGATGGCACCGACCAGACGACCCACCGAATACACCTGTGGCGCGGGCGCCACGGGTGGAGCAGAGGGCATTCCAGGACCGAAGTCGAGCTCGCTCATCGACCGGCAGGGTGCACGCGCAACATGGGTTTTGTCCAGGACATGACTGGACCAGAAGGTCGTCGGACCCGCGTCGAAGGTACCGCCGTCATCACCCCGCGGAGGTCGGCCGAAAGGCCGATTGCAGCACGCAAGGCCTTGAGGGCATGGCCTTTTCGGACTGTAGCATTTTCGTCATCCGAAGCATTTCCACGGTGCCTGGGGCACTTAGCGCGCGAATGTACAAGATATGCACACTTCTATCCACAGGATTTGTGGAAAACGATGTCGGTGTCCGTCCGACACCTTGTCGGAAACCGTGAACTGGCGCGGTTTTCCGGGGGATGCGCGGACTCGTCTGGTAACTGCGGCGATGACGTGGATAAGCAGGGCGGTTAGAATCGATTGCCATGTCGGTTGTTCATGAACAAACCGTTGGCCGTGTTGCAGTGCGCAATGACGCGGCTGCCAATCCGGGCCGGCCGAAGGCGAAGGCGTCGACGCCTACCGCCGCCCCCGCGTCGAACTTCCTGCGCGTCATCATCGCGGAGG
>Ga0207674_10001442_pt1 | contig 30693 bp, 31 predicted proteins | sample KBSCornC72_FD_184303 | JGI IMG/M metagenome (GOLD analysis project Ga0207674, IMG submission 184303) | Corn rhizosphere microbial communities from Kellogg Biological Station, Michigan, USA - KBS Corn C7-2 (SPAdes) (version 2) | ecosystem: Host-associated > Plants > Roots > Rhizosphere > Soil ...
CAAGCGCTTGTTATGCGCGCCGTGGTTACATGACTTTTGGTCGAAAGGACTGCATCGCATCTCAAGACCGACTTACCCATTTTTCTTATCGAACCGACTTCGATCAGGACCTTTGTATGATGATGTCGCGTATGGGCGTGAAATAGCGTACCGTCTACCAGCACCCTGCTTCCAACCAATGGTTCCACCGGATTTGCCTTAAAGTCAAATACTACCAACGTGATCCTCCGCACCTCACGCTCGGTTTCAGTCAACAGATCTTCTTTAGAGCCAACGACATCGATCGGTGAGTCAAGCAACAGAATATATTGGCTCTCCTTGCTGTCAGTCTTCGGGTTTTCTCCGTAATTTGGCGGTCCATAAAATGTTCTCAATACGAGCTTGCCAATTAGAGTTACCTTTGCGGGTCCATAATGAAGCACTTTCGGTTTATCGCCTGCAGAAGCAACTATGTGGGCATTAGCCCATACTGTAATGAACACAAAGATCGGAAATAGCTTATTTATCAGATTTCGTCGGTGTGTTTCTTTCATTCTTCTGCTCGACCACGGACTCCCAACTTACGCGAAGCGCATAACGCTGCGCTTGAGCGGCTCGCCCACGGAACTTAACAAAGAAGCCAGCTCATGGCGAGTCCGCTCCAAGCGCTTGTTCGACAGCGCCTCGCAACAAGAATTAACTCCCCATCCTTCACTTCCACAGCTGACCCTCTCGAATAACTTTGCAGTGATAACAGGCACTACGCCGGTCGTCCAGATTGTGCCAACGATGGCTTTCACCGACAGCTTCACAATTCTCAGGCGCGTCCGGGTAATGCAGATCCAGATACTCTTTCGGTACTAGTTGGCTTTTTTGCATACTCGAGAAGATCTCTGAACCGTCTCCGATCTCATCATCGTAAAGCGCAAACACATTGACATAACCAATGTAGCTGCAGCCATTCACATCGCCGCAATAGTCTTTAGCTTCCTTCTCCGCTCGCTCAATAGCCGCCTCCATACTTTCCGCTCGTAGCACAACAATGCGTTCTTCATACATCTGCTGCGGGCCATGGATCTTGTCAGCATGAAGAAAGATACATTGTGCAGAATACCAAGACTTGAGACTCATCACTACTCACTTAGAAGGAAGCTGGCGAACGTAAAGGATTCTTTCCGAAGTCTCGCCGCGGGTCAAGGAGATATTTGAGGAACTGAGAAAGTTGAGATAAGGGGACTGCGGCGAGCACTTTGGAAAGAATTCAGTTGGACAAAAGCGCGGGTGTCGCTATGGAGATTGAATAGTTGGGGAATGGTGAGTGGAGTGCGGCGCTGAGAGAACCGAGTTGACGAAAGTGGTGTGGCGAAAGGCTTGGAGAGTCTGAGTAAGGACAACGGATAGCAGTAAGTGAGTGAGACGGAGTACTTGGCCAGAAAAAGCGGCGCTCCATTCTGGCCGAGAGAGTGCGCAGCACAGATCGGGACCAAGCGCTGCCACGCGTAACGCTGCGCGAGTAAGTAACTACCTGAGTCTTAGGAAGTGTCATCGGTAGCACACCTGTTTAGGATGAATCAAACTGGGGCGCAGCAGTTAGCGCCGGAGACTGCGCTGGCCAGACAACATCGAGGTCAAAGTTGAGTGGCGGGAGTTGGGCCAACCGGCGCACGGTGCCAGTCTGACAAGCAGGACATTGGCGCAAGGAGTTACCGGTGAGTATTTGAAAAAGAGCTTTGTCGTCAACGGGTAAAGCGGCAGTGGTGAAAGCAGGTGCTTCCGTGACGCCGAGCAAGCGGCGACAGAGTTGCAGTTTGCGGCGCCGGTGGCGATTGGCGAGTAGACCAAACTGGCGCAGGCGTTGAAAACCGCGTGGTAAGACATGCAGGAGAAAGCGACGCATGAACTCGTCGGCGGTGAGGGTCATGAGCGAGGAGTAATGGCCGCGCGCATAGTCTTTCCAACTAAAAGTAACGAAGCCGTCGTGGCCAGAGCGCAGGCGGTGATTGGAGATGGCGACGCGATGAGTGTAGCGACCGAGATAGGAGAGCACCTGTGTGGGACCGGCAAAAGGTGGCTTGGCATAGACCCACCACTCGCGTGTTCTTAAGCTCTGCAGCAGGCGATTGAAGGCGCGCGGCTGAGCAAGGTAAGTGAGTTGCCCATAAAAGCGCAGTTGCCCGGTGCCAAAGGACTGCTCGAGTCCTTGCAGAAAGAGACGGCGAAAGAGGTGCGCCAATACTTTTACAGGCAGAAAGAAGTGTGGTCGACAACTTATCCAATGTTGACCGTTGGCTGCGAGTCCGCCACCAGGAACGACACAATGCAGATGCGGATGGTGGCGCAGTGTTTGGCTCCAAGTGTGCAGCACGGCGAGAAAGCCAAGCTCCGCGCCGAGGTGTTTGGGATCGGCGGCGATGGTGCTAAGTGTTTTGGCAGCACTGGCGAAGAGCAGGTTGTAAACGACGCGCTTGTTTTGCAGCGCCACCATGGCCAACTGTTCTGGGAGCGTGAACACGACATGGAAGTAGGGCACGGGCAAGAGGTCGGCGAGGCGTGCTTCGACCCAGCGCCGTTGGGCCAGTGCCTGACACTTCGGACAATGACGATTACGACAGGAGTTGTAGGCGACTCGTTGATAACTGCACGAGTCGCATTGCTCGAGATGGCCACCCAGATCACTGGTGCGACAGACTTCAATGGCCCGCATTACGCGCCGCTGCTCTGGCAACAGCGGATAGCGCTGACGGAAGTCGGCGCCGTACTGGCGAAAGATGTCGGCCACCTCGAGCGGTGGTCGGGTGCTCACTACGCGTCAGTGTTATTCAGGCTGGCCAGAGCATCGAATGGACTAACGGTGGCACGCACGGTCTGCGCTGAGACGCTGGTATAAACCTGGGTGGTGCGCACACTACTGTGCCCGCGTAGCGTTTGAATGATGCGGATGTTGGTGCCGGCTTCCAGCAAATGTGTGGCAAAGGAGTGCCGCAGACAACGCATGTTGACCGGTTTCGTCAGACCTGCCTCCCGCCCGGCCCGATGACAGACCCTTTGCACCACAGAGACGTTGATTGGTTGCTCCCTGTTTTTCCCGGGAAAGAGCCAGACAGCGGGACGCTCCAAATGCCAGTAATGACGTAGCTCTGCCAGGAGCTTCGCGGAGAGCATTACGTAGCGATCTTTTTGGCCCTTCCCCTGCCGCACGCGAATGACCATGCGTTGCGAGTCGATATCAGTGGGCTTTAAGTGAATGACTTCCGACAGACGTAGCCCGGCCGCGTAAGTGGTCATCAAGAGTACGCGTAACTTGTAAACGCGCACCGCAGCCAGCAGTCGTTGCACTTCTGTTTGACTCAACACCACTGGCAGTCGCTTTGGTTGTCGGGGAAAAGGAATGTGCTCCACGCTGTAATCCTGGCCGAGGGTGTGGCGATAGAAAAAGCGCAGCGCACAGACGGCCTGATTGAAAGTACTCCAGGAGATCTTACGCTGCTCGACCAGATATACTTGATACTGACGAATCTCTTCCACGCCCAGTAGTTCCGGTGACTTGCCGAAGTGCCGGGCGAAGTTAGCGACGTGCGCGATGTAGGACTGGATAGTGCGCGGTGAACGATTGCGCAGTTTCAGATCTTCGATCATGCGTTGACGAAGAGAAGTCATGAGAAGCTCCTTTCCAAAGAGAGAAATGTTTGTTTGGCGACCAACATTATCTCTGCGCAGGGGAGCTTCTTCACTATGCGCTGGCCAGACTAAGGGCGCTGGTTCAGCTATTGCCCGCGCTCAGCACGGAGCAACATTGAGGGAGAGCCTTACTTTGGTGGCTGCTTACGAAAGGAATTGTGTGAAGGAAATCCTGGACCATCGCAAGCGTACCGCGGAGCGGTTTTGTTCAACTCCTTATTAGATGTCAGATCCGCGGGCTAAGAAATTATCACGCGAAATTTGTCGTCTAAGTACATCACGGGTGTTATTATACGGCAAGACATTCCTCACTACGAAAGGATTTCAAGATGTCCTCACCGATACTCCTGGACCAGGTGCGGACTACTTCCCGTCTCAGGCACCTTAGCCGCAAAACCGAAACCGCATACGTTAATTGGATTAAACGGTTTCATACTCTTCCACAACAAACGACACCCACTCGAAATGCGCGAGACTGAAATCAGACAGTTTCTCGCCCATCTTGCCGTCAATCTTCAAGTGTCCGCCTCAACCCAAACTGTCGCCCTTAGTGCTATTCTCTTTCTGTATGGTGATGTGCTCAAACAGAACCTGCCGTATATCGACCATATTGAACGAGCCAACCCTTCAAGAAAGCTTCCTGTCGTTTTCACGCGCGCCGAAGTGCAAATAATCTTTGCTCATCTGTCTGGTACTCCGCTGATTATTGCAAGCCTTTTATATGGTTCCGGCCTGCGCCTGATGGAGGCCATGCGTCTGAGAGTCAAAGACCTCGACTTCAATCTCAACCAACTTATTGTGCGCCAAGGCAAAGGAGCTACTGATCGCATAACCATGCTCCCCGTTTCGCTGCAGGCGCAACTTGAACTACACCTCCAACGCGTCCGCATACTGCACAAACAGGATCTGACGCACGGTTTCGGCCGCGTCTATCTGCCGTTTGCTCTTCAGCGCAAATACCCAAACGCGAGCGCGCAGTGGTTATGGCAGTACACTTTTCCGGCTATGAAACTATCGCGCGATCCACGGACCGGGATCTGGCGTCGCCATCACGCTTCAGCCGAAAGCGTTCAACGTGCTGTTAAGCGCGCCATCAAACTGGCCCAGATTGATAAACACGGAAGTTGCCACACGTTTCGCCATAGCTTTGCTACGCACCTCTTGGAGGATGGTTACGACATTCGCACAGTACAGGAGCTATTGGGCCACAAGGATGTTAGCACCACTATGATTTACACCCACGTCTTGAATAGAGGCGGCAGAGGTGTCAAAAGTCCGCTCGATCGCTAGCACACCATAAACTGGATAGTGCTTTGAACTATAAACATTGCCCTCCTCCGGAGTGAAAAGATGACTTTTGCAAGACTCTAAGGCATGTCGGTGAGGCGATGACTCGTTCCTGGGAATTGTGAGGGCCGCAAGACCGACAAGTTAAAGCATGTCGGACAACTAGCCAGCCGGTTCTGAGGACCGCCTCGCGAAACGCATCGGAACGCCGAAGGAGGGACAGAGTTGGACCATGATCGAGGGGGGCGTGCTCTCTGTCACCCTTTCAGAGTTTCGACTCGCGCTCAACTTCTATTCCAGTGGTTACCTTCGGCCTGCACCTACGGTGCAATAACAAATAGCACATTTGAAGCAACTCAATTCGACCTCTGCTCCGCACGGTGCGTTAATCGAGTCTTCCCTTTGCTATTTGTAGGCCACGGCGGCGCTCGATGGTCCGGCAAGGTGAATCACTTCAAAGCGTTTGAATCCGACCTCGCTGCACCACTTGCGGAAGTCGGCCCCGGTGTAATCAAACGCATCGCCGAATTCGATCAGCATGTTGAGCGACATCATTAGACCCTGGACATTCTCGCGACGAGAGTCGTCGATAAGAGCCTCGATGGCCACCAGTGCGCCACCAGAAGGCAGCGCGTCGTAGGCCGAACGAATGAGGTGCATCTTCTTCTCGAGATTCCAATCGTGCAGAATCATGCCCATCGTAATGACATCAGCTTTCGGGAGCGGGTCATTGAAGAAATCTCCACACGCGGTCTGAATGCGGTCCTCCAACCCCGCTGCTGCTATGTGCTTATTCGCAATTGGTTGGACCGGCGGCAGATCAAAACTGATGCATTTCAGATGCGGATGTTTCTTAGCGCATTCAATACTTAACAAGCCAGTCGCGCCACCAACATCGCAAAGTGTTTGGAATTTCGAACAATCAAATTTGTCGGCGAACGCTTCGAAGTTGAGTCGGGACAGGCCCGTCATCGCCCCCATGAATTGTTCCAAACGCGGCAGGTCGGCATAGAGTTCTTCAAACATTCCCTTCTGTCCATGCTTGATCTCGTTCTGCGGTTTGCCTGTTCGCAACGCCTCCGGAAGATCGTTCCAGAATTTGAAGAGCCGCGCATTCAGCATAGTCAGGATGCCTCCGATATAACGCGGACTTGTTTCGTCGAGGAATAACTCACCTTCGGGCGTGTTGAAATACTTAGCATCGGCGCCTTCACCTTCGCGTTCAAGAAACTTCATGGCGACGAGTGCGTCGAAAAAGTCGGCGATGCCGCGCGGGTGGAGTTGCAATTCCGCTCCGAGCTCGGCGCCGGTCAAACGCCGCTTACCGAGCTTAGTGAATAGTCCCATCTCGACTGCGGTTAGGAGGACTTTCGAATTCCAAAAGCCGAAGGCAGTTTGCAAAATGGGTGTCGGATCAAGTGAGTTGCTCATGTACGTTACCTTACTTCTGGGTGTCAAGAGTTAACTTAATTAGATCGTGTCTGTGCATGATACAACACGATCATCCGCAGATTGCGCCGATTACATCGATTTTTTCTTGGAGCAGTTCACCCTATCGTCGAGGTCAGTCCCGAAGCGCGGTAGCGTCGGGTGAGCGTTTAAGGTGACGTCCAGGAGCTAATACTCGAGGCTCACCCGACGCTACCGCGCTCCGGTACTGACCGTTCCCGCAACTTGCTCCTTTGGTTGCGGCCCAGGCTGCGCAGTCTGTGAAATCTGCCGAATCGCTTGACCGACGCCAGGATCTGCGGTGATCTTGGGAATGAAATGCAAAGACTTCTGAAGATATCGCTAATTATTTTCGCGTTGGCGTTAGCGATCTGCCTCGCGTGCTTCGTATGGCGCTTATCTCGGCCGAACGAAGGCGAGCCGAGTCTTGCGGGTACGACATCCGGGCCGGCGTTCGAAGTAATCATCGAGAAGCCTCGCATGGACCGCCCCCTTTTTAGAATCATTCCGACCAGGCTCGAGGCAAAGATATTTGGGGTGAGCGCCCTTCGGTTTGACCAGGCGAGCCGTGGCGCCAGGGTTGGAGGTATCGGAAACGGCTACGTCGATCTCCATGCCGATGGCTGGGACCTACATATCGAAACTAACGGTGAGGGGAAGGTCGGTTCGGAAACGCGCATTGTGTTCCCGATTGAGATCGCCGAAAAAGAGTGGTCCATACGCTGCCGCCCCGCAGAGCAAGCGGTCGGCTTTCTCCACGTCATCACTCGTCCAGGATCGAGCGAGTTCGAAGGAAACTTTGTAGTCGAATTCGCCAACTGCGAGGATGCGAAGACGGGGAAGATTCTGGATACCGAAGCCGGTGCTCGCCCAGGCGATGCGTGGCCTTCAGCGCCGCTCACCGTTCGTGGGAGTTTCACGGGCCTGTCACCAAAGAGTCGCTAGGACCGGACGAGAACTGGTCACTCATCTCGTTAGGAAGCTCTTGCTCGGGTTAGCAAATCGCTCACAAGCAATTCAAGCTCTCCAAGACTCTTGTCGATCGAGTCATTACTAGTGTCAATGATTGATAATTTGAGCGCATCTGCCTGTCCTCTTAGATATGCGGCCCAACAATCCATTTGCGGACGAGCAAGTTCCGGTTGACTGCGGTCCAAACGAAGGCGCTCATTTCGTTTCACCGGATCGCAATCAACCAAAACGATCTGCGCGCAGTCAATTCCAGTTTGCTTCAAAACTTCCAGCGCTAGATGAGGTCGTATTTGCGTATCGAGTACGCCCAGTTCAATTCCTGTTTCGGGTTGACGCAAGTGGGAGATCCAGTAACGAAGTACGTCTGCCTGCCGATCGGCAGAGGAAGCTGTTTCGTGACTTTCTATTTTCACGCGATCGCAGTTGATTCCCTTAATACCTGGAATTGCCAGGTCATTTAGTTTGAGTGTGAGAGTTGTTTTTCCCGCTCCAGACGCGCCGGTCAGGACGAGAATTGCTGGCGATCGCAAGACTGATTTATTCATCTTGTGAGCCCTCGGTGAATCCGCTGATGAATGCTGTTGTCGTGTGGCGATGAATACCACGTCATCCGACAAAAGCACGGGCAACTAAGCTATACAGAACGTCCCTGATCACGAAGAGAGGTATTGCGACAAACCATAGGAGCAGTGCCAGATTGCGCGAACGCCTGGCGCCTTGATAATCGACATCTCGCGTTTTGAGACTGCCAAATTTGATTTGCCACCTCACCAGTAACACGAGTACCACAAAGAAAGTAATGATGAAGCCCAGGTACGTTACTGCAGCGACGAACGGAATTACGCTCAAGGCCAGAAGAACGAACATGGCGGCCGCCGCCGTCCTTAAGAAACTTGCGTCACTGCAGGCACGGTTTACGCGCTCCTGTATTTCTGCAGCGGCAGCAGCAGCTTGCACGTCTATGGGCGTCGCACAGAAGCGACAGGTCTGCATTGAGTCGTTAATGATCTCGTTGCAGTTTGGACAAGGAAAGGTTTGCATTTGAGTCAACATAGAATTAACGGTCGGCCTTTCGACTCAACTAAAAAAGAAGTCCACTCGGGTCCGCTGCAACCTCGCTGAGAAGTACATCAGTACCGCGAGTGAAGCGACCGGCTGCCACACTCAATTTTCTTCTGTCATTCTCACGATTGCCTGTTGAGTGTGGCAGCCGGTCGCTGCGTTCGCGGTACTGTACTTGTCGGCCGCAAGCACGCGTTAGATTGTGGTGCCGAAGAGAAATTTCGCCGGCGATATTTCTTTCACAACAATCATACCGAGCGCAATACAGTTAATGATTACGGTGATCCAGAATCCAACCAAAAACGATGGCTTGCGCGTTTTGTGTCGCAAAAGGACCTGGGCAATCAAGGCACCGGGCCATCCGCCAACCAAGCTTAATAGCTGGAGCGTAGATTCCGGGGTTCGCCAAGCTCCATTCTGAGCAGCCTTTTTGTCCCGAGAATAACAGGCATAGGTGACAATACTGGCGCCATAATAGAGACCCACCAAACTCAGCTCAAGCAGTCCAAATACGGCAACGAAGATTACGGCGACGAGGAAAGTCAATGCGAATGTAATCGGCACCGCAATGCCCGCTCTCAGACTTTGATTCATCGGTGGACCACTATTCCGAACCACCAAGAATTGAACATCATTCGCCTGAGGTCGGCCATGCGGATCGAACCCGAGTGTGTAACTCACCGACTCATTTACAATCGGCCTGCGATCACTGTGTCGCAATGACGAAATGTGAATAAAAACTGAGTCACCACCTTCGGACGAAGTGATGAATCCGAACCCACGTTCGTCATTCCACTTTCTGATTCTTCCCTGACGACGCATCTACCTAAGCTCCGAATTGCTTCAAGTGATGGTCGACGTGCTTGTACGTGACCATCCCCCATTCGCGCCAGGACAGTGGTCCAAAGAGCGGATGTTCAGGGCCTGCACCTTCTCGCGGGCCCGCCCCGATCTGTTTCAGCAGATTAAGCACGGCCGCGCGTTCTTCCTCAAAGGCGGCTGTGTCGACCGGGTACAGCTCGGGCGCAGTCGGTGCTCCTTTGGGGAATGGAAACACATACAAGATCAAATGTTTGAGGGGAAAAACCTGGAACGCGCGCTTTTTCGCAGATGCCACCTCAAGTTCTCCGACGGTCATCCGCGCGGAGAGGCAAAGGTGTTGTAGCATCGCGGTCACGCTCATTCGTCCCCACCGAGCGGTCGACGAATCGGATAGCGTGCGAACTCTGGCAATGATCGCCGCTCGGTCGCTCTCATTCAGAATAGAGCGCATTGCAATCGGTCCTTTCTATTCAGCACATGCGCTTCCCTGTCGTCCACATGCTCCGAAGTGGAGCGCCATGATTTGAACGATCAGGCTTGCATCCTGCTCGTGACTTTAGTGTCTTAGTTTAGCTGGCTCTGTGCAACCTTTGTGCTCCATGACTCCGTGATGCGGTATTAAGACAACGATCACCGAGCCACACAAGGTTGCACAGCGCGGCTTAGGCCGCAACCAAACGATCAAGTTGCGAGACCGGTCAGTACTTGTCGACAAAACGTATGATTGTGGTGGGATCCCGATCTCGTTCTGCGTTCCGGCGGACATTCACCAGGTTCACCGAGATCTCCCTGCCTTCTAGCTCGATACGATAGGTGTCCTCGTCTTCCCTGACAAAAGAGAAGCCTCGCCGTGAAAGCTCGTCTTCGAAGATCCTATTTGCGTCAATCTTCATACTTTGATCCAACGTTTAGTTTGCCCGACAGTTCGTCCGAAAACTGGTTTATCCAAAACACTTCACATTCCGTATCACCATCGTTGGGTAAGTCAGTTAACGCAAGTTGTTCTGCTTCAGCTGCCACAAAGTCTCCTTCAATCTTAATCGATAGTATCTTTTTAGAATGAGGCAACCGCTCAACGGTTATCTTCCGTCTCGGAAATTCACCGGACGTAGTCGCATAGTTGGTGAAAACCCATGATTCAATGAACACAAAGTCAAGATCATCAACCTGAAACAGGTACGAGTTGGGGCAGCAGGTGCAGATGTTGACTCCCCACGCTCGAATGACTTCAAGCTCAAGGATTTCAGCAATGCCTCGATCTAGTTCTTGATGCCATACCTCTCTACGATGTTTGAACAGAAAAAACGGGGACTGTTGGGAGAGATGATCCAACTCCGTTTTGGAAAGTGGACGTTCGGTAATACTAATCATCCAGCTTGAACACCTGGACCAGTGCGGTTGCAGCCTCCCTGATCTCCTTTTCATACTCGGCCCGATAATTTGGATAATCTCTAATCTGCTCTTTCTCACCTGTTAAAATGCGCGCACACTCCTGCTATCAAATCCGCTGTCGATGCTTCAGCAGCAATTGGTGGAAGTTTCTCGCTTGATAACATTCCCAACTGCCAAAACGCGATTGCCTGTTCAAAAGTCATTTTCACTAATGCGTTGTTACCTTAACATCCAGATCAATACGGCCGTCGTTGCCAATCGTCGCCTGCTCGGTCCCACACCTCGGAGGAAAACCATCTGAAGTCGCTGAATCGAGGATCATTTGACAACCAGTCATCTATCATCAAAGACACGGCCACACTGCCCACTTCCCAAATCGGAGAATGCTTAACTAGCCACCGACTTGTTGCAGGTTCTCTACGCTCCACACTTATCGTGTAGTAGCGGTCCTCATACCACGAGAAAGCGAAAGTAACACCGTTACCTTCATGCTTTGGTTGAGTGACCTCGTACCTCTCAAACTTTGAGTTCTGGTCTAGTATGTAGTAACGAAAAGCGAGCGCAACATCCAGGACCTCATGAGGAAGAATGCTGACGAAAGTTACGTGGTTCCTTAAGATCGGTTCAGAAGTTGTGGGAGAAGGATTATCGCAAGCTTCAGCTTCTCCGATCTCAACCAAACGACGCAGGATGTCAGGATCGTTGCCGCTGTAACGTAGGCATTGCATTTCCGACGACCTCACTGCGCGAATAGCCTGGTAAACGTCCTCATCCGTCTGCGGTTGCTGTTTTACAAAACAATGCCGATCGGGATCGTCGAACCCCATCAAGCTGGGGGCCACCGCGTGCGGAGCCATGCACTGCATGCAACAGCCATTAGCTACATAGAATGGGCCCGGAGCATTCTTAGGATGTGGTCTACGTTCATCACTCATAAGAATTCTGCCACTCACCACTCGAGTTCAGCGGTGAGCCTTTAGTTAACACAACACGAGGGGCACCCGACGCTACCGCGCTTCGGTACTGACCGGTCTCGCAACTTGATCGTTTGGTTGCGGCGTAAGCCGCGCTGTGAAATCGGTGGATGCTTTCTCTCGTTATCTTATGGTGTAACCTCCAAACTAATTTCCTCAGATTGTAATCTTTCGCCATCACAACACGCCACAGATCTCTCGATGGAGAGTTGATAATGGCCTGGCTCCAACGCGTCATACCAAACAGTGTTTCCGGTTTTACGTGGCCCCTCCGTCAGCAGGAACCAACCAACCTCCATTATGAAGAGCCGTCATCTAAGAGCACTCCCATGCAATTCTGGAATCCTACACCGCGGCAGCGTGTGGATCCTTCAAGTCCTTTCTACTACCAAGCCCTCTACCCGGAGACCGGGAATCCCACATCGCGGCAGCGTGTGGATCTTTCATGTCCTTTCTACACTCACGAGCACTCACGACAATTCGGGAATCCCACACCGCGGCAGCGTGTGGATCTTTCATGTCCTTTCTACACTCACGAGCACTCACGACAATTCGGGAATCCCACACCGCGGCAGCGTGTGGATCCTTCAAGTCCTTTCTACTACCAAGCCCTCTACCCGGAGATCGCAAATCCCACATCGCGCTCAATCTGACGCAAGCCACTTCATGATTAGCGCTGTCGATAGTTCACCACACGTGCCTGCATACGCCGAAGAATTCCACAATTGAGTCATGCCGTTCCTGATGAGTAACTCCGGGTATCTTTCTCCGATGAAATTCTGACCGTTGTTCATTAACGACAGGGCCACCTCTTCAATACTCATCTTAGGCACGATTCGAACTAACATATGAAGATGGTCCGGAACAATGCTGATCCGATCCAATGCAAAATTGCGTTTGGCAGCGACTTGTAACCAGTACTCCGTCAGCGCCTGTCCGATCGTCGCGCCGAAAAATCCCTTTCTCTGCTGCGTCGAGAAGACCAGGTGATGATTCAGATCGAATACCGCATGTGCCGCACGCAGAGTTCTCGGTTGTGGGTCATGAAAGGTATAGACCGGCGGCAGAATTCTTGTAGCGTATCCATGATGAGTTGGTTGCTCTTCAAGATATGCGCGAACTGCGGAAATTCGCACACTACCACTGCTCCTGGCCAGGTAGCCACCCGCCCAGATTGGCACCGAAAGGTTGAAGATCCGCGCTAGTTCGCGCGAGGAATTACATTTAAGCAATTGCACCGCCTTCGCGACTGATTGTGAAGGTTGCATGCTCAGTAGGCACCGCTGTTGGGTTGGATACTGGTTCTGTTCGAGCAAGCGGTAAGAATGGTTAGTCGAGATCTCTTTGATCAAATCAGCAACAGAGTCAGCTATCCGTTGGGAAGAGAATAGTTCGCGGCGGCGATGAGTGCGGAAACACAAATAGTAATGGAGTTGAAAAGCCCAAGTGAGAGTTGAGAGCGGTGTGAGGAGCATTTTTGGAGCGCAGGGTAAAACGATTCGGCTGGTAACGCAATCGAGTTTCTGTTTTTTTTACGAGAGGAGCTTGAACGGTGAGTGTAGAAAGGATATGAAAGATCCACACGCTGCCGCGATGTGGGATTCGCGGTCTCCGGGTAGATTGCTTGGTAGTAGAAAGGACTTGAACGATCCACACGCTGCCGCGATGTGGGATTCGCGATCTTCGGAGTAGAGGGCTTGGTAGTAGAAAGGACTTGAACGATCCACACGCTGCCGCGATGTGGGATTCGCGATCTCCGGGGGTAGATGCCATGGTTGTAGAAAGGACTTGAGACTTCCACACGCTGCCGCGATGTGGGATTCGGGTGAGTCGGGGTTGATGTTCGCGCGATTTGCGTCTATGGCACGACGGGCAGCAAGATGCGCGACGGTCGTGACGGCGAACAGTAAACACGCTGCGTGGCTTTGATAAAATCGGAGGCCCGCGCTTGATAGATGCTCTTTATGAAGCTCTGTGGATTCCTGTCAATCAACGGAAACCAGGTTGATTGCACTTGGACCATCAGCCGGTGGCCCTTGAGAAATACGTGGTCGTGATTGCGTAAAGGGATCTTCCACTCAATGGGAGTATTCGGCACAAGCGGCTCCGGTCGTTCATAGCTTTTAAGGTAACGCCCGCGACGCACTTCCATCGCAACCGGCAGTTGATAGCCATTCAACGAGTGCGCGTACTCTCCGGCTTTTGGTCCCGCGTCCGCCTCCCATGCATTCTTTTGAGCGTCTTCAGGATAGACGTCAATCAGCTTAATGATGAAGTCTGAATCAGTGCCCGAAGTTGAGACGAAGAGTTGGCCCATCACTTCGCCGGTGATCGTCAGGTCTTGCTTAAGCGGCGTGCTGATGAACGTCAACACGTCCGGTCGCCCTTCGACGAAGCGCTGGTCTGCGACTTCCCATGTTTGCCAATCACCGCCGGGATAAGTGGGCGAGATGGGCCGTTGCCGGTAGGGTACAGGACTGGCGGGGTCCGAGACGTACTCACGATATTCCGGCTGTCCTCTCCCTCCGGCGCTCGGCGCGTCAAAAGAGAGTGTCCCGTCGGCGCGCAGATAAAGGTTGGTCAGTTTAACTTCTTTCGGGGGCCACCCGTCGTAGGTGCGCCAGCGGTTTGCGCCTGATTGGAAAGTTGAGACTTTCCACGTAGGCTTTCCACTCCCTCCGTGAAGGTAATAACGGAAGAACGGTGCTTCGATGGTCTCGCGAAATTCTCGCGCTGTCTCGTGTCCACTGAAAGGTATCAATCCGATGCTGTCGCCTTTAGGTGAATGCCATTGTCCGTGGAACCATGGGCCAGCCACCATAAAGTTTTCGTGCCGCGGGTCGTGCTCGCCGGCGTGGAGAAATATCTGCCACGGTCCCCAGGGGTCTTCCTGATCCCAAAAGCCTGCGACATTCAGAAGGGGGACTGTCGTCGAGTGCAGTTGACTGATCCATGCTTCCTTCTTCCAGAACTCGTCATAGTCGGGGTGGGCGACGATGTCGTTCCAGTAAGGAATAGAACCATGCAGATATTTTTCATTGATGTTCGATAGTGGCCCTAGCGCGAGGTACCAGGAATAAGCGTCGTAGATCTCGAAGACAAAATTAGTGTTCTTATTCTTGTCAGCCTGCTCAAGGACGGCATATTCGAAGGCATAGCTTTCGCGCAACGCTCCGTAGTGATGGTCGTCGTCATTCATCCACTGATCAACCGGAGACGCCTGCTCGCTGATCGCTTTGAGCGCGGGATGAGGTTGCAAGAGCGCCAACGCGCTGGTCAGACCATCGTAAGAAACGCCGTACATTCCGACCTTGCCGTTGTTGTTCTTCACATTCTTCACGAGCCAGTCGATACTGTCGTAGGCATCTGTCGTTTCGTTCGTCGCCTTCGGGTCGGTTAAATCCACCTGCGACGTCAGCTTGAAGACGCCTTCTGATTTAAAGCGGCCGCGTAGATTCTGGATCACAAAGATGTAACCATCCTGCGCAAGCTCCTTGAAACTCACCGGCACTTGTTGCGGCGAGCGGTTGGGAACGCCATAAGGCGTGCGACGAAATAGGATGGGCAACGGATCTTTCTGATTATTTGGCGTAAGGATAACTGTTTGAAGCCGCGCTCCATCGCGCATCGGGATCATAACTTCTTCGAAGGTGAACGCCGGCTTCTCCGTCGATTGCTGCGCCTGAACTGCATCGGCCCACAGCAGCATGGCGACGGCGGCACACAGTAGGGCGAACGCTTTAACTTTTCGCATCAAACGCTTCTCGCTTCTCATAAATGGTCACAGATAATCGCGACTTCCTCAATCTTTTCAACCTCCGCAAGCTTTTGCCTGCGATCGCAAAAAGCTATTCTGACTCGTCGTCAACCGTTTCAGAACTTAGCGCCATACTTTGTCGATTCTGGCTAATTCCTTTAACTCGGCAACAACCGGGTGAGAGCTAAAGAACGCAAAGAACCTGACGGTTGGCATGAAGACGATCTTATCGCCAAACACTGAACGCGACTTAAGGTGTATTGTCACCGGGTGAATATTTATCCAAACATTCTCCGTGACATCTTCAATTTCGGATAAAGGAATAGCAACTTCTTTGAGGTAGTTCGAGACGTACAAGAAAGTTTCATCAACGCTGACTTCCTTCAGTCGGATACAGCTCCAATATATGAAGGCAAACCCGGCAAGCCAGATAAGTAAGAACATCCATTTAGGTTCAGAATCGTGCCCTTCAATTGGTCTAAGAAACATGGTCAGGGATGCAATGCCAAAAAGTGGAATCCAAAAGCCCGGGAATATAACCTTCATGAGGACGGTTTCGAGGGATGATAATCTCCGTTTCATATATTGAAGTCATCCAACGTTTGATGCGCTTCAAGGACCACCCAACCTAACCAAGAGCACGGTTCGTAGTGAGTCTTGCGGCAAAGCTTGATCGGCTGCATCGTGGATAAGTTTGTTATTCGGAAGATAACAGACGATCCACGCGCATCACTCGAAATAGCACGAACAGGAAACTGACCCTAATCGCAGCGCTATTATGGTTGGACCAAAACCTCATAGTGCGTGACGTTTGGCTCAAGCTCAAGCAGGAACTTCTCGTCTTCGGGATAATATTTGGCTTTCTCAATCTCTGAACCTGCGAACCTCTTAATGGCGTCTTCTGATTCCCAAAGCGTGAGCAAAAGGAAGTGAGCCTGGTCTCCATCAACTCTTTGGAGAACATAGACTCCTCGGTTTCCCTCCGTCTTTTTGTATTCGGCCACTCCAGTTCTTTTCAAGTAGTCCAGGTATTCATCGGCTTTTGATACTTGAGTTACGCCATGCCAGGTTCTCGCAATCATAAAACCTCCAACATTGGTTAATTACCTTTACGTTTCGCGGCGCCAACGCGGCTCGCACACGCAACGTAACCAAAGCGCCGCTCATGGCGAAGCTCCCGCCTATGTTGGACACCTCATGGTTTGAACTCAGAAACGGTCATGAAGATCTGCTTAGCAACATCTACGTCAGGTCGGCCTTTGCAATTTGCCGATAACCTGGCCACCAGTGTTCCGTCCGCATCATAGAACCGCGCTTCGGCCTTGTAAGAAAATCCACGAGCGAACTCTTGCGATCGCCAGCTTTGGATCTTAACCCTTTTACCAGCTACCTCAGCGACCGTTTTAAGATATTCCGACTGCTGAGCCAAATATTGCGCTGCATACTCTTCATTCCAGGAGGTGTACTCCGCGTACAGCCGTATTCGTTTATTGTCGAACCTACTACCCCAGGAACATTCCTGGCACCGCTCCCCGCTCTTAAATTTAAAACTCGGTGGCAAATAAAAGCTGAAATATCCACCCGCATCAACCTTATGCCAGTCATTCGGAATTGAAAGTTGCTGTGCACAAGTTGTGACGCATGAAGTGAGGATAACAAAGCCAAGTACCAAGAAGATTTTTGTCATCACAACTTCACTGTTGAACAAGTATCCAACGTCGCGCTCTTGACGAGTCCGCGGCGCACTCTCGGTTGCTAAGCCTTTCGGGTCAGCGTCGCCATGATCCTGTCTATCTCGGATTTGAGTGATGGTTGAAGTCCCAGGCTTGTCTCAAAATCCGTTTTTGCCTCACGCTCTTTATCTTGCAGGAGGTTGAGAACGCCACGTACTTCATAACCGCGAGCATCGTTTGGGAAGTTCTTAATGTATGAACTCAATTCGCCATACGGCGCACAGAAAGCAAACTCAGGGATCTTATCAACAATTGAATCAGGTTTTAGTGCCTTTGCTTTCTTAAAGTCGGCAATTGCCTCATCGACGTCACCTAGAAGTCCGTGCACTATGCCTCGATTAGCGTAGCCGTCAGCATATGTCTCATTCCATTCGATAGCATTGTTAAAGTCGGCGAGAGCGCCGACAAAATCTCGCTGCAGGTGATAGCGGATAAAGCCGCGTCTGGTGAATGGAGATGGCAGGCCGGGTACGAGTTCTATGCTCTTGTTATAGTCGACCTTACTTAGCTCAAGGTTTCCTTTCGACAAGTAATAAAATGAACGCATCGCGTAAGCATGTCCGTCCTCCGGCTTGATTGAAATGGCTTTGTTCATATCGTCGATTGAGCCATCCAAATCGTTTTTCCGAAAGCGAAAGACGGCGCGACTCTGGTAGAAGACTTCGATTCCCGGTCTGCTAGGCGCGAGTTCGATTACCTTAGAGCAATCATCCGAAGTGTCTGCGTCTGGGTTTATCCTATTTCTCGCCGCAATACGCACGACGTATCCCTCGGCGTTCTTGGGATCTAATTCGATGGCCCTGTTTGCGTCCAGGAGCGCGGCATCCAATTCGCCTCTATCCAGATGGGCCATCCCGCTCTTTATGATCTGCTGCACAGATTGTGGGGTTTGTGCGGCTGATACGCTCACGGCGAGAAGAATCAGTATGCTTGAGAAAATGGTCCCTAACATGGCGAAAACCCTTTCAATACCTACATCAGGTTCCCGATCATCATTATCCGGATGGCCTAAAAACTTGACCGGCTTGTCGTCTGCACCACTCAACCTCTTCTGCCGGACCGCGCGCGTCCTCGCGGGCCCAATCCGAACAAGCCCATCGCCTAACCAACTCGCTATCAAAGACTGAGGAACAATCTAATTCGCCTTGGCGTCATTTCGCCGATCGCATTTCTCGGAGCGTAACAGGCGATGCAAACGAAATCGCATGAAGAAGAACTACTCCCAGCGAGTCCGCTGCAAGGTCGTGTTATGTGCGCAATCTAGCATCGCAAAGACATAAGGAGTACGCTTCAGCGCTTCGCCCAAAACAACGTGCACAAAAAGTTAGACGTGACCACTACAGTACCGCTAGCGAAGCGACCGGATGCCACACTCAATCGTGGATTCTCAAGACCGCTTTGTTGAGTATGGCATCCCGTCGCTTCGCTATTGACGCATGGGGCTGATCGAGTTGGGCCATCCACACTCAATCAAAAGCCTTCGCCACCGAGCATTACAAAACCGGTGCGAAGAATAATCTTTAGATCCAACAACAACGACCAGTTCTCGATGTAGAACAGGTCCAGCCGCACCATCTCTTCAAATGGCAAACGATTCCGCCCGGACACCTGCCACAAACCCGTCAACCCTGGTTTCATATCCAAACGCTTCCGGTGCCACAACTCATACGCTTCAACTTCATACGGAATCGGCGGGCGTGGTCCAACCAGGCTCATGTCACCCATCAGTACATTCAACAACTGCGGCACTTCATCCAAACTAGTGCGTCGCAGAGTCTTTCCAATTCGCGTGATTCGCGGGTCAGCCTGCAATTTGTAAGTGGGACGATTGACGTCGCCAAGGTTAGCTTCAGCTCGACCTGCTATGAAAGCTCGCTGGTACTCACGATGCAGATCAGGATCAGCTCCCGCCTGCATGGTCCGAAACTTGTAAAGCAGGAACAACCGTCCATCCATCCCGACACGTTCCTGCGTGTAGAAGATGGGGCCCTTCGAGTCGAGTTTGATCAGAATTGCGATTAAAAGCCACAGCGGAAACAGGAGCGCAATAGCTGCGGCTGAAATAATCAGATCACAAGAGCGTTTGACCAACCGCGCAGCGTTTGAAAGCGGCTCGCGAAAAAGACGAATCATTGGCAGCGCGCCAATTTGGTCGATTTCAGTCTTTCGTGGCAGGCAATTGAAGAGACTGGGTGCGATTCGGAATTCAACGCCGCGTCGCCGCCCGCACCTCATCATCACTTCAAATAAGAGATCTCCGTTAACCTGAGGGTCGGCGATGATGACTTCGTTCGCCCCGGCATCACGTATTGCGTCTGGGAGTTCATGGAGATTTCCAATAACTGGTACGCCTTCGTAATAATCACCCTTTGGCTGGCCCACGCGAGTATCGATCACACCGATCACCCGGTAGCCAAGATCGGGACGTTCGCGCATCTCCTTAATACAAAGTGAGGCCTCAGCTCCGCGACCAACTACGAGCGTCGGAATGAGATTCACTAAACGCTTCCTGACAAATACCTGTCCCCGGCGAAGGATGAATCGAGTCGCACCGATGCTTATCAATGCCAAAACGAAATCGACTATAAAAACACCGCGAGCATAAGAGAATGCTCGGAACGTGTAACCACCGCGATACAGGAAGGCTGCTGCGATGATTAATAGAGATCCGATAGCCGTTGCCTTGAAGATCTTGATGCTGTCGTCCACACTCGAGAACTCGCCTCGGAGCCGATACAAATCGAAATGACGCAACGTCAAGAGACGAATGGAGATCACAACGAGCAATAACGAACCATACGGCGCGAACGACTCATTGAAGTGAAATAACCCGGATGGCCCAAACGGGGAAAGACCTTCACGATAAGAAAAGGCGAGCACAAATGAAAGTCCGGCACAAACTGCATCGGATAAAACCAACCCCGCACGTATTGCAGGCGCGATCCATTTCGGAGCACGCCCCCGCACGCGCACCGCGCTCGGCGTGGTAATTAGTTTGGCCCGTTTTTCCGCTCGCATCTAATTCAATATCAAATTCGTTACTTCATTCAGTACGCTGTTTGAACGACGGGGATTGACACTCGATTTTTTCTGAACGCGCAAATGGTCTAGATCATCAGCAGTCACAATTCGCCGAAGCCGACCTTCTCTAATCAATTGCTCGTCAACTGCCGCCCAACGGCCGGCATAGATACTCGCGACGGGAACACCCAAAGCGGCGGCCTCGCGATTGATGGTGCCGCCCGCACTTATAACCAGGTCACTCGCTGCGATCAGATTTGGACCATCCATCGGAATACTCGGAATCACCAGATTCTGATGTGCCCGGGATTGATAAGTTGCCCGCTGGCCTTCGGTTCTTGGTAATAACATTACCTTTAGGTTCTCAATTGTCAGCAGTTTGCTTAAGGCTTCATCGAAAAGAGTGTTGTGAAAACGATGATAAAGCGCCTCATGAGCGGGGGGTCGCATCAGGACGAGCACATTATCCGCGCTAATCCCGAATTTGCACAACTGTTCACCGAATAACTGATCGGGCTCAAACGCCGCGAGGTACACATCTTCTTTTGTACCCCGATAACGACGGACCTTCGACCTGGCGGCCCCGTAACGCCGCAATCTCTCCTCGGGAAAGCTTTCGGGCACTATCACGCGCGACGCGAATCGGAAAGCCAGGTGATTGGCGGGTTGAAACTCGTAATCCATTAAAGTCACTGACGACAGACGTAGCAAACGTGCCGCCAGAATCTGCGAATAAGAATTGTGACTCAACGCGAGGTCAAACTTTCTGGTCCTAGCCCAGCGTGACAACGCAACCGCTCGAGTCAACAGAGAACCCGCCTTCGCTGATAGCTCTCGCCCACCATGACGACCAATCGTCTCAGGCAACATGCCAGCCGCTCGCGCAAGCGGTATGGTCTCGGCAAACTCACGAGCCGTGATTTCTACTTCATGGCCCATGGATTGGAAACGATTTGTCAGCGCTCTAAAGAATGGAACGTGTGGAGAGTTGGCGAGGTCGATCCAAAGACGCATTGCAACTTGCGCTCAAATATTTTTGAATCAACCTTACAAGGCCAATTCAATCAAACGGCCACGACCAATCAGTGACTTTTCGGCAGCTTCGATCATCGACACCATCCGTAATCCAGCCTGGCCATCAGTTTCTGGACTGGCTCCATTCTCGATACAGTCGATGAAATGAAGTGCCTCGTTCTGGAGTGCTTCAGTGTTATCCAGTCGTGGCGCGTACATGTCACCCGAACGGTAGCTCACCAGTAACTTATAAACATCCTCGGGTCTTGGCGTAACGGTAATGCCTTTGTCGTAGACTTTGATCTTTTCGCTGGGTTCGAGGTCATCGTAAAGGATCATCTTCTCGCTACCGCCAATAAGCGTGTGCCTGACCTTAACGGGCGTCAACCAGTTGACGTGCACATGCGCAATCTGACGGTTGGGAAAGAACAGGGTGATGTACGCAACGTTTTCAGGTTGACCAGGCACGTGACTTATTCCAGTTGCCGAAACAGCCACCGGTTTGTCAGGAAGAACAAAGTCCATGATCGAAAGGTCGTGGATGGCGAGATCCCAGATGACGTTGATGTCGTGTTGAAAAAGACCAAGGTTCACTCGAACAGCGTCGTAGTAGTAGATCTCACCCAACGCTCCTGTCGTAATCAGCTCGCGCATCTTACGCACCGCATCGGTATATACGAATGTATGGTCCACCAGCAGCACCAGCTTCCGAGCGGCTGCGATATCTATTAGTTGGCGTGCCTGGTCCGAGGTAGTGGCGAGTGGTTTTTCGACGAGTACATGTTTGCCGGCTTCTAATGCCGCTACCGCCAGCTCAAAGTGCGACGAAACCGGCGTAGCGATAATTACCGCATCGACTGTCGAATCGTTGATGACGCTGGCCGCATCTTTCGTTGTTTTCAGAGAAGGATAAAGCTTGCGTAATGGTTGGAGTCGTTCTTCGCGAAGGTCTGCAACTGCGACGACCGATGAACCGGGCGCAGCCATGAAATTCCGTACTAGATTTGGCCCCCAATATCCGTACCCGATGACACCGACTTGAATCATTTCAATTTATCGCTCACGTACATCGCCAACCACTCGAGCTGGAACGCCGGCAACAATCGCAAAGTCTGGAACATCTTTCGTGACAACCGAACCAGCTCCGACCATGGCATTCGCTCCGATCGTCACTCCAGCGATAACTGTAGCATTACTTCCCAGGCTGGCCCGCTTTTTAACCGTTGTCTTCACTACGGTCCAATCACTCTCTGTTTGCGGAGTACCGTCTTCATTCACGGCGCGGGGAAACAGATCATTTGTAAACATGACTCCGTGTCCGATGAAGACTTCATCCTCCAACGTTACCCCTTCGCAAATAAATGTATGTGAGGAGATTTTGCACCGTGCTCCCACCTGAGCATTTTTTTGAATCTCGACGAAAGCGCCTATTTTCGTTTCCGGTCCAATCGAACAGCCATACAGATTTACGAGATCTGGTTGAAAGATCCGCACATCTTTACCAAGTCGAACATCGGCTGCTATTGGCATAATTAGTTAATTTTGAATCGCTCGACTCTCTCGAAGGCGGGCCAGAGCGTACAACATCCAGGCTTGAGTCCAACGCATGTAGGGTTTGTGGACTGTATAGAAGCGTCGTCGCTGATAATAGAAAAAGCCCTGCTCATTACGCATATTGGTTATCAGCCATTCAGCAATCTTTTCACCTCTGGCAGTTGCACCCGAGTCAAGACCAGTCAACTCCAGAAAAGTAACGATGGCAGTTGCACCAGCATGTACATCTACAGGATACGGGTGCTGATGGTAGTATTTCGGCCACCCGTCCGCAAGAAAGAAGCTGTCTTTCCAAAACTTATATCCACGTGATAAGGCAGGTTGAAACTCTGCAGCCGCCGGAATGCTCTTGATAATACGATCCAGCGAAAACAACACATAAGCAGTGTGAAAATTGTCTATCCACGACTGCGAGGGATCCATCCCATACATCCACGAGCCATCGGGTCTTTGATGATTGACCACAAACCGCGTTGCCCGTCGAGCAAGATCGAATAATTCTTTTTCTTTGGTTACTGCACCTACAGCTGCCAACACTTCGGCAGCCAGCAAGCTTGCATTAAAGATCTGCGTCGATGTTTCTGGTGCATAGCTAAAGCAGACTTCTGTCGGTGTGTTTACCGGACGCGGCAAATCAGCAACTATGAAATCACAAATACTGCGGGCTTCCTTTAAGTAAGTCTCGTCATTAAAGAGATGCGTGGCTTCTATAAAAGCCCTACCGGCAAAGGCTGTGGGAACAATCGTCGGCGTGCCGCGGGGAGCAAAGAAGTTTCGACTCTGCCAATCGAAGTTATATCCCCACGCAGCTCCTGCGTACTTCGTCAGTTTCATCTCGCGCAAATCTGACAGCAATGACCGCGCCGAAGACTCGGACTCGACCGTTTTTGTCGAGCGGTATTCGGCCAGGTGGGCCAGGGCAAATAAGGCAATTCCCTTTGCATTTCGCTGCGGAGGAATTTGAGCAAACTTGCGGAAATCAAAAGGCGAACGCTTTAGAATCTGGGTGAAAGCAAGGCGTAGGTTACGAGAAGATGCCAACGGAGACGCTTGAAAGAGTCGACTGTTGAGCGCATCAAAGGGATCGTGTCCAGCGAAATCTCGTTCGCGACACCACGAAAGCAGCTGCGAGTAGGTAAGATTCAGACCGTCGTTTGAGATGGTTGAAAGATCAGCCACGCGAAAATCTTTTCACGCTAACTTCCGACGGAGGTTTCGATTCGTCTTGGAGTTTCAACAAAACTCTCGTGCCAGAGCTCGAACATCAACAAGGTCCAAAGCGGCTTACGATGATTTGCGATTCCGCGCTCGTGCTCATCAAGAAGCCTGGTGACATAAGCGGGATTGAAAACACCAGCCCGCCTGACGCGTTCCGGCGACAATAAGTCTCGGGCAAGCGGTCGAAGTTTTACCTTCAACCATTCGGCAACCGGCACTCCGAAGCCTTTTTTACTTCGCCTGGTTACAAAACGAGGTAGCAGCTGGTCCACTGACTTCTTCAGGATGTATTTCGTCTTGTGACCGCGAAGTTTGTAATGCGGTGGTAAAGAAGCCGCAAACTCGGCTACGCGTGGATCGAGAAACGGCGCACGCACTTCGAGAGAAACTGCCATACTGGCACGATCGACTTTTGTAAGAATGTCTTCTGCTAGATATAACTTTGTATCAAGACTCTGCATTCTCGTAACGAGGTCTGAACTGTCACAATCTTCTACGAGTTCACGAGCCTGCCGGTAAATATCCGCTTCGGTCATAGCCTGGGCGTCTGCGGACAGTAGTTGGAGTTGCTCTTCGGGTGTAAACGATCCGAACCAGACGTGGTGTCGCGCGACCGTGTCGTACTTCGCTCCGATTACAAACTTAAGCGCTTTGTAATCGAGTGACAGATTCTTGGTCTTAACAGGTAACAAGCGGATCAGCGGCTCAAGCATTCCCGCGCGCAGAAATTGCGGGACCCTCTTATAAATCTCAGCCCACCGATGACCTGCATACATCGGATACCCTGCGAAAATCTCGTCGCCACCATCTCCACCAAGCGCAACCGTCACATGTTTACGTGTAAATCGCGAAAGCAAATAGGTAGGCACGAGAGAAGGATCGCTGAAGGGCTCGTCCATCCATGAACCAATCTCGCCAACCAGGTTGGCTGCAAGATTTGCGCTCAAACGTTCTTCGTGATGGTCGGTGCCAAGAAACTTGGCAACGCCGCGAGCGTATGCCGACTCGTCGAATGACGATTCAGCAAATGAGATCGAGAATGTTTTGACGGCTTCGGTAGAAGCTGCGACTGCGAGCGCGGCCACGGTGGAAGAGTCGACTCCCCCGGAGAGCAAGACGCCCAAAGGGACATCGGAAACAAGTCGCATCCGAACTGAGTCGGCTAAGAGCTCTCGTAAATGGTCGGCGGCCTCTTTTTCAGTTGGTACCTTTGCGCTCGTCTTGTAGCTCAGTTTCCAGTAAGGCTCGACGGTAACATTTCCGTTTTGCAGGATTAGACGGTGCGCGGCAGGTAGTTTTTTGACTCCCTCATAGATCGAGAGTGGCGCGGGCACGTAATCAAACGACAAGTACTGGCGCAGAGCTTGAAGGTTTAGCGATGGCTTCACCGAGGGATGGGCCAGCAGGACCTTCGGTTCTGAGGCAAAGAGCAAAATGTTGTCGAATACACCCCAGTACAGCGGTTTCTCACCAAATCGATCGCGCGCAATCAACAGACGTTGGCGGACACTGTCCCACAGCGCGAACGCAAACATTCCGTTGAGTTCCTGGACCATTTCGTCGCCGTACTCTTCGTAGAGATGTGGCAGGACCTCGGTGTCGGAGGCGCTGCGAAAAGTATGCCCACGCGCTTCAAGATTCGCTCGTACCTCACGATAGTTGTAGATTTCGCCATTGAGGACGACTGCTACGCTTCGATCCTCGTTGAAAACCGGTTGTTCACCGGTGAGGAGGTCTATGATTGCGAGCCGTCGCATTCCGAGTGCTGCGCCACGCGTTACATAAAGACCTTCTGAGTCTGGTCCACGATGCAGCATTCGCTCGCACATCGAATGCAATAAATCTCTCCCGCCTGGAGATGGCGGCACGTGCGCATCGAGATTGGCCCAACCGGTAATTCCACACATAAAACTAAAACTCTTTACTGCAAACCAGGAAACCCGAGTCTTTCGCGCACCGCATAAATTGGCTTAGCTTGAGACTCATGATAAGTGCGGACCAGCATCTCGGCGAGCAAGCCCATCAAGACAAACTGGATGCCGACGGCGAACATGACGATCGTCAAGATCGGGAGGGGAGTTTGTACAAAGTCAGCGCGATGAAAAATCTTTAAAAAAACGGCGTAGAGTCCGGCAAGGAAAGAGATTGCAAACGCCAGCATGCCAAACGAGCCGAACACATAAATCGGCTTCGTTTGATATGACGCCATGAACTTGATCGTCATCAGATCGAAGACGACTTTTAAAGTTCGTTCTATTCCGTATTTCGACTTACCCATCGTACGCGCGTGATGCTCGACCGGAATCTCAGTAACTCTCGCGCCGGCCCATGAAGCGTAGATTGGAATGAACCGATGCATCTCGCCATACAGCCGCACGTCCTGCAACGACTCGCGCCGGTAAGCTTTTAACGAACACCCGTAATCATGAAGAGGCACGCCACCAATCCATGAGATCAGTCGATTAGCAAGCATCGAGGGGATTTTGCGCGAGACCATTTTGTCCTTACGATCTTTGCGCCAGCCGGAAACCACATCATAACCTTCGTCGAGCTTATCAAGGAGTCGCGTGATATCAGCCGGATCGTTTTGCAGGTCTGCATCCATAGGAATCAGGACCTCGCCTTGCGCGGCGTCGATCCCAGCTGCCATTGCGGCTGTTTGGCCATAATTTCTTCTGAGAGCAACAACTCTCACGCGCGGATCCTGCTGCGCGAGTTCACGTAAAATCTTCAAACTTCCATCTGTAGATCCGTCGTCGACGTAGACTATTTCCGCGGAACGGTTGAGAGCTTTTAAGGCCTGGTCCAACTTGTCATGCAAGGGACGCAGGTTCGGCTCCTCATTGAAGACCGGAAGAAAGACGGAGATCTCCGGAGCCGTGTTAGCCGCCGGATATTCGTACCGTGATGACAAAGTTTCCCGAGCTTCAAGCATTTTCATTTTCGTATGGACCAGAGCTAACGTCGATGCGCGACACAAATTGCCGAGACGCCAAAAGGTAAATTCAAATTACGCAGCCAGAAACGTTCCGCACCGAGCAGCATACCCAACGGTTTATTCAAGGCGCCAATCGTTAGGTTGTTCTCCGAGGCGGGACGCAATCCCGTTATTCGCATCAAGATTCTTCCGAGCAGAATCGGCGTAAAAAAAGTGATGTTGGCATAAGTTGCACGTTCTACTTCAAATCCTGCCTCGCAAACTCTCTCTTTCAATTCCCTTAAAGTGTAGCGGCGCCGGTGATTACTGATATCGTCCTGCACTCCCCATAGAAACATAAAAGCAGGTACAAAGAGCAATATGTGGCCGCCAGGCTTTAGCACCCGATGCATTTCCCGTAACCCCGCGAGATCATCATCGAGATGTTCTACCACATCGAGGCCGGTGACCAGGTCGAATGTGTTGTTCTCGTATGGCAGTTTCTCAGCCGCTCCTTGTCGTACCCTTACCAGTCCGCGCTGGCGGCAAAACTCGAGGGCGTCAGAGGAAACGTCGACGCCTTCCGCAACTCCATACTGATCGAGCAACTCGAGGTTCGCTCCAGTGCCGCAGCCGACGTCGAGAATTGAAGGTTTTGCGCCTTCTCTTCCGGCGAACAGAGCTGAAAGAAAGCTGGCGATTATGTTCCGTCGCCCCGCAAACCACCAATGCCGGCCCTCGATCTGGTACATGATCGGGTAGGTATGCTCTTCCATTTCCTGAGGAAGTGGTGGATTTGTCAGATTTGCGGTGTATGCCATGCCTAAATTTGGGCGTTGCTTCTCCTTAAATATTAGGGAGACTCGCAAGTCGTTCTTTATTCCAGACTCATTCTAGCCGTGTGACCGGAACCACTCAACAAACAACCGGATCCCCTCTTCAATCTGGGTGTGGGGATTGTATCCAAGCATCCGGCGCGCTTTGGAGATATCAGCATAAGTTTGGGGCACGTCGCCGGGTTGCAGTGGTTGGCGATCAATAACGGCGTTCCGATCGAGGTGCTGTTCCAGTAACGAGATTAACTCGCGTAGCTCAACGGTCCGCGACTCGCCGAGATTGAACACTTCGTAATTACTTCCGGTGTAGTTAATGGCAGCAAGGACGCCGCTGATGATGTCGTCAACGTAGGTGTAATCTCTGCGGGTTGATCCGTCGCCAAAAACTGGAATTGGCTTTCCTTCATTGATGAGCTTCGCAAACTTGTGAATCGCCAGGTCGGGACGCTGCCGTGGTCCATAGACAGTAAAAAACCGGAGACAAACACACCTCATCTCATAAAGATGGGAATAGGTGTGACAGATTAGCTCGCCGGCTGCCTTGGTTGCAGCGTACGGTGAGATTGGCTGACGAATCTCGTCTTGTTCACTGAAAGGAACCTTAGCGTTGATCCCGTAGACCGATGAAGAGGAACCAAAAACGAACTGATTTATGTGTGCCCGACGCGCGAACTCGAGCAGGTTCACCGTACCATCAATATTTGTTTCGCTATAAAGAAGCGGATCGGTTAACGAGGGTCTTACGCCGGCTCGCGCGGCAAGATGCACGACGCAATCAAAATCCACCTGCGCAAATACTTTTTCGAGAGCCTGACGATCGCGAATATCCAGCTCAAAGAGTTTGTAACGCGCATCTCGCTGGTGTGCGGCCACATTTTGTCTTTTGATATCTGGTGAATAAAAGTCGTTGAAATCATCGACCACCGTGACGCTTTCAATGTTCGTAGCGAGCAGATGGTCCACCAGGTGAGAGCCGATAAAGCCTGCACCACCAGTGACGAGAATGCTTTTCATTGGTTTACTTGGTTGCATAAATCCAGAGATGCCAGCCCCATCTTTGGGCCAATTTCGACTCGAGAGCCTTTGGGAGTAACGAGCCAACAATCGGCATCCATCGCTTGTTGAGAAAGTAGATCTCCACCTTTGTTTGCGAAAAGTTACGAAAGAGATTAGCGGCTTCCGAACGTGAGTAGACCCGGGCCAGAGGGTTTCCAGCACCATCGGTGTTCTGACTCAAGAATTCCTGCGAGTTGAGGTATGACGTGTCTGAATTCAACCGTCTTGAATGTTCGCGCAACGATGCTTCCGGCTCGCCGGTCATAAGTTGGACCAACTTTAGGCCTGCATTCCACTTCAAGAGATGAACACCTGCCCGCCGTAGCATCGAGATGTTTATCCGGTAGTTATATGAATCACGATGGTAGAGCATTACGACTGCGCGTCCGCCTGGCTTGAGTATCCGGTGTACTTCGGCGATGGCTCGTTCAATGTCGGGAGTGTGATGAAGGACGCCGTGGGAATAGACGAGGTCGAAACTGTTGTCGGGAAAGTCGAGTTGCTCGGCGTCAGCAGTGTGAAAAGTTCCTTTTAGATTTGAGAGTTCAAAGCGACGGCGAGAGAGTTCGATTGCTGCGTCAGTTAGATCGATGCCGGTGTAGTCAGCTCCGGCTTTGGCGAATTGAGCACCGTCTGTGCCGAGTCCGCATCCGATTTCGAGGACGCGTAGATTGTTGGTTTGAGCAAAGCCTGCAGCAGTTGGGATGTGCCATTCTTTTTTGTAGCGGTGTTCTTCGACGAGATCGTAGAACTTCTTTGATCCGGGAGGAGCATCGGCAAACTTGGTCCCACAGGGATTTTCTTGCCAGAACGCGCGGACACGTTCTTTCAACTGAGCATTTGCTTGCGACATAAATAGAGCAAGACAGGATAGCAGCAGGAGCGGGGTGAGACCAAAAGTTGAGAAGCTAAGGAAGGGCTTTTTCTCATTCTCACCGGGTTCCCAAAATTCACCGAGCTTTTCCTCATTCTCACGGCGTTACCACATTGACCCGGGGCTTTTTCTCATTCTCACCGGGCTTGAAGCCGGTGGTATCGGGGTGTGAATCTGGCTGTCGGGGCAGCGTCGAAACTGAAATTACCAGGCGGGTGAGAGTTCGGTGTGAAGGAGAGGGTGAACTCCCGGTCCGTGAAAAAACCCGTGAATTCTCAATCCGGTAAGAATGACATCTTGACTCGCGGCCCGGTGAGAAGTGATTGAACTCACGGCGCGGTAAGAAATAGGAGGGTGAGAGCGCAGACGAAATTCTCAACTATCAAATCATAATTCTCCGATAATTCCTTAGGCCGGAACAACTTTTCGAGCTCTTCCGCTCCGCCGACTTTGCGTCCCAGGTCCAGTTCTACTGGGCGAAGTGCCCCAGGACGCAAAGATCAGCGAAGCCCGCCGGGGTGAGGATCCCAAATCCAGCTCGAGACACCCACCTGTCTCCCCAGTTGAATTTGCCCCCTCCTTCAACTGGCTGCCGGATTAAACGCCAAACTCAAAGTTGCCTTCGTGTTTCTTGCCAACCTGACCAGCCTGCTCATAGAATCCCCGAGTCTGGTTAAGTGCGGCGGCGCTTGACGGTTTTGGGACTATACTCACGCTTCAATTAGAAGTCCTTAGAACAATCTCAAAGAGTTATTAACTGGTTCTTAAGGTCTTATGCCTCATAGCAACAATCTCTGCTACGAATTTGGACCGTATGTCCTCAACATGGTCCAACGAGTCCTGACGCGCTCAGGAGAGACAATTTCTCTAACACCAAAGGCGACGGATCTGCTGGCGCTATTAGTGGAGAATGCGGGTCAGTTGCTGGAGAAAGAAGAGTTGTTAAAGGCGATCTGGCCGGACACGTTTGTTGAGGAGGGGAACGTCAGTCAGGCAATCTTTCAGCTGCGGCGAGCCCTTGGCGATAATCGCTCAACTCCCAAGTACATAGAGACCGTAACGCGCCGCGGCTACCGCTTCATCTCCCCAGTCCGATTA
>Ga0207674_10001446_pt1 | contig 30664 bp, 39 predicted proteins | sample KBSCornC72_FD_184303 | JGI IMG/M metagenome (GOLD analysis project Ga0207674, IMG submission 184303) | Corn rhizosphere microbial communities from Kellogg Biological Station, Michigan, USA - KBS Corn C7-2 (SPAdes) (version 2) | ecosystem: Host-associated > Plants > Roots > Rhizosphere > Soil ...
CCGTAAATGAGGAGTACCCAGCCACAAGAGATCATGCGAGGCTTTCCATCTAGGATCTCATGAAAGATGATCCTATCTTCGTCCGCCGCGAACATATTCTCGAGGATTGCCTCTCTGTCGGTGGCTCTTGCAATCTCGTGATCGTCGCCGCCATTATTGATTGAGACTGCGTACCCTAATTTAAGGGCGTCATCAATGATCTGAGTTCCGATGAGGCGTTCGACTTCGACGAGGCGTGTTGCACTGATCATATTTGGCTCCTAGTTCTTCTTGTTTGATGGCAAGCTGGTGTTGACGCTGACTTCTCCCCATGTCCACTCACAAAGCTTCATGAAGGCTTCTTTGGTAGTCCCACCTGCTTTGTGCACCGTAATGAGGTCGACGAGCATAGTCTCAACGTCGACTGTGACACCTCCGTGCGGAGATGGTCTGGAGTATCCTTTGATTCCGTCCATCTTAGCTCCTAACCTTCAATGTTGCGTCTGGATCTGCTCTTTAAGGATATCAAGGGCTTTCTGTTCTTCCATGGACGGTTGCATTAGGTCTTCGCTCCTGTGATCCCGTGCTTGACAACGAGATGGGCCATCACACTATTCCATTCGTTGAACTTCTCGCTTATTGGGAGGTCGGATTCCCTCATCCACCTCTTGGCAACGGCGACACACTCTTGTTTCGCCTCGATGCTTCGGATGTTGTTTGCCTTATGCTTGATCACGATGGCTTCGAGCTGCTCAGTGAGATGGTCTGTCGTCATTGTGTGGCTCCATTGCATTAGTGGCGTCTTCGCGCTCACATTATATTATACACCACATTAGAGGTCAAAGCAATAGGCAAAATTAGGTAAAAAGAAGGGCGACCCTCCGTCTTAGAAGAGTCGCCCTCAAGGTTACTGTCAGTGGAGCCAACAGAGTCGTGAATTAGAGTAGGTCATCCTTCTGAGCGTCCTTGAGGAAGCTGGGCTTGACTTCGAAACCCTGTGCTTCAGCACACTCCAAGTAAATGTTGATGGACGTGAGGATATGAGCCTTCGGATCCATTATGTGTAGTGCAGGCCAAACAGCTCGAAGAGCGTCGTCATAGTGCTCGAACGATTCAGTGCCGAGTAGCCCGTGAGCTTCAAGGTATTGCTCGACATCTAGAACAATGTTCTGATCGCTTGATGGAGCACAGACTTCAGTGACCTTCATTTGGTATCCTCTATATACATGGGTTCTGGACGCTTACGAACCTCATCAGGTACCTTAATCCCAACCTTATCGAAAGCGGAGATGATGGCGACCGTGAAGCTAAGAGGATTGTCATATCGCTTACGTCCAATACGATACCCGTTGAAGTGGAGAGTATCGATCTCCGCATCCAACTTATGCTCCCTAGCTAGGAGCATAGCCTTCTCGGCTTGTTCGTATACAGGACGTGCGAACATGTGCGTTTGATCCTCGATCAGAAATGGTCTGGCAGTCGTTGTTCTACGAGTGGCATGAACTTGAATTCCGCCAGGAGAACGTCAGAACCTTCCTGCGTGACAGTTACAATGTTCTTTTCAACCTTCACGGTGTGAGGAATCTTCAACCATGTAGTCGCGATCGTTCGGCGGAGATTCTCGAAGTTGTCCACGTAGCGATCAACTTGCTCGCTGGAAGACTTCTTCCCATCAGAATAGCTTGCAGTGATGAGGTAGTTTGCATTTCCGAGAATGCTCATGTGTGAATCCTTGCTGCATGTTAGTGGAGATTATATTGGCAGGCTCAGGATCCATCCTTCGTTTTTGATCCTAGGGCGTATGAAGCTCTTGCGCCTTAATCCTGAGCCTACCGATATAATCCTGTTAGTGGAGATGTGCTGTCGTCTATCCTAACAACAAGCTGATCAGAAGCACTATTCGCTCTCGTCTAGTTTGCTCCAAGGATCCTGAATACTTCAAAGGTTGGAGACTGAAGTTTGAGCGAGGGAATAAGTGTCTAGAGGCTCACTGCTAGGATAGACGATAGCACATCCTTTCTATACATTATAATATAATAGAAGCTTAGTGACTTCAAGAGTCCAAATTTGGTCAAATGAGAGTCCGGTTTGACCAAGAGATTCCTGTTGAAATGCCCAAAGACTTACCATATAATGGGAGCCATACGACTCATAGGTCTTCAAGTGGCATTTGAAATCGATCCAGCACCGCCGTGTATAACGCTTGACGCTGCTGAGCGTGAGCATGACTATATTGGTGAACATGCTGAAGCGATGCCTAGTGAGACGGAGATCGTTGCATTACCCGCTGTATTGCGTGGATTGGATGTTTCGAAGGTAGAGACTCGTACTGATTTCGTACGCGAACTGAGTCGTACCCTTCCTCTGAACGAGTATAACCTTCCAATATACGTTTACAATCCGGCTTTCCTTGATATCCGCCTCTTGTTAGATACCCAGAGGACTGAAGCCAAGCATCTTCTTGGAGATATGTTGACAAACGCAGTCACATATGTCCAATATGATCATGGATACCCCACAATCAAGGATGATTCTCCTCTTTGGTCGCAGTTGCCCTGGGAGACTACTACTGGGTTTGCTGCGTTCCTCCAATTCCTAGAGCTTGAGGGCGCCCGAGGAATTCACAAAATACCCTCAGTTGAGCCTGGTCTCCTGAGAGAATGGTATCACGAAAACATCTGGGCCTTCAGAGCTAAGGCATATGACGCCTATTTAACAGCTCATCACGCCCGTTTACGTGAGAAACGGATCTTCACAGTCCAAGATGACCAGTTTAAGAAGAGCCAAAAGCTCCTACAAAAGGTCAATGACGCGCTCGAAGCCAAGTCAAACGAGCATATGGAGTCATTGGACTTCGATAAGTTGGTGACTTCCTTCGCCAGATTGGCCAAAGTTCAGCAGGATTCTCTCGGAATTGGCACTTCTAAGGATGGAACTCCTCCAATGGGATCATCCGTCGAAGTGATTATGCGTAAGGCTGCAGAAGGTCAGGGACAAATCCGAAAAGTCGACAACGATACTGTGGATATGGAGTCTCTTCTTTCTGATCCTCAAGCCTTAGAGGCTGCTCAGGAGTTGATCATCAAGGTCAACCAACGATGATGAACGTCCATGACCAAGAACAACTCGCGAGAATCGCCAATAATTGGCGACTCACTCCTGCCACAATGGCGACGAAGCTCACTGGAGGACAGTGGATCGCGGCGCCTTGGCTTAAGTATGCGTCGACTCGCATTGCTAGTGGGATTGCTCGTGGCGGTGCTCGGATTATCCTCAGTGCTCCTCCTCGTCATGGCAAATCCGAGCTTGTATCAGTGCATACACCTACTTGGGTTCTAGAGAATTTTCCTAACAAGAATGTGATCTTAGCAGCCTATGGAGCGGATCTTGCAGAACAGTACGGAAGACGTGTACGAGACCAGATCCGAGATAAAGAGGACCTCCTCAGGTGTAGAATACGCCAAGATGTCAGCAAGGTTGGAGCATTCCTCACAGAGTCCAATGGTTATATGTATTCCGTTGGTCTGGGTGGAGCCATCACTGGCAGAGGAGCTCACGTCTTACTGATTGACGACTATATCAAGGAGATCAAAGAGGCATTATCTCCTGCTCAACGCGACTATGTATGGAATTGGTTCGTCACAACTGCCATGACTCGTTTAGAGCCTGGCGCATCCGTCATTATCATTGCAACTAGATGGCACTCAGATGACCTCATTGGACGTATCCTCAAGAACTTTCCAGGGCAATGGGAAAATATCATTCTTCCCGCCATCGCTACTGAAAATGATATGCTCGGTCGAGCAAAAGGTACTCCCCTTTTTCCTGAAAGATTCGGTATCGACTTTCTTGAAGGGCAAAGAGAACTCCTCGGAAGCGTGTTCTTTCATGCACTCTATCAGCAGGGCCCGGTAGATGAGGTAATGAAGATCACGAATCCTGGCTGGATTAAAGTGGTCGCAGTGCTGCCTGAGGCAGATGATTGGAAATGGGCTAGAATCTGGGATTTGGCTGCAACTGAGGATGGTGGTGACTATACCACAGGTACTTTGTGTGCATATAGCCGTAATTCAAACCAATTCGTCATCTCGAACATCATCCGTAAGCAAATATCCATTGGCGATGTTGAGAAACTAGTCAAGGATACTGCAGCTTTCGACGGTGAGGATGTTTTAGTCGGCATTGAACAAGAGCCTGGTTCTTCTGGAAAGGGTCTTGTCACACATTACCAGACGAATGTGCTGCCAGAACATACTGTCGAGCCTGTTCCAGCTACAAAAGCCAAGCTAATCAGGGCTCAACCCTTCCTAGCAGCTGCTGAAGCAGGAAAAGTCTATCTCTTGGCTGAAGCTGTCAGCGATTATAGCTCAATCGGCGGTGACTTTGGATGGCATGAACGCTTCCTGAAGGAATTCGAAGTCTTCCCGGGAGGCGAGAATGACGATCAAGTTGATACTGCTGCAGCTGGATTCGTACGTCTCTCTGGTAAAAAGGTCTTTTCAGTCTCTTGGGGACGAAAACCTGCTGATGGATATAAGGCTAACAGCAAAAAGATCCGTCAAGCATCCTTTATAATGGCTGGTCGTGGTAAATCGATCGGCGTTTCATTCGGCAGACGTAGGAAAGCATAATGAACGCGCTATCTGACATTCTAGGTCGTGCTCGAATGATGTTCGCTGGCGGTTTACAAGCTGGCGGTAAGAGGGATCTGTACTATACTTATGGCTGGAATAAGAATCCTCTCCACCAAGACTTCGTATCCAAGTATGCTCGACAAGACATCACTAAGAGAATTGTCGAAGCTCCTGTCAATGCACTCTGGTCAGACCCACCGAAAGTGACTGGGGATGCTGCGTTTCAGACTGCTTGGAACGATCTTCTTGCCAAGATTCCTGTGTTCCATGAGCTTCAGAGGGCAGATATCCTTGCTGCTTTGGGGCGATATTCTGTTTTGGTCATTGGTTTTGATGATGGACAGAAGCTAGATCAGCCTGTTAAGCAGGGAAAGTCTCGCAAGGTTCTATATTTACAACCCTATGCTGAAGGCTCGACCACTATTAAGGAATATGACAAAAATCAGCAGTCTCCTCGCTTCGGCCTGCCTTTGAAGTACACGATAACGCCAGGTGCATTCCAAAAAGGCACTATGGGTGAAACTATCAGTGATGGTTTGATGTCATCTTTCGAGGTACATCATAGCAGAGTCCTGCATATTGCTGAAGGGGCGCTGGAATCTAAGGTGTTTGGACACTCTAGGTTGGAGAGTGTCTATAATGTGCTGGATGACATCCTCAAAGTGACTGGCGGTAGTGCTGAGATGTTCTGGCTCTCAGCAAATAGAGGACTCCATGTCAATGTCGATAAGGATATGGAACTCAAAGGAGACGATGCAGAGAATCTTGCCGAAGAAATTGACGAATATACCAATGAGCTCCGTCGTGTTATCCGTACGAGAGGTGTTGATGTCAAGTCTCTTGGTTCTGAAGTTGCTGATCCTCGTGGTGTATTTGACGTTCAGCTTTCTCTTCTGGCTGCTAATACAGGTATTCCAAAGAGGGTTCTCATGGGATCGGAAGCTGGACAGCTAGCTTCGCAGCAAGATCGCGCTAACTGGGCTATCCAAGTCGAGATGAGGATCTCGTCTCACGGCCAACCCACCATCTTGATTCCGTTTATCCGTACCCTTATTGACGCGGGCGCTCTTCCAGTTCCCTCGCAAATGTCGATTGAATGGCCTGACGCATTCAAGATGAACCCCCTAGAGCGTGCTCAGACGAGTGCTCAGATGGCTAGATCTGCTGCAAACTTGTCGAAGACTCTCAAGACTGTGCAGGATATCAATACTCGGGGAGCAGAGAATGCACGTCCGACCTTCGAAGCGACGTCGGGTGGAGGAGGATTTATGGCTAACGCAACAGCGGATCCAGCGGTTACGCCGTCTAGTACGCCAAAACCCGCAGATGGAACCACTACTGCAACCGCACCTACGGAGGGTTTTGGTTCTGCAACGTCGGATCCAACGACAGTACCTCCAGGGATGATCGAACGTCCGCCTTTGATTCCCAAGTTTGAGCCTCTTGTCTTGTTGACTGAGGAAGAATGTCGTTCGATCATCGGATTTGGCAGACATATGCCAGTATTTGACTCCAAGAGCGATTCTTCCACAGCATCTGGTTCAGGTGCAGGCCCAGCTGCGACCGAATAGGTTAGGTCGTCATGGAATGGATAACGCCCAAGTTGGTTGAGGTTGTAGCAGGTTTGATTCGAGAAGGTGGTCTAGCACTTACCTTGACCTTAGTACTCATCGCCTATGTCTTTGAAATTAGGCGTGGTATGCATAAGGATAAGATAATTGCAGACAAAGAGAAGGCAAATACCGAATTCCAGATGAAAATGCTGGAAGTAGTCGGTGAGATGAAGACCACAGTGTCTAATGGCAACTTACTCTTGGAAATGTTGACAAGAGGACGCAAATGAGGGATCTTCTGAAGCCAATTTGTTGGTGGCTAAGTAAGAAACCGACCTTGAATCCAACGTCGACCGAGAATATTGATCAAGCACTACAAGAATTGAGGGATCTAAACAAGAGACAGTCTGAAGTCTTGAACAGTGTTAAGCAGCCAGATATCCTTCGCAGTTTGGTCATATCCATGAACTCAGGGCGTAACAGATGAAAGAATCTCTCTTCCTAGAGATCGTTAACGGCAACTTTTTCATGCTGTCCTTCTGCGCTATTCTGGTATTTGCCCGTTATATTGTGAGCAATTGGAGAGAAGGTTATACCTTTCTTCGTCCTGCTTTTGCTTTGACGGGTGTCTTTCTGGGAGAGTTCATCATTAGGTTAAACTTCTGGTTCACAAGGTACAATATCAACACGGGAGGGCAGTACCAGACGCCATCGATAAATATCACTATCCTGGGATCCTTAATAGCTTCTTGGGCCATCCTCTGTACGATCGCAGTATTCTCGCCTGCCAAACTGCGCAATCGTGCTTGGATATTGTCGTTACTAGCTACGGCAATCTTTCTTTTTCTTTCCCTAACTTGGAGGTAACTATGCGAGTACGGATGTTCAAGGCGTTTTTGTGGCTAATTCCCTTCTTGTGCCTCTCATCTCAACCAGCTGAGGCTAGAAGGTACCACCATCACCATCATCATCACCAGCATTACCAAAGAGTTGCCAGCTCCAACTCCTGCTTTTTCATCTGTACTCCAACGACACAGGCCAGCGGCCCTACTGCTTATTCCCACTCGCGTAGGAGCCTTGAATTTGCCTCATATGAACCTTCTAGAGGGGGCCACTTAGGTGGAAGACCTCGTGCGTGGTGTGGCTGGTGGATGCGTATGGACACAGGAATTCATGACGTCAGCTTAAACTTGGCTCGTAATTGGGCTCGAGTGGGATCAAACGCTGGAGGTCCTCGCGTAGGTGCCATTGTAGTATGGGCACATCACGTTGGAAGGATCACAGGACGAACTGCAGACGGTCAATGGATCGTGAAGAGTGGGAATGATGGTCATGCAGTTCGTGAACGCCCACGATCTCTAGCAGGCGCGATAGCGTTCCGCAACGTCTAAGGAGATAATATGTCAGTGATCGGTTTTATCTACCTCCTAATCAAGCTTCTAGCTTTAGCCTTAGTGTATTTCGGTATACTTTGGCTCTGTCAATGGCTTGAAATCAGTGTCCCTACTATGGTCATGAAGATCCTTGCAGCCATTCTGGTCTTACTAGGAATAGCTGCAATTCTCAGGTTCCTAGGGGTATTCTAGGTGGAGAGGGGAAGAGGGAGCTTCGGCTCCCTCTTTCTTTGGACCAAAAGATTCTTCGTGACTGCTCTTAAATTACCATTTATAATGGTAGGTAGCAAATAGAGGTTGCCATGACCACAGAATCGTTAGGACTCCCAACAACAGCTGGGAATTCGTTTAATCGTCCGGCTGATACAAATGCCTACGTATCTGGTGATCTCATAGCTAATGTGACGACAACCAGCCCCCAACCCACTCCGTTCACATTCATTGTGGCTGATACAATCGACGATGTTGTAGGTATCAGTAGGGTACGTCTTAAAGTAAATGACACGGCATTCGCTGGTAAGCAAGTCGCTCTGCATCTCTATCGCAACCTCCCCACATTAGCTGTGGGTGACAATGGCGCATTTGCAGCTGGACTAGGTGCTTCGGAATCCGATAAGCTGGATGTGATCAACATCACGTTTGGAGTAGCCACTTCTGACGGATATGTCATAGGTTATGGGGTACCTTCAGTAGGAGGGCTAATCATAACCAAGACTTCGGATGGTCTAAAGACCATTTATGGTATTCTCGAATGTCTTGCAGCGGTGACCCCGGGCAGTGCAAGAACTTTCGCCGCAGTGCTTGAAATTGCTGGGCGCAGATAATGTCAGCCCTCTTCAAAAATCTGATCGGGAAGAGACTCCTTCTCCTTGGAGCAGGATCTACCTCTAGTTCAGTTCCAGCTGGCTATGGATTCCTTACTCTCGGCGGCACCGATCCACTAGTTCTCGGCGGCCAACCTCTCATCTTAGGTACCAGCTAAATGACCAATATTGACATCGAAGTACCTGGCGCAAGCGACACCCGTCTTAAAAAGGCTATTAAGAACTTGGCGGGTATCTACATCCCGACGCAGTTCGGTGCAGTTGCTGGAACGGGGCGGTCTGCAGGTGAACGCGCCGCAAACGCTACAGCTATCGGCTCTATGCTCACAGCAGCTGTGGCAGATGGTGCATTGGCTTATATCGATACAGTCTATGAGATTGCATCTACGCCAATTAACGCCAAGGCCATGAATCGCCTTAACTTAGACAGTTCACCGACAGGGCGAATTATCCAATACACTAATGACATTCCGGGCATCCAGATTGGTGGTGCATGGTTACGTATTGGACGCTTGCGAGTTGATTATAATGCTCAGCAAGGTAGCTCAGGTGCTTCTATCACAGCGAACGGAACGGGTGGAGCAAACGCCTTTGAGTTCTGGCAGCTCACGCGATCCCATATTGGGTTGCTGCAAGCAGATCAAGCCGCTCGTGGAATACACATACCTCAAGCAGATGCTAACGGTAGTGGGCAGAGCCAAGTATTCTCCAACACCATCGAGGACATCGAGATCACCCGCTATTCGTATCGCGGGATGGACCTCCAGTCTGTTGGAGGTTCTACAGGTAATGTGTTCGGCAACGTCTATCTTCGGGGTAACGGCATAGGTAGCAGACCTAACGTCAATATCCCGTTGGTCATGATCAACTTTAACGATGAGTGCATTTTCAACCAGCTAAACATCGAGCACTGTTCACCCTTTGCAATTGCGAGTGGTGACTCTGTGAACGCTTCTGGTCTCATCAACCTATCCTCAGCCAATATCATCATCAATGCACTGCACGTCGAGGGCATAGAGCCGAAGGCAGACGACAAGGCGATTGTCTATGCTCAGTCAGCTAGTGGGTGTGACATTAGAGGCTTCGGCTTCAGCACCAGCTATTTCCTTTCAGCAAACGGTTGTACCAAGTTCCACTTGGCTCGTCTCTTTGGAACTGATGCACACGTCAGGATTGACAGAATTGTTGAGCACGCTCACACTCTGACCGGGGCCGTCATGGATCTCGGCTATGCTGCAAGTGCTTTAACTACCTCATCACTTCATATCGGAAGGTTTATCCAGCGCACGAACATTGGACTACTGAGCAATGTTCTCCCGACCAACGATCAGAAGGTCCTTAAGGAAGTTAATGCTAGGCCAGTCCCCAACTGGCTCAGGGCTGGTCGTGTATTTGGCCCTCGCGGTAACGGCAACGGTACGTTGAACCCGATTATTGGATCACGGCTCTACGCCACGCCGTTCCAAGTTGACCATCCGGTGTCGGTGGACAAGCTATATGTCTATTGTGCCAATCTGGTAGCTAGTTCCGAAGTTCGGATGGCGATATATCACGATGATGGCACCAACCAACCCGGCGCAAAGATTGCGGAAGTCTCTGCTGTTGTGTCCACAGCGGGAACCGGCAGTAAAAATGGGACTATTACCTCTCCTCCCGTACTGCTTCCGGGACGATATTGGGGTGTGGTTATCGGCTACAACACAGCCGCAGGTGCGCTCCCGGGTCTCGTAGGCATCAACGCAGCCGTCGCAAACGTTGCGAATCACGATCTTGGTGGAGCCGACATGTCGTTCATGGGCTCGAGTGCCTCTGCGAGTGGTGGCGTGTATGCGGATGTCACGATTGCGGATGCTACAGCATGGGGTGCTTATGTATTCCCCTCCACGTTCCCTACAGGTACACTCCACACCAACGCCGTCACACCACACGTAGGAATGAACGCCCTAGCTGTTCCGTAGGATCAAACCTATTTGGATTGACCAAAAGATTCTTGTTGAAGGCCATCTTCGAACCATATATAATAGTCAAGATCAGGGCCCATTCATGACCAATACACGCATCTATCAAGCCGTACGAGCACACGTCAGCGGTGCCTATGACAAAGGTACGCTGCACGGCAAAGAGTATATTGTTGTGCCCGTAGTTGCTTTGGTAGAAGGTGTATTGCAAGGAATGGCTGCTGAGGGTCCAGAGTTGGCTCTAGCAGAAGAGTTCGGCAAGTTTCCAGATTCCTGGAATGGCCGTCCCATCGTGATGTCGCATCCCACGAAGGACAGTAAACCTGTAAGCGCAAACTCCCCTGATGTCCTTCAAGAGTACCAGATAGGTTTCATCTTCAACGCCAAAATGGATGGTTCAAAGCTTTGTCTAGAGGCTTGGTGCGATCCTGATATGATGGCAAACCTGAATGATGATTCCAAGGCAACTCTAGAGACTCTGCAAGCCGGTACGATGATTGAAGTCTCGACCGGTTATTTTGCTGAGATCGAACCTACTTCAGGGGTATATGCTAATTCCACTTACGACTCAATCCAACGCTCTGTAGTCCCTGATCATCTTGCTTTCCTTCCCAATGGTGTCCTTGGTGCGTGCAGTAACGCTGATGGCTGTGGAGCTCAGCTCGCCGTCAATTCCAAACCAACGGATGAATTCCCCCGTGTGAAGACTTTCTACGCCCCTCAACCGTGTTGTGACTCTTGTGCGTCAGGACATACATGTGAAGGTACATCGAGCATGCCGAGCACCAACAAAGATATGGCTTCGAAGGACAAGGCCGACAAAAAGAAAAAGCAAGATCCCAAAGCCTACCAAGAGTATGCTTCGACTATCGCGAACACCCTCGCTGGCGGAGTTACGTTCTCCGACGCCCGAGACGCAGTATGTGAGGTTCTGAAAGTCACTAATGCTTATTCCTACGTTGTAGCTATGACGAAGGATACTGTCATTTATGAGCAGTATAACTCGTTCACAGGTTCATATGAAACCTACCAGCGTGGATACGCAGTTTCAATCGACGGCAAAGTCACTCTTGACGATAACGTCGAACGAGTTCGGCTCATGACGAAAGTCGTGACCGTTAACGCCGATGGCAGTGTGCCAGAGGATCAACCGGAGCAGAATATGACCACTTCCAATAATGGGGCTGCTGCGGCCTCGACTACGACCACTGCAGCTGAAACGACCACGACTGTTGAGCCCAAAGTTCATAAGGTTGAGAATGAACAGGGCACTCTTGAAGTAACCGTGAACGAAAAGGGTGAACCCACCGGATTCGTTCTGACGCCGAAGGCTCAGCCTGTTGCAGCCCATGCGGCTCCCAAGACTGTTGCTGAGTTCGTCGCTCAGGCGCCTGCCGAAATGCAGGAGATCTTTCAGTCGGGCATTAAGCTCCATGCTGAAAAGAAGGATGGCCTCATTAAGGGCCTTCTGGCTACCAACCGTTGCAAGTTTGACGAAGCCAAGCTCAAGACGTTCTCTCTGGACATGCTTGAATCTCTGGCGGAACTCGCACAGGTTCCTTCGTTCGCTGCCCAGGCGCGTCCTTTCACCATCGTCGACAACTCCTCTGAAGACGATAACGTGACTCCGGCACCTCTGGTGTTCGAAGCGCCCAAGGCCTCTACGGCTGCGTAACCACGAGTATTAGCTCGTAACTGGAGACTTTTCTATGGCTATTCCGAAGACTGTTACTCGTGCGGCCATTCTTGTAAAGCGTGGCACTCGAAAAGAGCTGGTGGCAGGGGGTACGATCACTCCTGGTCATCTGATCATGATCAACTCTGCAGGCAAATACGTCGTTCACGGTACCGCTAAGGGCCGTGCTCTGAAGTGCTTTGCTGACATTGCTGATCATAATGGTAAAGGCCTGGACGACAACTATGTGGCGAATGACCTCGTCATGGGTGAGATCGTCGATTCGGGTGCTGAAGTTAATGCGTTGCTGGCCGCTTCGGCGACCGCTGTCGTCATTGGCGCACAGCTCGAATCTGCTGGTGATGGTACTCTCCGCAATATCACGGCTGACAACACTACGGGTCCTGTGTTCGGTGGTTATCCGATCGCAATCGCCCTGGAAGCCGTTGATAACTCTGGTGGTGGTACTCCTGCCCGCATTCGAGTTCTGGTTCTGTAACGCGTTCAAAACGCACTCAAAGAGGATTTCAACACATGTCTGGTGCTAACATTGAACTCGTCAACAATGCAGGCGGGTCTCTGAAGGGCGGTTTGGTTGCTCAGCGCTTGCTGCAGAGCAACTTCAATATCAATTCCCTTCGAACGAATGACACTCTCCGCAAGGACGAGTGGAAGCTGTACGATACCGCGATCGTCAGCATCGCCAAAGCTCGTTTGAATGGCGTGGCAGATCTTATGGCTGCTGGCCTTTCATACAAACTGCCCAATGCTCTTGGCGTTACGCGCTTAGAGTGGGAAACGGACACTGATATGACTCCTGCCGCGGTTGGCATGAGCGGTATTCAGCGTTCCCAGGACGACCGAATCGAATTCAGCCTCACTGGTATTCCGATCCCGATCATCTATAAGGATTGGACTCTGAATATCCGTGCGCTTGAAGCTTCTCGGCGTACTGGTCGCCCTCTCGACACCCAGATGGCTGAAAAAGCTGGTCGGTCTGTCGCGGAGAAGATCGAAGATATCCTCTGGAACGGTTATACGGGTCTTGGCTCGAATAACACGATCTATGGGTATACGACTGCAGCGAACCGCAATACTGGTTCGGTAACAGCGACCTGGGTCTCCGCTACTGGCGCTCAGATCCTTGCTGACGTCCTTGCGATGATTCAGAAGGCTCAGGACGACCACATGTATGGTCCGTACATTCTGTACGTACCGATCGCCGTCATGACGAACATGGGTAACGACTTCAAGACCAACTCTGACAAGTCGATTATGCAGCGTATCCTTGAGGTACCTGGCATTTCGGCCGTCAAGTCGACTTCTTCGTTGTCGGGCACGAACGTCATCCTGGTTCAGTTGACTTCTGACGTTGTTCAGATGATCGACGGTATCCAGCCCACGATGGTTCAGTGGGATTCGCATGGTGGTATGGTCACCAACTTCAAGATCATGGCGATCATGCTTCCTCGTTTCCGAAATGACTCGGAATCGCAGTCTGGCATCGTTCACTACTCGTAATGGGTGCGGGAAGCCAACAAGGAAACTGAGACATGGTGAAGAAAATGAAGAAGTACAAACTTCTGGGTCGTTCTCACTCAGCAGTTAACGAGGAAGGCGATCGTACTGAGTACAAAACCGGCGACATGGTTCCGTTGACGGATGCTCAGTACGAGAGTTTCTCGGACAAGTTCGAGCAACCCAAGGCAGAAGCGCAAGCTGACGCCAAGGAAGGTCTCGCACCTGGCGAAGAGAAGACTACGGCAACTGAACCGAAGTCGGATGGCAACGATGATACTGCTATCCCGGCTCCGAATGCTCAGAAGACCACTCCTCAGGATGGTGCTGCTGGTGCAGGTGCTGCAGTGAACTCTTCCAATACCGCTCAGGTTCCGAGTGGTGAAGCCAAGAAAGGTACAACGTCCGCAGGTTCGGGCGTTCCGGGCAATACTGCTTCCAAGCAGTAACTTGTCACCTCCTGAAATGAGGAAGTGTCTGTGACCGTAACTAGTGCTCAAGTCAAAGCGATCATTACTACGTCCATCGCAGACACTTCCTCGTTTATCAATACTGCCACCATTCTCGTGAATAATGTGCTCGCAGATCAAGGGTTAGACTCTAGTCTTGTAGACCAAATCACCCTTTATCTATCAGCACATTTCGTGTGCCTAACCGAAGAGAATGGCGGTCTCCGTCGCTCTAGGCTAGGCGAGTCGGACGAAAGCTATAAGGTACCCGGAGATAAGGATACGGGTTTGGCATCTACTCGTTATGGTCAAACCGCGATGCTCATGGATACCTCAGGTACTCTTGCAGGTCTCAGTGCCAATAAGGGACTTCCTGCACTATTCACGGTTATTGGGGACGTTGAAGACAATCCTGACTATTCTGAGAACACGCTATGAGTCAGCGTCATCTCAACCAGACGCTCACCTATTGGGCTCCGAGTGCAAAGGATTCGACCAATCTGTACGGAAAGCCTACTTCAAGTGCTCCTGTACAGCTTAGGTGTAGGTGGGAAGACAGAAATGAGCAACTCCGCAACAAGAGTGGCGAAGAGTTCATTAGCAAGTCAAGGGTATTTGTTGAAGAGGTAATTGACATCGATGGTTATGTCTTTCTTGGGACTTCTGTAGCTTCTGATCCAGTCTCTGAACCCGAAGCCAAAGAGATCCAAGCAATAGGAAGACAGCCAGATCTTCGAGGTCTTAGGAATCTAACCGTGATATATCTGTAATGGCAGCAAAGCTTAACCTTAGGATGGGACTTGAGAAGGTTTCGAAGCCTCAATTCGCTTCAGAACCTGATTATGTTGCTCAGGTTAATGCTCAGATGAAGGCTCTTATGGACGACCTTCAGTATATCATGGATCAATTTGCTGCTGTTACTCCGGAAATCACGAAAGAGGCTTTACAACCCACTTTCGATAAGTCCCAAGAATACTGTCCTCATAAGACTGGTGCTCTGAAAGACTCCGGATATTTGGAGATTGTCGGGTTTAGGGGTCAGCCTCGAGTTGAGATGGGCTATGGTAAGGGTGGTGTCCCTCGTTATGCGGTCTTGGTTCACGAAATGGTAGAGGTTCCTCATGCGCCTCCTACCCGTTCAAAGTTCTTAGAGGCTGCGATCAATGAGGATTACGGCTCTATTATCGATAGAGTCCATGAGGGTTATAAGAGGTTTATGGGAGTATGACTGCGAGTCCTGCCGAAGTTGCTGGTGGTTTGTTGGGCACTTCAGTGGTTGGGGGCTCTACGGGCTGGACTCTTAAAGTCGGGAAGATGGTTGGAGAACCTGATCAAGTCATCGTGATGTATGATACAGGAGGTCTCACACCTAATCCGAAATGGGCTGTCGATTATCCTACCATACAAGCAATGGTTAGGGGTAAACCAAACGATTACGGGGTTACTTGGGCTAAAGCACGTGCAGTTCGAGATGCTCTGTTAGGATTGGATTCTCAAACGGTGGGTAGTGATCGTTGGGTTTCTATTGTATGTCCAGGTGACGTGGGTTTTGTAGGCTACGATGATGCTCAACGACCTATGGTATCTGTCAACTTCCGAATCATCATTGAACCTGCAACGGTAGGTAACCGTGAAGCTCTTTAACGCCTATGGAGGCAAGTAATGTCTAAGCGAATCCAAATTTCCGATGACAGTGGGGCTACTTGGTCAACTTTCCCCGGCGATAAGGGAGATATGACCCGCACCGCTTCTGACATCAAGGATACCATCTTCGGTGCTGACTATGAATCAGGTCAGACGGGTATTATCAGCTGGAACGTGTCGTGTAACGGCGTGTTCAAGGGTTTTGCTGGTTACGTTACCAAGATCCTGAAGAGTGGTACTCCTACCACCTTCACGGCTTCGGCTTTTTCTTTGGTTTCAGGCAAGACGTACAAGATTACGGACGCCACCAAGAACATCTGGGATCGTACAACTGCTGTTACCGTGTATGACAATGCGGTAGCCGTAGCCTCGAACAACATCTTGTCTATCGACTACCTATTTGGTCGAGTTACCTTCACTTCTGGGTATACTCCTACTGGGCCCATTACGGCTTCAGGTAAGTATCTTCCAATGACTGCTGTTGCAGGTGCTAACGGCTTTACCCTAACGCAAACTGCTAACGCAGTCGACCAGACTGACTATGCGACCGCTCAGGCTAATGGAGGCTTCCGAGCTTATCAGATTGGTCTACGCACAGTTAAGCTAGCTCTTAAGGGCTTCTACGATGCTGCGAACGGCTTTGAAGCCCTACTCTTGGCTCGTCCTGAACTGATTGTCGAGATTGATGTAGACGGTGGCGGCAAGAATATCGCTCGTGGTTGGTTCAAGCCTTTGTCAGTAGGCCAGTCGGGCGGCGTGGGTGAATTGGAAGATGCAAGCATCGACTTCTCCCTCTCAGTTCCTTCTCAGGCGGATATCTCGCTTCCGTTCAAGTGGCTCATTGATTCCACTTCCACTCTATCCACAGCCCTCCAAAAGGCTTTGACTCACTACCAGACGGGTAATGCAATCGAGATCAACTATCTAGCGGATGGTACCACTGGTTGGCGGGGAGATGCTATCATCACGGACTTGTCACTCACTGGCGGTCTTGACGTGATGAACAACTTCGACATCAAGTTCCAGGGTTCTGATGCTCCTGTAGCCTACCCATAATATGGAGTGTGCATTTCATTGACTTCAGAATGGCAGAGTGGCTGCCATTCTTCTAACTGAGCTGGGAGGCTCATAACATGTCAAGTTCAGAACTTCGTGATCGTTTGCGTGCTAAGGTCTTTGCCGAACACAAGGTTAAGACTATTCCAGTTGAGTTCTTTGGTGCTACGATCGAGCTCCGCCAACCTACTATGGAAGACATCGTTAAGGTTCAGGCAGATCCTGACCGTGAAGCAATTGTCATTCGTACACTGATCGATTACGCTTTCGTTCCGGGTACTGATGAGAGGGCTTTTGAAGCTGGTGACGCAGATTCCCTTAAGAAACTACCCTTCGGTGCTGACTTCCTGCGCATATCCAAAGCGCTGGAGGAATTGACAGAAGTAAATTTTCTCGACAAACCCGTTTCTTCGAGCGTAGACCAGACTACTACCTGATCTACCAGGTTGCTTTAGAGCTGGGCAAGGATGAAGACGAGATCCTTGCTTGGCCTAAAGACAAGTTCGAAAGATGGGTGGGTTTCTTTCACCTCAGGGAAGAAAGATCCAAGCAGAAATAGCTCGTCGGGGATATTGTAGTGCCAATTAGCTTAGGCGATATCACATTTGGTATAGGTCCAGATACGACGCGGCTTCGCACTGCGATCGGAGATATCACTAACTTTGGTCATGCGGTTGAAGCCGCTGCTAGAGTCACTCAAGGTGCTGCAACTGGTGCAACTGCCGCACTTCTTAGACAGGAAGCTGCTGCAATCTCAGCCCTACAGAAGGTTCAAGCCTTTCAGGATAGGGTTGCTAAGTCGGCTGCTCCTACTAATCTAACTGCAGGTTTCAACCAGCTTTCTACTACTGGTTTGGACCGTTTTGTTCAGCGAATGACCTCTGGTCAATTGACAGCTATCCAGTTCCAGCGGGAAATGGAGCGCTTCAATGCGACTATGAATAACTCCAATCGCATCCTGAACAACTGGGCTTCAGCACAAAGGACTGCATCACAGAACTCTATGGTAGAGTCTCTGCGTAAATTGTCTGGCGCAGCTGTCCTAGTAGCTGGGCCGCTCTCAGGTATTGCCACGAGAATCTCGGTTATTGCTACTCTTGCAGATCACTTCTCTATTGCTTGGGCAGGTGCAATCGTAGGTATTGCAGCTGGTACCTATGCCTTCTACAAGTTTGCCACTGCAGCTGTTGATGTGGAGAGGACTCTACAGAACATCCAGCAAACGTTGACTGCAGTCTCAGGATCAGAGGTTATTGGACAGACTCAGCTTAAGTATCTGGCTGACTTTGCTGATAGAGCTGGTGTTAAAATTGAAGACCTGGCCAAAGGCTACTCTCAACTGACTGCAGCAGCCAAGGGTACAAACCTTGAAGGGGAAAGAGTCAACAAAATCTTCGAAGGCATCACCATGGTTGGTGCCAAGCTTGGTTTGAGCAATGAAGATGTTAAAGGATCGTTAGTCGCAATCCAGCAAATGATCTCGAAGACAACAGTTCAAGCAGAAGAATTGAAAGGGCAGTTGGGCGATCGTATGCCTGGTGCTATTCAGGCTTTTGCAGATAGCTTGGGTAAGACTGTTCCCCAGTTCATGAAGATGATGAAGGCTGGTGAAGTTACCAGCACTATGCTTGTAGGCTTTGTCGAGAAGTTGAAGCAAAGGTATGGTATTGACGATGCTACCAAGATTGATACAATTGTCGCGGCGGAAAATCGGCTGGCAACAGCTAGATTCAGGTTAGTTGACAGCTTAGATAAGGTCATTGGCTTCACGTCTGCATATACCAATATCATCAATGGCATGACTAATGCCATCAACGGGACCTCCGATAATGCTAGGAAACTAGTTGTCCAGGTTGTCGCTGTGGGTGCCGCCTTAGCTTCTGCATTTGTAGGCTCCCTAGTAACTAGTGCTATTGCGGGTATTACAGCTGGGGTCTACCGACTTGCTGCAGCCATTGCTACTTTGAACCTGGCATCTCTTGCTGGTGGTTTCACCGCCATTATACGGTTGCTAATTGTTGGTGCTACAGCTATTGCAGCATATTATGGCGCTCAAAAATTGATGAATGCGGCCTTAGAAGGTACTAAACAGTCTTATCTATCAGTCAATCCCGCAGTTGAGGATTATATTAAGGCACAACAACAACTAGCATCTTCAGTTAGAGGCCCAACAATCAGCTATCTGCAAGAGCAGAGAGACCAACTCGGTAAATTGTTGGGAGCATATTCTGCGACTGCAGTTGCGGTCAAAGATATTGAGATAGCCCAGAGGAAGGCTGCAGAGTCTGGTGCCTCTGATTCGGTTATTGCTAAGATCGGGAAAGACAGCGGGCTGGCTGAAAAGAAGAAGGAACTAGATGATCTGAATTCGGCCATGGAGAGGAATAAGAAGATCACTACTGAGTTGATGGACATCTATAAGAGGCAGACTGCAGAAGAAGAAAGGAATCGTTCGGATCCTATAAAGGAACTTACGAATAGGCAGAATCTTGCCGTCAAGAATGCTCAGGACACTGTAAATGAGCTCAATGCTACGTACGACAACCTCTTCAAGGCACCTGCAGCTAAAGAGTTTGCCGAGCTTCAGAACACGATCAACAAGCAGATCGAGAATTTCCGTGACCAATTGACTCGTGCTGAATTGCCTGCAGCTAAAGTAGCTGAGCTTACTGACAAGTATGCAGCTGCCTTGAGGCGTACTAAAGAGGCTGAGGTCAATCTCTCGCATACGACGTCGTATTTTCAGGCAGTAGAAGGCGTCTTTAGCCGCGGTTTGGATAAGAGTCTTGATGCCTGGATCCAGATGGTTACTGAAGGCAAGTCTGCTATGGAGGCTCTTAAGGATACAGCTAAGGCAGTTGCTGCAGATATTCTCAAGACGTTCATGACTCTTGCAGTCTTGAATCCCGTCAAGAATATGCTGTTCGGAACAAACTACAGTACCTTAGGAGGTTCCGCAGGTCAAGGTGGTCTTGTAGGGGATCTAATCAAAAGCTTCGGGTTCGGAGGCAGTACTGGGGGAGGTAGTGCTCAGGCGATGTCTGCAGCTACTCTTGCGAACAATACTGGTGGAGCATTCTACGGACCCGGATTTGCTTTGGGTGGTATAATGAGTGGGCGTGGTCCTCTGCCGCTGAACCGATATGCAGGTGGAGGTATTGCCAACTATCCTCAATACGCAATGTTCGGTGAAGGTAGCAAGCCTGAAGCTTATGTTCCTCTTCCTGACGGTCGTAGTATCCCTGTCAACATGAAGGGTGCGATAGGTGGAGGTACTGTAGTCAACATCATCAATCAGGGCGATTCCAAGATCGAGCACAGGAACCGCCAATCTCAAGGAATGGATGTTCACGACATTATCATCTCGTCCGTTAGCAAAGGATTCGTTGGAGGAGACTTCGATAAGGTCGGATCTAAGAGGGTAGTCCGCAGATGACAATATCTTGGCCTGTAGGTATACCTCAAACTGCCCTTATCGATGGGTACGATGAACAACTCATGTCGAATGTGTCTGAGTTCAAGCCTGACGTGGGTATGCCTTTACTTTCAAGGCGGACATCTGAAGAGTCAGAGGACGTCAAGTTCCAGACTATCATGACTCTGACGCAATATGAGACTCTGAGGGATTGGCGTAGAACGACCTTGAAGAGTGGTACTCTACCATTCTTGAGGTATCACCCACGCAAATCCACTGTCGAAGTTACCGCTCTATTCACTTCGATTGGAATGCCTACGATTATTTCCGCCACCCAATGCATAGTACCTATGCAGATGATGATTGTGGTGAACTAATGTCTCGTGATCTATCAACTATTGCACGTACTCAGGTAGAGGCTCAGTTCTCTTCTGAAGTCTGGCTATGGTTTGCCACCATTACACACGATGATCTGCCCGATCCTATCCGTGTCGTGTGCGAAGGTTTGGGGTCTATTTCGTATAAGAACGGTGGTATTGTCAATTACCAGCTGAATGGGGACCTCTATTTGGCATGTCCCTTCAAGTTGGAATGGATATCAGACGATGGTACTGCACCTAAAGCTAAGGTGACTGTGCCAGATGTGGATAGATCCATTGGGGTTGAGGTCTTATTGCTGACAGATTCACCTCAAATTGGCTTCCAACTCTGCAAATTGTCGGATTGGCTCACGACATTCGGCTCCAACAATGAGAGATTGCACAGCGGGACGATAACACCAGAGGTTTCTGCGGACTTCTTCTTTCTTAGGAACGTCTCTGGGGATGCTATGCAAGTGACTGCGGATCTTACGACCTATGATATCTCTGTTGAACCTTGGCCTAAGTACAGGGCTACTCAAGACAGACTACCTTGGATTGCACGCTGATGCTGGGACCTTTGAGATGGACTGAGCAATATATTCGTATACCCTTCGCGAATTCAGGGTTTACGAAGATGGGCTGTCATTGTTGGGGACTAGTTTGTCTGGTATACAAGCGTGAACTCAAGATTGAGTTGCCTAAGTACGATACGATCACTGCAGATCAGATCCGTCATATGCTTAGGGCTAAGGATGAACAGATCGTTTCAGGTAACTGGGGTCCTGTAGCCAAAGATGATCTAAGACCTTTCGACGTGGTTACAATGAAAGGTAAGGACGAAAAAGGTCATCTAATCGAAAGACATGTGGGATTGTATGCCGGTAACGGCTACATATTGCACATCGAAGAGGGTACAGACTCTAAATGCGATAGCGTCCAGGATCCTTTGTTTACTGGACGTATTCTAAGATCATTCAGGTATGCTTGATGACTATGATACCAAGAGACATTGAAGGTATTCCCGTCACGTGGCGTGATCAGCCTTGGTCTGATAATCTGCGCTTCATCAAAGTGCGGGAGAGGATGACTATTGCTGAAGTGGCAGCTCTCTTGCCTGATGAAATTGCATCAAGACCTATCGCACTTGTTAATGATGTTCCTGTTCCCAGAGAACAATGGCATCTTGTTCGTCTGAAAGCGCCGACTGCACGTAATCCCATCATTGTAACTTTTCCAAGCACCCTACAAGGCGGAGGAGGTGGCAGCGGCGGAGGCAAGAATCTCTTATCGGCTATTGCGGGTATTGCAGTCTTGATTGCTGCTATAGTCGTGGCTCCCTACATCGCTGGTGCAATTGGACCGACTCTCTTAGCAACCTTCGGAATCTCTGCAGCTACCACTCTTACACTGACCCAAGCAGTTCTTTCAGTAGGTGGTGCTCTGCTCATCAATGCTTTGACGCCAGCACCTACAAATACTCCTGAAGCATCTCAGGCAGCACAAGGTGAGTTTAAACCTGAATCTTCTGCAGCACTCCAAGGCAATACGCTATCCCGAGGAGCCTCTATAGCTCGTGTCTGCGGTACTCTTAAGGTGTTTCCTGCTTTCGGGGTTAATCCACTACAGGAGATTGTGGGGAACGATACGTTTGTAGAGGCCGCATATATTCTTGCGGGTCCTCATGCTATGACTGATATCCGGATCGATGGAGTCCCTATCGACACAATTCCGGATGTGGAGTATGAGACACGGGAAGGATTCTCTGGGGAATCGGCTCTCACATTGGTGACTAGGCAATCAAAGACTAACCCCACAGTTGTGGAGATGTCTGAGCATAAGGTTGATCCTACTGGAGGTTCTGACTTATTAGACCAGTCTACACCATCCACCAGTATACCTGTTTGGCATCCAACGAGGTTCGTGGGGTCTCCGGATGAAGCCTGGTTGAGCTATCGTTGGCCCACGGGACTCTTAGATCAGAATAACCTTGGTACTACGGTATATCGCCCGTTGAGACTGAGGTTTAAACTCGTTGGGGCAGCGAATTGGACCTACGTTCCTGAGATTTGGTTCTCTTATTCCAGGAATGAAGGATTCAACAAGGACGTTAGGTTTATTTGGGGGACTCCTCCTGCACTACCTACACCTCCTTCGCAGAATGGGCCTGTATATGCATTCATAGCAGTACCTTTTAGAACAGAACTTGTCATTGGAACGCCTTCTCCTTCAGCAGCTAAGGAATATTGCTTTGACGGCAATACAAATACAGGTACAGTAGCATCTAGCACCAATCTATGGGTAGGGGGCAACTACAGCACTATGGGTGCTAGGTCTATATCTTATGCTGTAGTACATCCTTATGGCTCCACTCCATTCTGGTCTGGAGGCGCAACCTCTGTCGTTTTGCAGCTTAGGGCTAGTCATACTGCTCCTACCCTTGCTACAGATGGTACACTCTTAGGTTCAGTCACACAGACAAGTGGCACTACAACCACCGTCATCACTTCTTCAGACTCGACCACTTTGTGGGAGTACATCTGGATAAATGCGACGGCTACAGGAGCTTCAAGCGTTCAAATATCCGACATCGACTTCTACGGTGGTAGTGATTGGGGTTACTTGGCTAGCTCTTACTTCAGGTCTGGCGGTAGTGTGCTCAATAGGTTGATGAGCACGGCTTCGAACGGGAATGTTATAAATATAGGTCTATTTGAGGATCGAGTAGAGGTCTATCTCGATACTGGAACCTTCCCTAAAGGAGACTATGAAGTACAGGCATTGGCGGGAGCAGCAGTCACTTCAAACAACTTCATAGCCTCAACATACAACGTCTCTTCCGGTGACGCTGGGTATCATGGAGCTGTGCCCGTACAGGACTTCTTTAAGTGGAGGACGACATCTGGAGTCAAGCAAGTACCACAGAGCATTAAGAACCTCTACTTTAAGATGGTACGCACCAGAGCTACGGCGGTCTGGAACTCACCTCCCATAGTAGGACATGACTTTGCAATCATTGCTATAAGGGCTAAGAATCAACAGCTCGGTCAATTGTCATGCTTGGCTTCTGGGTATACCTACGACTGGAATGGATCTGCATGGGCGACGCTTACGACTACCTCGAATCCAGCACCTCATCTCTGGGATGTTCTAACAGGTGCTCATAATGCTGATCCTATTCCGACAGCGCTAATGAACAACACTGACTTTGTTACATGGAGACAGCAGTGTATTGACAAGGCTTATACTGTGGATGCAGTCTTCGAAGGTAAGACAGTTGCAGATGTCGCCACAGTCTTGTGCGGATGCGGCTATGCTCGTCTACGCCCTGCAGAGAAGTGGGGAGTCTTCATGGATCGTGACAGATCTGATGAAGGTCCTACCAATGTCTACAGTCACAAGAACATGAGCAATTTCCATTGGGACAAAGCCTTTCCAAGGTTACCCGACGGATTCAGGGCTAGGTTCACAGATGCTGAGAATGATTACCAGGAATCTGAGATCATTGTCCTTCGTCCGGGTATTACGGATACTGGGAAATATGAAGATATCCGCTATGAAGGTCTGATCTACGAACCTGACGTAGAAGCACGTGCCTACTTTGATCTCGCACAAATGTCTGCGAGATCCGTGTTCTATGTAGGAACGACCAACTTTCAGCACATTGCGAATAGGCGTGGTGATCTAGTTGCACTTCAGGTTGATGTTCTCGACAGGCTTGGAGGTTCTTCATACATTGTTGATATCCAGAAGTCAGGATCCCTGATTACAGGAATGACTCTCTTCGGTTCAATTCCTATTGAGACGGGAGCTAACTGGGGAGTAGCTATTAGAGGTCTTGATGGATCTCTGCACATCAAGCAGATTCAGGATCCTGGAACCACTGATGACTATAAGACTATCACGTTCACAAATCCCTTCACGGATCCAGGTACATCAGTAATAGATTCAGGATGCCTGATTGTATCGGGACTCGTTGGATCTGAGTACCGAAGAGTTATTGTCCACAGTATCATGCCTAAAGAGGATACTGCGGAAATCATGTTTGTGGATGAGGCACCTCAACTATGGGGTTCTTTGACTGCAAGAGCTATTATCCGACAACTAGGTTTGGATGATAGTCTGGCGCTTTGTCTTGATGCTGGAGATGGCGCCAGCTATACGTCAGGTCAACTTTGGCTTGATACGAGTGGTGAAGGCATCGACTACTACTTTGGCGTTAACGCGATAACATAAGGAACTATAACATGTCTATGGGTGACACCACCGAAAATGCCATTATGCTGTTGATCTTCAACGCAACAGCATGGGCTAACTATGCAGATAATGCTGCGTCGTCTCCCCAAACGAACATCTCCTGGGCTTTGCATACTGCAGATCCGGGTGATTCTGGTACGCAATCCACTTCAGAAGCTGCATACACCTCGTATGCTCGAGTCAGTGTTGCTCGTACTTCAGGCGGTCATACCGTCACGAACAACTCTGTCTCTCCTGCAGCTAACGTTGACTTCCCCGCAGGTACTGGTGGTTCGGGTACTGTCACGCACTTCTCTACCGGTAAGACTGGTGGTGGTGCTTCGGCGATCTTGTTCTCAGGAACGGTGACTCCGAACATTGTGACTGGTAACGGTGTAACTCCACGACTCACGACCGCCAGCACTATCGTGATTGATTAAGGATCTATTGCTATGACGGAAGCAGAGATCCAAATCAAGTATGGCCCAGAAATCAAGCGTTGCTTGATCGAGCTGGACGTGGAGGGGATGAAGAAGGTGTGGAACCATGTTGCTCCACACTTGACAATACATGGAGATGGTTCTATTCTGGCTACGATGCACCTTGCTCGTACTCAGATGGAATCTTGCCCTATGGGAATCAAGTTGTATTCACAGCGTTGGTTGAATGAACGAGGAATCGGCTCATTTATGGACAACGACAAGAGAGGTCATTAACATGAATACCCCCAAAGAAACCAAGGTCGTTGAAGCTGTCGGCGTAGCATCTAAGTCTATGACTCTTGGAGGCAAGAGACTATCTCAAGAGATTGAGGCAGCTATGAGTCAGGCAGTTTTGGATTCTATGCATGCAGGTATCACCGATCCTAAAGAGATCAAAGCTGCTATGATGGCTGCCCGTCAACGTATTCGTGACCGTAAGGAAGCAGAAGACGCTGAGGCAGAGGAAACACGATGAAGGTAGGGATCGTATATTACGAGGATGATCCTGCACGAAGAGTATTCCGTATAGTATATCCAGAGATTTCAGAAGCCGAACTGGATGATCCTAGATGGATTACTGAAGGCCTCAATCCTGAGCGTACTGCTTTCCTTGAAAAAGTCGAACCTGACGATCCTAGAGTACTTTCGGGTTTCTCAGGAACGCCTTAAAGGCATAACTTATGGCGATTGCAGTAACCAATATAGGTACTAACAACAATAACTCCGGCTCAACGCTAGCGATCTCTGCGGTAACGGTCCCGGCCGGCTCCCTTATTGTTGTTTGTGTTACTGATAGGTCGGCAACGGCACCTGGTGGCTCCGTAAGTGATGGAGGCACCAATACCTATGCTAGTGCTGCTAGCAAGAATCTTAATAACTCGACATCCAACGGGTTTGGTGCTATCTTCTATGCGTATAACTCCGGGGCACTCTCCGGAGCTACGTTAACTTATACTAAAACCGGATCAGTCAACTGCTCAATGTCGGCGTTTTATGCTACGGGTATTCTCTCCGTTAGCGATCCGCTCGATACAGGTGTAACTGCTACCTCAGCAGGCAACGGTACAGGCGCTTCTGGAACAGTAACTTCAGGTGCACCAGCGGCTTCTGGGGCTTTATTCTTAGGAATGATTGCAAGAGCAGGTAATACTGCTACGTTTACTCAGGATACTGGTGTTGCGTGGGCAACTCCTCCTGTCGAAGCAAAAAGTGGTACAGCTAGCGGAGATGCTCGAACTAACGGTGGTACGTTTGTAAATACTGGCACCTCCGCACTAACTTACGCGCCTTCATACTCAGGTAGCTCATTAAATTGGGCAGCTCTGATTGTTGCATTCAAGAACGGCGTTATCACCTCATCTGCTACTGCGTCGGCATCAGCAGCAAGTACAGTTAGTGGTGTTGCTCTAACCGTTAAGAATAGTCCTGCGTCTGCTTCTGCTGCAGCCTCAGCAGCTGCTGTTGGTACAGGTATTAACGCAGCTGTCGGTTCAGCCTCTGCCTCTGCTACAGCATCTAGTGTAGGCCAAGGTCTTGGTATTTTTCCAGGTGTGGGCTCTGCATCATCTACTAGTTCAGTAGATGGCGTCGGTGCAAGCATTGCTTCTGCGGTGGCGGCAGCTTCGAGTACTGCATCTTCGAGTATAGTAGGTGCTAGCACAGCATCATCTACTGCGGCGTCATCTTCAACTTCGACAGATACGGGTGTAGGTCGTTCAACTGCTGCATCTACCGCATCTGCATCATCGACGGCTACTGACACAGCTGTAGGTACTGGTATAAATGCCTCAGTAGGCTCGGCTTCAAGTCTAGCTACTGATCTAGGAGTAGGCAGTGCAATAAATGCTGTAGTTGCTGCTGCGTCATCTACTTCTACGGATACGGCAGTTGGTGCAAGTACTGCAGCTAGTTCTGCAGCAGCCAGTAGTGTGGCTACAAGTACTAGTATAGGTCGTTCGACGGCAGCCTCTACAGCAGCCGCGTCGAGTCTTGCGACAGATCTTGCAGTTGGTACAGGTATCAATTCTGCGGTTGGCTCTGCTTCCTCTTTGGGGACTATTAGCGGAGTCGGTACAGGTATTCGAAACTCAGTAGGTCTTGCCAGCGGTACTTCAGTCGCTCTGTCGACGGGTCGTTCGACTGCAGCCTCTATTGGTAGTGCCACAACCTCTGCTTCTGCAGTTGCGACAGGTGTTGCTATCTTGCCTGCGGCTGATGACCCCTCATTCAATGGGGTTGTAGATGCCAGAGCATCTTCTGACTATATGTCTACTGACGGTGGGGATTACTTCGACGAAGTCACTAAAGGAACCTGGTGTGCTAACTGGCATAAGGTTGGTGCTAAGTTTACGATTGCGGCTATTGTCTATTATAATGGTGGCGATTTCCGCATCCTAAATAACCGATCCAACCTCAACGAGCATGGATTCTCATTAGGTATTGCGTCTGGAGACCTAATTCTTCGGCGTTCTAATGGTAATGCAGTCAGTAATCAAGACAACACCCTTAAAACAGGGATGTCGTCGGGATGGTATTTCATTGCAGTGTCAGTAGATGAGTCGGGTGGGGCAGCTGCAAGTCATTGGAGAGTGGGCACTAATACAGGCACGTTTAATGGAGTATCGACTTTGATATCTACTTCCGCTCCTTCAAACAAGACCCGAATGTTCAATACTCCAGCAGGATCCGCCCCATCTCCAGCAGGAACTAAGATCCATATGGTTAATGCATGGGATAGAAACTTATCGGCAACAGAGATCCAGCAACTCTATACCACTTGGAAAGCAACTAGGTTCGCTGGAATCTAACACGGAGGCTATTATGATCTATGACGGAAGTGAAACTCGATTGCAGCCTGGAGACTTACCTAGGCTAGCTACTACCATTGGGTGCACAGAAGCACACCTTAGGACGGTAATTGAAGTTGAGACTTCAGGTAAAGGTTTCGATTCCCAAAGACATGTGTCTTTCTTATTCGAGCCGCATATCTTCTACCGTAACCTCAAAGGTGCCCAACTTCAAGAGGCTATTCAGAAAGGGTTAGCTTACAAGTTCTGGAAAGGCCCTGGAAGTTATCCAAAGACTCCACAACTCCGCTGGCAACAATTCCAAGAGGCAGCTGCCCTCAACGAGACTGCAGCAATCTGTAGTGCTTCGTGGGGCTTAGGGCAGATCATGGGATCTGAGTTTGCTGAGGCAGGATATCCATCCCCTCAAGCGATGCTAGTTGCCTTCTACAAGTCAGAAGCGGAACAAGTCCAAGGAATGATCAACCTTATCAGGCACAGAGGCTTGGATGCTGATCTCAGAAACTTTCCTGACATGACTGCTTGTAGACATTTCGCCTTGAAGTATAATGGGGCGGCATACGAAAAGAACAATTACCATAACAAGTTGCACGACGCCTATGTGAGGTGGAGTGCTCGTCTCAAGACTGCAAAGGTGAATGCCGTGCCTCCAGAACATGACAAGGATAGCACATTTAGGATTGGGGATCATGATGAAGTCTACCCCAATGGACCTATCTGGCGTATGCAACAGCTCTTCAAAGATAAGGGCTACAGCCTTTTGGTTGATGGCAAGTTTGGTCCAGGCACTAGAGCTACTGTCTTAGCTTGGAAGGGTAATCAAAACATGGAGAATATCACGCCTGATATGTCTCCTGCTGATGTTGCTCTTCTAATTAAGTCGGATCCAATGCCAGTTGCTGCTGAGAGGGCTGCCGCAACCGCAGATGATCTTAAGCCTACATCAGTCATTGTCCAGAAGACATCTTTGGGCAAGAAGCTCTTAGGATGGACGGGTCTTGGATTAGGTGGTGCGCAGGCAGCAGATTCTTCAGGCTTATTGGATACGACACAGTCATATGTGGACAAAGCAACACAAGCAAAGGGTATTGTGGTATCTACACGTGAGTTGGTTGTAGATTCAGGTGTTAGTGAAGTGTTGCATCTTATCTTAGCCTGGAAATTTGAGATCCTTGTAGTGATTGCCATTGCAGGCTTTTTCATTATGAACCAGATTCAAAAGCGCCGTGTTGAGATGCATAGAAACGCGGAGGTCGCATAATGCCTATTATTGCAACGATAGCTTGGTCTTGGCTTTCAAGTGCTTGGGGAGGTTTTATCTTTCCTCTACTCGCAAAGATCCCATGGCAAGTTTGGGCTGGAATCGGGCTCGTGATCGCCTTCTTGTGGTATGGTCATGTGCGTGAGAATCGTGGCTACGATAAGTGCCACGCTGAGGTAGTGACGGCTACCAATAAGGAAGAAGCCAAGAGGCTGGAGGCAGCTAATCAGGCTTTGTCGGAGGCCCAAAGTAGGGCAAGTGAGAGCGCAGATCGTGCTCGTCAATTATCGGAGGCGTTAGATGAAACCCAGAAACAAGTTCGAGACCTCAAGAATGCTAAGACAGTGTGCTTGCCTGATTCTATTACTCGGCAGTACAACTCTAGCAGGGTGCGGAAGCTTCGGTAAAAAGGAGTTTGTTGCTGTACCCATTAAGTTGGTCGATATTCCAGTTAACGTGAAGGCATGCTTGGCTCATCACGTTAAGACACCTAAGGGTGATTGGACTGTCGAGATGGTTGCTCAAGTCGTGTCTCAATACCGTAGACGCGAGGGTGAGCTGGAAGATTGCCTGAGCGATGTGCAGGAGTTCTATACTTCCTACCAACGTCGCTTAGCATCTAAGGTTAGGTAAGGGCCCGTCACTCCTACCTAATCTGCCAGGGAGAGAAGACTGCCTCCCATCTCTCCCTGGCACCCTTTACTTTCGGTTGAACCACCTGTCATAGATGCCGAAAGCAATTGCGATAAGTATACCTGTCATGCAGATATAGGCGGCGAATAACTCACCCCAAGTTACATAGTGGCTAATGATCTTCAATTCCTTGATGCTGTCGGTTAACATCTCTGTGATCCCACCAGTTGAAGAATCTACGCATATAGTACTGACGCACGAACGATGCAAAAGTGAAGAGGGCCGTAATCCAACCAGCTTGTGCTGCCTTAGAAGCAAATGGGAACTGGAGCAGGATATAGTTGATAATGAAGGCATAGATCAAGCCAACGATGATATTAACTATAGCTTCGTTCCGTGATTGCTTCTTTGTCTGCACTTGTGCTTCCTTTGTTCAGGATATTCGTCGGAGCCATCCCATCGATCCATTCGTCAGAGGTTCTACCCTGCTTCAGTCGGTGACGCCACCGTCTCTTACGCTTGTGGCTACCTTTTATGAATACTTCCATTTCCTCTTGATAAAGACTACTATCTTGGGTCATATCAACGAACTGAGGGCAGCTCATCAATCGCCTCCTGAGGGCCTTTCGATTGGTTCTGGTATTTACCTCTATAGGGCAATTCGGTAGGTTCATCTAGCATGTGGAAGATGATCTGGGCTATTGGATCCCCGCGCTTGATGAATATGATCTGCCTGGAGTGGTTGCTGTACTCAAGTGTGAGATACCCTTTCCAACCAGGCTCAATG
>Ga0207674_10001448_pt1 | contig 30652 bp, 23 predicted proteins | sample KBSCornC72_FD_184303 | JGI IMG/M metagenome (GOLD analysis project Ga0207674, IMG submission 184303) | Corn rhizosphere microbial communities from Kellogg Biological Station, Michigan, USA - KBS Corn C7-2 (SPAdes) (version 2) | ecosystem: Host-associated > Plants > Roots > Rhizosphere > Soil ...
CCTCGCACGAAAGGGCCCGAGTGCGCCATGAGCCGAACACCTGCGTTGGGGTCGCCGGTCCATTCCCGCCAGCACCCCGCGATCTCCGCTTCATGCCGGTGACCCATGGTCGAGTAGGCGAAGAGGTTGTGCGCCCTGGCCGGATGATGCGTGGTCGCCTTGGGATGCGCACCCGCGCCGCTGGACCCGGTGACCGCGAAGAGCGCGGGAGCGCTCGACAAACCGGCGCGGGCCAAGGGATAGAGCGCGAGCTCCGCGGCCGTCGCAAAACAGCCGGGAACGGCCACCGCTCGCTTACCCCGGAGCGAGGTTCCCAGGACATCGGCCAACCCGTAGGTGAAGCAGCGCACGAGCTCCGGAGCAGTGTGCGCGCCGTAGAATTTTTCGTAGAGCGTGAGGTCCTGCACTCTGAAGTCAGCCGCGAGATCAATCACGAGGCCGGCGCCCGAGTTCAAAACCTCCGCGGCGATTTTGGAAGATTCACCGTGCTCCAGGGCCAGAAACACGACATCCCGCTGCGCTGCAGCTTCGGCTGGACTCGCATTTGAGAAGGTTGCGTCGGACACCGGGGCGAGCGCCGGATGTACCTCGCCTATCCGCATCCCCGCCTGGCTCCGGCTGGTAGCGATGTAATCGCTCACCTCCGGATGTTGAGAGAGGAGCCGTAAGAGCTCCCCACCGGCATAGCCGGCGGCGCCGATGACCGCGACGCGAAGTCCCATCAGGTCTTTATCCGATGGCGGTCAGGCGCTGATGGCGGCTAGCTGGCCACCAACAGAAGACGCCTGGCGAGTCTCGATGGCACTCCGGACGATGCCGACCAGCTTGGCCGCGTCTCGCAGCGCATTGTGAGCCGGAAGGTCGAGCTGCTTCTTCACGTAGTCACGGCCCACTTCATTGTCGGTCGCGGGACCCGTGAGAACACTCACCTCGAGTCCGAAGAGATCACGCATCAGGGCGACGGCGCCCCAGCAGCCCACCGGATCGGGCGCCGCCATGATATAGGAGACCCCGACGCTCATCAGCTCGCGGTCACGCAGAATGTCCTGCACCCCATAGTCACCCAGGATCCCATCGCCCAACTCGGCGACGATGACGTCGGGCTTGAAGCCGGCGAGACTGTTCAGGATACCCTTCGCCGCCGGCACCGTGATTCCGGCGCGCGTAGTCGCGATCCCGATGTCGTTGAAGGTGAGCGCCGCGATCGCCCCGGCGTCCTGCATGGACAACGCGTCGCGCATGAGGGAGACCCCGGTCAGCTTGGCCGCGGCAACCCGCAGCCCTGACCGGGTGAGACCCCTGACCAATTCCGTCGCGGCCACTGTCTTTCCGGCGTTCATACAGGTGCCCGCCACATACACCACCGGGACCTGGGACTCCAGACGCTCCGCCGGAGGCACCGCATGATCCTTGATGTGCGCGGGGCGACCGATCCGGTCACCCAGGTCGGGGAAGCTCAGCACGGCACCCAGCACCTCGGCGCGGAAGGGCGGTCCAATATCGGGATTGGCCGAGGTGCAGCGGCCCAGGATTCCGCCGAGGTTGAGCACCTCGATGGTATCGCCCACGGCGATCCGTTCAGGCACCTGTCCCGCGTAACCACGGAGGGCCCGCCGTGCGCCGAGCGTCCCAGCCAGGAGATCGCCGGCCCGGAGTGACACCATCCGGCCGGTGACGTCCTCAACGGTGTTGTAGGTCGACTTGTCGGCCAGGATGCGAACCGCGAGCACATATCCCTCGGCGGCAACGATCTCGTCGCCCACGATGACATCGGGCGAGAGGTGCGCGTTCCGGGTGGAAGAGGCGATGCGGTCGAGGCGGAGTCTTGTCGTTTTTACCATTAGCGATCTCTGTTGAGTCAATAGTCAACAGTCAATAGTCGATGGTCGATGGTCGATGGTCGATGGTCAGTGCTGCATGGGTCTTGGGTCGTGAGCCTCACCCTCCGACTTTTGACTATCGACTATCGACTATCGACCACCGACCCGTTTCCCTTCCCAGCCACCCGCGCCGCCAGCACCTCCGGAATCGCCGAGACTCGCGCAAAGGCACGGGCTTCGTCGCCTGACCAGAGCCGGTTCTCCTCGCCGTAGGTGGCGACACTGCGGTCCATCATGGAGTGAGGGCTGCGGGCGGCGACAACGAGAAAGCGTCCCGGCATGAGCCGCACCCGGGTCTCGCCCTCGACCCGCTGCTGCGAGCTCGCGATCATCGCCTCGATGTCGCGCAGGGCCGGGTCGAAGTAGTGCCCTTCATGCAGCCGGTCTCCGTAGAAGCGGGCCAGCTGGTCCTTCCAGAAGGCCTGCCACCGGGTGAGCACCAGCTTCTCCAGCTCGCGATGCGCCGCGATGAGGAGCAGAGCGGCGCCAGCTTCGAAGCCGATCCGCCCCTTAATGCCAAGCGCGGTTTCCCCGACGTGAATGTTGCGGCCGAATCCGTAGGCGAGACCCAGGTCCCCGAGACGACTAATCAGCTCCGGCCCTTCCAGTGCCTCGTTATTGAGCGAGACAGGCAGCCCGCCGGCCCAGCCGAGCACGATTTCGGTCGGAGTAGGCGAGTCCGCGGGAGGCTCGACCAGTTCGTTCGGCGGACCGGCCCAGGTGTCGTGAGTCCACCCTCCACCCCAGGTGGTGCCCCACAATCCGCGGTTGATGGAGTAGGCACCGGCCTTGGGAGGCACCGGCAGTCCGCGCTGCTGCAGGAACGCGATGGCAGCATCCCGCGAGAGGCCTTCATCGCGAATGGGTGTGAGGATCTCGAGATCGGGCGCCAAGACCCGGAAGGCGATGTCGAACCGGACCTGATCGTTCCCGGCGCCGGTCGATCCGTGGGCCACGGCGGAGGCACCGATGCTCCGAGCTACCTCGATGACCGACATCGCTTGCTGAGTACGCTCGGCCGCAACGCTCAGCGGGTAGACCTCGCCCCGCAGCACATTGCCCTGCACCAGGTAGCGCACGAAGCGCTGGTAGACCTGCTTCCGGGCATCCACTTCATGATGCTGAACGGCGCCGACCGCCTCGGCCTGGCGCCGAATGGCATCGCATTCCTCGGCGGTGGCGCCGCCGGTGTTGACGTAGACGGTATAGACCCGCGCCCCGGCCTGGGCCAGGCGGGGGACGCAGTAGGAGGTATCCAGCCCGCCGGAGAAGGCCAGGGCGACAGTTTGCATACTAGATATTTATGCAGCCAGGTCGCCGCTCGCAACCCCGTCCTGACCCAAGACTGTGTCCCTCATCACCCGGGACAAACTGCGCGGTTGCTCCCCCCACCCCTCTCACCTACGCTTGAGGGGCCTTCTGCAAGGACCAACCATGGTTCCCTCTGATCCAGACTTTTCCGATGTACAAGGTGGCGCCTCCTCGACTGCCCCAAGCGGACAGGGCACTCAGACCTACACGGTCGCCAAGGGCGATACCCTGTCCAAGATCGCCAAGCAGTTCTACGGCGACGCGAAACAATGGAAGAAGATTTTTGAGGCCAACAGCGACAGCATCAAGAATCCTGACCTGATCCATCCCGGCCAGGTGCTCAAGATTCCCGCTGCATGAACCGATAGGATGCCATCATGAGAGCCCAACTATTCAAGCGAGGCGCCCGGCTGGTGATGCTGGCCGCCCTGATTGTTTTGGGGTGCAAGAAGCCGGCACCCCCGCCGCCACCCCAGGAGACCGCCGCGCCGACCCCGGCCGCGCCCACCGAACTCGCGGTCGCCTCCATCATGCTCGGCAGTCAGATCACGGCTGATAAAGCGGTCTCCGAGCCGAAGACCACCTTCGCGCCAAGCGATACCATTTACGCCGTCGTCAGCACCACCGGTGTCGCGACCGACGCGTCGTTGGAAGCGATATGGACGTTTGTGGGAAGCAAGGAGAAGCAGATCAACCAGGCTTCGCAATCGATCTCACCGACCGGCCCGGCACAGAGTGAATTTCACCTTGCCAAGGCAACACCCTGGCCCAAGGGGAAATACCGCGTGGCCATTCTCCTGAACGGAAAGTCGGCTGGGACCACGGATTTCACGGTGCAGTAGAGCAGGCGGTTACCACCGCTCGGCAAGCGCGCGCACTAACGCACCGAGATTGGCCACGTCGCGGAGGTCAATCACTTCGGCTGGCGAGTGCGAATAGCGCAGGGGCCACCCGATGGCGACGTCGGGGACGCCCCACGCCGAGAAGGTGGACCCATCGTTCCCGCCATTGGTCGTACCTACCTGGAGCGGGATGGCGGATCCACGAGCCAGCGTGACCAGCGAATCCAGATAAACCGGGGGAGTCACCGAGCTGTTATCGAGAGCCCGGGCCACCGGCCCTTTGCCCAATGGGGCGAGCCCGAAGCTCTTCGGCTCGAGCGGGCTATCCGCCGAGACGAAGGTGTCGATTGCGTGAACCCGTGAGGTCGAAACGCCCAGCGAATTGGCCACGGCCTGGGCACCTTGCAGGCCGATCTCTTCTCTCACACTCCAGACGAAAATCACCCGGTGCTTGAGGCGGGCAGGATCCAGTCGCCGCACGGCTAGAAGGAGAGCAGTACAGCCGACCCGGTCGTCGAATGATCGGCCGGTAGACCGGTTGCCGGCGAGGCGCACGTACTGCTTCGGCATGGTGAGCGTATTGCCCACCGCGATCCCGAGAGCCTCCGCCTTCTCTCTGTTTCCCACCCCAGGATCCGCGCGGATCACTGAGGGGGAACGGCGCGGCGCCGAATCGACCTTTTCTCTCGGGAGAAAGATGGCAGGCACCGGCCCCCGCGCCGTGTGAATCAGAGCGGGCTGCGCTTCGAACAGCGAGGGGAAGAATCCGCCGAGGGCGGTGAGATCAAGAGTGCCGTCATCTTGAATGGCGGAGACCCGAAACCCGATCTCGTCCAGGTGGGCGACGATGACCGTCACCGGATCGCCTTTGCCCAGGTCGAGCCAGAGGTTTCCTGCTGTGTCCACGGTAGGACGAGCCCAGGAGGGCAACAGTCGCTTGACCGTCTCGCGCACCGAGTCCTCTGCACCGGAGGCGCCATAGCTCTCGACCAGCGTACCCAGAACGCTGTCGGCAGGGGCAAGAAAAGACGGGAGCGTCGGGCGGCTGATTGGCGCTGTTCTCGAAGTAGTTGAGCTGATTAGGTCTCCTTGAGATTCCGTCCCCCCAATCCACTGCGCGACCCGCTGCTGGATCTGGACCACATCCGAGAGAGATACCGTCTCGACCGGCGTATCGGCGAATCTTGCAGGGAGACTCAGCTGCATTACCTCCCGCATGCTGGCGGAAGGCGTCAGCCGGGAAGGCTGCGGCTCGAGATTGCGGCCGAGTGAATCGGGCTGCCCGTCCACCAGAAGCACTTGATCGAACGGGCCAAGCGTCCGAGACGCCGCGATCAATCCGGTGGCACCCAGCCGCTGTTCTGCGACCAACGCGACGACCAGCGTACCCTCGCCAGGGCTCGTGCCCGCTACCGCGGTGAGCATCGCGGAGCAGGCAGCCCGCCGCCCGATGGCCGGCGCCGATATCAAATCGTCGCCATACCAGCGCACGCGCTTGGTCAGGGTCACCGGGGAGAGCAACTGAACGCCGAGTCGCTCCACCTCCTGCCGGCTGGCCGCGCCGACATCCACCAGCGCGTCGTCCACAGTGAAGGGATTCTCGCCCGTGTTCCGTCCCCTGGTCAGATGAACCGATCGCACGGCCACGACCGCCGGTACCTCTCCTCGACGGCCAAGGATGGTCACGCGCTGGCCTTCAAGCTGCTGATCGAACAGCGGCCCCGGTGCGGAGCCAACCCGCCGGAGCGTCAGGTAGCCATCATCCCGAATCCCTCCGACCACGTAGCCCGCCTCGTCCATAGGACAGGCAAGGAGGCGTTTAGGCGTTCCACTGCCCAAGGTCAGAATGACGTTGTCACTCCGGTCAATCATCGATCCCTTCAGCATGGCCCGCAACGACTGAGCAAATCCCTGCTCGTAACCGGTGATGGCAGTCGCCTGACCGAACTGTGTGATCAGATCTCGCAACTTTGCGGATCCGGCATCCTGCGCCCCGGAAGTGGTGGGCAGTGAAAATCCAAGGACGATCGACAAGAGCGCTGAGCGACGCATGAAAATCCCGGAGAGCGAAGGTGGCACAATCTGTTTCTGACCACGTCGATGCGCCAGCGATAGGCGCGTTACCGTGCGACGTCTCGCGTCGCAACGATGGGGCACTTCAGCGCTGGACGCCTATTCTCGGCGAAGTGACTCGACCCGGAAGGAAATTGTGGGACTTGCCGTCTATTACAAACTCGGGCTCTCCGGCTTCAACACCGGCGCCTTCGCGACGCAGCGGCTGGAGGAGCTTCGAAGGGGAATCGAAGGCCTCGGCGTGCTCGAGTTGACCAGAGTCTTGTCCTACGCGGGGCCCGACTGTGGGCCCGATGGAAGCGGCGCCTGGAGCAATCCGGGCGAGTTCCTCAAGACCTGTGCGTGGGGCCACCTCGACGACCCGGGAGCACCTCACCAGCTCATCTCCATCGATCCACTGGAGCTGATGGGCTTTGTGGCGTGGATCGGGAGCCGGGTCGAGCCCCTGACACTCGGATTGGCTCGCTATCCCGAAGAGGTCCGCTGCGGCGACCGTACGCTCCCGACCGGCCTTTCCGGCTGGCATTGGCACGCCAGCTGTAAGACTCACTATGCGAGGCTGCTGGGTTCGGAGCGATTTCTCGAGTCCCACCGCACCGTCATTACCGCGCTCGATCTCGCCGAGGAGGTGGGTCTGACTGTCGCGGTGCGCGACGAATCGGGATACGCGGACCACCGGGACGCCTCGAGGCTCCTCGCTGTTGCCGAAAGTGCCCTTCGTTATGGGCGACCCGGGCCGGCGCCCGCCCGGGTCTGACGGATGGCTCCGGCAATGTCGTCAAGGTCCTGAGCGGTGAGCCGGGTTGTGGCGGCGGCGATCCAGCCGTCCACCTGTGCGGCTGAGCGCGCGCCGACGATCGCTCCGGTTACACCCGGCCAGCAGGTGGTCCAGGCGACGGCAGCCGCGGCGATGGTAATTCCGTGCCGCTCCGCAATCGGTTTCAATGCGTCCCGCAGAGCCAGGTTTCGCTCCAGTCGCGGGGGCTGAAACTCCTCGGCTCGTCTCCGCCAGTCATCGGTGGCGAGCGCGGCCATGCGCTCCGCCGAGAACCGGTCGGTCAGAAGCCCCGCCTGCATCGGGCTGTAACAGATCACGCCGGTCCGGTGGGATTTCGCCCACGGAATCACATCGCCGGCCGCTTCGCGGCGGATCATCGAAAACGGAGGCTGCAGGGAAACCACGTGGCGCATCCGCTCGCACCGGTCGAGCAGTTCCACATCGAAGTTCGACACCCCGGCGTGTCGCACCTTTCCTTCATCCACGAGTCGGCTCATCTCGGCCCAGGAATCCTCGATCGGCGTACCGGTCTGGTCCGGCCAGTGGAATTGATAGAGATCGATGCGCTCGACGCCGAGGCGTCGGAGCGAGGCCTCGCACTCCTTGCGCATCGACGCTGGACGTAACACGGACTGTGCCGGAGTCATCGGATGCTGGTCGTCCCACACCAGTCCGCATTTGGTGAAGACGAGCGGCCGGTCCGCGGGAGGCAGCTCCTTGAGCAGCCGTCCGACGACGCGCTCGGAGTGTCCGTGACCGTACACCGCCGCCGTATCGATCCAGTTCACACCGAGCTCGACCGCGTGTCGCATCGCGCTGAGCGATTCGGCGTCGTCCTGCTCACCCCAGCCGAAAGCCCATCCGCCACCGCCGACGGCCCAGGCCCCGAAGCCGACGGTGCTGATCAACAGGTTGGTGTTGCCGAGGGGGCGGGTAGGGAGGGACATTGGGAATTGGGAATTGGGAATTGGTAATTGGGAATTGAGAATTGGGAATTGAGAATTGAGAATTGAGAATTGGGAATTGAAGATTTGCAATTACAAATTACAAATCTTCAATTACAAATCCCCCTTCACTCCACAATAACCTCCACCTCATCGCTCGCGTCTCCAGCCTCCGCCCGGAACCGGTGGCGGCCCGACACTAGCTCCCAACGTTCCTTTGTCGCGGGCTTGCCGTCAATGAACCAACTCACTCGCGCATGGAGAGGCGCTCCGGTAGCCCTGAGGGCAATTGTGGCGTACCGCGATTCGACTCCCGGCGGCAGCCGGTAGCGATCCCCGTTCTGGGGCGAGACGATCTGGAAGGGCGGCTCGGCGGATTGGCGGCTAGTCGGCTCGGCATGAGTGGCACGCTCACTGAAGTCAGCCCAAGACCCGAGCCGTCGAACCGCCGAGCCGCCGAGCCGCTCACCTTCCGTTCCCTCCCAATCGGCATACTCCGCAGGCAAGACCAGCAGACCATCCCGATGCCAGTCGCACCGTTCTTGAGGCACTACATCAGGCATGAACCACTCGACCATGCCGGGACAATCTCTGGTCGCCAGCATGCCGGAGACCTTGCAGATGCGCGCCGGAACCGCTCCAGCGTCGGCGGGATGCGCCAATTCGCCTGGCGGGTAACGACGCGCCACCAACAGGAGGGCGCGATGGAGCAGCGGTCCCGCACCGGTGACACCGCTCACTCCTTCCATCGGCCGGCCGCTGAAGTTTCCCGCCCAGACCGCAACCGTGAAGTTGGCCGTTGTACCGACCGCCCAGTTGTCCGTGAAATGCCGGCTGGTCCCACTCTTCGCGGCGACGCGGAATGGAAAATCGAAAGGAGTGTTGAGTCCGAAAGCCGGCACCCGTGCGACAGGGTCGCTCAGGATGTCGAGCACCAGAGCGGCGGCCCCAGCGGAAACGAAGCGGTGCTCCGGGCCACCGTGGCTCGCGGAAGATGTGGAGACGGCTCGCCAGGTGTACGGTCGCCAGACACCACCGTTGGCCAATCCCCGATAGCCATTGGCCAGTTCGAGCAGTGTGACATCGCCGTTCCCCAACGCGAGTCCCAGTCCGTAGAAGTCCGCGCTACGCGACAAAGAACCGAAGCCCGCCTCCTGCAATCCGTGCAGCAAGGTTCCGAAGCCGATCCGGTCCGCAACCTCCACCGCGGGGACATTGTAGGAGCTGCCGAGTGCCTCGCGCACCCGCACCGGGCCGTGATAGATGCGATCGTAGTTCCGAGGATGGTATGGCCCGCCCGAGGTCTGATAGGTGCGGGATATGTCGGCAAGAACAGAAGCCGGGTTGAGACCGCGATCGAATCCCAGTGCATACAGAAACGGCTTGAGCGCGGATCCTGGCTGGCGGACATTGACCACCATGTCTACCTGGCCCGCGGTATCGGCCCAGAAATCAGGAGACCCGACCCAGGCGAGGATCTCTCCGGTCCGGTTGTCCATCACCACCGCGGCCGCGTGCTTCACGCCGCGGTCTGCGAGCTGCTGCACCGTGTGACGAACTTCAGCCTCCAGCTCACTCTGGAGGTCGAGATCGAGTGAAGTCCGCCACCTCCCGCTAAAGTCAACGCCGTCACGCTCGGCCCATTGCAGTACCCGACTGGTGAAGTGCGGCGCCAGGAATCGGTTGGCAGGATCATCACCGAGCAGGGGCTCGCCCTCCGCACGAGACGTCTCTTCGACAGTCGCATAACCCGTAGCCGCAAGCTGCTGCAGGCCGAATGCACGGCGCTCGGCCGCTTTCGATGGAGAGACGAGGGGATTCTGTCCTGATGGCGCTCGTGCGAGTGCTGCCAGCAGCGCCGCCTGGCCGAGGCTCACCTGAGAGGCGGAGGCGCCGAAGTAGAGCGCGCTCGCCGCACTCACTCCGATCGTGCCTTCGCCCAGAGGAACCCGATTCAGGTACTGCTCGAGGATCTGTTGCTTGGAGAGGTGGTGCTCGAGCCGCAACGCCCAGATCGCCTGACGAAGCTTGCCGCCCCAGCCGCGATCGATCGGCAGGAGGAGCCGCGCCAGCTGCATCGTGATGGTCGAGGCGCCCGACACCACCCGGCGATGCCGGAGGTTGTCGCGGAAGGCTCGGCCAATCGACCGGGGATCCACGCCCTGGTGTTGATAAAAGCGGCGATCCTCGATCGCGATGAACGCGCGGAGCAGATCGGGATCCATCTGATCGAGCGGCATCCATTGGGTCAGGCTGCCGTCCCCTGCGCGAGTCGAGCGGAGCACCAGATCGTGCCGGTCGGTGATGGTAAGACTCTGATGATCAGTGGCGGTCAATAATTGATCGGGCAGTGACAGTGCGACCCAGAACCCAAGTCCCCCAATCAGGAGCAGCATGAGTGCCGTGATCGCGATGCACGCGCGACGCACCGCTCTACCGCTCACTTTCTTTCCACAGTGAACACTCCCCCGTCGCTGCGGCCATACACCGCCGGGTTATACATCTCTTCGGCATGAGCCGGAGGACGGACGAAGACGCCAGGTGTCGTTGCTCTCGCAACGTAGCTCGCGGTGTAGGTCCCTTTCCACAAGACGGTCGCGAAGTAGACCACCCGCTCGTCTCGCATTTCCCGGTGGTCGAACGGCGACCACCAACCGCTGTCCCAACTCCCGTAGTACCAGTAGTAATCACCCTCTCCCTCCGGCGTGCTCTCACTCTCTTCGTTGTACTCCGCCCCCTCCTGGTCCACCGTGTTGGCTCCCACATAGTCGACCTGTTGTCCCACCCCGGGCCCAGGTACTCCTCCGGCAGTGCGCAGGCTGAGATCCACCGCCTCCAGTCCCGCTGGCAAGGCATCATCCAGTACCACGAATTGTCGGTCGCTCGGCACCTTGAGACGCAGACGCACCCGTACCAGGTCGCCTTCTTTGACACTCGTTACCGGCTTGCCGCCATCCAGAGTCTCATACCAGCGCTCGACCTGAATTCCCTCATCCTCAGGATTGACCGGTCGCTCGCGGGGAACCTCGTGAACGGTGAGATAGTAGTACAGCGGAGCACCTTTGCCGGTGGCAGCCAGTGATAGTGGAACTCTCAGCTTGCCATCCGAGGTGGAACGGTCGAGATCGGAGAGTGAAACGCTGGAGTCTCTCACCAGTGCGCCACCGGCCTTGTATCCGAGCACGGTGCGGTTCGCGCTGGTGACCCTGATCTCCCGCGAAGCTCCGGTGCGGACGTGGCGATCGAAGGCCACGAGCCCGCTGACGACCGCGGCATAGTCCTGAGTGTTCCAGTCATCGAGCAGGCCAGCTTTCCCCTGTTGGACCAGCGTTTCCACCAGAGGACCGATGAGCTTATTGCTGGAATCCACGGCCAGTGTTGCGGTGAGCAGGCGCGCGATGGGGCGGACTCGACTGTAGAAGTAGTGGAAGCGCGGCAGGGCCTCATCCGGCATCACCGCGCGGCGCCCCTCAATCCGAACAGTGCTCCAGGTCGGCTCCAGAAGACCGCGTGCCGCCTTCAGCGCCTTGCGGCGAGCCAGAACCTCGGCGAGCCGAGCGCGATCTTCCCATCCGAGCTGCGGTGCATTCCGGAGCAGCTCGTTCTCCGAGGCCACGTCCGGTTTGCCGAGACGGCTCAGGTAATCCACGGCCGCGACCTGATCGCTGAGTCTGGCCTGAACCGCCTGGTACCAACCGACCACAGGTGCGCGAATCGGCTGGGGATTCTTGAGGTTGTTTCGCAGATACTCGCCGAGCCGTGCGAGCACCGAGTCGTCCACTTCCACTCCGGCAGCTCTGGCATCGAGCAGCGTGAGACCGGCATAGGCGCTGAGCCAGGGCGTGGTCCAGTCGGTAGCGCTCCAGAAGCCGATTCCACCGTCGGAACGCTGACGCCGCGACAGAATCGCGACCGCGGTCTCGATCTCCCCCTTCGGATTTCCCTTCAGCAGCTTGAGGCCCGCCTGCTTCTCGGCCCGATAGAGCGCGATGATCGGCTGCGCCGAGCTGGAGACCTGTTCGCTGCATCCATAGGGATAGACCCGGAGCGCCCACTCAATGCCCTTGATCACCGCGAGTGGGGAGGAGCCCAGGTTCAGTTCCAGGCGAGAGCGTGCGGGATCGATTTCATCGGGGAGGAGGAACTGAACCTCGGCACTGTCTTCCAGCACCCCGGTCACGGTCCAGGCACGCGGTCTGAACGAAGGCTTGACCGGCAGGCGTTGCTGGACGGCGTCCGAGTCACCGGCCCCGGTGACCTGGAATCGGAAGGTGGAGCTGTCGGCGCCGAGTGGATCAGTGCCCGGCTGGCGGAAGTCGAAGCGAACTTCGCGTCCGCGACCCGCTTCCAGTTTCGTCTGCTGGGAAGCCTTGGATCCGAGGGTGCTTCCTTCCGCTTCCGCCTGAACCGTGACTAACGGCGTGCCCCCGGCTCGCTGGTTGACGACGACGCCGGCGGAGAAGCGGTCGCCCTCTCGGAGGAAGCGAGGCAAGGCTGGGCGGGCGAGCAATGGGCGGGTAACCAGCAATGGCGATTCGCCGTGACCGTAGCGGTCGCCGGCTGTTACCGCGACGGCCATGACACGGAAGGTCGTGAGATTGTCCGGGAGCTTGGCCTTCGCGACGGCATTTCCCCCGCTGTCGGTAACGACGCTCCCAAGGAAGAATGCCGTGGTCTTGAACCGGGAGCGGAGGATGTCGCTCTCACCCAGACCGCCGCCACCACCGGGCGAGCGGCCACCCTTCTCACCCTCGGGGACCTGGGGAGCGACCGTGGTGATGTTGCTCGCGAGCCGAAGCCCGAGCCCGCGCGGTGAATAGAGAAGATCAATTGGGTCGGGCGTCTGGTATCCCGTGAGGGCCAGCACGCCCTGGTCCACGGCCCAAAGCGTCACCTCGGCGCGCTGACCCCTGGCTTCCTGGTCCGCGACCTTGAGCCGGACCCGAGCCGTGTCTCCGGGACGATACTCCGCCTGCTCCGGGCTCACCTCGAGTCGAAGCCGCTTCACCTCCGGCGTGACCCGCAGCTCGGCATAGCCGACCCGAATCGTCGGACGGCCCGGATCATCGAGCGGCCCGGGGGGCGCGCTCCGCCCGCGGGCGACCAGCACCGAGACGAAGGCATTGGGAGGATACTTCTCGGTGATCGGGAATTTGAGAGTGGTGGATCCCGCGGTGAGCTTGAGCCGGCGCTGCTCGATGAGTCCTTCCCGCTCCACCGTCACCCACGCCTCGGCGTCGGTGAACGGAGACGCAAAGAGCACAGTCGCCGTGTCTCCCACGCTGTATCGGCTGCGATCGGGAACCAGATCCATCTTGAACTGGCTCTCGTCGTTCCACGGTACCCAGTCCTTCCCTGTAGCCCAGCGATAGAAATTGGTCGACACAGCGCGCCCGCGACTGTCGGTCGCCGTCAGGCTCACGACGTAGGTCCCACCCGCTGAAGGCGTGAAGTCGCAGTTGACCGGGTCGGTCGCTGTTGTCACGGCGCAGCGTCCCACCGTGTCGGACACCCACTCGCCGTAGACCTCGCTGTATCCACCTCGCTCGCGATGCACTCGGTGCCATTCACGCCGGGTGAGCACCGCATCCACCTTCACGCGTGGCACGGGGCGGCCGTCGGGGCGCACGGCCCGCACGGCGACCTGTTCCCTGGTACCCGCGCTCCAGAAGTAGGCATCGCCCAGCGGTTTCGCAGCGAGGTAGAAGTCGGCCGGGTGAACGATCACGCTGGTTACAGCCGAACTGGTTTGCCGATTGACATCGGTGACCGTGGCTTCGAAGGCGGCACGCGCGGCTCGACCCTTGGGAGGAGTCTCGAGCGGAATCCGAACCACCGCGCGGCCGGAGGGATCCAGAGTGTCAGTCCCCTGTGCCGTGACTTGAATCGTACTGCGGGGGTCGTAGTCCTCGTACCACCAGCCGTTGTCGCCGACGAAGTAGCCTTCGGTTCCTGGAATGTTCAGTTCCCACGATTCGAGCGAGGTCTGACGCGCGATCCAGGAGAGCGCGGCGCGACCCATCGGCGCGCCGAACAGGTATCTGGCTTCGATCTTCGCTGTGAGCGTGTCGCCGGGGAGACGGGGTGTGCTGTCGGCGTTCACATCCACCAGGAATTCGGGAGGTCGATACTCCGCGACCCGATACGCAGTGCGAGCCAGGTCCGACCACTGCCCCCCCCGGCGAATCTGGACTCGAACTTCATAGGAGCCGAGGGCCAGGCCGGCGGGCAGCGTCAGAGTCTGATCGCTGGTTCCGAAGGGAGAAAGCGAGACGGTTTTTTCCTTGAGGCTACCACCTTCGCGATCAGCAAAGATCCACTTGAGGCTGTCGCCTCGCGCTGGTGCGGTTAGTTGGCCCAGCGGCCCGGCGCGAACGATCGCCTTGGCGTAGAGCGGCTCACCGGGCCGGTAGATCCCTCGCTCGGTGAAGACGGCCGCGGCCGCGGGCAGGCGGTCCTGCCCCCAAGCGCTCCTGACATTGAATCGCCAGGGACTCAGGTCCGGATCGTACTGGCTGATGCTGGTGATCGCGCGATCGGTGCCGAGGGTCGCGACCACGTAGCCCTCGAAGCTGGAGTAGCCCTCGGTAGTGCTGTCGGGCTTGAACGCCGGGAAGATGGCAACGCCGTCCGGGCCGGAGCGCACGGTCGCCTTACGCACCCCTTTCGCGTCATACAAGGCGACGGTTGCCCCGGCCTTCGGCTTCCCATCCGCGATGCCTGTTACCCACGCGACCCCACCGGTGAGCCCAATGCGCGCGTGAAGGCCAAGGTCAGTCACCTGCACGATCGCAAGTGGCATGTTGACTCGATACGCGCTGTCGAGCCGCGGGCTAGTCACCCGCACCACCTGCAGCGTCGTGGCGCCTGCCCGCCCCGCGCTCGCTGGCTGCAGCTTCACGCCGAAGATCCTGACCTTATCCCTCGCCCCGGTCACCGCGACCTTGCGCTTCACCGCACGCGCCATGACTCGAGCCACGGTACTGTCATCCCGATCCCAGCGATTGTACTGGAGAACTTTCGATTCGAGAGTAATGGGAACGGCGGCGGTCTCGACGACGAGCGTGTCAACGTTTACGTACTTAACTGCCAGCGTGCGGAACCCATTTCGCTCCACTGTAAGGCGACCGTACTCATACTCGACAAGCGGAGCGAAGCCCGTCGTCTGCAATCCCGAAGCCGGGTTGCCGGTGAGTCGCTGACCGAATACGTCACGCATCGCGGTGTCCGCGACAACGGCGTATCCGGTGTTCGGCGTGAGGGTGGTCTCCAGGTACCAGGTGGGAGACTCGTCCGTCGTGTCGGAAATCGTGAACGGCGCCGCGGGCAGGAGTTGAATGCGACGCTGAACTTCGCTGCCCCTGACCGGGGTGGTGAAGCTCACCCGGACGCCGCCGGTGGGGCAGAACGGGCCGCCGCTGCACAGCGCCGAATCCATTCTGAAGGGGCCGTAGGTGTAGAATCCCCAACGGAGAAACGGCTTGGTCGCCTCGGGATCCACTACCGACGGCACCACCAACTCGCCGGCGCAGTTATAAGGCAGCGCGCTTTCGGGCGTGAAGGTCACCACCCGTCGCAGAGGATCCGTCGCGCGGTTCCGGTCCCATCCTCCGGCCTCTCGATACTGCCAGGGATCCTTGTCGTTGATTGTCCGCTGCCCGGTGATCTTGAGCCGGACGACTCCTGCCGTCTGACAAGCCTTGTCGAACTCCAGGTAGGCGAGGTCTCGCGGGTTCGATACCTCGAGCTCGGAGCTGAAGACGACGTCGAACGTAGCTTGGGGGCCGAGGAACCGCGGGTGCTCCTCCGCGCTCACCGGCAGCCCGCCGATCGCGGCCGGCCCGCTCACCTCGAAACTGAACTGGAACGGCTGGGCCAACCGGCTTCCATCCATCGCCTCGAAGCGATCGGCAACTGTCACCTTGTAGCTGCTGCCCGGCTTGAGAGGCTTGGCCGGCACAAGCCGGAGTGTGACAGGATCCCGCCACTCCAGCTTCCCTTCAATGTTCGGTTCAGTCCGGAAGATCGAAGCGGCATCCACCGTGCGGTCGAGCGATCCAGCCACCGGACGATCGAACGTCACTGTGATTTGCGCGGTCGGCGTCGCCTCTCCCATCGGCGAGTAGCGCAGGACCTGGAGGTTCGAGGGTGGAGCAACAGCCACCGCGGCCAGGACCACCACGGAGAGCAGTCGGGGTGACAGCATGGGGGAGAGCCTTTTCCGGCGAGGATGTTCGCCGGAAGATTGCTCTCCCTTCTCGAAGGGTCAATGAGGGTTCTGTGGAGTGTAGGAGGGCCGCCTACCAGATCTCTACGACCCACCCGTAGTCCTCAACCCGCTGCCTCTCCGGGCGCTGGTCGCCCGCGGGGAGCACAAGCTCGACGCTATGGGTGGCGGTCGCGTAGAGCTTCCGCAACGCCTCCCCAAAATCCTCAGGGCAATCCCCGCTCAATGAGGCCATGGTGGTCGAGTCGGGGGACCACCGCAGCTCCACCAGGTTTCCCTCCCTCCTGTCAGACGGGGCCAGCACGGTTCCTTCGGCCACCACCGTACCGGACCCCGTAAGCGTGGCCGAGCAGGCGTCGGAAGCCGAGCCGTGGGCGCCACAAAACCGAATGGTGGTCTGGCGGTTGAACTCGCCACGGTAGCGCCCGGAGCTCACCCAGTGCAGGCTGCCGCTCAGGACCTCCTCCCCACCGTTGATACACTCAGGCGAAAGGCGCAGTTCGGGCCAGGCACTGATCAGGCGCAGATGATAGAGCGTCTCGACCGGTGCATCGGCCCGGGCGAGAAGCACTCCCTGGGCTCCCAGGGGAGAAGTGACAATGGCGGAAGCGATCAGGAACAGCAGATGGGCACGCATGCGATCTCCAGTTATGACGCCAACTGGTAAGTCAGATCCCGTGCCCGGGGCGTCGGTCCCGATCGCCACAGCGTTCAAGTAGAGTTGGATTATGGGTTTGAGAGGCCAGACCGAAGAGCCGGCCCGAGCCGCCAGACATCAGGAGAGCCGACAATTACGTCGGGTCTACCACCGTGAGGCGACAAATCCGTCAGGCCGAGGGAACGGAGGCGATGCCCAGCCGGCGCATCTTGTAGCGGAGAATACGGTCGGTGGTCTGGAGCAGCCTGGCCGCCTGGGCCTGATTCCCCCGGGCGGTCTTTAATGCGTCCTGAATAAGGTCGCGCTCCAGCGCCGCCACCGCACCTGCCAGCGTCCCGTCCGCCGCGGTGCCAGAAGCCTCGGCAGTCTGGAGGGTCGGCGGAAGGTGACGCCCGTGAATGGCCTGCGCGTCGCACACCACCACGGCCCGTTCGATGATGTTCTCCAGCTCCCGAACATTGCCGGGCCAATGGTAGCCCATGAGCATGTCGATGGCCGCGGTGGTGATCCGCCGGACCGACTTATGGTGCAGACGGGCGAACTTGGTCACGAAGTGGTCCGCCAGCAGCAGGATGTCCGGTTTCCGTTCCCGCAGCGGCGGCATGAAGATCGGAAAGACGTTCAGCCGGTAATAGAGGTCCTCCCGAAACACCCGATCGGCAATCGCCTTCTCCAGATCACGATTAGTCGCGGCGACTACCCGCACGTCCACCGCCAATGTGGTCGTGCCGCCGAGCCGCTCGAACTCCCGCTCCTGCAGGACTCGGAGCAGCTTGACCTGAGTCGACGGGGGCAGCTCCCCGATCTCGTCCAGGAACAGGGTTCCTCCATGGGCCAGCTCGAAGCGACCCTTTCTTCGGCTCAACGCGCCGGTAAAAGCCCCCCGTTCGTGCCCGAAGAGCTCCGATTCAATCAGCGTCTCTGGTAGCGCGGCGCAGTTGACCTTGATGAAGGGTCCACTCGCCCGTGGAGAGTTGTAGTGAATCGCGTGGGCGATCAGCTCCTTACCAGTGCCCGATTCGCCTCGCAGGAGGACGGTGGTGGTCGCCGGGGCAACCAGGGCGATCTGCGTGTACACGTCACGCATCTCGGCACTGGTCCCGATCAGTCCCGAGAAGTCGTAGCGTTCCTTCAGCTCCTGACGGAGGTGGAGATTCTCCTCCCGCAGCGCGACCCTCTCCTGGTCGGCCGGTCTGGTCGTCTTGAGCGCCAGCGCGATGAGCGAGCTCACTACGTGGAGATACTTGAGCACCCGGTCCAGGTCCCGCTCCGACGCTGAGGGAACGTCCACCGAAAGTGCGCCGACCGGCCGGTGGTCGAGCAGAATGGGGACGCAGATGAACGCAGTGGCCGGATCGTTCTGCCGCCGCGCCGCCCGGTGCAGGAACCGCGGCTCCCGGTTCACGTCGGGCACCACGATCGCCTTCCCGCTGGCCGCGACCCGCCCCGTGATCCCCTCTCCCAACCGATAGCGGGTCTGCTGACCGGCAGCGTCGAGGCCGAAGGAGGCTTCGATGTACAGTTCGTCCGAACCTTCGTCGATCAGGGTGACCGAACTGCGGGGAACCCCATGATAGTGCGCCAGAATCCGCAGGCCGGCGGACAATGCTTCCCCCAGACTGCGGGAGCCAGACAGGGCCTGGCTGACGTCGAACAACGTCGCCAGCTCCAGCCCTTCGCTTGGAGGTGAACTGTGCCTTTCCGGAATTGTCGCCGACAGAACCATTCTTGGCTCCCCTCAAAAGAAACGGCCCGCTCATTGGGAGCGGGCCGTCGGAAATTGGATCACGACAGACTCACCCGCCCGTGTTAATCAGGTGCGCGTTGGGATTGGAATTGGCCCAGCAGGTGAGTGAGATCGTCATGCAACGCAAGGTAAACGGCTCCTCAAGGACGTCAAATCACAAGGGCGTAACAGAGACGGATCAGTCGCTTGCCGTGGCCCGTGGCGCGACACCGCTCCCAGCCGTCACCGCCTTGGCCGACGCACGAGCTCGGCTCGCCACGAGTTCCTTGCCGGTAATGATCAGAATGACCGCGGCCACAATGACCAGCGAGGCCACCAGGGTACGGCCGTTCAATTTTTCTCCTGCGATAGCCCAGCCGAGGAACACTGCCACGACCGGATTGACGTAGCCGGCGGTGGACACCTTGGAAGGCGTCGTGATTCGCAGCAGCCAGGCAAAAGCGGTGAACGCCACCAGCGACCCGAACAGGGTCAGATAGCCGAAGGCGATCCATGACTTGGCCGTTATGGCACTCACGTTGAGCTGCGCCCAGTCGCCGTTAACAAGGCTCGCCAGGAACAGCCAGGCTCCCCCGGCCAGCATCTGGATGCCAGATGCGAGTGGCACACTCTCGGGGAGCTTCGCGTCGCGGCTCAGCACCGAGCCGCTGGCCCAGGTGAGGGTCGAAAACAGGAGCAGTCCGATAGCAGCAGCATTCAGGGAGCCCGAAGCCTGCCCGGGGAGCACCAGCAGGGCGACGCCGCCGAATCCCAGCGCGATGCCGGCCAACACGACGGGGCTGGGTCTGGTGCCACCCGGACGGAGCCATTCGAGAAGTGCCGTCCACACCGACACCATCGCCACGATAAGGGCTGCCAGCCCCGAGGGCATTCCTTTGTTCTCGACCCAGGCGACAGCACCGTTCCCGACCAGGAAGAACAACGCTCCAAGCAAGACCGCCCATTTCCAGTGAGCGGCAGTGGGCCGCGGGCTGCCGGTGAGGCGGGCATAGATGTAGAGCGCCGCACCCGCCAGGACGAACCGGGAGCCGGCCATGATGAACGGCGGCATGCTCTGGATCGCCAGGGCGATCCCGAGGTAGGTCGAGCCCCAGATCAGGTAGATGGCGGCGAACGCAGCGATCATCTGCCAGCGCGGAGCCGCGGCATGGCCACTCACGCGCCGGCTCCATTCGCGCGATTCAGCGGAATTCGCGAGCTGTCCTTGACGGTCGAGAGGACGATGGTCGTCCGGGTGTTGCGGACCGCCTTGAGCCGGCCGAAACGCTCGCGGAGCAACTCTCCCAGCGCGTCGGTATCCTGGACCCTGACCTTCACGAGGTAGCAATCCTCGCCGGCGACGTGGTGCACTTCCTGTACTTCGGGGAATTTGGCGATGGACTGCCCTACGCTGGCCGAGCCGACTCGCTCCTCGGTTCTGACCAGGATGAAGGCTGTGAGCCCGAAGCCGACGGCGTGGGCATCCAGCCGGGCTTCGTACCCGGTGATGACACTGCGCGTTTCGAGCTTCCGGATACGGTCCAGGATGGCGGAGGGGGCCATGTCCAGCTCCCGGGCGATGTCCGCATTGCTGATGCGGGCGTTGCCCTGAAGCAGGTCGAGAATGCGGAGATCAGTCGCGTCGAGCATGGTCTTGGACTCCCATCCAAAATCCAAGATAATTCTACCAATCATACCGGTCAATAACGAATCGTCGGCAAAATGCTATTTTTACCGAACATTATTCGTTTCGGACCGCACCATTCCGCACAACCATCCTAGCTCTTCCTCTCATGTACTACGCCCTATGCCCTACCTCTCACGTCCACCCCTCCCCACCTCCCACTTCCGACTTCCCACTTCCAGCTTCACCTTGGCCCGGTGACTTCTCCCACCGGCTACCGCCGTTCCCTCGGCCTCTTCTCCGGCACCATGGCCGTGGTCGGCGGCATCATCGGCTCCGGCATCTTCATGAACTCGGCGATCGTGGCCCAGAGGGTGGGGACCGCCGAGTTGACACTTGCCGTCTGGATCCTGGGCGGAGCCATCGCCCTGATCGGCGCCTTTTGCTTCGGCGAACTGGCCCAGCGAAACCCCGCGGCCGGCGGCAGCTACGTTTACCTCCGCGATGCCTTCGGACCCCTCCCGGCTTTTCTCTATGCCTGGAGCCTCCTGCTTGTCATTGCGACGGGTGCCACCGCCGCGGTGGCAGTCACCTTCGCCACGTACTGCTCCGCCCTGCTCGGCCTCGGCAACAACATGGTGATGCCAATCGCCGCAGGCGCGATCGTGACGTTGTCAGCGGTCAACTACGTCGGAGTCGAGCCGGGTGCCGTCACCAACAACGTCTTCTCCATCCTCAAGCTCACGGCGCTCGCAGGGCTGATCGTCGTAGGGCTGGTCGCCGCTCCGGAAGGGGCACCAATTCCCTCCGCCCAGGTTCCTGGCCCCCTCTTTCTGGCGTTCGCCGCAGCGCTGGTTCCGGTGCTGTTCGCCTACGGAGGCTGGCAGCAAACCAACTTCATCGCGGAAGAGATCGTAGAACCGGAGAAGAACCTCCCCCGGGCCCTGGTCCTTGGCGTGATCATCGTGGTGATCGTGTACGTTCTCGCCAACCTGACCTACCTACGAACCCTCGGTGCCGGAGGTTTGGCTGCCAGCTCGGCTCCGGCGGCCGACGCCATGCGAATCGCCGTCGGCCCCATCGGCGCCACTTTTATTTCGGCTGGCATCGCGGCCTCGACTTTCGGCTTCCTGAACCTGGTCATCCTGGTCTCGCCTCGGGTGTATCGCTCGATGGCGGCCGACGGGTTGTTCTTCCCGCAGTTAGCGACTCTCCATCCGCGATTCCGCACGCCGAGTACGGCGATCGTGGTTCAGGGTCTGTGGGCAATCGTACTGTTGTTCTCCGGTTCCTACGGGCAACTCCTGGACTACGTCGTGTTCTGCGATTGGATCTTCTTCGGCAGTGCGGTCGCCGCCCTCTTCGTCTATCGGCGCCGAGACCGGGAGGCGGCTCGGGAGCCCACCCCGGCGGGCAGTTTTCGGGTCCCGGGATATCCTCTGACGCCTTTGCTCTTTGTGGCCGCGGCAGTCTACGTAGTGGCGGGCTCGATCTCGTCGAATCCAGGGAACGCGCTTCGCGGCTCGGTGATACTCGCGGCCGGCGTGCCCGTGTTCTGGTTTTGGAGCAGAAAGGGGAAAGGAGTAAGGAGTAAGGAGTAAGGAGTACCAAAAACGCGTATGTTTGCCGACAATCAATAGCCTATGGCCTACGGGCCTACGGCCGACGGCTAATAGCTAACAGCTACTCCACCATCACCCCCACCATCTCTCCCGCCCCCCTCCAGCGATCCTCCCGGTTCTTGGCCAGTGCGCGAATGATCATGCGAACCAGATCGTCCGGCGCGTCTTCCCGAAAGGTCTTCAGATCGGGAATCGGGTCCAGCCGGTGCATTTGGAGCACGACGTTCTCGTTCTTGTGTACGTAAGGCGGGCGTGCCGCCAGGCATTCGAAGAGCAGGCAGCCCATGGCATAGAGATCAGTGCGGTGATCAATGTCGTCCACCGCGCCGATCTGCTCGGGACTCATGTAGGCAGACGTCCCCACCGCGATGCCGGAGCGGGTCACCCTATCGGAACCTGAGAGCTGCACGGCCCGGGCGATGCCGAAATCCACCAGAACTGCCCCGTCAGGACCAAGCACGATGTTATCCGGCTTCACGTCGCGGTGGACGATGCCCGCCTTGTGCGCGTGGCCGAGTGCGCCCAACAGCTCACGGGCGAGCCGGCGGGTGGCCTGAGGATCGAGCAGACGGTCCCGGAGCAGCAATTGCTTCAGTGTTGGCCCCTCGATGTACGGCATGACGTAATACACCAACCAGTCCCGTTCACCCGAATCAAGCAATCTGCCGATGTGGGGGTGGTCGAGCTGACGCACCAGCGCGATCTCCCGGAGAAACCGGTCCGCCGCGACGCTGACCAGAAGCTCGGGGTGCAGAACCTTCAGGGCGACCGGCTTTCCCGAGAGATCGGTCGCGTAGAAGACGCGCGCCGCGCCACCGCGGCCGATTTCTCGGTCGACCTCGTAAGTGCCCTCCAGGGCTTTGCGCACCAGCGCCAGGATGTCGCGCGGAATTGGGCTCCCTGTCCCTTCACCCGGTTACGCGATTGAATATGCGAGCCGACGGGTGGGCTTGAAAGAGTCGTCCTACGGGAGTGTGATGGTAGTGAAGAGTACCGGCAGGTTCAGCCTATCCCCAGCCAGTAGGTAATCTTGAGGGCGAGGAAGTTGTCTCCCTCCGCGCCGAAAGAATCCCACATGTCGTCGAGGGTGACCCGGTGGCTGGATGTCACCTCCGAACCGCGGTTCTGCTGCCAGACCAGGAACAGAGTGCTCCCCGGTCGCCACTCCCAGCGCAACACCAGATTGCTCCGAAAGCTGAGCACGTTGAAGTCCGGGTCGCTCAGGGTCAACGAGTCGGTCCCGCCGTTGTCGGTGATCACGATCGAATCGGGAGCGAATCGCTCGATCGTGGTCCCGTCAGTGCCATAGCGCCGGAGCGTGGTGCTCTGTGGTTCCGGCAGTTCGCCGAGTCTGGTGTAGGCGCCACTCGATGCGAACGGCTCCAGGTACCCTTCGATGCTCAGGTTGGGCGTGATGATGTAGTTGACCCGCAGCTGTGCCGAGATCGTCGTCTGATCCAGCGCGGCGAAGATGTAACGCTGCCCGTATGTCGCCGCAGAACCGCCCGGTTGGGTATCCAGATATTGCCGCTCATCCCTGGTGCGTTCGTAGCGCGGGTCGAGTGACAGGAACCACTGGGGCGCCGGACGGAGCGAGACGCCACCCCCGATCTGGAAATGGTTCCCGTCAAACTCGTCGCCCTGCAGGTTCCCGTTCACCCGCCACTGAAAATTCCCCGCCTCCCCGCTGAAGAACTCGAGGTCGGTGCCCCACGCCGTGGGCGAGCCCATGAGGGGGCCACCCCGGGTAAGCTCGTCGCTGGAGTAGCGGGGTAGCAGGTATGCACCGATGAAGGTCTGCTGGAATCGTTTCCAGGTCTGGCTGCTACTGACCGCGAAGCGGGTGAACTGGCGCTCCCCTCCGTAATTCCAGTTGACGTGGCCGAACACGCCGAGGTTATAACGGTGAAATAGTTTGCCGGGCTGGATCTCCCGGTACCGGAGACTCCAGTCCACATCGAGATCGTCGGCGCCGCTCAGCTGGCCCGCATCGTTCAGCTCGAACTCGGGCGATTCTGCGCTGGCGAACAGATCGTAGACCCAGTGCTTGCCGCCTAGCTTGCTGAATCCGAGACCCGCGGTGTAGCCGGTGAGGGAGGTGCGTGAAGGGTCGAACTTGACGTGCGTCGCGTCGGGCCGCTGGAAGTACCGGGCACTGGACTGTTGCACGTCGGCGATCCGCGTCGAATCGCCGGCCACATAGCTGAAGCCGCCGTAGCCCGAGAGCTCGTAGGTCCCGCCTTGAAAGCGCAGGTTCCAGTCTACCCCACCGCTATATGCTCGCCGGCTGAGCACCGAATCCAGGATGTCCTTTCCCAGATCCCGCTCGACTCCCGTCAGGGTAACTCCGACGGTCGAGGCCGAAGGCCCGAACTCCTGCTGCACTCGCGCTACGCCGTAACCCGTGAGAGGCTCCACCCGGCTGTGGCCTTTGACCGTACCGACCGTGTCGAAGGTATCGGCGTATTCATTGGCGGTGACCGCGAACAGGGTTCCGACCGAGAGTCCTTTCGCCGTTCGCCCCGTGATCTTCGCCGCGCCCATGATCGTCGTGTTGTCTGGAGTACTGATGAAGTCCCCTCCGGGATCTCCGTGGGGCGGCGCCCCGATGCGGCGTGAGTAGTAGTACCCCGGGCCGTTGCCCCTCAGCAGGTTGTTGCCCTCGGTGAAGAAGGGTCGCCGCTCGGGGAAAAAGATCTCGTAGGCGCTCAGGTTGACTACTGCGGGATCGGCGTCCACCTGACCAAAGTCGGGATTGACGGTGCCATCGAGGGTGAGGTTCGGCCCAAGGCCCATCTTCACGTCGGCGCCGGCCCGCCCTACGTAATCGCTCCCATCGTTGAACGGGTCCGCGGGTTCGGTATTGCTGGTGTATCGCGCATCGGCGGCCACATAAGGCAGCAGTTCGAGACGGCGCGAGGGCCTGATCCCTTCGATGCCCACCAGCTGGCCGAAGCGAGAGAAGAATCCGGTTTCCTGTTTGGGGATCATCACCCAGTAGATGTCCTGGTTCGAGCCGGGCATCCAGCGGTTGATGTTGAGTCCCCACACCTGTTTCTGCCCGTTGTTGAAGCGCAACTGGGAGAACGGAATTCGCATTTCCGCCGTCCAGCCTATCGAGTCGAGCGTGACTCTCGCCTCCCAGACCGGATCGAAGCCGTAGTCCCGATATCCTTCGTTGTCGCCGGGATGGTAGTAGTCGCTCCGCACTCCCCCAGAGCTGATGCAGAAGGAGAACCCGGTCCGATGGTCGTGATAGGTGTCGAGCGCAATGATCAGTTGTTCTGCATTACCGAACTGGTCCCGCCGGGTAACGGGATGAGGCAGCTCGCCGGTCGGGCTGCGCCACATCCGGGCGCCGACGTAGAGGGCGTCGGCGTCATAGAGAAACCCGACCTCGGTTCGTTCCTGGGGATCACTTCCTTCGACCGGTTCCTTCTGGACGAAGTCGCTGAACCATGCGGCCGTCTTCCAGACGTCCTCGTCCAGTGAGCCGTCCACCGTCGGCGCCTGAGCGGCGAGGCGGCGGGCCTGAGCTTGCTTGGTTGACGCTGTGGAGGATGTCTGGCTGGCAGCTACCGGGACCCGGGCGCCCACGAGACAGACGAGCAGCATGCAGGATGACCAGCGGGATGTTCGCATCGGGCTCGAGTTGTCGGGTCTGGAACAAAATGAAGGCGGGCGGCACCCGGAAGATCCGATGCCGCCCGCCAACTAAACGTTTATGAATGCCCCCCGGTTTCAAGCCCGCTTCCGGAGACGAATGCTCCCGTTGACGGTTTCGATACTGAGGTCTCTTCCTCCTTGACCAACCCGCCCCCGGAGGTTCTGGGGAGTCACCTTGCCGCTGATAGTGATGGGGAAATCGCTGTCGATGCTCCCATTCACGGTCTTCACATCCAGTTCGGTGTTGAGGTCCCCGGGGAAAGTGAGCGTCACCGAGCCATTCACCGTGTTGAACTCGAGTTGATTGGTCCAGTCACTCCGGCCCATGGTCGCCACGATCGAGCCGTTGACCGTCGTCGCTTCCACCACGCCGCTCGCCGTTACTCGCACGTCCCCATTCACCGTGTATCCCTCGGCGTCCGCGGCGATCGATTCGGCGTTGACCGAACCGTTGACTGAACGCCCCACGAACCGCACGCCCTTGGGCACCGAGACATCGAAGTCCACTTCGACATCGTTGTTATCGGTGTCATTGTGGCCATGAGATCCCGGCCTGCAATCGTTCGCCGGTTTGTTCTTGCGGGATGGGTAGACTGCGCAGATCGTGACGCCGTCCTCGTGCTCCACCACCCGGATCTCCACATCGTCCGGGTTGCTCTTGCGCGCGCTCTTTCGCGCCGTCACCGTCACGTTGCTGCCGGACCCCCCGGAGGCGTGGACGTCGCCGTTGATGTTCTTGATCTCGATGGTTTTCCCCGCCGCCAGCTTGCCCTGCCACTTGAATGGCTCCTGGGCGTGGAGCACGGGGACCAAGCCCGCTACCATGAGCGCGGCGACAGTGATGCGGGTCATGATACACTCCAGAGTTGTGGATTTGTCATCGGTCGCGACCGCTCCTCAGCGGACCGTACCGCCTTTTCGGAGACTCACCGTGCCATCGAACGACTCGATCTCGAGGCGCGCGCTGCCGTTTCCCATGGTGAAGTTCATGCGCTTCCCGGGTGTGATACCGCTCAGGGTGATCGGGAAGTCTGATTCCATGTTCCCGCTGTAGGTCGACACCGAAACGCTGGCGTTGATCACCGGTGTCGTCACGGTGACGTCACCGTCGTGCGAGACCAGGCGATACCGACCCCCATCCTTGATAGGACCACGGAAGCTGATCTCGCCGTCCACCGACTGGGCCTCCACCGACGGGGAATCCACCCCGTCCATGGTGATGGCGCCGTCTACCGCCTGGGCCCGGATCTCCCCGGCCACGTTGGTCATCCGGATCTCGCCGTCCACCGAGTTGAGCTCCATCCTGCCGCGCGCTCCGCTCAGCTCGATCGAGCCATCCACCGACCGGAGGGAGATGAGTCCCCCCCCGCCGGCGACGCGGATCTCGCCTTCGACTGTTTCAACTGTGATCTCCCCCTTGGTCCCGTCAATCGTGACGTCACCGCTCTGGCCGCTGATCGAAAGATTGATATCGGCGGGCACGGTCAAATGATAGTCCACGGTCTCGGGACCGTACCGTCCGGAGCTGCGGATCGAGACACTGCTGCCGGACACATCAATGTCCACGTCTCCCTCGTCGTCTTCGGGATCGGCCTGGACCCGTACCGCGCTCTTGGCCCAGACGCCGATCGTCACCGACCCCTCGAAGTTGTTGAGATCGAGTCGGGAGCCCGGCCTCACCGTAACGGTGGTGTCGATCTGCTGCGTTGCAGTCGCCACGATGAGCGCCGACGCGAGGAGTGCGAACATGGATACGAGTCCTTTCGGGGTCAGCTTTTCCGCGCGGCCAGGAGAGCCACACGCTGAAGCAATTCCAGTTTCTGCATCTGGGTCTCGGCCAGATGTCCGTGCAGATACGGGTTCTTGGGATCGGCCGCGAGCGCCTGCTGAGCTTCCCCGATGGCCTTGTCGATCAGTGCCAGCTTCGATTCGAGTACCCGCACGGTGGTGGAATCGAGCTTGCCGCGGTTCTCGACGAGAACGCGCTGGAGCTCATTCACCGCGGCGGCGTAGCCCTTCGGGGTCACCGTGACCTTGTTGGATACCTGAGTCACCACGGGAGTACCTCCTTGCGGCTGCGCAGAGCCGTGACTGCGAAGGAACCAGGTAACCCCTCCGGCTGAAAGGAGCATCAGCGTGATCGCCGCGGCGAGCAGTTGGGGAACCGTGAAGACCACCCGACGGGACCGCTTGATCGGACGCACCACCTCGCCCTCACCGATGAAGGCGGCGATGCCCGGCCAGAGGTCACCCGCTGGGGGCCGGTCGTTCAGCGCCTGGACCCGTGCCACCACGCCGCGCAGATCAGCCAGCGTGTTGGCGCACTCCTCACATTCGGCGAGGTGACGTTCGACCTCTTCCCGCTCCGAGGGAGACAGACTGCCGTCGATGTAGTCCGACAGTCGTTCAGTGAGATGGGTCATGGGTTCTCTCTCCCGCCCGGGCCGTGCCCGAGCATGTGACGCAGCGCCATTCGCGCGTGGTGCAGCTGGGACTTCGACGTTCCGCTCGTGATGTTCAGCATCCCGGCGATTTCTTCGTGCCGGTATCCCTCGATGTCGTGAAGCACCAAGACCTTCCTCGCTCCTTCAGGGAGTTGCTGGATGGCGCCTTCGACATCGAGTGTGAAGCCGGCCGGTAGATTTCGGCCGGGCATCCGCTCCAGCGACTCCGGATCATCGCTATGACGTTGCCGCTTGATCCCCAACGCCTCGCGCCGGGTCAGGATCAGGTTCAGAGCAAGGCGGTGCAGCCAGGTGCCGAAAGCCGAATCGCCGCGAAACGTGCTCAGCTTCTGCCAGGTCCTGATGAAGATCTCCTGCGTCACATCCTCCGCATCGTCGCCGATCATCCGCCGCACGAGGGAGTGAATCCGTCCCAGATGGCGGCGGTACAACCGCTCGAAGGCATGAGAGTCTCCGGCCGCGGCCAAAGTGGCATCCACGGCATCCCCGTCAATCGCGTCGCTCTGAGTGGTAGACCGCAGAGGCACAGTTCCGGATTGGGTGACTTGCATGCGGGGATTTGGACAGGCAACCCGCGTCAATGGTTGGAAAAGTGTCCCCAAATCCCTCTGGTGGCGAGATCTACACCTGTCGGACTCAAATCTGTGCGCTAGTTTGGGGCAGTCACCCGTAAACCTCCCCTCTTCCACCGGCATCTCAACCAACGATGACGACCCTACGCCGTTCGAGGCCGTGAATCAGACGGTCCGCCGAGCCCAGGAGGGAGATGCCGACGCGTTCCGGATGTTGTATGAGGAACACGGTGGTCGTGTCTTCGCCCTCTGTCTCAGGCTGTCCGGTGATCGCGCCGAGGCGGAAGAATTGACCCAGGATGTTTTCGTGCGGGTGTGGGAGCGGCTGGAGACATTCCGCGGGGACAGCGCCTTCTCCACCTGGTTGCACCGGCTGGCGATCAACGAAGTGCTGGGGGAGAAACGGAGAGCATCCCGGCGATCCCGCCGGGTGGTTTCCACCGACCAGCCCGAATCGCTGGAGCGGCCTCGCGGCGAATCAGGTGAGACGGAAAACTGGGATCTCTCGAACGCGATCGCGGGGCTGCCGGAAGGGGCCCGAGCCGTTTTCGTGCTGCACGACATCGAAGGATACCAGCACGAGGAGATCGCATCCATGACAGGAATTGCTGAAGGAACCTCGAAGGCTCAGCTGCACCGGGCACGCAGACTCTTGCGGGAGAAACTGAAACCATGACATGCGACGAAGCAGTCGCCCTGCTGGACGACTACGCGGACGGGCTGCTTACGCCGGAACGGACGGCTGTACTGGAAGCGCACCTGAAGACATGTCCAAGCTGCCGAGCCGAGCTCGAGAGTCTTCACGCGTTACTGGCAGACGCGAAGGCACTCCCCAGATCCATCACGCCGCCGCCGGGAACCTGGGCCGGAATCCAGCAACGGATCGAGAGCAGCACACGACCGGACGTCGTCCCGCTTTCTGCGCACCGGTCGCGGATACGCATAGTCTGGCTCGTGGCGGCTGCTGTCGTCCTGATGATTCTCTCTTCGGCGGTCACCTCACTGTGGATCAAGCGAGGTGGCGAGGGACAGGGCTTCGCGGCATCTCAAGCCGAGTATGCTCGGTCGACCGCGGAGATTGCCCAGAAGATCGAGAAGAACCCGGCGGGCCTTTCTCCCCGAACTCTCGCCATCCTCGATCGCAATCTGGCGATCGTGGATGCGGCGATTCGGGAAGCCGAGCAAGCGCTCAAGACCGACCCTGGCGACTCAACCCTGGAGGAAATGCTGCTGGCGCGCTATCAGCAGCGCCTCGAGCTGTTGCAGCGTGCCGCTCGAGCTGGGCAGGAAAGCTGAAATGAGACACCAGGCGAGCGGTCTGGTACTGCTTCTCCTGACACTTCTGCCCGGGAGTCCCGCGGCCGCCCAAGGAGACATCGCGGCGCGACGCCCGGCCCGGCCCGATGTGGCGCTGAGGATCTATTGCCCCAGCGGCACGCTTCGAGTCACCGGATGGACCAAGGACTCGGTGGCGGTGAGCGGGTACATGGATCCGTCGCTTGGTCGCTTCTTCATCGGCGGAACCGGAGAGGGAATGAAGCTCGGCATCGAAACACCGGAGACCGATGCCACGGGTACCGCCGTCCTGGACGTCAGCGTTCCGCGAGGGTCCCGGGTCTGGATAAAGACTGCCAATGCTGACGTGGAAGTGAACGCCGTCTCGGGAGCGGTGGACGTGTTCACGGTGAGCGGTCATACCCGGGTCGCGGGGTCGCCTTCGGTCGTGACGGCGGAATCGCTGGACGGGAATATCGAGCTGGCGGTCGAATCTCCCAGCGCCAGAGCCCGCACGGGAAGCGGGGTAATAGTCTTTCGGGGAGTCATCAGCGAAGCGAGTGCGTCGAGCGTCAGTGGCCCCCTGTTCATCGGCATGGAGGGCAAGATCTCACGTGCCCGCTTCGAGACGGTCTCCGGAGAAATTGCCTTCAAAGGGGACTTGGACCCGGATGGCACACTCGAGGCGGAAAGCCACAGTGGGAACATTGAGCTACGCCTCCCGGAGAAGCTGGGCGCCACCTACTCCCTGGCCGGCTATGCCGGTCACCTCAGCACCGAGTTCCCGGGCATCCCTCCCGCGCCGGCCAAGGGAGAGTGGCGCTTTACTGTCGGCTCGGGGCAGGCATCCGTGACGGTGCGGACGTTTAAGGGGAAGGTTGAACTGAAAAAGAAGTAGGGAGTACCTAGTACCTAGTACCGAGTACCGAGTACCGAGTACCGAGTACCGAGTACCGAGTACCGAGTACCGAGAAGCTTTAAACGCGAAC